>Ga0326727_10000441_pt1 | contig 172010 bp, 174 predicted proteins | sample MB2enrmetagenome_FD_207643 | JGI IMG/M metagenome (GOLD analysis project Ga0326727, IMG submission 207643) | Lab enriched peat soil microbial communities from McLean, Ithaca, NY, United States - MB29MY | ecosystem: Environmental > Terrestrial > Soil > Wetlands > Peat | place: USA: New York... | reverse complement strand
ACGCAAATCCAAAGAATAGGGAACTCCCATGCATGCTGGCCTCCGCTCCCAGCCTGCATCTTGAATCAAATTTCAGCCCGAGCCGGAATCCAAAAATGACTCTACCTCAAGAAATCATGCTCTAGTGTATCGCATGGTCGTCGCTTATAACTTGTGGAGAGTATTGCATGACCTTCCGCCGCGCGCTTCTCGCAGCACCGTTTGCCGCCTTGCTGGCCGCCGCTGCGCAAGCCCAGCCCGTGCCGCCTTATCCGCCGGGCTGGCAGGCGCCGCCACCTCTGCGCGTCGAGCCGCCCCCGCCCTCGCCGCCGGGCCGGGACTATATCTGGCGGCCCGGCCATTGGGTGTGGACCGGCTACGGCTACCAATGGATAGTTGGGAGATATGTGCGGCGCCACCCGGATTGGCACCGCTGGGTAGACGGCCACTGGGCTGTGCGTGGCGGGACCTGGGTGTGGGTCTCCGGCCATCGGGCCTGACCCCTTAACTGGTGCGCGCCAGGCCCTGAATCCGTTCCACCATCGCGGCGACGCCGTTGCCGCGATTTGTGGAGAGCGCGCCGATCAGCCCGAGATCGCGCAGGAACTGCGCCGAGGTGGCGAGGATCTCTGCCCGCGTCCGCCCGGAATAAACCCGCAGCACCAGCGCAACGAGTCCGGAGACAATGGCGGCATCCGACGCGCCGGTGAAATACAGCTTGCCGTTGTCCTCATGCGCCGCCAGCCAGACCTGTGACTGGCAGCCCTGCACGCGGTGCGCCTCGTCCTGCCATTCGGCGGGGTAGGTGGGCAGCTTGCGCCCCAGCTCGATGATGAACTCGTAGCGGTCCATCCAGTCATCGAACAGCGTCAACTCGTTGCCGATCGCCTCAATGGCGGCGGCGGGGTTGTCTTCCTCGGGGTGAAAATATTGTGTCATATCCAGCCTTTTTTGCGGAACCAGAACAGCGGAAGCACGGCGGAGAGGATCATCACCGCCCAGGCAAAACCGTAGCCATAGCTCCAGGTCAGTTCAGGTATATCGTGGAAGTTCATGCCGTATATGCCGGCAATCAAGGTGGGGGGTATGCCGACGATGCTGACGATGGTCAGCACCTTGATCAGGCTGTTCTGCGAGATATTGATCAGCCCCAGCGTGGAATCCAGCAGAAACTGCACCTTGTCGGTCAGATGTGTGCTGTATTCGTTGAGCGAGGCGACGTCCTTCTGCACGGAGTCGAGCCGCGCTTTCACCGGCGGTGGCAGCCAATCCACGGCGGCGGTGGCGAACGGGGCGATGCGCGCCACGCCAAGTTGGCTGTCGCGCAGGAACGAGATGGTGTCGTAATCGCGTCCAAGCGCGCCGAGCACGGCCTGCAGTTCTATCTCGGAATTACGCGCGCGGGTGCCGCCATCGAGCCGGTGGTGGAAGATCTGGTGGCTCAGACGGTCCAGCTCCTCCCGCAGCTTTTCCAGCGCATCGGCTTGGCGGTCGACGATCGCTTCCAGAAGTCCGGCGAAGATCTGCGCCGGCGCGATGTCGGACGAATTATGCGGCTGGGCGCAGAACTGACTGAACACGACGCTGGGGGAGAAGCGCAGCGTCACCAGATGCTCGGGCGAGAGCACGAAGCCGCAGACGCTGGCTCGCACCGCGCCGTCCGCGTCGCGGGCGGTGATCGGCATGGACATGGTCAACACCGCCCCGGCGACGGCAAGACGCGAGGACGACTCGATTTCGGTGAGCGACGCCTTGTCGGGCAGGGACAGGCCGGTGATGCGCGTGACGAAGGCGCGTTCTTCCGGCGCGGGGACTTCCATGTCGAACCACACGGCGCGCGTCGCGTCCGCGGTGCCGAGGCTCACGATCCTGCCGTTTTCGCAGGCATAGGCATTGAGCATGTTGTTCCTTCTTCCCAGGCGCTGCGGAGCAATACCAGGGCGGGAGGGTTTGACAAGTTTTGCTCGCTGCGCGGCCAGGCCGAACACTTTGGAAGGTGGGCAGATTTGTTATTCCTTGTTCTTTTTGCGGCCGCGTTCTAAACATACGGCTGCAATAAAAATGTCAAAAACGCCGGAGGAGGGCACCTATGTCAGCTGTCGCCGAGATGGATTTCAAGGACTTTGCCGCCAATGTTGGCACAATTATGGACTATGCCCCGGGGGACATGATTTTCCGCGAAGGCGATGAGCCTAATTTCATGTACCTCGTGCTGCGCGGCTCGGTTGAGATCATCGTCAGAGGCGTGGTGCTGGAGAAGATAGGCCCTGGCAAGGCGCTGGGTATTCTCTCGCTGCTGGACGGCGAGATCCGGTCGGCAAGCGCCCGTGCCTGCGAGGCGACGCAGCTTGCCCTCATCGATCATAAGAAATTCCGCTACATGATGGAGGAGATGCCGCAATTCTGCTGGTATGTCATGGGCGAGTTGGCACACCGCTTACGTGCGACCAACGCCGCGCTTTGAATATGCTTTAAGGCCCAGCACATAGCCTTGGCGCGGGACCTGCCGAACAGCAGCCCTGCGTCCCGCCGGGAGTTGGCACTTTCATGATTTGCTTTAAGTCTTTGATGTTACGCCTCTCTTGGAGGCGTTGGCTGGGGGACCTGGATTCGAACCAAGGCTGCCCGGGTCAGAGCCGGGAGTTCTACCGCTAAACTATCCCCCAGTCGCGGTGTGGGCGCTGGCTACCACTGCTTGAAGCGTTCGGCAAGCCTTGTAGCGTCACCGTCGCGTCATAAATTTTACCGGAAAGGCGCAGAGTGGCCAATTCCGGCTTGCCCGCACCACATAAAGCGCGATTATACTAAAGCGAACGGATAGTAATAGGACGATGGGCAGCCAATTTTTCACTTCGAGCCATGCCAAATCGGCCGATTCGCGCCGAAATTGGCGTCGCCCAGTGTTTGGCAGCATCGATCTCGGCACCAATAATTGCCGCATGCTTGTTGGCACCCCCGCGGCCAATGGCTTCCATGTGCTGGACAGTTTTTCCCGCGTGGTGCGCCTGGGCGAGGGGCTTTACGAAACCGGCCGTCTTTCGCCCTCCGCCATGGAGCGGGCCATCGTCTCGCTGAATATCTGCGCCGACCGTGTCCGCCGCTGGGCGGACGGAGCCAATAACGGGCCGGTGAAGCTGCGCGCGATCGCCACCGAGGCATGCCGCCAGGCCGAGAACGGCGCGGAGTTCATTTCCCGCGCCCGTGAGGCCACAGGTCTGCCACTTGAAATCATCAACCCGCGCGAGGAAGCCGAATTGGCGATGGAGAGCTGCGCCTCTCTGCTTTCCCGGCACGGGCGCCGCGCCCTGCTGTTCGACATTGGCGGCGGCTCGACGGAAATCGCCTGGGTGCGGATCAACGAGTGCGCGCCGCCGGAGCTTATCGGCTATGTCTCCCTGCCTGTGGGCGTGGTCACTCTGTCCGAGCGCTCGGCCAGCTGCTGCTACAGCCCGGCCGGCTTCTCCCAGCTGGTGGATGACATCGCCGCCATGCTGCGCCCGTTCGAGGAGGTGCACCGCATCGGGGAGGAGATCCGCCGCGGCGGCGTGCTGATGGTAGGCACCTCAGGCACGGTGACCACCCTGGCCGGTGTGTCGCTGAAGCTGGAGCGCTACCGACGCGGCTTGGTGGACGGCATCTCGCTGACCCGCGAGGCGGTGGATGCCGCCTTGGCCGAAGCCCGCGCCCTGGGCCGCGAAGGGCTGAGCCGCCACCCCTGTATCGGCCAGGAGCGGGTGGACTTTGTCCTGCCCGGCTGCGCCATCTTCGCCGCCATTCATGAACTCTGGCAGGTGCCGGAACTCGTTGTCGCCGATCGCGGTCTGCGCGAAGGCATGCTAATGAGGCTGATGCGCACTGTCTCCACGCCTAAACGGAATTTTTTTCACGCATGACATCCGGCTCCTCCCTGCCGCCGCGCCGCGATGCGGTGCGGCTTAAAAACGCGCGCAAACTTTCCTCATCGTCACAGCGCTGGCTGCAACGTCAGCTCAATGACCCCTATGTGGTGGCGGCGAAGGCGCAAGGCTGGCGCTCCCGCGCGGCCTTCAAGCTCATCGAACTGGACGAAAAATACCACCTCATCACCAAGGGTGCGCGCGTGTTGGACCTCGGCGCCGCGCCGGGCGGCTGGTCCCAGGTGGCGCTGGCCCGAGGTGCTGCCAGTGTCGTTGGCATCGATCTGCTGCCCATCGAGCCCGTGACCGGGGCCGAGTTCATCCAGGGCGACTTCCTGGAGGAGGGCATGGAGCAGCGGCTGGAGGATTTGCTCGGCGGCAAGGCCGACCTCGTGCTCTCTGACATGGCCCCCAACACCTCCGGGCATGTCGCCACGGATCATCTGCGGATCATGGCCCTGGCCGAAACGGCGCTGGCTTTCGCCTGCGATATCCTGGCCCCTGACGGCGCCTTTGTGTGCAAACTGTTCCAGGGCGGGGCGGAGAAGAACATGCTGGATACGCTCAAGCAGCGCTTCCGCGCGGTGCGCCACGCCAAGCCCCCGGCCAGCCGCAAGGACTCGAAAGAGATGTACGTGGTGGCCACAGGTTTCCGCCCCACGTAGCTGCACCCTTGCCCCGCGCCCCGGGTCCGGTTATTGGGAACCGCCAAGGTCTTAATTTGAAAGCGCGGCCATGGCATCCGACACTCCGTTCCAGCTGGATTTTTCCGATCGCATCGCGGATGCGCTCGCCTTTGACGACGTGCTGCTGGTTCCCGCCTATTCCCAGGTACTGCCAAATGCGGTGAGCACCGCGACGCGGCTGACACGCGAGATTTCGCTGAACATCCCGCTCATCTCCGCGGCCATGGACACGGTGACCGAGGCTGCCATGGCCATCGCCATGGCGCAGCAGGGCGGTATCGGCGTGATTCACAAGAACTTCACCATCGAGCAGCAGGCCGCCGAGGTCCGCCGGGTGAAGAAGTTCGAGAGCGGCATGGTGGTGAACCCGCTCACCATCTTCCCGGACCAAACGCTTGCCGATGCCCGCGCGTTGATGCAGCAGCACAATATCTCGGGCTTCCCGGTGGTGGAGCGCGACGGCAAGCTGGTCGGCATCCTCACGCATCGTGATGTCCGCTTCGCCACGGACCCGAACGCGAAAATTTATGAGCTGATGACCCGCGAGAACCTGGCCGTGGTGAAGCCGGGCGTCTCGCCCGAGGAGGCGCGGGCGATCCTGCACAAGCGCCGCCTGGAGCGGCTGCTGGTGGTGGACGATAACTACCACTGCATCGGCCTGCTGACCGTGAAGGACATGGACAAGGCCGAAGCGCACCCGCTGGCCAACAAGGACGAGCTGGGCCGCCTGCGCGTGGCCGCCGCCACCGGCGTGGGCAATGACGGCGCCGAGCGCGCCGCCGCTCTGGTGGATGCCGGGGTGGACGTGGTTGTGGTGGACACCGCTCACGGCCATTCGGAAGGCGTGCTGCAGGCCGTCACCCGCATCAAGAAGGCTTCCAACAACGTGCAGATCATCGCCGGCAACGTCGCCACCCCCGATGGCGCGAAGGCGCTGATCGACGCTGGCGCCGACGCGGTGAAAATCGGCATCGGGCCGGGCTCCATCTGCACCACCCGCGTGGTGGCGGGCGTGGGCGTGCCGCAATTCACCGCCGTGATGGAAGCCTCCGCTGTCTGCCGCGCGCATGGCGTGCCGGCCATCGCCGATGGCGGTGTCCGCGCCTCGGGCGACTTGGTGAAGGCGCTGGCCGCTGGCGCGGATGCGGTGATGGTCGGCTCGATGCTGGCCGGTACTGACGAGGCGCCAGGCGAAGTGTTCCTCTACCAGGGCCGCAGCTACAAATCCTATCGCGGCATGGGCAGCCTGGGCGCGATGGCGCGCGGCTCGGCGGACCGCTACTTCCAGCAGGAGATCAAGGACAGCCTGAAACTGGTGCCCGAGGGCATTGAAGGCCGCGTCGGCTACAAGGGGCCGATGTCCGCCGTGGTGCACCAGCTTGTGGGCGGCCTTAAGGCTGGCATGGGCTATACTGGCAGCGCCAATATCCAGGCGCTGCAGACCCAGTCGAAATTCCGCCGCATCACCGGCGCGGGCCTGCGCGAAAGCCATGTGCACGACGTCGCCATCACCCGTGAGGCCCCGAACTACCGCCAGGAAGGTTAAGTTTTCGCGTCAGGCGGCGCTTTGTGCTGCGCTGCGGCAATTTTTGGTTGAGTTTCGTTTCGGTGTCAGTGTAGTCTTCCGGCGCGATGTCCGCCGGGAGACACCATGCCTGACGCCGATTTGCAGTTGCCTTCCTTCGAAACTGAAAAACAGCACTCCATCTCGGGGTTGTCCTCGGGCGCTTTCATGACCGTGCAACTGCACCTCGCCCATTCGGCATGTTTCGTTGGTGCGGGGGTGGTCGCGGGTGGACCGTACCGTTGCGCGGAATCCTTCCGCGGCGCCGCGCCTGACGCCGAGGACGCCTTCTCGTTGGGCGCGCTTTATATCTGCATGACGCCGCTCACGCCGCGCACCGCGCCCTCCGCGTTACGCCTTGCCGGGTTGGCGCGTGATACGGCGTCGGCCAACCTCATCGACCCCCTGGAAAACCTTGCCGATGACCGGCTCTATATTTTTACCGGCAGCGAGGACAAGGTCGTGGACTCCAGCGTGGTGAAGACGACGCTGGAATTCTATCGTCTGTTAGGGGTGCCGGAGAAAAATATCAGGTTCATCAATGACGTGCCGGCGGGCCATTCGATCATCACCGACAATGTTACCGACTCGCCGCTTGCCACCAACCAGCCGCCTTACATCAATTATGGCCGGTTCTGGCAGTCGCACGATATTCTCGAACATATCTATGGCGATCTTAACCCTCCAGCATCGATGCTCTCGGGCCGTTTTATCCGCTTCGAGCAACGAGGCTTCATCGGCGACGAGACCGCCTATGCCAGCATGGCGCCTTATGGTTACGCTTACATCCCCGGCCCGGTAGCTCGTGGCGAAGTCAAGGCGCGCGGTGTGCATATCGCAATGCATGGCTGCAAGCAGGGCTACTCGTATGTAAATTATGTGCTCGGCAAGCCGGACATTGCCAACCAGCCGCCTTACGGGGCGCGTTATATCAACAGCACTGGATATAACGAGATCGCCGAGACCAACCGCCTCATCATCCTGTACCCGCAGGCGACCGGCGATGATGACAATGAGGCGCAAAACCCAGACGGCTGCTGGGACTGGTGGGGATACAGCGCCAAGAATCAGAAAAACCCCGACTACTACAGCAAAAATGCAGTGCAGATTGCCGCCATCCATCGCATGCTCAAGCGGCTGGGCGGCTGAGGAAGGAAAATGCCAATGAGCGACCATGTCATCAAGGCTGGGGAAATCCATCGCGCATGGGCGCTGCGCGCGTTCAGCAACGCCGCCAATACAGCGCAGCTTTTCGCGCAGGGGATGGACCAGAAAACCCGCGATGAGCTTGTCCACATGGGTGAAGCCGCGTGGACGCGCCTGCGGACATTGCGGGAAAATTGGATAAAGGACTGGGCCGGCTGGCTGGACTATGCCAGCGAGTTGAAAGGGGCCAATACGATGTCCAAGCTCGCCGAGCGAGAGGGTAACATTTTTGGCCAGGCGGCGCAGATCCTGTGCAGCCAGGCCACGGACCTTGTCGGCCTGCAAGAAAATATCGCGGTCGATTATGGGTATTGGGTAAGCGAGAAGCTCGGAAAGTCCAACTGGGTAAGCCGTTCCTGAACGATCATTGGCTCGCCGCCTTTAAAATCGTCCGCGCTGTTACCACATAGCTAACCAGAGCAGGGTCATACCCTGGCCCTGCATGGCAACGATGTGTTGGTCTGGAAGGCAAAGGCCGTGCGGATAAATATCTCTAATGCCGGTTTGGCCACGTTAATGCTCGTGGGTCGCGGCATGCTTCGGAACGATGAGGAACCACCTCGCCACAGCGCGGGTGAGGAAAGCTGGCAGAGCGCGCCGGATTACCGGCGGCCATCGCCCTGGCACGTGGAGCCGGAGCGCAACGGCAAGCCTCACTAGGCGCAACTCGGCGCCCTAGCCAACAGCGGCGCGGGCTTGTTAGGATCACGCCAAGATGAGTCGGGGGCGTGATGGACGCGACGGATATGCCGGCGGCCCTTATGGTCCGGGGCTTGGCCAAAGCCTTTGGCCGCAAGGTGGTCGAAGGGGTAGACCTTTGCATCCGTCCCGGTGAATTTTATGCCCTGCTCGGTCCCAACGGCGCGGGCAAAACGACAACACTGCGCATGATCGCCGGGCTGATGCGCCCGGATGCGGGGAGCATCTCGGTGTTCGGGCGAAACGTGCTGGCCGACCCGCTCGGCGCTAAGGCGGTCATGGCCTGGATTCCAGACGAGCCACTGCTCTACGACCGCCTGAGCCCGCTGGAATATCTCGCCTTCGTTGCCGGGCTGTGGCGTGTGGATGCCGATCTCGCCAAGTCCCGCGCCGAGGAGTTGTTGGATACGCTCGGTCTCTGGCCGCACCGCAACGAGCGCTGCGAGGGGTTCTCACGCGGCATGAAGCAGAAAACCGTGCTGGCAGGGGCGTTGATCCACGATCCCAAATTCCTTCTGCTGGACGAGCCGCTGACCGGGTTGGACGCCGCCTCCGCCCGGCTGGTGAAGGACATCCTGCGAAAGCATGTCGAGGGCGGGGCCGCCATCATCCTCACCACCCATATCCTGGAAGTGGCCGAACGGCTGGCCAGCCGCATCGGCATCCTCTCCGGCGGCCGTCTGATGGCCGAGGGCGATTTACCGGGCTTGCGCGAGCAGGCCGGGGTGTCCGGCTCGCTGGAGGATGTGTTCCTCCACCTCACCGCCGCCTGATGCACTCCGCTCCCGGTTTCCTCTGGCTGCTGCGCCATGAGTTGCATGTGTTGTGGCGCGGCTCGATCCTGGTGCGCACGCATCGCCATGTGCTTTTTCCGCTGATCACGGTCGGCGTCATCTTCCAGGGCATTGCCCTGCTGCTGGCGGGGCAGATCGTCCGCCACCCGCTCCCCACAGACGAGATGCTGCTGGCGGCGAACATCAATATCGTCTTGCTGTTCGCGCTGATGTTCTCCCGCGCCATGATGGCGAGCATCGACGTGATCTACGGCCGGGGCGACGCGGATTTCCTGCTCGCCTCGCCGATCCCGCCCGGGCGGGTGCTGGCGGTGCGGATGCTGGGCGTAGGCGTGAGCATCGCCGCGCCCTGGGCGCTGCTGGGCGGGGTGCTGGCCAATGCGCTGGCAGTGCATGGGCAATTTTGGGCGCTGGCGGTGTACCCCATGCTGCTTGCCGAGGCGCTCATGGTCGCGGCCCTCGCTTTTGCCGTGGTTACGGCGCTGCTCGGGCGCATTGGCCCGGCGGCGGCAAGGCGGGCAGGGCACACGCTGGCGCTAGGCGTGGGCATTGGTATTTTCATACTCGGCCAGATGTCGCACTTCTTACCGCCGGAAACACTGGTGCGGTTCTGGCAAGCGATGCTGCCCGGCCCGGACGGGGGCGGGCCCGCCTTCCTGTTCGCGCGCGGGCTGTTGGGGCAGGGGGGGGATCTTGCCGCCAGCATCGCCTTCAGCCTGGCGGTGTTCGCGCTGGCGTGGCGGGTTCTGGCCAAGCCATTCGCCGAGGGCGCAATTACCGCCGCCGCCTACCGGCCGCCAGGACGCACCGGGGCGCAAGGGGGCAAGTTCGGCAATACCGCCTTTGCCGCGCTCTTCGCCAAGGATCTGCGGCTGCTCGCCCGCTTTCCCGGGCTCATCACGCAGGTGGTGTACCGCTCGCTCACCTTGGTGCCCGTGGTATTCATCCTGGCCGGAAAGTTCACCTCCTATGGCGGCATGGCGGTGGTCCCGCCGCTGCTGGTGTTCCTGGCCGGGCAGCTCGGGCTGTTCTTCATTTCGGTGCTGCGCGGGACGGAGGATGCGCTTGAGCTGACCGCCAGCGCCCCGGTGCCTGCCTATTTGCCCCTGCGCGCCGGTATTGCCACCGCGGGCTATGCGGCGCTGCTCATCCTGGCTGTGCCGGTGCTGGCCACGATGGCCCGCGCGCCCGCCATGCTGGGGCCGCTGCTGGCGGGGCTGTCCGGAGTGCTGCTGTGCAACCTCATGCTCGGGTTGCGGCTGCCGATCCCGCTGGTGCGCGCCGAATTCGGTAAGGCGCAGACGGGCACGGCGCTCGGGCTGATCCTGGGCGTGAGCGTCAGCAGCCTATGGTCGCTGCTGGTGTGGCTGATCGTGGCGCCCAACCCGTTCGCATGGCTGGCGCCGCACGGTTAATCGACAGGCACGTTGTCCAGCAGCCGCACTGCGCCAAGCTTGGCGGCGGCGATCAACCTCGCCGGGCGGATGAACCCCGCCAGCGGCTCCAGCGTCTGCGCATGCACCAGGGCCACGTAATCGGGCGCCATCCCTGCCTGAGCCAGGGACTGCCTTGCTTGGTGCAACGCGGCCGCCACTTCCTTACCGGCGACAATCTTCTGCGCCGTATCCGTCAGCGCCGCGTAGAGCGCGGGGGCGGCCTTGCGCTCTGGCTCCGAGAGGTAGCGGTTGCGCGAGGAGAGGGCGAGGCCGTCGGCCTCACGCACGATCGGCACCGGCACCACGCGCACCGGCAGCGCCAGGTCTTCCACCATGCGGCTCACCACCTGCACCTGCTGCCAGTCCTTCTCGCCGAAATAGGCGGCCTCGGGGCGAACCTGCCCGAGAAGCTTGGCCACCACCGTGGCCACGCCGGAGAAATGCCCAGGGCGGGAGGCGCCTTCCCATTTCAGCGCCGGTCCGCCGACGGTGATCGTCGTGGCGCTGTCCGGCGGGTACATCACGTCCACGCCCGGCAGCCAGACCAGCTGGCAGCCTGCGGCGTCCAGCTTCTCCAGGTCGCCTTTCTCATCGCGCGGATAGCGGGCGAAATCCTCTTTCGGCCCAAACTGCGTCGGGTTGACGAAAATGCTGGCCGCGACCGGCCGCCCGGCGGCCTTGGCCGTGGCGACAAGGGTGAGATGCCCGGCGTGCAGCGCGCCCATGGTGGGCACGAAGCCGACCGGCCCCAGCGCCTCGCGCGCGGCGTACAATTCCTCGAGTGTTCTGGCGATAATCATTTGGGACGGGGTTTTGACCATTTTGCGCGAGCCCGTCCAGCCCCTGGGCAAGGGCGCCGGGCGCGGCTAGAAAAGACACCATGAGCGCACGCACCAAACCATGGGTAAAGGCTGAGCAAAAATTTGGGTTCCGTGCCGCGAGGTTTTCCATATGTATGGGCATGTTGCCCGTGCTGTTGGGCATCGCGCAGGCGGGGTGTGCGGCGGAACTGCTGGCGGGGGTGCTGCATCGCGGCCCCGGCGCGTGGATGTCGGTGTTGTACACGCTGGGCTTCCTCGCCGCGGCGGGGGCGCGGGCTTATCTGCAAATGCAGGTGGAGCGGCAGAATTTCGAGCTGGGTGCCGCGGCTCGGCGCAGGCTGCGCGGCTCGGTGCTCGCGGCCCTGCTGGCGCTGGGTCCCGCTGGCCTGCGCGGGCGGCACTCCGCGGACCTCGCCGCCACGGCGGTGGACCGGGTGGAGGCGATGGACGGTTTTCACGCCCGCTGGATCCCCGCTACGGCGCTGGCGGTGCTCGGCCCCGCGCTGGTCGGGCTGGCGGCGCTCTGGGTGGATTGGCGCTCCGGGCTGACCCTGCTGCTGGCCGGTTTGTTCGTGCCCTTCGCTATGGCGGTGGCGGGTATCGGTGCCGGAGTGGCGGCGAAGAAGCAGTTTATGGCCATGGCCCGGCTGCAAATCCGCTTCCTCGACCGGATTCGCGGCATCTCCACCATCGTGCTCGCGGGCCGCGCGGCTGACGAAACCCGTGCATTGGCCGCGGCCGCCAAGGAGCTGCGCCAGCGTACAATGCGGGTGCTGCGGGTCGCCTTCCTCTCATCCACGGCGCTTGACCTCGCCGCTGCCGCGGCGCTGGTCATCATCGTTTTGCGCTTCGCTCCGGTGCTGCACGGGCAGGCCATGCTGGCGCCCACGGCGCTGTTCATGCTGCTGCTGGTGCCGGAATTCTTCGCGCCGCTGCGTGCCTTCTCCGCCGTGTATGCCGACCGCATGGCGGTGGAGGCGGTGGCCGACGAATTCGCTACCCTGCCGGAAGCGCCCGCTCCGGTGCCGCCGGTGGAAATCCGTTCCGTCGCCGCCCATGGCGTGACGCTCGCTTTCGAGCAGGTCACCTACTCCTGGGACGCTTCCCGCCCGGCGGTGGTGGAGAATTTGTCCTTCAAGGTCGGGCGCGGTGAGATGCTGCTGCTCACTGGCGCGTCCGGCGCGGGCAAATCCACCATCATGGACCTCATTCTCGGCTTTCTGGCGCCGCAATTAGGCAAGGTCACCATCAACGGCGCGGAGCTGGACACCCTCATCCCGGCGGCGCGGACCAAGATGCTGGGCTGGATCGGCCAGCGCCCGGTCATCTTCGCCGGCACCATCGAGGATAATATCCGCTTCGCCCGCCCCGCCGCGAGCGAGACCGAGCTGGCCGACGCCATCCGCCACGCACATCTCACGGAGCTGATCAACAGCCTGCCGCAAGGGCTGAAGACGCCCGTCGGCGAGGGTGGGTTCGGTGTTTCCGGCGGGCAGGCGCAGCGTATCGCCATCGCCCGCGCCTTTCTCAAGGACGCCCCGCTGCTGCTGCTCGACGAGCCCACCGCCCATCTCGACCCCGCCGTGGAGCGCGACGTGCTGGAGAGCCTCAAGCACCTCGCGGCCGGGCGCACCGTGGTGCTGGCCACGCATTCCACCATGGCCATGGATTTCGCCAAGACCATTGGCGCCAGGCGGCTGGATCTTGATGCGTTGCGTTACGCGAGCTGGCGGAGTGTGATGGCATGAGCCCGATGCACCGTATCCTCTCTCTCTGGCTGCGCGATGCCGGCTGGTTGGCGCTGGCGCTTGTGCTGTCCTTGGCCGCGCTGGCCGCTGGCGTGGCGCTGATGGGATTCTCCGGGCGCTATATCGCGCTCGCCCTGGCTGGCACGGCGGCGCTGGTGCCGCTGGGACTGCAATTCATCGGCTCGGCCCGCGTGGTGCTGCGCTATCTGGAACGGGTGATGTCGCACGAGGCGATCTTCCGGGCGCTCGCGGATCTGCGCGTGTGGCTGTTCCGCGGCTTGGCGGCGAGCGGCGCGGGCGGGCTCGGCTTCCGCCGCGCGGGCGATGCGCTGTCCCGGTTGGTGAACGATGTCGACACGCTGGACGGGCTGTTCCTGCGCATTTTCGTGCCCGGCATGAGCGCGCTGATGCTGGCGCCGGTGCTGGCCTGGGTGCTGTGGCGCGAGCATGTGGCGGCGGAGTTGGTGCTGCTGCCCTTCCTCTATATCGCCTTCTATCTGCCGGTGTTGGCGGCGAGGGCGGCGAGGGAGAACGCGGGCAAGGCGGGGCAGGCCATGTCCGGCCTGCGCTCGGCGGCACTCGATGCCCTGCACGGCCTGCGCGAGGTGAAGATCTTCGAGGCCGAAGGGCGGATGCTGGCGGCGGTGCAATCGCGCGAGGCGGCGCTGCTGGCGGCGCAGCGGGACTTGGTGGCTAAGGGTAGTGTGCTCAACGCCCGCGCCTTCATCTTGGCCCAGGGCGGCATCCTGCTTGCCATCCTGCTCGGCTTTTTCGGCGCGCCCGTGGCGGCGATCATCGCCGTGATGGTGCTGACCACGGCATTCGAGACCGTGCTCGGCCTGCCGCGCGCAGGGCTGCTCTACGGCCAGGCCAATGCCGCCGCCACGCGGGTGGTGCAGGCGGCGGAGGCCAAGCCCGCCGTGCCGGAGCCAGCGCAACCGGCGCCGATGCCCTCGCGCAACTCCATCGCCTTTGAGCATGTCAGCTTCCGCTATGCCGAGGACCGGCCCTTCGTGTTCGAGAACCTCTCGCTGCAAGTGCCGCAGGGCGCACGCGTGGCGATCCTCGGGCCTTCAGGTGCTGGCAAATCCACCATCGCGGCGCTGCTGCTGAAGCTGGTGGCGCCGGTGAGCGGGCAGATCCGCCTGGGCGGCACGGATGTTTCTTTGCTGCCTGCCGAGGCGCTGCGCCACCGCATCGCCTATCTGGGGCAGACGACGCAACTCTTCGCCGACACCATCCGCCACAACCTGCTGCTGGGCGACCCCGCTGCCGATGACGCGCGGCTATGGGCGGCGCTGGAAGCCGCGCAGGTGGCGGATGTGGTGCGCGCTTTGCCCGATGGGCTGGGTGCCTGGGTGGGCGAGGGAGGGGCGACGCTCTCTGGCGGGCAGGGGCGGCGCTTGGCGCTGGCGCGCACGCTGCTGATGGACGCGCCGATCCTGGTGCTGGACGAGCCCTGCGCCGGGCTGGATTCGGCCACCGAGCAAGAATTTTTCAAGGTGTTGAACAATGTGACGGAAGGCCGCACGGTGCTGCTGATCCTCCACCGGCTTACGGGCGTGGAGCAGCTGGACCGCATCTGGCGGCTCACCGGAGGGGCGCTGATTTCCGCGGCGGGGTAGGGCTACGCCAGTATTCCGGCTGAGCGGACATAGGCCAGCAGGGCAAGATCCAGCGTCAGTACCACGGGAACGGCCGCGAGCACGGCGATGTTGGCACCGCCGGCAAAATGCAGATCGGCAAAGGCCAGCAGCCCCACCAGCGCCAGGGTGAAACCCGCAAAGCCGAGGGCGCGGTGCCCGCTGGGGTCCACCGGCTCGCGCTTTCCGTAAATCGCCGTTGCGCCGTTCACCGCGTGGTTGGTGAGGATCAGCGCGAAAATCCCTTCGGCCACCATCAGCACCGGCTCCACATCCAGCGGCCAGGTCAGGCCCTTGTTGTATTGATGGAGCATCAGCAGGAAGTCATAGCCGAAATGGAACAGCATTGGCACCAGCAGTGCCAGGGCGAGGGCGTTCTCATCGAATTTGCGCGGGTTCCGCCAAGCCAGCGTCATAAACGAGCCCATGACGAAGCCGAACATCGCATGCATTGGCACAGCTGTTAGTGCGCGCACGAACCATACTCCGATGCCGCCACCCAGCACATAAAGCTTATTCTCCAGCACCGCGAAGCCGAGCGAGGCCCCCACCGCGAGCAGGATGGCGATTCCGGGACCGGTTTGGTCAAGCTCCTTGCGGCCGAAACGGTTGACGGCGGCGAATTTCACCAGTTCCTCGGGCACCGCAGCCATACCCGCCTGCGCCATCGCCTGCGCCAGGGGTGGCAAGCCATGCAGGGGGATCAATCCTTCCAGGAATTCGATGGCAAGCGCCAGCAGGGCGAACCGGCCGCCCAGCTTGAACAGGCGTTTGCGGGCTGGTTTTGTCAGGCGCAGATTGACCTTGATGGCCGCGAATTCCCACATGAACAGCGCCGGCAGTGCCGCAATGAAAACTGAGAGCATTACACCTCCTTATGGCGCTGCCGTTACATGTTTTTTAGATAAAATAATTTCGGACTGCCAAGGTGGGGACAATTTGCGGATGATCATTTTTTCTTGAAGCGGCCCAAAAAATTCCCATAATACTCAGTACCGGAACGCCTCAGAGAGGGTTCCGGTACTCCGTCCGCCTGCCTGCGTGGGGGCGAAAGGGGTTGTTTCCGAGACTGTGAAAATGCCTTGCTTTTCAGGAGGTTATATCATGACTTACGATTTCGCGCCGCTGTTCCGCACCGCCATTGGGTTCGACCGTCTGGCCCGGTTGGTGGACACATTGCCGCAGGACGCGGCTGGCTATCCGCCCTATAATATCGAGAAGAGCGGCGAGGATACCTATCGTGTCACCCTCGCTGTGGCCGGGTTCTCGGCCGATGACATTGAACTGACGGTAAAGGACAATGCCCTGCTGGTTTCCGGCAAAGTGACCGAAGGGCAGAACGGCGAGTATTTGCATCGCGGGATTGCCGCGCGGGCGTTCTCGCGCCGCTTCGTGCTAGCCGACCATATGGTGGTGGAGGGCGCCGAGTTGAATAATGGCCTGCTGCATATCGCTCTCCGCCGCGAGGTGCCAGAAAGCGCCAAGCCGCGCCGTATCGCCATCAACACGCAGACGGCGCCGCAGCAACTGCCGCACGCGGCGTAAACAACAAGAAGGGGGCGGTAACGCCCCCTTCTCTTATGGTGCCTTGATTAGATCCGTGCCGATGAAGGTGGGGATCACCAGCAGCACATCGCCGCGATGCATCTCCGTCAGCGCCGGACCGGGAACAAAGCTCTTGAAGTCACCCGCAAACTTCGCCGCTGTGGCGCTGGTGCTGCCGGGCATGGCGATGACCAGGATGTTCTTGCCAAGCAGCGAGGATGGCGGCGCAGAAAAGGCGAACTGGTGCGGCTCCGGCCCGAACACCGTCACCGGCAAATGCTCATCACGCAGCGCGTAGCCGATCTTCCCGGCATCGAACCATTTCTGCGCCGCCACGGCATCAACTCCGGGCGGGATCTGCGTGGCGATGGAATCCCAGTCCACCACTTGCAGCAGCGGCGATTTGCCGGGTGCGAAAGTGCGGTCGAGATTGGGGATGAAGCCGAGCGAGAGTTCCGCGGTGATGCAAAGTGCTGCCGTGCCCAGCAGTCCCGCGGAGATGAGCGCCACATTGTCGCGCAGCCGGGGGCGGAAATCCTGCGCCCAGTTGCCGAGCAGCGGGAACAGCATAAGGTAGCCGGGCGTTGCCCAGTGGTAGAGGATGCGCGTGGAGGACCACAGCCCCACCACGGCGAACAGCACCACCGGTATCACTGCGGCCCAGGCCAGCAGCCAGCCGCGCCGCTCTACCGGGCCTCGCGCGAATGCACGCAGCATCAGCCAGACCATTGGTAGCCAGAGCCAGGGCAGCAGGAACAGCGCCTCGCCACCCCAGATGCTGAGCGGCATCAGCGGGCGTAACCTCACTCCGGTGGCGCGCCCGCCCTGGTAGTGGAAGCTGGCCCAGCCATGGGTGGTATTCCAATACAGCACCGGGGTGAACATCAGCACCGCCACCGCCACCGCCACCCAAGGGCCGGGGCGGCGAAGTTCCTGCCGTGCGGCCTTGTCCGTCAGCACCGCCAGCGCCGCGCCCGCCAGCACCATGGCGGCATTGTATTTGGAGAGCAGCGCCAGCCCGGCGAACACCCCCGCCGCCAGCCACCAGCGCGGCTCCGGCTTGGCCGAAGGCAGCCCCAGGGCGCGGATGAGCGCATAGAGGAAGGCCAGCAACGCCGCGTCCAGCGGGCCGTCCGGCAGCACCCAACAGCCGAAGGCCAGCGAGAACACCGGCGAGATGGAATACGCCGCGACCGCCCAGAACGCCGCCCGCGCAGCAAAGAGCCGCGCCGTGATGGCGTAGATGAGCCAGGAGGACAGCGCCGAGAGCGCGACGAATGGTAGCCGCACCATGATGGGCGCAGCGCTTCCCGTCACCGCCCTTGCGGCCAGTTCCAGCCACCAGGAGGCCAGCGGATGGTCGAAATACGAGGCGTCGAAGCTATGCGACGCCGCGATCATATAGCTTTCGTCAATGCCCAGCCCGGTGCACCCGGCGAAGACCAGCCGGAACCCAAGCGCGATGAGAACAACCCAGAATGCCGCATTCATGCGGCGTGCATGGCCCGCCGCGCCAGCAACATCAAGAGCCCGAAAACCAGTTGTAGCCCTGATCTTCCCAGTATCCGCCGGGGTACACGTTGGTTACCGCCAGCTGCATGATGTGTTTTGGATTCTTGAAGCCGAGCTTGGTCGGGATGCGCAGCCGCACCGGTGCGCCGAAAGGCGGGGTGAGCGGCTGCCCCAGGAACTGCAGTGCCAGAATCGTTTGCGGATGCAGGGCGGAGGGCATGTCGATGGAGGAATAATACCCGTCGCCGCAACGGAAGGAGACATAGCGGCAGGTGGTGTCCGCCCCCACGCGGCGCAGGAATTGCCCCAGCGGCACGCCCGACCATTGGCCGATGACGCGCCAGCCCTCCACGCAGGTAAGCCGGGTGATCTGCCCTTCCTGAGGCAGTGCATTGAGCTGTGCCAGGGTCCAGGGCGTTTTGTGCGAGATCTGCCCGCCCAGCTCCAGCTGGTAGGTGGCCGGCTCGATCATCGGCACCTGGGAGATGTCGTAATACGCGTTGAAGCGCGGCGGGCGGGTGATCTGGTCCGGCCGGAAGGTGGGTGCGAGCGTATGAGGGTTGAACAAAGCTGCCTGCACGCGGTCGTTCCAGGCGGACATCATGTGCAGGAAATCATCCGCGAGGTCCGGGTGCTGCGGGTCCTCGTAGTTGCAGGCGTCCAGCGGCGAAATCAGCCCCAGCGCCATGGCGCGGAGCAGAACATCGCGGCGGTTCATGGCTGGTGCCCTCCCGTGATCATGGGAGGCAGCGCTTTCGGCACCATGACGACGAGCAGCAGATGCACGGCGAAAAACGCCACGATCGCGCTCATGGCGAAGAAATGCACGTAGCGCGCGGCAAAATACCCGCCGCAGAGATTGCAGAAAAACCAGAGTTGGACCGGCTTCCAGATGGCGAGCCCGGAAATGACCGCCGCCAACCCGGCGAACAGCACGCCAACGTAGAGCAGTTTCTGCACGGCGTTATACACGCCGGTCTCGTGCTTCAGCCGGAAGGTGAGCGCGGCGGTGAAATCCCGCCAGACCTCGCGCGGGCGGATGGGCAGCAGCTTGCGGTAATGCCCCGAGGCGAGGCTCCACGCCACATAGGCGATGCCATTGCCCACCAGCAGCCACATGAAGGCGAGATGCCAGGCGATGCCGGCGGCGAGCCATTGGCCGATGGTGATGGTGGTGGGAAAGGTGAAACCGAACAGCGGTGAGGCGTCGTAGATTTGCCAGCCGCTGCCGATCATCACGATGATCGCCAGGGCGTTGAGCCAGTGCATCACCCGCAAAGGCCAGGGGTGGATTACCCGTTTCCTGTCGTTTCGCATTTTTCATCCCCAAGATTTCCGGACTTTTTGCAGTCTTGTTTGTTCGCGGGGCAAGGTATCGAATTCATGCCTAAACGGCATTAGCCCCAGGGCGGGCGAGGCGGCCATACCTGCGGGGCCGGAATGACCCGGCACAGACAAGCAGGAGTTTCAGTAAATGTCACGATTTTTCCTTGCGGCCGCGTGTGGGCTGTATCTCGCCGGGGCGGGGCTGGCACTGGCGCAAAGCACGCCGCCCACGGACAACAACATGTCGAGCGGCAGTTCTTCCAACAACAGTTCTTCGAACATGGGCCACGACAACAATATGGGCAGCGGCTCTTCGGGCGGCATGAGCCACAATAATAATATGGCTCCGGGCAATTCCTCCAACATGAGCCATGGCAGCATGAGCCCCGGCGCGGGCACCAATATGGGCTCCGGCGCCCAGCAGTGATTGAAATCCGGCGGCGGCGGTGCGTAAATCGCCGCGGCCGCCCGGGAAGGGGAGGTTGTTATCGATACGTTAACGGCACGCCTGCACGATCTACTCACCAGCCGCCGGCAAAACCCGGATTGGGACGCGGCCTATCAGCAGATCATCACGACGCTGCGGCGCGAAGGATTTTATTCCGGGCTGCTGAACGTCGGTGCGCGCTTCCCCGATTTCATGTTGCCCAGCACCGAGGGGCGGCTCGTGGCCCTGTCCGAGGAACTGGCCAAAGGCCCTGTGGTGCTCAGCTTTTTCCGTGGCGAGTGGTGCCCGTTCTGCAAGCTCATGGCCGAGGCCCTGGCAGAGGCTGCACTGCGCATTGAGGCTTGCGGTGCCGGCATCCTGGCCCTTACCCCGGAGACCGGCGCCCTGCCGCAAAAGCTGCGAGCCCGGCACGGGGACCGCTTTACCGTTCTGGCGGATGTGGATTTCGGCGTCGGGCTCCTGGCGGGGGTGGTGTTCAAGATCCCGCCGCTCTACCGCGCGCGGCTGGAGGCGTCGGGGCTGGACTTCCCGCACCGCCAAGGCAACAGCGCCTGGTGCCTGCCGGTACCCGCTGTGTATGTCATCCGGCCGGATGGAGTGATCGGCTGGCGCTTCGCCGATGTCGATTTCGCGCGGCGGCCGGAGCCGGACGAGATCGTCGCGGCGCTGGAGCGGCTCTGATGGAACTGGCGCAGGTACGCTATTTCCTCGCTCTGTGCCACACGTTGAATTTTTCGCGCGCGGCCGAGCAATGCAGCGTCACGCAGCCCGCGTTCTCGCGTGCCATCCAGCGCCTGGAGGAGGAGTTCGGCGGTGCGCTGATCTACCGCGAGCGTAATCTCACCCAACTTACTTCGCTGGGGCGGGAGATGCGCCCGCATCTGCAAGCCATGCTGGATGCCGCCGAGGCCGCGCAGGCCGTGGCCGCCGCCCGCCGCCAGACGGTGGCTGGCAGCTTGCGCATCGGGCTTGGGCCGGGCGTGGGGGCAGGGGCCATTGCCGGGGTGGTGGCTGAGGTGCTGCGCGTCTTCCCGGCTACCGAGCTGCATTTCACCGAGGCCGCGTCAGGAAGTCTCGCCGACGCCATGCTCGTCGACGCGCTGGACTGCGCCTTGCTGCCGGAAGAGGCTCCGCTGCCCGAGCGGCTGAACCGCTGGTTGCTTTATACCGAGGTCGCCATGCTCGTCTGCCCGGCCGGGCACCATCTGGCGCGGCTGAATATCTGCACCGCGCGGGATCTGGTTGGTGAGGCGCTGCTGGTGGGTGATGCCTGCGGCGGGTTCGGGAGAAAGCTGGTGGAAAGCTGCGATGCTCCCGTGCGCGTACAACAGTGCCGGGGTGCTGCGGCGCAGATCCTTGAACTCGTCGCGGCTGGGCTCGGCGTTGCCCTGCTCTCCAACCGCCTGAGCGTGGGGGCGAATCTGGCTACGCGCAAATTTACCGAGCCGGAACTGTCCCGCCGGATTCAACTCGCCGCCGTTGCGGGCAGGCCGCACGGCCCGGCAGCGTCGAGTTTCATCAAACTCTGCCGGGCGCAGGCGTTTTCGTGAGTCTTGGTTACTCCGCCATCGCCGAGGCTTCGGAGCGCGTTGCGCCCACGCGCCCCGCCAGCGAGGCCGCCATGAACGGGTCCAGCGCGCCATCCAGCACGGCGGCGGGGTTGCCGCTCTCGTAGCCGGTGCGCAGATCCTTCACCAACTGATACGGTGCCAGTACGTAGGAGCGGATCTGGTGGCCCCAGCCGATATCGGTCTTCGCCGCTTCCGTCGCGGCGGAGGCGGCTTCGCGCTTCTGCAGCTCCATCTCGTACATGCGCGCCTTCAGCATGTTCATCGCGGTGGCGCGGTTGCGGTGCTGGGAGCGGTCCGTCTGGCAGGCCACGATGATGCCGGTGGGCACGTGGGTGATGCGGATGGCGGATTCGGTCTTGTTCACGTGCTGGCCGCCAGCGCCCGAGGCGCGGAACGTGTCCACCTTCAGGTCGGCGGGGTTGATCTCGATCTCGATGCTGTCATCGACCACGGGATACACCCAAACGGAGGCGAAGCTCGTCTGGCGGCGGGCATTGGCGTCGAACGGCGAGATGCGCACGAGGCGATGCACGCCCGCCTCGGTCTTCAGCCAGCCATAGGCGTTCGGGCCGGAGATTTGGAGGGACATCGACTTGATGCCCGCCTGCTCGCCCTCGGATTCGTCCAGGACTTCCACCTTGAAGCCCTTGCGCTCGGCCCAGCGCATATACATGCGCGCCAGCATCTGGGCCCAGTCCTGCGCCTCTGTTCCGCCCGCGCCGGCATTGATTTCCATGAACGCATCGCGCCCATCGGCCTCGCCGGAGAGCAGGGACTCGATCTCCTTCTCCTTGACGGTCTCGGCGAGGCGCTCCAGCGTGGCGATGGCGTCATTCACCATCCCCTCGTCGGCTTCGGCCTCGGCGAGCTCGATCAGCTCCAGCGCGTCCTTGGCCTCGGCCTCGATGGCGCGCACGCCGTCGATCATCGAGGACAACCGGGTGCGTTCGCGCATCACGGCTTGCGCGGCATCCGCGTCATTCCACAGATTGGGATCCTCGGCGCGGTGGTTCAGCTCTTCGAGCTTGATGACAGCGGCATCCCAGTCAAAGATGCCTCCTCAGCAGGGCGACCGAGCGGCCGATCTGCTCATTCAGTTGGTCGGATTCAGCGGACATGACGCCCGATATAGGGGCTGCCGCCGGGAAAGAACAGGGGGCTGTTCAGCGCGCGCCACCGGTTCAAGCGCGCTGAACAGTAATTTACAAAAAAGCGGATCGTGAGACAGCCTTTCAGATCAAGTAGGGCAGCACTCGCGGCGGGTTGGGCGGGAGCCAGCTTCGGGCACGCGAGATCCGCTCCAGCCCGGCCACCAGATCCTCGCCGTCGTAATGATACTCGCCGGGGCGCACGGTCTGGCCCACCCTGAAGTTCTGGATCCGGCCGCCATGCGTGCGGAGCTGCAGGGCGAATTTGCACACCCACAGATCATCCGCGCCGCGCCGAAAATGACTGATCAGGTTGTCGTCCATATTTGCACCCTGCGTTACCCAGTGTGCTATAAAAATATAATAAAGATAGAGAAAGTCAAGTTAAAACGGCGATAGGATATAAGAACTGCGGATGGGGCATAGCCCCATCCGCGTTAAATACCCGCGTAAATCAACATGTTAGTACAGGCCGCCCAGCGAGTTGTCGATAGTGGACGGCTGCGCAGGCGTGCCGGGCTGGCCAGGCGCGGTGGCGCCGGGCGCCGCCGGGGTGCCGCTGGAGCCGCCATTATCCATCCCGCCGAGTAGCGCGTTCTGCGACTGGGCGCCCGGAGTCTGGCCTGGCTTGAAAGCTTCCGTCACCATCGTGCCGTCCGGCTCGGCCACCTGCTGCGGTGCCATGCCCTGCGGCGCGGCCCAGTCCAGGTTAGGCTGACCCTGCAACGCCACCTTCATGTACTCGTTCCAGATCGGGCCGCAGACATTGCCGCCGGTCTGGTCCTTGCCCAGGCTGGTGGGGGTGTCGAATCCGATCCAGCAGCCCGTTACGATGCCCGGCGTGAAGCCGATGAACCAGGCATCGTTGAAATTGTTGGTGGTGCCGGTCTTGCCTGCCACTGGCTGGGAGATGCCGACGACAGCTGGCGCGCCGGTGCCGCGCTGCACCACGCCCTTCATCATGGTGATCATCTGGTACACCGATTCCGGGTCCGCCAATTGCTGGCCGGAGAGGTCGAGCTGCGGCATTTGCGCCGGGTCGGCATTATTGACGCAGTTATCGCAGGCCTGGCTTGGGGACTGGTACAGCACCGTGCCGTCCGGGTTGGTCACGCTGTCGATCAGGCTCGGTGTCACCTGCCGGCCGTACTGGTCCAGCGCGGCGTAGGCGGTGGCCATCTTCCACAGCGTGGTATCGATGGCGCCGATGGCAGATGGGTAATAAGGCGGCATCTGGTCCACGATGCCGAAATTCTGGAAGGTGGTGGCTACGTTCTTCAGCCCGATCTGCTGGGCCAGATGCAGCGTCGCGAGGTTCAGCGACTGCTCCAGAGCGTGGAAGATCGGCACCGGGCCCTGGAAGGTGTCCTCGTAATTGCCGGGGCGGTACATGGTGCCGTCTGACAACTGCACCACGAAGGGCCCGTCCAGCACCGGGGCGTCGGGCTGCACGCCCTGTTCCATGGCGGTGAGATAAACCAGTGGCTTCACGGAAGAGCCGGGCTGGCGCTGCGCCTGAATCACGCGATTGAACGCGCTGATGTCATGGCTCCAGCCGCCAACCATGGCGAGTACGCGGCCCGTGGTCGGGTCTAGTGAGACCAGCGCGCCCTGGATGTTCGGGATCTGCTCCAGCGCCAGAGTGGCCCCGCCCGAGACCATAATGATGTCGCCCTGGTGCAGCACGTCCGACACGGCGGAGGGACGCGGTCCGGGCGCGCCGTTCACCTGCGGGCGGGCCCAGCGCATATTGTCAAGCGGCAGTTCGCCGGTCTGCGGGTTGCCGGAGGCTGGGTCGATATAGCCGATCCTGGCGCTTGGGCCCGCGGCTTCGAGCACGATGCCGAGGCGCCAGCTCTGCCGCATGCCTGGCGGATTGGCCTGCTTGGCCAGATCTGTCTGCCAGTTCGCACCCAGGTTCGGGTCGGCCACATGCGCCACGAGGCCATGCCAGCCAGCGTAATTATGGTCGTACTGCTCCAGCCCGTCGCGCACCGCGTCGGTGGCCGCCTGCTGCAGCTTCGGGTCCAGGCTGGTATGCACCACAAGGCCGCCCGTATTCACCGCATCGGCACCGAATTTCTGGACCAGCTGCGCCTTCACCGCGTCGGCGAAATAGCCGCCATTCACCACGCCCTGCGTGGCTGCGGCTGCGCGCGGCAGCAGTGGTTCGGCGGTCGCGGCATCGGCCTGCGCCTGGGTGATGGCGCCATCGTCCAGCATGCGGCTGATGATGAAATTGCGCCGCTGCAGGGCGTCGGCCGGATGCAGGAAGGGGTCGTAATTGGTCGGCGCCTTGGGCAGGGCCGCGAGGGTGGCAGCCTGGGCGATGTCGAGTTGGCTCAGCGGCTTGTCGAAATAGGTCATGGCCGCGGCGGCGATGCCAAAGGAGTTGTGCCCGAGATCGACCTCGTTGAGGTAAAGGGTCAGCACCTGCTGCTTGGTCATCGCCTGGGAGACGCGCATGGCCAGCAGCGCCTCTTTTATCTTGGTGCCAAAGGTAATGTGGTTGTCCAGCAGCATGTTCTTGACCACCTGCTGGGTGATGGTGGAGGCGCCAATGGGGCGGCGGCCGGAGCCGATGAGCGTGATGTCGGTGATCGCGGCGCGCATCATGGCGGCCGGGTTCACGCCCGGCTCGACCCAGAACAGCTTATCCTCAGCCGAAATGAAGGCCTGCGCCACCAGGGGCGGGATCTGGTCGTAGGTGACGTACACGCTGTGCTGGCTGCCAAGCTCCGAGACCAGCTGGAAATCGCTGGCGAAGACGCGGCTCTCCAGGGGCGGCTTGTAGGTCTTCAGGCTGTCGATGCTGGGCAGCCCGGCGGAGAAGTACAGAAAGCCGGCGCCGCCCCCCACAAGCCCGAGGACGATGGCAAGGAAGACCAGCCGGTACAACCCGGAGACGAGAAAGCTGAACACCGTGCCGAGCAGGCCGCGCTTGCGCGGGCCACGAGGCGGCCGCGGGGCGCGGGGCTGGTTGGCAGGTTCGCGGCGGGGAGGTGCCAGGCGATCGCCGGCGGAAAAGGAGTCTCTCGGGTCGGACATGGCAGGGGTATTAGCACCGGGCTTTCAGGGCTGCGAGGACACGGGGAATAAAAATGCCGCAATCCGTCTCATCCGGCGAGGCGGCGCCCCGCGTAATCGGCGAAGTACTGGTCGATCGCCTGGGTCAGGCGATCCGTCATCACCTCGCGCTGTTTGGGGTCGCGCAGCCGCTGTTCGTCAAGCTTGTTGGTCAGGCAGCCCATCTCCAGCAGCGTGGCCGGGGTGGATGGATCACGCAGCACAGCAAAATTGGCGCTGCGATGCGGGTCGGGCAGCAGGGGCACGATGCCGCCGAAGCTCGCCTGGATGTCCTGCGCCAGGCTTTGCGAGCCGATCTTGGTGGCGCGTGTTTCCAGGCTGGCGAGGATGTTGGCCACTTGCGGCGACACCCCGGTGATCTGCCCGGGCGCGCTGTCGCTGCTGTTCTCGTCGGTGGCGATACTGGCGGCCAGCGTATCCGAGGCATTGTCCGACAGGGTGAACACCGAGGCGCCGCGCAGGTCCGGTTCGGGCAGATGGTCGCAATGCATCGAAAGGAACAGGCTGGCATTGGCTTGCACCGCCGCCGCCACGCGGCCTTCCAGGGTAACGAACACGTCCCGCGAGCGGGTCATGGCCACGCGGTAGCGTCCGGTCTTCAGCAGGGCGCGGCGGAGATCGAGTCCGGTTGCAAGGGTGATATGCTTCTCGAACACGCCGTCAGGGGCGATGGCGCCCGGGTCGTGCCCGCCATGGCCGGGGTCGAGCATGATCAGCGGCTTTTCTGGCAGAACCGCGCAGGCGCGGCGCGGCGCGGCGATACCCGCTGCGATTCCGCCGAGAGCGAGCGCCATAAAGCCACGACGAGTCGAGTCACATTTCAAGCACATGCGCAATAATTATCACAGGACATTCGCTATTGGCTAGGACTTACTGATTCTCCTTGGAAATGCGCCCTGTGACGGTTCCGTGGCGGTTAATTTGCCAAGGCATCTTGCGGAACCCATATGCGTTCGGCTATAGGCTCGCCGCATCGGAGTGTAGCTCAGCCTGGTTAGAGTACTGTGTTCGGAACGCAGGGGCCGGAGGTTCGAATCCTCTCACTCCGACCATTTTTTCCCCTGAAAAATCAGATTTTTTCGATGGAGCGGAGCGCCTTTGCGCTTGACGCGGCCCTGTCCTATCCCGTCTTCTGGCATGATGCTGCGGCAAAGCAGCGGCTTGCAATAAGATGGGGAGAGTTAGATGGCCGGGACAATCGCCGGGGATATCGTGCGCGCGCGTAATGTAGTCATCGCCGCCTATCTCGGGTGGGCGCTGGATGCGTTCGATTTTTTCATCCTGATCTTCACCTTCGACGACGTGGCCGAGACCTTTGGCGTGTCGGTCACGTCCATTACCTTCGCGATCACGCTGACGCTGGCGACACGCGCGATCGGCGCCTTCATCTTCGGCCGCTTGGCCGACCGCTATGGCCGCAAGCCGGTGCTGATGACGGTCGTTCTGCTCTACTCCTTCTTCGAGGCGGCGAGCGGCCTCGCCTGGTCCTTCACCGCCTTCCTGATCATCCGGGCGCTGTTTGGCATCGCCATGGGCGGGGAGTGGGGGGTCGGCTCATCCCTGGCCATGGAGACGATTCCAGCCCGCTGGCGCGGCTGGGTCTCCGGCGTGCTGCAGGCGGGCTATCCTTCGGGCTATTTTCTCGCCACACTGCTGTTCGGCTTCGCCTATCATTACCTCGGCTGGCGGGGCATGTTCTTCGCCGGCGCCGCGCCCGCGCTGCTGGTCGTCTTCATCAACCGCGAGGTCGAGGAAAGCCCGGCCTTCCGGACGCTGGAAGAAGGCCCGCGAGTCTCGGCTTGGCACCTGCTGGCCAAGAATTTCCGGCTGGCGATTTACGCTGTCCTGATGATGACGGCGTTCAATTTCTTGTCGCACGGCACGCAGGACATCTATCCCAAGCTGTTCCTCGCCAAGCAACTGCATTTCACCCGCGCGCAGATCACCAATATCAGCCTGCTGTATAATGTGGGGGCGGTGGCGGGTGGCATCCTGTTTGGCCTGCTCAGCCAGCGAATCGGGCGGCGCTATTCCATCATCGCCGCCTGCATTCTGTCCCTGCTGGTTCTCTATTTCTGGGCGCAGCCTGGCACGCCGGTGCAAATCGGTATCGCGGCCTTCTTCATGCAGGTGGCTGTGCAGGGAGCATGGGGTGTCGTGCCCGCGCACCTCAACGAGCTTTCCCCATTGGAAATTCGCGGTACATTTCCGGGTTTCGTGTACCAGCTGGGCAATTTCATTGCCTCGGTCAACGCGCCGCTGCAGGTTGCCATCGCCGTGCGGCATGGCGGCGATTACGGCTACGCGCTCACGCTGACGGCAGGCTGCGTCGCGGTAGTCCTGATATTGTTGATGATCTTCGGTCCCGAAGCGCGCAATGCCTCTATGACCGCGCATAGCGAGCCCTGACGGCATGGCGTTGCGGGGCTGGCTGGAGCAGGGGAGCAGCGCGCCAGGCTGGTGGCGCGGCCCCGGTGGGGTGCGCGCCGGCTGGCGGGTGGCGATGTTCCTTGCGCTGCTTGCCGGCTCCGTCTTTGGTTGTGCGCTGCTGGCGGCGCTGCTGCCGCTGCCGCGCCTGCACCCTGGCGCGGCGCTGACTCCGGGTTTTCTTGCCTTGAACGAGGCGCTGTTGTTGCTCCCGGCCCTGTTGGCCAGCCTAATCATGGTCCGGCTGGAAGGACGCAGCCTCGCGTCTTGCGGTCTGGTGGATGCGCGCCGCCTGCTTCGCTGCGCCAAAGGCTTTGCCGGCGGGGTGGCGGTGCTCGGCGCGCTCATCCTCCTGCTTCTGCTTTCGGGCCACGCCCGGGCGGGCTGGAGCGGGCTGTCCGTGGCTGAAATCCTGGAATATGCGCTGCCCTGGGCGGGTTCCAGCCTGCTCATCGGCTTTGCCGAGGAGTTCACATTCCGCGGCTACCTGCTGCAGACACTGAGCCGGGGGAGCGGCTTCCGGCGCGCGGTCATCCTCACCAGCCTCCTCTTCGGCGCCTTGCATTACAGCGACAGCGGGGAAGGACTGCCCGGCGTGCTCAACGCCGCATTGGCGGGTGCAGTGTTCGCCCTGGGCGTCTGGCGCACCGGCTCGCTGTGGTGGAGCATCGGCTTCCATGGCGGTTGGGATTACGCGGAAAATTTCATCTTCGGGGCGCATGACAGCGGCCAAGCCTGCGCCCACACGCTGCTGCAACTCGTGCCATCCGGCAGCCCATTGCTCTCGGGCGGGGCTACCGGGCCGGAGGGCAGCGTCCTTGCCACGGCCGTCCTGGCCGTCACGGGGTTTGCCGTCTTGGCCTGGCCCAGGAACCCCACGGTTAGTCCATATCAGCCGCGCTACCTTTGATATGGATCAACAGCCATATAGTTGTTAGACACGCCTTATGACGTCTCTGAACAAGATCACGGATTTCCGGCGCCCGGTGGCCATCAATCTGACCAGCCGCACGGCAGCGTCGAGTTGCGATGATTGCGGCGCCCGCCGTCACGGGCTGTGCGACGCGCTCTCCGATGAGGAGCTGAGCTTCCTGGCCCGGGCTGCGCAGCATATCTCGCTGCAGGCCAATACCGTGTTCATCGAGGAGGGCGAGCCCTCGCTCTACTTCTACAATGTCAATTCCGGCAACATACGGCTGTTCAAGAGCCTGCCTGACGGCCGGCGCCAGATCACCGGTTTTGCCGGGCCTGGGCATTTCCTCGGCCTCGCCGCGACCAGCAAGAACATGTTCTCGGCCGAGACGATGGAGCCGGTGAAGCTTTGCCGTTTTACCCGTGGCGCCATAGCCTCGGTGTTCGAGGAATTTCCGGTGCTCGAGCGCAAGCTGCTCGACGTGGCGATGCACGAGCTGGTGCTCTCCCAGCAGCAGATGCTGCTGCTCGGCCGCAAGACGGCGATCGAGCGCATCGCCAGCTTCCTGCTCTCCTGGGCGGAGCGGCAGGATGTCTGCGCCTCCGGTATGCTGCCGAAGCCGAACGTATCCCTCCCGCTGCCGCTCTCGCGCACGGATCTGGCCGATTATCTCGGCCTGACGATCGAGACCGTTTCCCGCTCGCTCTCCCAGCTCAAGCGCGGTGGGCTGATCGAGATCCCCAACATCCACGAGATCATTCTGCTCCGTCCCCAGGCGCTCTCCGACATTGCTGAAGCCGCCGTTTGACCTGCGTCAAGGTGCGGGTGGCGTTTTAGCGCAAGGAAACACTTATAGTTTCCAAGGAGGATGCCATGAAAGTCTCGGAGCTGATGAGCCGCAATACCGTCTCCGTGCTGCCCAGCACTATGGTGGCGGATGCCGCCCGTATCATGCTGGCGAATCGCGTCAGCGGCCTGCCGGTGGTGGATGAAAAAGGCACGCTGGTCGGCATCGTCACCGAGGGTGACCTGATGCGCCGTGCCGAGATCGGCACCGACGGCCAGCAGGCGGGCTGGCTCAAATCCCTGCTCATGCCAGCTTCCGTCGCTTCTGACTACGTGGCCACTCATGCCCGCCATGTCAGCGGGGTGATGACGCACAGCCCCGTGTTCGTGACGCCGGATACGCCGCTCGAAGAGGTGGCGCAGCTCATGATCCGCAAGCACATCAAGCGGCTGCCGGTGCTGGAGAATAACCAGCTCGTGGGCGTGATCAGCCGTGCCGACCTGCTGCGCGTGCTGGCGCGCAAGATGATCGAAACCCCGGTGGAATGCACCGACGAATCGATCAGCAACTATATCAAGGCCGAACTGGAGAAGGCCCGCTGGGCGCCGAAATCCGGCCTGCGCGTGACCGTGCAGAACAAGGTGGTGACCCTGGACGGCACGATCTTCTCCGACGAGGAGCGCCAGGCGGTGATCGTGATTGCCGAGAACGCCCCGGGGGCAAAGGAGGTGAAGGACAACCTCATCTTCGTTGATCCCGGTTCCGGCCTCGCCTTTCCGCCGGGAGATTAATGACCGATGGGTCTGCTGGAGACGCTGGGGGCTTCTGGAGGTTCTCTCCTGCTGGCCCTGACCGCTGTTTATGCGGATAAGCATTTTGCCGATTCGCTAAGGGTTCCCGTTTGGTGGCGGCTGGACCGTAAGCCTTATCTGTTCGCGACGCGTCGGGTAGGGCTTGCTATCCTGCCGCTTATCGGGGCAGCGGTGCTGTTCATTGCCGCAGGGAGCGGGGTGGGGTTCTTCCACATAGTGTTCATCTCGCTCGGCATGTTGGTCGTGTACCTGATTTATTTGCAGGCGGCGGATAAGAATTTGACCCAGTAGGCGGCGTTTACTCCGCCGCCGCCCGCAACGCCGTCCCTGCACCCAGCGGCGCCAGGGGCAGTGCGGCCATCAGCATCGCGCCGAGCATATATAAAGGCGAGGCCGGATGCGCCGAGGTCACTGCCGCGGCGCCGAAGATCAACGCCGGGATGACCAGCGGCAGGGTGATGAGCGGCATCAGCACGGCCGCCCGGCGGGCGCCGAGGCTCACCGACGCGGCCAGCGTGCCGAGCAGGGACAGGATCATCGTCCCCGGCACCAGGCTGAGCATCAGCAGGGGGATTTTCGCCTCGGGCATGCGCAGCATCATCGCCAGCGGTGCTGCGATGACCAGCAGCGGCAGCCCGGTGGTGAGCCAGTGCACCACCGTCTTGGCAAAGGCGACCTCATAGGCCGGCAGGCCAGAGAGCAGCAGCAGATCCAGCGTGCCATCTTCGAAATCGGCCCCGAACAGCCGGTCCAACGGTAGAAGTGCTGCCAGCAGGGCGCAGACCCACACGACCCCGGCCGCGACACCGGCCAGCACGGCGGGCGAGGGGCCGACGGCGAAGGCGAACAGCGTGCCAGCTATAACGAAGAAGAGCAGGGCGGCCACGGTATCCGCGCCGTGGCGCAGCGAGAGCTTCAGTTCCCGGGTGATGAGCGCGATCATAGTTCCAGCACCTGCATGTCCGGGAGGTCGAGCGGTGTGTGGGTGCTGGCGATGATCATGCCTCCCGCCGCCCGGTGCGCGGTGCACAGCGCCGCGAATCGCTCCACCGAAGCCGTGTCCAGTCCGGTGGTCGGCTCGTCCAGCAGCCAGAGTTTTCGGCCCGAGGCGGCGACGCGGGCAATGGCCAGGCGCCGCTTCTGCCCCGCGGAGAGGAACCGGGCGGGAAGTGCGGCGAAACGCTCCAGCCCCACACGTTTCAGGGCCTCCTCCGGCACGTGCTCGGCCACGGTGAGAGCCGGTTTCACCGCGTCCAGATGCCCCAGCCATGCGATGCGCGTGGCATGCGCCGGAAGGTCCTGCAGCGCCGGGGCGCCCTCCCACAGCACCGCGCCGGCCGCCAGCGGGGTCAGCCCTGCCAGGGCGCGCAGCAATGTGGATTTGCCAGCGCCATTCCTGCCACGCAGCAGGAGCATGCCTCCCTCGCGCAGGGTGAAGCTTATGCCCTGTAACACGAGCCTTTCCCCGCGGAAAACCGAGAGTTTTTGAACTGTAAGCAGGTGTAAAATTCCTTCTTACGGAATGGACGGACCGCTGCGGCTATGGTTTAAGCCGTGCCAAATCACAAGCGGCAACAGCAGAAAGGTTTTTGCCCATGACAGCCATCGGCCAAGATAGCCTCAAAACCCAGCAAACTCTGAATGTGGACGGTAAGGAGTACAAGTACTTCTCCGTCGCCGAGGCCGCGTCGAAGCTGGGCGATATTTCCAAGCTGCCGAAGACCCTGAAGATCCTGCTCGAGAACGTTCTGCGTTTCGAGAATGGCGGCAGCTACACCGTGGACGACGCCAAGGCGATCGTCGAATGGCTGGAGAAGTCCTCCTCCGCCAAGGAAGTGCCATTCAAGCCCGCGCGCATCCTGATGCAGGACTTTACCGGCGTGCCGGCCGTGGTCGACCTCGCCGCCATGCGCGACGGCGTGATGAAGCTGGGCGGCAAGCCCGAGAAGGTGAACCCGCTGATCCCGGTTGACCTGGTCATCGACCACTCCGTGATGGTCGACTACTCCGCCTCCGGCGATGCGCTGCAGAAGAACATCGACCTCGAGTTCGAGCGCAATGGCGAGCGTTACAAGTTCCTCCGCTGGGGCCAGGAAGCTTTTAACAACTTCCGCGTCGTGCCGCCCGGCACCGGCATCTGCCATCAGGTAAACCTGGAATACCTCGCGCAGGTCGCCTGGACCTCCGAGAATGACGGCTCCACCTTCGTCTACCCCGACACGCTTTACGGCACCGACTCCCACACCACCATGGTGAACGGCCTGGGCGTGCTGGGTTGGGGCGTGGGCGGCATCGAGGCGGAGGCTGCGATGCTCGGCCAGCCGATCGCCATGCTGATCCCGGACGTGATCGGCTTCAAGCTGACCGGCAAGCTCTCCGAGGGCGTGACCGCCACCGACCTGGTGCTGACCGTCACCCAGATGCTGCGCGCCAAAAAGGTCGTAGGCAAGTTCGTCGAGTTCTTTGGTGAGGGCCTGGACGAGCTGCCGCTCGCCGATCGCGCCACCATTGCCAACATGGCGCCGGAATATGGCGCGACCTGCGGCTTCTTCCCGGTTGACCAGCTCACCCTGGACTACCTCAAGCTCTCCGGCCGCGACGAACACCGCATCAAGCTGGTCGAGGCGTTCGCCAAGGCCCAGGGCCTGTGGCGCGTCACCGGCGAAGACCCGGCCTTCACCGACACGCTGGTGCTCGACCTGTCCACCGTGCAGCCCTCGCTGGCCGGCCCGAAGCGCCCGCAGGATCGCGTGCTGCTCAAGGACGCCGCTTCCGCCTTCAACGCCGAGCTGACCAAGGGCCTGGGCGTTGCGCCGGAAGCCGCTGGAACCAAGGTGGCCGTGGCCGGCACCAATTACGAGATCACCCATGGTGATGTCGTGATCGCCGCCATCACCTCCTGCACCAACACCTCCAACCCGTCCGTGCTGGTGGCTGCCGGCCTCGTTGCCCGCAAGGCCCACGCTCTGGGCCTGACGCCGAAGCCGTGGGTGAAGACCTCCCTGGCCCCTGGCTCGCAGGTCGTGACCGACTACCTCAACCAGTCCGGCCTCGCCGCCGACCTGGATGCGATGGGCTTCCAGACCGTCGGCTATGGCTGCACCACCTGCATCGGCAACTCCGGCCCGCTGCCGGACGCCATCGTGGACGCCATCGAAGGCAACAAGCTGGTCGCGGCTTCAGTGCTGTCCGGCAACCGTAACTTCGAGGGCCGCGTGCACCCCAACGTGCGCGCCAACTATCTGGCCTCCCCGCCGCTGGTGGTCGCCTACGCCCTCTTCGGCAATATCCGCGAGGACATCACCACCGCCGTGATCGGCACCTCCAAGGACGGCCAGCCGGTGTACCTGAAGGACATCTGGCCGACCACGAAGGAAGTTGCGGACACCGTGCGCGCCAACGTGACGCGCCAGATGTTCGTCGAGCGCTACAGCGACGTCTTCAAGGGGCCGAAGCAGTGGCAGGAGATCGAGGTGACCGGCGGCACCGACACCTATGCCTGGCCGACTGGTTCCACCTACGTGAAGAACCCGCCCTACTTCGAGGGCATCACGCCGGCCCCGCGCGGCGCTGCCGACATCAAGGGCGCTCGCGTGCTGGCGCTGCTGGGTGACTCCATCACGACCGACCACATCTCCCCGGCCGGTAACATCAAGAAGACGGCCCCGGCGGGCGTGTACCTCACGGAGCACCAGGTCCTGCAAAAGGACTTCAACTCCTACGGTTCGCGCCGCGGCAATGACGACGTGATGGTGCGCGGCACCTTCGCCAACATCCGCATCAAGAACGAGATGCTGGGTGGCGCCGAGGGTGGCAACACCAAGTACTATCCGGGTGGCGAAGAGCTCTCCATCTACGACGCCGCCGTGAAGTACAAGAAGGATGGCCTGCCGCTGGTGGTCATCGCCGGCCAGGAATATGGCACCGGCTCCAGCCGCGACTGGGCGGCCAAGGGCACGATGCTCCTGGGTGTGAAGGCTGTGGTGGCTGAGAGCTTCGAGCGCATCCACCGCTCCAACCTGGTGGGCATGGGCGTGCTGCCCCTGCTGTTCAAGGATGGCGTGACCCGCAAGAGCCTGGGCCTGACCGGTGACGAGGTCATCGATATCGTGGGCCTGGACAAGCTCAGCCCGCGCATGGACCTGACCATGGTCATCACCCGCAAGGATGGCTCCAAGCAGGAAGTGCCGGTGCTGTGCCGTGTCGATACCGCCGACGAGGTGGAATACTACAAGCATGGCGGCATTCTGCAGTACGTGCTGCGCGGCATGGCCAAGTCTGCCTAACAACAAAGGGCAGGGGGCCGAGCGCCCCCACCCATCGGAAACGGCGCCTTCGGGCGCCGTTTTTTTATTGCACAACCGCAAGTTATGTTTACGTTAAAATGTCGTTCCGGGCGTGTGTCGGTGCTTGTCAGCGTCGGGGAGTCTGACAGAAGCAGGTGAGGGAGCTTGTTAGGGATCATGCAACTGTATTGAGTGACCACTTTTCCGCGTACCGCGCCGGCGCGTATTCCGGCCAAGGGAAAACAATGATTATTCAGTCCTGCGAGGCGGGGGTATAAATGTCGCAGATTGCATCCATCGTCAGCCTTCTGACTAACGACTCAATTAACAGCCCGACTACCGTGGGGCAGCTGAAGCTGTGGGATAAGATCGTAGGGTTGGATGTGCGCACGGGCGACGTTGAGCAGGAGTTTCTCAACGACCCGGCGCTCCCCGGCTTCATTGTACATTCCGACCGGCAGATTTTCGGGGTGCTCTCGCGCCGCATGTTGCTCACCGCCATCTCCCAGCCTTTCGGGCGCGAGGTGTTCATCAAGCGCCCTCTGCAGGAGCTGGCGCACAAGATGGATACGCGCCCGCTGACGCTGAAGGGCAGCACGCCGATTGCCGACGCGCTCAAGCAGTCCATGCGCCGGGGCGAGGAGATGCGATTCGAGCCGGTTCTCGTACATACGGGCACCTCCATCGGCCTGCTGGAAATGCACATGCTGATGATCGCGCAGGCGAACCTGCTGGAGGATGCGCTCTCCTCCAAGGGCGTGCTGATCGAGAAGATCAAGGGAATCCTGGGCGGCCGCGCCGCGTAAGTCACAAGGCATGCCGGTCTTGGTCGCCCGAACGCCATGACCAGATGAAGCAATGAGGACGGTCACAGTGCCATTGACGCCCATTATCGGCATGCCGCCCTGCCGGATGGGGGGCTGATTCGGCCCGCCACTTGCGCCCCGCCACCCTTGCGGCCACATTATGTGAATTTTTGTTGCGTCGAGGTGATGCCGGAGACTAGGCTGGCTGATCAAGGAGGCAACCATGCCCCGCATGATGGTGGCGGCGCTCATGACCGCATCGCCGGCCAGCGCCGGGAATTATGCTGTTGGCCCGATGCCACTATCGTGTGGTGAATGGGACAGTGCCAGGGAGGAAGCTCCTGGATACTGAATCGGGGCACGCATACAGTACGTCTCCTGGGTGTTGGGCTTTTTGTCCGGTGCGGCGCTGTGGAACCAGCTTGGAACCGCCCCGGCTCAATGACCCTCTTGTGCCGCCCGGCCATGCGGCGGAGGAGGACAAGGGCTTGCGGAGAGCTTATAGCTCACCGCTTCTTGTGCGGATTTGCGCAAGCATCTCCTTATAAGCGTTAAAAACATCTGACGCATTGTGATCTCGCGCATGGGATAATGTAGCAGCAGCTAGGATCGCCGCTATCAGGCGATCTATATCGACCGGCGCGTTATGTTCGGTTTCCGGCTTTGGCATAGCATCCTCCACGATAATGGGTTGTCCCCGTGGTTCGGCCCCTGCTGATAACTGGCGAATCGTGCTCCCCTGGTGGTCCCCAAAGGATGATTTAAGGCGGTTTTACTGCCCGTTTTTTGTCTTGTAAGTCGCTGAAAAAATTGGTGGGCGCGACAGGGATTGAACCTGTGACCCTTCGCGTGTGAAGCGAATGCTCTACCGCTGAGCTACGCGCCCGGTGTGGGGACGCTGGATAGTTGCCTCGGATGGATATGTCAATCTGCACTAACCGCCTTCCGGTGCACCGGAAGCGATGGTAGACCAAAAAAATGGCTGGACATTCGCAATTCAAGAACATCATGCACCGCAAAGGTGCGCAGGACGCCAAGCGCGCCCGCATTTTTGCAAAGCTCATCCGTGAAATCACCGTCTCCGCGAAGGAGGGGCTGCCCGACCCGGCGGCGAATCCGCGCCTCCGCGCTGCCATCGGTGCCGCGCTGAAGCAGAACATGACGCGCGACGCGATCGACCGCGCGATCAAGAAGGCAACCGGCGCCGGCGGGCAGGAGAACTACGAGGCTGTGCGCTACGAGGGCTATGGCCCGGCTGGTGTGGCCGTCATTGTCGAGGCGCTTACGGATAACCGCAACCGCACCGCCTCCGTGGTGCGCGCGGCCTTCAACAAATCCGGCGGTGCGCTGGGCGAGACGAACTCCGTCGCCTTCATGTTCAACCGCATGGGCGTGGTGCGCTATCCGGCCTCCGCCGCCGATGCCGATACCATGCTTGAAGCGGCCATCGAGGCAGGAGCCGACGACGTGGTGAGCAGCGAGGACGGCCACGAGGTGCAGGTCGCCATCGAGGGCTTCTTCGCCGTGCGCGACGCCCTGGCCCAGAAGTTCGGCGAGCCGGCCGAGGCGCGAATCGAGTGGCGCCCGAATATGACCGTGACGCTGGACGAGGACAAAGCCGCTTCGGTGCTGAAATTGCTGGATGTTCTGGAAGACGATGATGATGTCCAGAACGTCTATGCCAATTTCGAGGTGCCGGAAGAGGTCATGGCGAAGCTCTCCGCCTGATGCGCCTGCTCGGCATCGACCCCGGCCTGCGGTTCACCGGCTGGGGCGTGCTGGAGGCTGAGGGCAACCGGCTGCGCCATGTGGCGGATGGGGTGATCGCCACCGAATCGGCGGATGATGTGCCTATGCGGCTAAAGGCGTTGGACGACGCCCTGGCGGAGATCCTCGCCCGCTACGCCCCCGCCGAGGCGGCGGTGGAAGAGACCTACGTGAACCGCAACGGCACCGCCACGCTGAAGCTGGGTTACGCCCGCGGCGTGGCGCTACTGGCCCCGGCGCGTGTGGGTATTCCGGTATTCGAATATGGAGCCAAGACGGTGAAGATGGCTGTTGTCGGTACGGGTGGCGCGGATAAGGAGCAGGTGGGGCTTATGGTCCGCCGCCTGCTGCCAGGTGCCGCGCAGAAACGGGCCGACGCGGCGGACGCGCTGGCGGTGGCGATCTGCCACGCGCATCATCGCGCCTCGCTCAACACATGGAAGCGCCCGGCATGATCGCGCGGCTCAAAGGCATCATCGAGAGCATCGGCGATTCTAGCTGCGTCATCGACGTGAACGGGGTGGGTTATCTGGTGTTCTGTTCCTCGCGCACGCTCGCGGCCCTGGAAGAGGGCGGTGCGGTGAGCATGCTCATCGAGATGCAGGTGCGCGAGGATTCCATCACGCTCTACGGCTTCGGCACGGCCGCCGAGCGGGAGTGGTTTCGCCTGCTCAACACCGTGCAGGGGGTGGGCGCCAGGGTGGCGCTGGGCATTCTCTCGGCATTGTCGCCTGACCAGCTGATCGCCGCCATCTCCAGTGGCGACAAGGGCGCGCTCACCCGTGCTCCTGGCGTCGGGCCGAAACTGGCGATTCGCCTGGTGACGGAGCTGCGGGAAAAGGCCGGAGCCATGCCTGGCGGCGGGGCGGCGGCGCTGCCGCCTGCCGTGACGCTGCGCCCTCATGCGGCGGATGCGCTCTCCGCGCTGGAAAATCTCGGCTACCGGCGCGCCGAAGCCGAGGCTGCGCTGGCCAAGGGGATCGAGGCGCATGGCGAGAATGCGCCGCTTGACGTGCTGATCCGTGCCGGGCTGAAAGCCCTCGCCAAATGACCAACGAAGACCGCATCACATCCGGCGAGCGCCTGCCCGACGACGCGGCCGAGGCCGCGCTGCGCCCGCAGACGCTGGACGATTTCACCGGCCAGCAGGCCAGCCGGGAAAATTTAAAAATTTTCATCCAGGCCGCGAAGTCTCGCGGCGAAGCCCTTGATCATGTTCTTCTTCACGGCCCGCCTGGGCTGGGCAAGACCACGCTGGCGCAGATCGTCGCGCGCGAGATGGGGGTGGGGTTCAAGGCCACGTCCGGCCCGGTGATCCAGAAATCCGGCGATCTTGCCGCCATCCTCACCAATTTGCAGCCGCGCGATGTGCTGTTCATCGACGAAATCCACCGCCTGCAACCGGCGATCGAGGAAATCCTCTACCCGGCCATGGAGGATTTCCAGCTCGACCTGATCATTGGCGAGGGGCCGGGCGCACGCACTGTGCGCATCGACCTGCCGCCCTTCACGCTGGTTGGCGCCACGACCCGCGCCGGTCTGCTGGCCACGCCGCTGCGCGACCGCTTCGGCATTCCGCTACGGCTGGTGTTCTATACCCCGGACGAACTCACCGGCATCGTCATCCGGCTGGCGCAGAAGCTGGGCATGGACCTCTCCTACGAAGGCGCGCAGGAGATCGCCAAGCGTTCCCGCGGCACCCCGCGCGTGGCTGGAAGGCTCACCCGCCGGGTGCGGGACTTCGCGGCCGTAGCCGGCGGTGGCACCGTCAGCCGGGGACTGGCCGATGCCGCGCTGACCCGGCTGGACGTGGACCATAAGGGGCTTGATGCCATGGATATCAGGTATTTAAGGCGCCTGGCCGAGCACCATAATGGCGGCCCGGTGGGCGTTGAAACCCTGGCGGCGGCTTTGGCCGAGGCACGGGACACGCTGGAGGATGTGGTCGAGCCCTATCTCATCCAGGAAGGGCTTTTGCTCCGCACCTCGCGTGGCAGAATGCTGGGCGATGCAGGTTGGCGGCACCTTGGCTTCACGCCGCCACAGAATCGCCCCGATCAGCTGGATTTACTGCTGCCCGAATGATCTATACTTACGAGACCCGGATTTACTATCAGGACACCGACGCGGGCGGCATTGTGTACCACGCCAACTACCTGTCCATCGCCGAACGCGCCCGCACCGAGGCGCTGCGCGAGATGGGCGCGCCACATGCGGAAATGGTAATCCAATATGGTGTGATGTTTGTGGTGCATCGCGTCAATTTGCACTATCAGCGGCCCGCAAGGCTCGACGAGGTGGTGCGCGTGGAAACAGAGTTCGGGGAAATTGGCGGGGCGACAGTCACGCTTCGTCAAAAATTCCTGCGAGACACCGACTCGCTGGCCGTGCTTGATCTGGCCTTGGGTTGCGCGCGTGTCTCGGATGGCCGGGCCACGCGGATTCCGCGCGACTGGGCGCTGCGGTTGAAAATTTAACTGGGGAATTACATTGGACCAATCGGTTACTCAGGCGGCGATGGCCGCGCCTTCGGCGGCGAATCTCTCGCTGCTCGGCCTGTTCCTCCAGGCCGATATCGTGGTGAAGCTCGTGATGCTGGTGCTGCTGTTTGCCAGTGTGTGGGTCTGGACCATCATCATCGAGAAGGCGATGACTCTGCGCCGCGTCAACCGCGAAGCGAACGTGTTCGAGGATGAGTTCTGGTCCGGCGGCAGCCTGGATCATCTGTATGAGCGCGAGGGCACCGACCCCGCCAACCCGATGGCGGCCGTGTTCGGCGCGGCGATGAGCGAGTGGAAACGCACCGCGCGCATCGCCGGCGCCGAGATCGGCAAGACCGCCGTGGAGCAGCGCGTGGATCGTGCGATGAGCGTGACGATCATGCGCGAGATGGACCGGTTGGAGCGGTTCATGATCTTCCTTGCCTCCGTCGGCGCAACGGCGCCGTTTATCGGCCTTTTTGGTACGGTTTGGGGCATCATGCACTCCTTCTCGGCCATCGCCGCCATGCACAACACCGACCTCGCCGTGGTCGCGCCGGGCATCGCGGAAGCGCTGTTCGCCACCGCCATCGGCCTGGTGGCCGCCATTCCGGCGGTGTTGGCCTATAACAAGCTCTCCAACGACCTCGCCCGATTCGCGTCGCGGCTTGAGGGCTTTGGCGCTGAATTCTCCGCAATTCTGTCGCGCCAGACCGAGGAGCATAAGTAAATGGCCGGCGGGCTGATGGGGCCGGGCAACGGCAAGAAGCGCTACCGCCCGATGGCGGAGATCAACGTCACCCCGCTGGTGGACGTGATGCTCGTGCTGCTGATCATCTTCATGGTCACGGCGCCGATGATCACCTCCTCGGTGAACGTGAACCTGCCCCAGGCCAACGCCAAGCCGGCCCAGGCCGACGCCAAGCCCATCACCATCACGGTGAACGCACAGGACCAGATCTACCTGCAGGACACGCAGGTGGAGCTGAGCAATCTGGTCGCCACGCTGCAGCAGGCCGCGCAGAACAATCCTGACCAGCGCATCTTCGTGCGTGGGGACAAGGATGTATCCTACGGCGACATGCTGCAGGTGATGGCAACGATCACCCAGGGCGGCTTCACGAAAGTGGCGCTGCTCGCCCAACCGACCGGCCCTGGCAAGTAAGCCGGGGAGGGGAGCAATATCTTGGACCGGGATCTCCGCCGGGGCGTAACCATATCGTCGCTCGTCCACGCCGCCATTGTGATCGCGGCGATCGTGGCGCTGCCGTTGCAGCCGCTGGACACCACGGCGGAAGAAAGCGTGGACGTGGATCTGGTTGGCCCCACCGCGCCGCAGGAGGCGTTGAACACCGGCAAGGTGGCAGCGCCCTCCAACCTGCCCGTGCCGCACCAGGGGCCGCTGGCAGTGGCCCAGCCAAAGCCGCAGCCCATTGAGGCGCCTCCTCCTCCTCCTCCTCCGCCGCCGCCAGCGCCGGAGCAGAAGCCGAGCACCACGCCCCCGGCTCCCGCCCCGCCGCCGCCGCCGCCAACGCCAAGCGAGCAGTCGACTCCCACGCCGCCGCCGCCGCCGCATCCGCCGCAGAAGCTGGCGAGCATCGTGCAGCCACCGCAGAAGCAGACGCCGGAGAAGCAGCCCCCCGCGCCTGCCAAGAGCCCGACGCATCAGCAGCACGTGGTGAAGACCCCGGCGCCGCTGAGCCAGAACGTGCTGAACACGCTGATGAAGCTGCAGGCCCTGCAGAAGCAGACACAACCGCCGACGCATGTGTACAACCCCGATGCGGGTGGCGCGCCCAATGGCGGCGGCAGCCCGAACAGCACGGCCAATTCAGGCCTCTCAGGCGCTGACCGCGATGCCATCGGCAACCACGTGCGCCCCTGCTGGAGCGTGGATGCTGGTGCCCCTGGCCTGGACGGGTTCAGCGTGATGCTGCTGGTGACGACCGACCCCTCGGGCACGGTGCGCCAGGCTGTCGTCGCGCCGCAGGACCAGGACAAGATGAGCGATCCGTATTTCAACGCTTATGCAAACCGAGCCATCGACGCGGTAATGAACTACCAGTGCGCCACCTTGCCACTACCCTCCTACATGCTGGGCCAGAACCAGACCTTCCTGTTCCATTTCACGCCGTGAGAGGTACTGATGACACGTTTTAAATTGCCGCCCTTCTCCCGCCGCCGGATCATCGGCGCCGGGGCCGCGACATTGATCGGTCCGTCCGCCTTCGCGCAGAGCGTGCTTGGCGGCGGCAATGCCACCCCCGCACCGGCTGCGCCGAGCGGCGGCAGTTCCTCCAGTGGAGGCTCGGCGATCAATGTGAGCGGTGCGCAGAACCAGCCGATTCCCATCGCCATCGCGCCGTTCGGCGACTCGTCGGGTGGCTCGTCCGATACCGGCGCGCAGATCACGAACGTGATCGGCAGCGACCTGACTCATTCCGGCCTGTTCCGCGCCCTCGATTCGTCCAGCTTCGTGCCCAACTCCGTGAACAACGGCACGCCGGTCTGGCAGAACTGGTCCATCCTTGGTGCCCAGGGGCTGGTGACCGGCGACGTGGCTGATGCCGGCGGCGGCCAACTGCGCGTGGAGTTCCGCCTGTGGAGCGTGCAGCAGCAGACCATGCTCACCGGCACCGCCTACACCACCACCGCCGATAACTGGCGCCGCCTCGCCCACATCATCGCCGATTCGGTGTACCAGCAGATGATCGGCGAGAAGGGCTACTTCAATTCGCGCGTTGCCTACATCTCTGAGACCGGCACGACGACGAGCCCGATCCGCCGCCTGGCGGTGATGGATTACGACGGCGCGAACAACCAGTTCCTGACCGACGGTTCCTCCATGGCGATCTCGCCGCAATACAACCCTGTGCGCCAGCAGCTCGCCTTCGTCAGCTTCCAGGGCAACAATCCGCGCGTCTATCTGTTCGACCTGCAGACCGGCTCCACCCGGCTGGTCGGCGCTTACGGCGACATGACCATCGGTCCTCGCTTCTCGCCGGATGGCAACTCGCTGCTGATGTCCGTGTCGAGGAATGGCGGTTCGGCGATCGTGAAGGTCGATCTCTCCGGGGGCGGCATGACTGAACTCACCGACTATTCCTCGATCAACGTGACGCCTTGCTACTCGCCCGATGGCTCGCAGATCGTGTTCAACTCGGACCGCGACGGCAACCAGCAGCTTTTCGTGATGGGTGCCGACGGGTCTGGCGCCAAGCGCATTTCCTTCGGTCCCGGCCGCTATGCCGAACCGTGCTGGTCGCCACGCGGGGATCTCATCACCTACACCTTCTGGGGCTCGGGCGGGTTTTCCATCGGCGTGATGGCGCCGGACGGCACGGGCGAGAGAATCCTCACCCAGGGCTTCCTGGTCGAGAACTCCACCTTCTGCCCGAATGGCCGCGTCATCATGTTCGACCGCCAGAGTCCGACTGCAAGCGGCCACGATTCCCGCCTGGTCACCATTGGTATCGATGGCTTCAACGAACAGACGGTCGATACACCGACCTATGGTTCCGATCCGTCCTGGGGCCCTCTGTTGGCCTGAACTGAAAAACCGGGCCCAAGTGGCCCGGTTTTTTTTGACCATAAAGATACATCATAAATGAAACTTTTGTTGCTTATTTGCAACAGGTCTTGTGGGACTATTTCAGATGATGTCGGATTGTTGAAAATTTGTTCCAGATCAAAGAGTGTCGAAAGGGGCGCGATTATCCGGGTCTTGTTCACCAATTACGGGAGCCTAATTTATCATGAAGTCCACGTTCCGTACGGTTGCCGCCGCCGCTCTGCTGGCCTGCACCGCGTTTACACCCGCTCTGGCCCAGAGCTACAACATCATTTCCGGCCCGACGGGTTATCAGGCTGGCGACATCATGACGCACCTGAGCATCATCGGCGTTATCCCCGAGAATGTGGATAGCCACGTGAACGTTCCCGGTGGGCCGACCGTTGGCAATCTCAACGTCACCACCGGCGTCTCGCCGGAGGTCGATGCCTCCTACTTCTTCACCCAGAACCTGTCTTTGCAGCTGATCGCGGCCACCAGCCGCCATACCATTAGCGCTAACCTCAAGGGCGTTTCCGGTAATCAGACGCTGGGTTCCACCTGGGTGCTGCCGCCGACGCTGACCGCCCAGTGGCACTTCCCTCAGATCGGCATCGTCCGCCCTTATGCGGGCGTTGGCATCACGGTCGCGTTCTTCTGGGGCACCAGCCCGAAGAACAATGACGCGCTCGGCCTGCGCACTGCCGTCGGTCCGGCCTTTGATGCCGGCTTCGACGTGCCGCTGCAGGGGAACTGGACCGCGAACGTGGACGTGAAGCAGATGATCCTGCCCGTCGCCGCGCGCCTTGACCATGGCGCGATCCATGCGATGACCGGCCTCGACCCCACCGTGGTTGGGTTCGGCGTCGGTTACAAGTTCTAAGCCTTTCCGGCCTGAGCGACGGGAAGAGGCGGTCCGAAGGGCCGCCTCTTTTTGTTTGCGCTTGTCTTTTTAGCTGTTTTGCGCCATAGCGCGGCCAGCCCGCATGGTGCGGGCAAATTCGCACGCGGGGGCCTTTCCTGGGGAAGCCCAAGAGGTCCGGTGCCGTAAGGTACTTCCCCCGCGGAGGATATAACCGGATCAGATCAAGGAAAGAGAACTGCCAATGGCACTTCCCGATGTCTCCCTGCGCCAGCTGCTCGAAGCCGGCGTGCATTTCGGCCACAACACCCGCCGCTGGAACCCGCGCATGGCGCCGTACCTGTTCGGCGTGCGCAACCAGGTCCACATCATCGACTTGCAGCAGACCGTCCCCCTGCTGGAGCGCGCCCTGAAGCAGGTGCGTGACGTGACCGCCGCCGGCGGCCGCGTGCTGTTCGTTGGCACCAAGCGCGCCGCGGCCGACTATGTGGCCGAAGCCGCGCAGCGTTGCGGCCAGTACTACGTGAACCACCGCTGGCTCGGCGGCATGCTGACCAATTGGAAGACCATCACCGGCTCCATCAAGCGCCTGCGCCAGATGGACGAGCTGCTGGCCGGCGAGACTCAGGGCTATTCCAAGAAGGAAGTCCTGAACATGACGCGCGACCGCGAGAAGTTGGAGCGCGCGCTGGGCGGCATCAAGGACATGGGTGGCCTGCCGGACATCCTGTTCATCATCGACACCAATAAGGAGAAGCTGGCGGTCGAGGAAGCCAACAAGCTGGGCATCCCCGTCATCGCCATCCTCGACTCCAACTCCGACCCCGAGGGTGTGACCTTCCCGGTCCCGGGCAATGATGACGCGATCCGCGCCATCACCCTGTATTGCGACCTCGTCGCCGGCGCGGTACTGGACGGCATCTCCGCCGAGCTCGGCTCCGCCGGGATCGACCTGGGCGAGGCGGCTGAGCCGATCCTCGACGCGGCGCCGGAAGCCGAGGCGCACGCCTGATATTGTTTCGGGTGCCGGAAGGCACCCGGCAAAAAACCGAACGTCGCGCGCGGGGATAAATGTCTTCGCGCGCAAACGCATAAAGGAGCGAACACATGGCTGAAATTACCGCTGCCCTGGTTAAGGACCTGCGCGAGATGACCGGCGCGGGCATGATGGACTGCAAAAAGGCGCTGACCGAGACCAATGGCGAGATCGAAGCCGCCATTGACTGGCTGCGCAAGAAGGGCCTCTCCGCCGCGGCCAAGAAGTCCGGCCGCGTGGCTTCCGAGGGTCTGGTCGGCGTGGCGCTCGCCCCCGGCAAGGCCGCGATGGTCGAGATCAACGCCGAGACCGACTTCGTCGCCCGTAACGAGGCGTTCCAGAACTTCGTCGAGACCGTCGCCAAGCTGGCGCTGGATGTGGGCGAGGATGTGGAGGCCCTGAAGGCCGCCGCCTATCCCGGCACCGGCCGCACCGTTGCGGAAGAGATCGTGCACCTGGTCGCCACTGTTGGCGAAAACATGAATGTCCGCCGCGTCGCCGTCATCGACGTGCCGGGTGGCGTTGCCGCCGCGTACATCCATGGCGCGCTGAAGCCGGGCCTGGGCAAGATCGGCGTGATCGTCGGCCTGGACGGCAATGCGTCCGAGGCTCTGGAGACCCTGGGCAAGCAGATCGGTATGCATGTCGCCGCGACCCGCCCCGACGCGTTGTCCATCGCCGAGGTCGACCCGGCCGCGCTGGAGCGCGAGAAGAACGTGCTCTCCGAGCAGGCCCGCGCCTCCGGCAAGCCGGAAGCCATCATCGAGAAGATGGTCGAAGGCCGCGTGAAGAAGTTCTACGAGGACGTGGTGCTGCTGGAGCAGGTCTGGGTGCATGACGGCGAGAGCAAGGTGAAGGCCGTGGTCGAGAAGGCTGGCGCCAAGATCACCCGCTTCGTCCGCTTCCACCTGGGTGAGGGCATCGAGAAGGAAGCCACCGACTTCGCAGCTGAAGTGGCGGCGGCCGCCGGGGTTTAACCCGTCCTCCATCTGGACTAAACCGGGGCGGTTCGGGCATTGTGCCGGAGCCGCCCTTTGTGTGCGATCGTCCCGCGCCGAACCGGATTCGGGGCAAGCTGGGGTGTGAATCGCCCACTAAGAACTGTATGAGCGAGGCCATGAACCCGATTCCCCTCTACAAGCGTGTACTGCTTAAGGTTTCCGGCGAGGCCCTGATGGGCAAGCGCGAATACGGGTTGGATACCGATACCGTGAACGCCATCGCGCAGGATGTGCGTGACGTGGTGGCCATGGGCGTCGAGGTCTGCCTGGTCATCGGCGGCGGCAACATCTTCCGCGGCGTTGCCGGGGCGGCGGGTGGCATGGACCGCGCGCAGGCCGACTACATGGGCATGCTGGCCACGGTGATGAACGCGCTGGCCATGCAGTCCGCGCTGGAAAAGCAGGACGTGCCAACCCGGGTGCAGACCGCCATCCCGATGTCCTCCGTTTGCGAGCCCTATATCCGCCGCCGCGCCATGCGGCATATGGAAAAGGGCAGGGTGGTGATCTTCGCCGGCGGCACTGGCAACCCATTCTTCACCACCGACACCGCCGCCGCCCTGCGCGCCGCTGAGATGAACTGCGACGCCATGCTGAAGGGCACGCAGGTGGATGGCGTGTACTCGGCTGACCCGCGCAAGGTGAGCGATGCCGAACGCTACGACGAACTCACCTATCTTGAGGTGCTGGCGCGGGACCTCAACGTGATGGACGCCTCCGCAATCTCGCTCTCGCGCGAGAATCATCTTCCCATCATCGTCTTTGACATTCATGCCCCGGGCGCGTTCGCCGCTGTCATGCGCGGCGAGGGACGCTACACCCGGATAACGGAACCGCAGGCCTAAGGAGCAACAAGAATGGCTGACTTAGCAGACATTAAATCCGATCTCACCCGCCGCATGGACGGCGCGCTGGACGCGTTGAAGCGCGAATTCGGCGGCCTGCGCACCGGCCGCGCCTCTCCGGCGCTGCTGGAGCCTGTGAAGGTGGAGGCCTACGGCCAGTACATGCCGATCAACCAGGTGGCGACGATCGCCGTGCCGGAGGCGCGCATGATCACGGTGCAGGTCTGGGACCGCTCGATGGTTAATTCCACAGTCGCCGCGATCCGCGACTGCGGGCTGGGGCTGAATCCGCAGCCGGATGGGCAGCTGATCCGCGTGCCGCTGCCGATTCTGACCGAGGAGCGGCGCAACGAGCTCGCGAAAACCGCTGGCAAATATGCCGAGGCTGCCCGCGTCGCCGTGCGCGGCGTGCGCCGCGACGGCATGGAGCAGATCAAGGCGCTGCAGAAGAAGCACGAGATTTCGGAGGATGACGAGCGCGACTGGGCCGAGCAGGTGCAGAAGCTCACTGATGGCTACATCAAGCGCATCGATGATAGCCTGGCCGAGAAAGAAAAGGACATCCGCCAAGTCTGATGTCTGATAAGTCACCTCATCCCGTGCCGCGGCATGTCGCTGTTATCATGGACGGCAATGGCCGCTGGGCAGCCGCGCGCGGCCTGCCGCGTGCCGCCGGCCACCGGGAGGGCGCCAAAGCCGTGCGCCGCATCATCGAGGCGGCGATTGATCAGGGCGTAAGCTACCTCACGCTGTTCGCCTTTTCCTCCGAGAACTGGCGGCGCCCCGCGGAGGAGGTAACGGACCTGACCTTCCTGCTGAAGCATTATCTGCGCAGCGAACTCAATGAGATGCACGCACAGGGTGTGCAGCTGAAGGTGATCGGCGAGCGCGAGCGCTTCGGGGCGAATCTGGCCGTGGAGCTGGAAGCGGCCGAGACCAGGACGGCGAGAAACTCCCGCCTGACCCTTGTCATGGCGCTTTCCTATGGCGGGCGGGCGGATATAGTGGGTGCGGCGCGCCGGGCCATGGAAGCCGGGGTGAAGCCGGAGGAGCTGACGGAACAGGTTTTCGCCGGATTCCTCTCCACGGCGGGCATTCCTGACCCAGATCTGCTGATCCGCACCTCGGGCGAGGAGCGCATCTCCAATTTCCTGCTCTGGCAGCTGGCCTATGCCGAGCTGTTTTTCACCCCGGTGCTGTGGCCGGATTTCTCCGCCGAGCATTTCACTGCGGCGCTGGGCGAATACGCAACGAGGGAGCGGCGCTTTGGTGCACGCCCTGTCTGAAATGCCCGATAAGGCGGCGGATAGCCGCTGGTCGGATCTCTCCGTCCGCACCGCCTCGGCCCTGGTGCTCGGGCCGTTGGCGCTCTTCTGCGTCTGGTATGGTGGCTGGGCCTGGAGCGCGCTGCTGCTTATCGCCATGGGCGGGCTGGGCTGGGAATGGGGGCGGCTGGCCGGTTTCCCCAGGCCGCTGGCGCTCGTCGCGGCCATGGCCGTGCTGTGGTGCAGTGGCGTGTTCCTGGGGCCGGTCCCCAGCCTCGTGAACATGCTCTGGATCGCGGCGTTGACCGGCTGGCTGTACAAGAGCCGTTTCGTGGCGCTGGGCGTGCCCTACGCCGCGCTCGGCGGGCTCTGCCTGCTCTGGCTGCGGCTGCGGCCTGAGATTGGGCTCGCTGATACCGCGTTTCTGGTGCTGGTGGTCTGGGGCACAGATATTGGCGCCTATGTCTTCGGCCGGCTGTTCGGCGGGCTGAAGCTGGCGCCGAAGATTTCGCCCGGCAAAACCTGGAGCGGTTCGTTCGGCGGCCTTTTCAGCGGCGCCGTGGCCGGGGCGCTGCTCGCCTGGCATCTGCAGGCCGAGCCGTGGCAGGCTTTCGCCGTTGGGCTGGTGCTGAGCCTTTGCGCCCAGGGCGGAGATTTGCTGGAAAGCGCGATCAAGCGCAAACTGGGGGTCAAGGATTCCGGCCAGACGATTCCCGGCCATGGCGGGCTGTTCGACCGGCTGGATGGTTTTCTTGCGGCAGGGCCCGTGGCGGCGTTGCTTGCATTCTGCGTGCATGGAGGCGTGCCATTATGGGGCTAAAGCGGCTAACAATCCTCGGGTCCACTGGCAGCGTTGGAACGCAAACGCTTGATCTTGTGGCAGAGAACCCGGAGGCCTATGCCGTTGGTGCCCTTATCGGCGGGCGTAACGTTGCTCTCCTGGCGGCGCAGGCGAAGCAATTCCGCCCTGAGATCACGGTCATTTCCGACGAATCGCTGCTGGGCGAGTTGCGCGACGCCCTGGCCGGCACGAATCTCGCCTGCGCCGCCGGGCGCGACGCTGTGCTGGAAGCCGCTGCCCGCCCCGTGGACTGGACCATGGCCGCCATCACCGGAGTTGCCGGGCTGGAGCCTACGCTCGCCGCGGTGAAGCATGGCGGTACCATCGCCTTTGCCAACAAGGAGGCGCTGGTCTCCGCCGGCGATGTATTTCTGCGCGCAGTGGACGAGGCGAAGGCTACGCTTCTGCCGGTCGATTCCGAGCACAACGCCATCATGCAGGCCATGGCCGATGGCAACACCAAGGCCATCGACAAGATCGTGCTCACCGCCTCGGGCGGGCCGTTCCGCAACCACTCGCTGGAAGAGATGCGAGGCATTAACCGCGAGGCGGCTTTGCGCCATCCAGTCTGGTCGATGGGCGCGAAGATCTCCATCGACAGCGCGACCATGTTCAACAAGGGCCTTGAAGTCATTGAGGCTGCAAGACTTTTCAATCTCCCCTCTGAGCAGATTGATGTCCTCGTGCATCCGCAGTCGATCGTCCACGGCATGGTCTACTACGCCGATGGCTCGGTGTTGGCGCAGCTAGGTTCGCCGGATATGCGGGTGCCGATCGCCCATGCCCTGGCTTGGCCGTCCCGCATCGCCACCCAGTCCCCGCGGCTGGACCTGGTGGCCGCGGCGAAGCTCGAATTCCACGCACCGGACGAGGTGCGCTTCCCGGCGCTGCGCCTGGCGCGCGAGGCGCTGACCGCCGGGCATGGCGCGCCGACGGTGCTGAACGCGGCCAATGAGGTTGCCGTGGCGGCCTTCCTGGAGCGCCAGATCGGTTTTCTCGACATTGCCAGCATCGTCGAGACGGTGATGGCCAAGCTCGGCGCGCCGCCTGTGGATGATCTGGCCGCGGTGCTGGCGCTGGATGCCGCCGCCCGCGCGGCCGCCACGGCCTTGACCAGCGCCATGGCAGCCTGAGCCGATGTGGGACGCGCTGCGCACGGGGCTCGCCTTCGCCGGTGATATCGGCGTGCTGATCTTCGTGCACGAGTTGGGGCATTATCTCGCCGCGCGCAGCCAAGGGGTGACAGTGGAGGTGTTCTCCATTGGCTTTGGCCCGGCCGTGGCTAAATGGAAGGCCAGATCCGGCACGGTGTGGCAGGTCTGCGCCCTGCCGCTCGGCGGCTACGTGAAGATGCAGGGCTGGGGCGAATCGGAGGATACGGCGGTGAAAACGCCCGGCTCCTTCTCGGGCGCATCGCTGGCGTCCCGTGCGCTCATCGTCGCCGCTGGGCCGTTGGCCAATCTGCTGCTGGCCTTCGTGCTGTTCTCGGGGCTGTACATGGCCGCCGGGCGGGTCGTTACCCAGCCGGTGCTGTCCGAGATCCTGCCCAACTCCCCCGCCGCCGCCGCGCATTTGCAGCCCGGCGACCGGGTGCTGGCGATTGGCGGCACGGCGATCCAGGATTTCAGCCAGTTGCAGGAGATCGTCTCGGAGCATCCGGACACGTTGCTGGATTTCACCATCCAACGCGGTGAGTCCGTGGTTACCGAGCCGGTGCAGCTCGGCTCGGTCTCCGCGGATGGCGAGACGGCCGGACGCCTCGGCGTGGTCGGCAAGCTCTCGGCGCTGCATCGCTACAGTCCGCCCGCGGCCATCGCCGCCGGTGCCCAGGAGACAGTGTCCCAGATTCGCGGCTGGTTCGGCGTGCTCGGGCAGCTGGTTATGCACCATCAGGGTTTGAGGGATCTCGCCGGCCCGCTAGGCATCGTCCAGATCAGCGGTGAGGCGGCGGCGCTCGGATTCGCCACTTTCGTCAACCTCGTCGCGATCATTTCCATCAACCTCGGGCTGGTGAACCTGCTCCCGATTCCGGTGCTAGATGGCGGCCATCTGCTCTCCTACGCGGTGGAGGCGGTGCTGCGCCGATCGCTTCCTGCGGCGGTGCGGGAAGGGGCGCTGCGCTTCGGCGCCGCCTTGCTGCTCATGCTGATCCTATTCGTCACATTTAACGATCTGACCCGGCTCGGGGCGGTCTCCTGGATCACGCATTTACTCTAGGGAAAGGCGCGGAAGTAGCAGCCGCACCTTGCCCAGAGGCGTTTCGCGTGCCAAACGCCCGATACAGGGATTCCCGGCGCGCCGGGCTTTGAATTGGTTTGGGAGATATCGATTGCTTAAGCCGCGCTCCGTCCTTCTGGCGTCCGTCTGCCTGCTGCCGGCCCTGTTGGCGCCGAGCCCGAATTGTGTGGCGAGGGCGCAGCAGGCACCCGCGGCCGTGCCAACTGGCGGGGTCATCCAGGCCATCAATGTCTCCGGCAACCACCGCATCGATACCTCAACCATCGTCGCCTACATGGTGGTGCAGGTGGGCGACCAGTTCGACCCTCAACGCATCAATCAGTCGCTGAAGACCCTGTACGCCACCGGGTTGTTCAAGTCGGTGAACATCACCCGCGACGGCAACAGCCTCGACGTGGCCGTGGTCGAGAACCCGACGGTCAATCAGGTGCTGTTTTCCGGCAACAAGACCGTCGAGGACAAGGATGCGCAGGCGGCGATCAGCCTGAAGCCCCGCTCGGTGTTCACCCCCCAGGCGGCCGAGGCGGACCGCCAAGCTATCCTCGCCTTGTACGCCAAGAAGGGCTATTACAACGCGACCGTCACCCCGACGATCATCGAGCTGCCGGACAACCGCGTGAACGTGGTGTTCAACTGCACCGACGGCACGCATAACTTTGTCAGCCGCATCACCTTCATAGGGAATAACCATTTCAGCCAGGGTACGCTGAAAGACGTGATCTCCACCCGCCAGTCCGCCTGGTGGCGCTTTCTCTCCTCTGCGGACGAGTACAACTCGGACCGCGTTGAGTACGACCAGTACCTTTTGCACAAATTCTACCTGCACAAGGGCTATGCGGACTTCCAGATCCTCAGCGCCAACGCGAATTTGAGCCCTGACCGCAAATCCTTCTACCTGACCTACGTCATATACGAAGGGCCGCGCTATAAGGTCAGCTCGGTCACTATCAACTCCAACATCCGCACGCTCTCCGACAAGCAGCTGCGCGGCTTGGTGCCGCTCTCGGCCGGGGACTGGTTCGACGGCGACGCGCTGCAGGAAGGCATCGATGCGCTCAGCAAGCGCGCGCTGGACCTCGGCTATGCCTTTGCCCAGGTGAACCCGCAGGTGCAGACCGACCCCAAGACCAAGACGCTGGCGATCACGCTCAACATCGTCAACGGTCCGCGCGTGTACATCCAGCGAATCGACATCACCGGCAATACCCGTACCGAGGACAAGGTCATCCGCCGTGAGCTGACCGTGGCGGAGGGCGATGCCTACAACCAGACCAAGATTGACGACTCGACCAAGCACCTGAAGGATCTCGGCTTCTTCAAGGACGAGAAGCTGACCACCAGCCCCGGTTCCACGCCGCAGCAGGTGGTGTTGAACACGCATGTCACCGAGCAGGCCACCGGGCAGTTCTCGCTGGGCGGCGGCTACTCCACCAGCCTTGGCGCGCTGCTCAATACCGGCCTCAGCCAGAACAACTTCCTGGGCACCGGCGTTAACGCGTCAGTCAACGGCCTGATCGCCCAGCGCGGCACGCAGGTTAATATCGGCGTTACCGACCCGTACTTCCTTGACCGCAACCTGATCGCCGGCACGGACATTTTCCGGACGGTGACCAACTCCTACACCTCCTCCGGGCAGTCCTACTCCTACTCGGAGAGCACTATCGGCGCGGATTTCCGCCTTGGCTACCGCTTCAACGATAACGTGAGGCAGAACTTCACGTACACGATCAGCCAGCGCGATATTTACGACATCCCGACGGCGAGCAGCACGAACATCTATGTTCAAAATGAGCAGGGTAAGAATACGCTGTCGCAGATCAGCCAGACGCTGTCCTTCGACTACGTGGATGATGACCAGCATCCGACCTCGGGCCTGCTGATCGACCTGACGACCGACCTCGCCGGCCTCGGCGGCACCGCGAAATATGTCCGGCTGAGCCCGGATATCTCCTATTACATTCCGCTCGAGCACGTGTTCGGCAACAAGGCCTGGGTGCTGAAGCTATCGGCCACCGGCGGCGATCTCATCGATATCGGGGGTTATAACGACAAGATCGAGGACCGTTTCTTCCTCGGCGGTGACAATCTGCGCGGCTTCGCCGATGGCGGTGTCGGCCCGTATGTGGAGCCGGTGTATAACAGCGCCGGCGCGCAGACGAGCTCAGGCGGCCAGATCGGCGGCAGGCATCTGTGGACGGCCTCGGCGGAAGTGCATTTCCCGCTGCCGGTTTCCCCGGATCTCGGTATTTCCGGCTTCGCTTTCGTCGACGCCGGTTCGCTCTGGGGGGCGAGCACCATCGGCACCGCCGCGCTGATCGACAGCGCAACCCCGCGCGTGTCCTCCGGTGCCGGTGTGTCCTGGGACACACCGTTCGGCCTGATCAATCTTTCCTTGGCCGACGCGATCAAGAAAGAGCATGGCGACCAGACGCAGACATTCCGCATTTCGTTCGGCACGCAGTTCTAATTCTCATTGTTACGAGGTTCCTCAGTGTCACGTTTCTCCCGCTATTCCTTCGTTCTGCCGTTCCTGACCTTCGGCTTCGCGCCGGCCGCGCATGCCCAGTCCTCCGGCTATTTCATCCCGCCCAGCGCTCAGCAGACCGCCCCAGCTGCCGCGCCTGCAGCCCCGGCGCCCGCGCCGAAGCCGCAGGTCCAGGAACAGGCCCAGCCGGCGCCCCAGCCCCAGGTGCCCAACCTGCCGGCCCTGCCGCCCGAACCCGCGCCGCCGACCGCCGTCATCGGTGTGCTCTCCGTGCCGGACGTGATGCAGAAATCCACTGCCGCCCAGGGCGTGCAGGCGGAAATCCAGAAGCGCCAGGCCGAACTCGGCAAGGAGGCGCAGGCCGCCCGTGGCAAGATCGAAGCCGAGCAGCAGGCCATCCTGGCGCAGCGCGGCAAGATCTCCGACGCCCAGCTCGAAGCCAAGGAGCAGGCGCTGCGTGACGAGATCGCCGCGACGCAGACTAAGTTCCAGGAGAAGAACCAGGCCATCCAGAATGCTGGCCAGGAGGCGCTTGGGCAGATCGAGGGCGAACTGATCGCCATCATCCGCCAGGAGGCCCAGGCCCACGGCATGAACCTGATCCTGCACCGCGAACAGGTGGCGCTGAACGTCGCCGCCTTCGACATTACCGACGAGACCGCCGCCGAGTTGAACAAGCTGCTTCCCAGCGTGAAGGTGCCGCCCTCCGTTGTCACCCCTGGTATGGCTGTGAACCCGCCTGACCAGGGCGACGACGGACAGGGCTTCGGCCAGTAAGGCGGACACATGCAGGAGACCGCCAAACCTGGTGACGCCCGCTTCTTCCGGCGCACCGGGCCACACAGCCTTGGCCAGATCGCGGCGCTGCTGGGCACGCAAACAGCCGAGCCAGAGCGGCTGATCCACGGCGTGGCGCCGCTGCAAAGCGCCGGACCTGAGGATGTCAGCTTCCTCGACAACCGCCGGTACGCCGATCTGCTGTCGGCCACCAAGGCGGGGGCGGTGATCCTGCACCCGGATTTCGCCGACAAGTTGCCCGAGGGCTGCATCGCCCTCGTCACGCCCGAGCCTTATGTCGGCTGGGCCAAGGTTTCGGCGCTGTTCTTCCCGTTTCCCGAGGCCGTGCCCGGGCGTCATCCCTCGGCCATCATCGACCCCTCGGCGGTGATCGACCCGAGTACGGAGATCGGCCCCGGCGCGGTGATTTCCGCGGGTGCGGAGATCGGCGCGGGCACCAGCATCGGCGCGCTGGCCTATGTCGGCCCTGGCGTGGTCATTGGCAAACATTGTTGCATCCACCCGCAGGCCACGGTTTCGCACGCCATCCTGGGTAACCGCGTGGTGCTCTACCCCGGTGCGCGCATCGGGCAGGATGGGTTCGGTTTCGCCATTTCCAAGGCCGGCTTCACCCCGGTGCCGCAGCTTGGTCGCGTGCTTATTGGCGACGGCGCCGAGATCGGCGCCAACACGACCATCGACCGCGGTTCCGCCCAGGACACGGTGATCGGCCCGGGCGTGCATATCGATAACCTGGTGCAGATTGGCCATAACGTGAATATCGGCGCCGATGCGGTGATCGTGGCGCAGGCCGGTGTTTCCGGCTCCACGCAAATCGGCGCTGGCGCGATGATCGCGGCGCAGGCGGGTCTCACCGGGCACCTGAATATCGGCGCGGGCGCGCGGATCGGTGCGCAGTCGGGCGTGATGCAGGACGTGCCGGCGGGCGAGGAGGTGCTGGGCGCCCCGGCGCAGAACGCCAAGGCTTTCTTCCGCGAGGTGCTGACCTTGCGAAAACTGGCGCAGAATGCGCGCAAAGGACCGAAAACAGGGAACTGAATGATGACCGACGTAACCCAGGACCAGCTTCCACCTGTGGATGTGCCGCTGATCGAAACCAAGCAGATCCTGACGATGATTCCGCACCGCTATCCGTTCCTCCTGGTGGACCGGATTGTGGACGTGCGAAAGGATCATTCCGCGATCGGCATCAAGAACGTGACGATGAACGAGCCGTTCTTCCAGGGGCATTTCCCCGGCCATCCGGTCATGCCCGGCGTGCTGATTATCGAGAGCATGGCGCAGACGGCGGCGGGGCTGGTGATCTCCACCCTCGGGCCGGAGGCCGGGATTCCGGTGGTGTATTTCATGTCCATCGAGAACGCGAAGTTCCGCAAGCCGGTCACCCCGGGTGACACGCTGCGCCTGACCCTGACCAAGGACCGCCGCCGCGGGCAGGTCTGGCGCTTCGCCGGAGTCGCCCATGTGGATGGCGTGGTGGTGGCGGAAGCCTCGATCACGGCCATGATCATGGACCAGGTGAAGCCGGTTTAAATTTTACAATCAAAGGCTTCCGGAGAAATATCCGGTAACAATGATTGACTTGGCCCGCTTGCCCCCGCCACGTAGAGCGGGGGCGAACGATTAATCGAGCCCGGTGGAGGCAATGCACGACATGGCGCAGACTGAAATCCACCCCACCGCCATTATCGCGCCCGGCGCAGAGCTGGGGCAGGGCGTGAAGATCGGCCCGTTCTGCACCGTCGGCCCCAAGGCGGTGCTGGAGGACGGCGTCACCCTGGTTTCGCATGTCGCCGTAGATGGCCGGACGCGGCTGGGGGCGGGGGTGAAGCTCTTTCCGTTCTGCACGGTGGGGCTCGAACCGCAGGACCTGAAGTACAAGGGCGAAGACACCGAGACGGTGATCGGCCCACGCACCCAGATCCGCGAGCATGCCTCGATCCATCGGGGCACTGTCACTGGCACCGGCATCACAAAAATCGGCGCCGACTGCCTGCTGATGGCGACCGTCCATGTCGCGCATGATTGCGTGTTGGGCGATGGCGTCATCATCTCCAACAATGTGGCGCTGGGCGGGCATGTCGAGATCGGCCCGCGCGCGGTGATCGGCGGCAATGCCGCGGCGCTGCAATTCGCGCGCATCGGCGCAGGCGCCATGATCGGCGGCCTCACCGGCGTGACGCGCGATGTCATCCCCTATGCCCGCGTGTTCGGCACCCGTGCCGAACTGCTGGGGCTGAACCTCATCGGCCTGCGCCGCCGCGGGTTGGACAAGGCCCAGCTGCACGCGATCAACGCCGCGTACAAATTTCTGTTCACCGGCCCAGGCGTATTCGCCGAACGAGTCGCCCAGGCGCGCGAGACCTACGCCAACGAGCCGTATGTGCAGGAGATCCTCGCTTTCATTGCCGCCCCCTCGAAGCACGGCATTCTCACCAATGTTGCCGGGGCAGGCGATGACGAGGGCTAAGAGCTCCTCTCAAAACCCTACTATGCCGGCCGTCTGGCGCCGTATTTCTGTGCTCCGGTGCTCACGTACTTCAAAATACGCTCCGCTCCGGTGCTCGAAAAACGGCACCATTCGGCTCGGCTTAGCGGGTTTTGAAAGGAGCTCTAAGTGACAACACCGCTTGGGATCATTGCGGGCGGCGGCCCGTTGCCGGGGCAGGTCGCTGCGGCGGCGCGGGCCGCTGGCCGTCCGGTGTTCATCGCCGGGATCGAGGGTTTTGCCGAGATCGAGGTGCTTCGCCCGTTTCCACATAAATTCTTCCGGCTGGGCGCGATCGGCGCAATGGTCCGCGCCTTCCGCGACGAGGGCTGCGCCGACTTGGTGATGATTGGGCCGGTAAAGCGCCCCTCCTTCCTTTCCCTGCGCCCGGACGCCGAGGGGGCGAAGTTGCTCGCCCGAGTCGGCAGGGCCGCGTTTCAGGGCGATGATGGGCTGCTTGCCGCCATCGTGCGGGTGCTCTCCGAGGACGGTTTCCGTATTCTTGGCGCGCATGAGATCATGACCGACGTTCTTGCGCCGGAAGGGTTGCTGACCGTGGCCGCGCCTGACGCTGCCGCCATGGCCGACATCAACCGCGGCATGGAGGTGCTGAAGATCATCGGCGCCGCCGATATCGGCCAAGCTTGCGTGGTGCAGCAGGGGATCGTGCTCGCGGTGGAAGCCGTGGAGGGCACCGATGCCATGCTTTCCCGCATACCAGCCGTGACGCGGCCGGGTCCCGCCGGGGTGCTGGTGAAGCTCGCCAAGCCGGGGCAGGAGCGCCGGGCAGACCTGCCGACCATAGGTCCCGCCACGGTTCGCCATGCGAGGGACGCAGGGCTGGGTGGCATTGCCTTCGAAGCGAGCAATACGCTTTTAGCTGAGAGAATGTTAACCATTACGACAGCAAATCAAGGGGGGATTTTTCTCCTCGGCGTTCGTCCTTAAATAGGGATGGAACTAGGGGGCTGATATATGGGCGAATTTTCGTACCTGCACACCATGCTGCGTGTGGGGGACCTGGACCGAAGCGTCGCGTTCTACACGCGGCTGCTCGGTATGAAGGAACTGCGCCGGACCGACGTGCCGGAGGGCAAGTACACGCTCGTCTTCCTTGGCTATGGCGGCGAGGACAGCAACACCGTGCTCGAGCTCACTTATAATCACGGTGTTGATAAATACGATCTTGGAACGGCCTTTGGCCATCTGGCGCTCGGCGTGCCCGATATTTACGCCACTTGCGAGAAATTGCGCGCCGCCGGGGCAAAGATCACCCGCGAGCCCGGCCCGGTGAAGTTTGGCAAGACAGTCATTGCCTTCATCGAAGATCCGGACGGCTACAAGATTGAGTTAATCGAACGCGGGCCGAAGTGACATGGCCGCTTTCGCTCAACTCATTGCCCAAGTATTTGCTCTTGCCGACAAGCTTGTTCCCGTATCCTGGCTTTCGCCGAGCAAGCCGGAGGCCCTGATCGCGTCGGCCCGGGCCACCCCCTCCGCTGCCTCGCGGGAAGGGCTGGAGCGGTTGATGGGGTCCATAGGGGCGGAGTCGGATCTCCGCCTGTTCGGCAAGGTCTCGCTGCACTGGGATATGATCCGCCTGCTCAAGAACGCGCAGATGATCGAGGACGCCCACCGCGCCAACCCGGCGCTGGGTGCCGCCGAGGTCTCGGGGCCGCTGTTCATTCTCGGCCTGCCGAGGTCTGGCACCACCTTCCTGCACAGCCTGATGGCGGAGGATGCCGGCAGCTTGGTGCCACGCAACTGGCAGACCATGTTTCCGGCCCCGCGCCCGGCGGATTTCGACCCGGCCAAGGACAAGCGCGTGCGCACGGTGGACCAGCAATTGCAGCTCTTCGCCGATCTGGCCCCTGGGTTCCGGGAAATGCACCCGATCACCGCGGACAGCCCGCAGGAATGCAGCGAGATCACCTCGCATGTATTCCAGAGCCTGCGCTTCGATACCACTCATCGCGTGCTCTCCTATTTCAATTGGCTGGAGGCGCGCGGGCATGACGATGCCTTTCGCTTCCACAAGAAGTTTCTGCAATTCCTGCAGGACGGCACGCCCGGGCGCTGGGTGCTGAAATGCCCGGACCACACCTTTACCCTGGATTCGATCCTGAGGACCTACCCGGATGCCCGATTCGTTATCGTGCACCGTGACCCAATCGCGGTACTCGGCTCTGTCGCGCATCTGACCGAGGTGCTGCGCAGGCCATTCCTGAAAAATATCGATGCCGGCGAGATCGGCGCACAGGTGGCGGCGCGTTGGACCCAGGGCGCGAATCTGCTGCTTGCCTTCGACCAGCGCGCGGATGTGCCGCAGGAGCGGAAATTCCATCTGCAGTACGAGGATCTGGTGGCGGCGCCGCTGGCGGCCATTGCGCGAATCTACGCGCATTTTGGCATGGAGCTGTCCAGCGGGGCGCTGGCCGCCATGTCCCGGCACTGCGAATCCCGGCCCCGCGGCGGCTATGGCACCCATGCCCCCTACCTGCTTGAGAGCTTCAAGCTAAGCCGGCCGGCGCTGCAGGCGGCGTTCGCGCCGTATGTGCAGCAATACTGCCAGGCGCCGCGATAACCATCCCTCCGGCCTGACACCGGCACCCGATTTTGGCACGCTCCGGGCATGGCTTTGGGCCATGTCCAGCGTAGCCGCGCGATGCTGCGCCAAACCAGCGTAGCAAACCCTTGCAAGGCTTCCGCGCCGCTAAGTCTGTGAATTTAAAAGGAAAGATGGCTCCCGAAGTAGGACTCGAACCTACGACCGAGCGATTAACAGTCGCTTGCTCTACCAACTGAGCTATTCGGGAACGGTTGGTCCCGGGGCTATACCCAATGCCGAAGAGGCGCGCAAGCCCACCCAGGTTGATTTCGCTGCGTGGCTCCCCCATACACAGAACCCGTCAGCGGGCGTGGTGGAACTGGTAGACGCGCCGGACTAAAAATTGCATAAGTATAATGATTGTTTGTTGTTTTTTTACTTAAACTTCAATAAGATATTTCAAATTTCGGGCAGCCAAAGTTCAAAAAACCTAGATACATAATGGTCGCAGATTCAGGCCTGCCGCTGAAATTGCGGGAGAAGTGCCATGGCACGTCACGAACTGATGAATGGCAGGCTTCACGTTTACAAGCAGGAGAACAGCCGATTCCGGCAGTGCGACACGCGAATCGGCGGCAAAGCCGTTCCAACGGCTTAAAGCGCGGGTTCGGGAATTTGCCATCGAGGGCAAGGACGGGAAACCCGTCATTGAGCACCGCGCGCCGGGTGCGAAAGACCTGGTTTTTCCCGGCCACCACCGCGAGCTGTTCAACCAGCTTCTCGACGAACTCGACTGGACATCACCTACATCCCGATGGAGCGCGGTTTTGTGTATCTGGCCGCGGTGGTGGACTGGTTCAGCCGGCGAGTGCTGGCCTGGCGATTGTCGATCACGCTGGAGATGGAATTCTGTCTTGAAGCGGTTGAGGAAGCGCTCGCCTGGCACGGCAAGCCGGAACTCTTCAATACGGATCAGGGTAGCCAGTTCACCAGCATGGCGTTCACCGGCCTGCTCCGGGAAACCGGCGTCGCGATCAGCATGGATGGCAAGGCGGCCTGGCGCGACAACGTGTTCGTCGAGCGGCTCTGGCGCTCCGTGAAGTATGAGGAAGTGTATCTGCATGCCTATGCCAGCATCGCCGAGGCTCGCGCCGGGCTTGGACGGCATCTGAATTTCTACAATGGCCGGCGCCCGCGCCCCGGACCAAGCCTACTTCACCCAGGAACCGCTGCTGGCGGCCGCCTGAAAAATTTCGCTACCGGTGTCTGGGCCTCGCTCCAGTCGGGCTACGCCCTCCTTGCGTGACGCCCAGACACCGGCATACTACAAGCCAACCCGGCAGAGCTTCCACTTATAAATAGCGAAACGGTGTTCTGACAAAGTCAGCCACCTCTCACAGTATTAAAAAGGCCAAAAATATAGCTGGAGAAATTTAATTGCTATCCGTCTCTGAGCCTTTCGGCCCGGCGTCAGCGTACCGCCATCTTCGAGAACAGGTTCAGCACCGCCACCCCGGCCATAATCAACCCAACGCCGCACATCCCAGCCAGATCCACCGGCTGACGGTAATAGTAATACCCAACCGCGACGATCACGACGATGCCGATGCCGCACCACAGCGCATAGGCGTAGCCTAGCGGAATGACCCGCACCGCCAGCGAGAGCGAATAGAAGCTGATGCAATAGCCGAGTACGACGACGAGCGAGGGCAGGGGGCGGGTGAAGCCCTCAGCTGCCTTCAGCGCCGATGTTGCCGCGACTTCCGCGAAAATCGCCACCAGCAGGAAAACATAGGCCAACTCAGAAATCCGTGCAGCGGCCGTTTTTCTCCCAGTCGCCGTAGCGGGTCGGCTCCGGCCCCGTAGGCCCGCCGATCTCCTTCGGCAGCTTCGGCGGCTCCGGCTTCTTCACCGGCTCTTTGGCGTCGTCTTCAGTCTGCTTTTCCATGCCAGCCAATGTAAGCGTTTTTACCCTATTGTGAAGCTGCCGCCCGCGCCTGGGCTATGCGCTGCTCGTCCAGCGCCCGCCAGGAGGCATCGGCGGGCGCATGGGCCAGGGATTGCTGGAACAGCGCCAGCGCTTCGGGCGTGATGGCGCCGGCCTCCTCGGACAAAGCCTCGGCCAGATACGCCTGCCCCTGGCTGGCATCGGCGGAATTAGGGTCCACCTGGACAAGATGCGCCCGGAGCATGGAGATGAACTGGTCCAGCCGCACCCTTTCCGCCGCCTGCCGCGCCACCCATTGGGTATGCGGCTCGGAGGGCACGGTGGGGGTGCTGCCCGGCAAATACAGCGCGAAGGCCATGATGGGCAGGGCGATGATCGTCGCGATCAGCAGGGGCTTGGCGTTGCCGGTGAGCTGCGGGACGGCAAAACCGTCGGCCGCCAGCAGGCGGTGCTCCACTTCCAGCCTTGCTGCCTTGTACTCCGCGTCGCCGATGCGTCCTTCGTCATGGTCGCGCTGTAACTCGGCGAGCTGGGCTCGGTGCGTGGCAAGTGCTGCCTCGCGCCGGTTCTGCGAAAATGTAGGCGGGCGGAAGGCGAGGGCCAGCGGCGCGGTTAAGGCCAGCGCCAAGGCCAGCATGACGGCGAACATCATAGCAGTTCATCCAGCCGGGCGCGTTCGGCCTCGGTGAGCGGGGCAGGAGCTGCACCGCCGCGCCGCGCCGCGAAGAACGCGACGCCCCCCAGCAATAGCGCCAGCACCGGCATGGCGTAGAGCAGCCAGGTGAGCGGCGAGACTGGCGGCTTCAGCAGCACGAAGATACCATAACGCTGCACCATGTAGTTCATGATGTCCTGGTCCGGCACGCCCTGCACCACCTGCTGGCGGATGATGCCGCGCAGCTGCCCGGCCAGCTTGGCGTTGGAATCCTCGATGCTCTCATTTTGGCAGACCAGGCAGCGTAGCTGGTCGCCGATATTTTCCGCCCGCGCTTCCTGCGCCGGGGTCAGGGTTACGCCATCGCGCGTCACCATGTCCTGCGCCAGCGCCAGCGCGGGCAGTAGAACCAGCAGGGCGAGCCAGCGCTTCATGCGTATTTCGTCAGCAGCGGGTTGAGCACGCTGTCCACCACGTCGTCGGTCAGTGCCCCGGCATAGCGCCAGCGGACGATGCCGGTCTTGTCGATGAAATAGGTCTCCGGCACGCCGTAAACGCCCCAATTGATGGCGGTGGTGCCATCGGCATCGGCGGCGAGGCGCTGATACGGGTTGCCATTCTGCGCCAGGAATTGCGCCAGAGCCTGCGGGTCGTCCTCATAGGCGATGCCCCATATCGCCAGCTCCGAGGCCGCCAGCTTGGCCAGCATCGGCGCTTCCTGGAGGCACGGCACACACCAGGAGGCGAACCAGTTCACCAGCATCGGCTGCCGCGGGGCGGCGATGTCGGTATTGGCGAAACCCTGCATCCCCGCCACGCCGGGCAGGGAGAAGGCGGGCGGGCGCTTGCCAATGAGCGGCGAGGGCAGGGCGTGCGGGTCGTAATTGTTCGCCTGCATCCGGCGGAGAATAGTATAAAACCCCTCGCCCCCAGCCACGGCCAGGGCGAGCGGAATGCCGAACAGCAGGCGGCGGCGCCAGGGGGACATCAGGCCACCGCGCCTTCCGGCTTGCGCCTGCGCGAGGGCGCGCCCACCCTCAGCCGCCGGTCGGAGAGGGAGACGAAGCCGCCCAGCGCCATAATCAACCCGCCGAACCAGATTTCCGGCGCCATCGGGTGGCGGTTCAGCCGCAGTTCCGCGCCGCCGCTGGCGGGCTCGTCGGCGAATACTGCATAGATGTCCTGGAAGCCGTTGGTGTGGATCGCTGCGTCGTTGGTGATGACATGCTGTGCCGCGAAGAACCGCCGCGAGGGATGCAGGGTAAGTCCGTCCACGGTGATATCCGCCACGCGCTGTGAGTAATTCGGCCCCGGCGCGTCATGGATGTCCTGCAGCGTCCAGGTATAGCCGCCAAGCTCCGTGGACTGGCCCGGCTGCAGCACCACCACCTTCTGCACCGCGAGCGTCATGCCCGCGATGCCAAGCACGGACACGCCAAAACCGATATGCCCCATCGCCGCGCCAATGGTCCCCCGCGGCAGGGTGAAAAACCGGGCGGCGGAGTTGGCCAAAGGCACGCGGAACAGCCGCACCCGCCCGGCCAGATCGGTAAGCGCGGCAATGACCACCCAGGCCCCGCCCGCCAAGCCAAGTGCCGCGATGACATGCCGCGTGGCCGACAGCACCAGGAACACCAGCAGCGCAGCGGCCCCGGCCAGCCAGAGCCGCTGCAGCGCGGGCAGCAGATCGGCGCGCTTCCAGGCCAGCAGCGGGCCTGCCCCCATGGCCAGGATGATCGGCGCGGTAAGGGGCAACACCGTCTGGTTATAAAACGGCGCGCCGACGGAGAGCTGGATGCCGAACAGCAGATTGGCAAACGGCGGATACAGCGTGCCGGTGAACACCACGGCGGCAATGGCGCAGAGGAAGATGTTGTTCAGCACCAGCGCGCTCTCGCGAGAGATGGGCGCATAGATGCCGGTGGCCGCCAGCACCGGGGCGCGGATGGCGAACAGCAGCAGCGAGCCGCCAATGGTCAGGCCCAGCAGCGCAAGGATGAACAGCCCCTGGTCCGGCGCCGCGGCGAAGCTGTGCACGGAGTTGAGAATGCCCGATCGCACCAGGAAGGTGCCGGAGAGGGATAGCGAAAACGTGGCGATGGCCAGCAAGACGGTCCACGCTTTCAGGCTCTCGCGCTTTTCCACCACGATCGCGCAATGCAGCAACGCCGTGCCGGTAAGCCAGGGCAGAAGTGCGGCGTTCTCCACCGGGTCCCAGAACCAATATCCGCCCCAGCCCAGCGTGTAGTAGGACCACCAGCTCCCCAGCGCGATACCGGCGGTGAGGAAGCACCAGGAGAGCAGCGCCCAGGGGCGAACCCAGCGGCCCCAGGCGGCGTCGATCCGGCCCTCGATGAGCGCCGCGATGGCGAAAGCGAAAGCGACCGAGAACCCGACATAGCCAGTGTAGAGAACCGGCGGGTGGAAGGCCAAGCCAGGGTCTTGCAGGATGGGGTTGACGCCCGCGCCCTCAAGCGGCGGCGGCCAGAGCCGGGCGAACGGGTCCGACACGGTGAGGGTGAATAGCAGGAATCCGCCGGAGACCAGCCCCAGCACGCCCAGCACGCGCGAACGCAGGCTGGCGGGCAAGCCGCCGCCGAATACCGCCACGGCGCTGCCGCAGAGCGACAGGATCAGGCACCAGAGCAGGATCGAGCCGTCGTGGTTTCCCCATACGCCGGTGATCCGGTAGATCAGCGGCACGGCGGAGGAGGAAAAATCCGCGATATTCTCCACCGTGAAATCGGAGACAACGCCCGCCCATACCAGCGCCAAAAATGCGAGCGAGATAGCGGCGAAATGGCTCAGCGTCAGCACCGGCGCGGCGTGGAGCGCTCTGGCATCGCGCAAGCCCGGACCGAAAATCCCCACAACGCCCTGCGCGAACGCAAGCGCCACAGCGCAGGCCAGGGCGAAATGCCCGAGTTCAGGGATCATGAGCCCGCCTTCACTTGCATCGTGTTCCAACTGCTGGCGTCAGGCGGCGGGCCGAATTTCGGGTCCCACTTCCCGGCCTCCTTTAGCGATTGCTCAACATCCTTAGGCATATAGGCGGCGCCGTGCTTGGCCAGCACCTCATCGGCATGGAACATGCCATCCGCGCCCATGGAGCCGATAGCGACCACGCCCTGCCCCTCGCGGAACAGATCCGGCAGCACGCCGGTGAACAGCACGGGCACGGCGGCGCGGCCATCGGTGACAGCGAACTGCGTCGTCGGCGTCTCGCCATTCAGCGTGGTCTTTACCGTGCCAGCCTGCACGATGCCGCCGAGGCGGAAGCTCAACCCATCGGCCGGGTGCTTGGCCACCACCTCACGCGGGGAGAGAAAATAGGTGAGGGAGGAGGAGAACGCGGCCAGCGACAGCCCCACGGCGACGCTCAGGCACAGGCCGCAGGCCAACACCAGATAAAGGCGGCGTCTCTTGGGTGTGCGCATGCTACAGGGTTTCCGCCTGCTTGAGCCGGGTGATCGCGCGCCGGTAGCGGGCGAAGCTCAGCCAAGCCGCGCCGGCCAGGAAGATCACCGTCACGCCATAGGCGCCGTTGATGAAGGGCCAGTTGTTCATCATTCACGCTCCGCGGCGGCCAGCAGGGCCGAGGCCGTCTTCCGCTCGCAGATCGCCGCGGCGATGCGGGCGCAGACCATGGTGAGGAAGCTGAGGTAAAACCCCAGGGTGGAGACCAGCAGCGGGTAGAGCATGGTCACGTAGATCTTCGCCCCGCCCGAGATGGAGATGGTGTTGCCCTGGTGCAGCGTGTTCCACCACTGCACCGAGTACACGATGATCGGCAGGTTGATCGCCCCGGCCAGCGCCAGAATGGCTGCGGCGCGGTAGCCATGGGCCTTGTTGTCGAATGCCCGGATGAGCGCGATGTGGCCGAGATACAGGAAGAACAGGATCAACACCGAGGTCAGCCGTGCGTCCCACACCCAGTACGCGCCCCACATCGGCTTGCCCCAGAGCGAGCCCGAGACCAGGCAAACAAAGGTGAACCCCGCGCCGACCGGGCCGATCTCCTCCGCCGCCATATCGGCCAGCGGGTGCCGCCAGACGATGGAGAACAGCGAGCACACCGCCAGCATCGCGTAGCCAGACATCGCCACCCAGGCGGCGGGCACATGCACGTACATGATGCGCGCTGCGTCGCCCTGCTCCCAGTCCGCCGGGGCGAACTGGTAGCCCCAGACGATGCCCGCCACGGTGAGGATGAGCGAAACGCCAGCCGCCCAGGGCAGAATGGGCTGCACAAAACGCAGAAAACGCCCGGGATTGGCGAAATAATGCAGCCAGCCGCCGGTTTTGGCTGGTAGGCCACGGCTCAGGACGTTTTCGTTCATGCATCGTTATTAGGGGATGCACGGGCAAATTTGAAGCGGCGTGCAATTGCGATACAGTCTCGGCATGGTGAATTACTGGCTGGTGAAATCCGAACCCGATGCCTTCTCCTGGAATGAACAGGTGAAAAACGGCGTCGAGCCCTGGACGGGCGTGCGCAACCATCTGGCGAAGAAGAACCTCGCCACGATGAAGAAGGGCGATAAGGCTTTCTTCTACCACTCGAATATCGGCAAGGAGATTGTCGGCATCGTCGAGGTGGCGCGGGAAGCCTACCCGGACCCCACAGCCGAGAGCGGCAACTGGGTCTGCGTGGACATGAAGGCGGTAAAGCCGCTGAAAACGCCCGTCACCCTTGCCGCGATCAAGGCCGACCCCAGATTTTATGAGCTGGCGCTGCTGCGCTGCTCGCGCCTCTCGGTGGGGCCGGTGAGCGCCGAGCATTGGAAAATGCTGTGCGAGATGGGAGGGGTGGATGGCTGAAAACGCGGTGCTGGCCGGCGGGTGCTTCTGGTGCCTGGAAGCTGCGTATGACGAGTTGGCCGGAGTGGAGAAGGTGGAATCCGGCTATGCCGGCGGGCATGCGCCCAACCCCAGCTACAAGCAGGTCTGCACCGGTACCACCGGCCATGCCGAGGTGGTGATGGTGACGTACGACCCGGCGCTGATCTCCTACGCCGATCTGCTGGACGTGTTCTTCACCATCCACGACCCGACGACGCTAAACCGGCAAGGCAATGATGTAGGCACGCAATACCGCTCCGCGATTTTCTACGCCTCGCCGGAGCAGAAGGCAGCAGCCGAGGCGGCGGTGGCAAAATTCACGCCGGTCTGGGGCAAGATCATCACCGAGATCACGCCGCTGGATGTGTTCTACCCAGCGGAGAAGGAGCACGAGGATTATTTCGTCCGCAACCCGTGGTCCGGCTACTGCCAGGCGATTATCGCGCCGAAGATCACCAAGCTGCGCAAGGCGTTCCGGGAGAAGCTGAAAGCCTAGCCGATCCGCAGCAGCTCCACCCCGTTGCGGACAAGCCATTCCGAAGCCTCTTCCCGGTGTGGCGTCAGCGTTGCGGTCAACGCCCAGAAATGCGGCCCGTGATTCATGTGGCGCAGATGCGCGGTTTCATGCGCCACCACGTAATCCTGCACGAAGCCGGGGGCGCAGATCAGCCGCCAGCAGAAGGCCAGCGTCCCGTCCGGCGCGCAGGACCCCCAGCGGGTGCGCGTGTCCTTGATCCGCACAATTTTCGGCTTGAGCGCCGCCGCCTGCGCCTTCTCCGCCGCCATGGCGGTAAGGTGCTGGCGGGCCAGACGCTTCAGGCAATCCGTCACCCGTCGGGCCAGAAATTCCGGTTCACCGGTCACCAGAATCCGGCCCTCCTCGATCCAGGCTCCGCCGCGGGCACCGGGCACATGGCCGATGACATGCGGCACCCCATGCACCGGCACCGCCGCCCCGGGGGCAAAGCGCAAAGCCTGGGGCAGGGCGGCCAGTTTTTCCGCGGCCCAGCCCTCATGCGCCAGCAGCAGCGCCAGCCCGGCGTGGCGCGAGGCGCGCATCGGCAGGGTAATGAGAATGCCGCCCGCCGCCGGATCGATGCGCAGGGAAATCCGCTTCGCCCGGGCGGAACGGCGGAAAGCGACGGCCGTCAGCGCCCCGTGCACCGGCACCAGCTGGCGCGGCAGATCCTCCGCGCTCATGCCCTGCGCCGCCGGGGCATCCTGCCCGGCCAGTCGGTGAGATGGTGCTCCAGCGGCCCGGCATCGCGCTCGCTGATGCAACACCCCGCCACCGAGGCCCCGGCCTCGACCACGCTCTCCGCCCGCCCCGAGCGCAGCGGGTGCCAGGGCGGCAGGTCCTTGCCCTCCTGTACCAGCCGGTAGGCGCAACTCGGCGGCAACCAGTCGATTTTCGCCAGCGTCTCGGGGGTAAGCTGCACACAGTCCGGCACCTTGCGGCGGCGGTTCGCGTAGTCCTTGCAACGGGCGGTGTTCACGTCCAGCAGCCGGCAGGCGACGTTGGTGAAGCTGATCTCGCCCGTGTCGTCATCGCGCAGCTTGTGCAGGCAGCAGCGCCCGCAGCCATCGCAGAGCGACTCCCACTCCTCCTTGCTCATCTCGCTGAGCCGCTTTTCACGCCAGAATCCCATTGGCCCTACATAGAGTGCCCCCAGCCGCACCGCCAGCAGATAACGCTGCCCGGCTGTTGCGGCACGGCAGCGCGGCGTGGCACAATCGGACCATGGAACGACGCATCTTCCTCACCGGCCTGTCCATGTCCCTGTTTGCCGCGGGCGCGGCGCGGGCGGAGAGTTTTTCCGCGTTCCTCGACCGGCTATGCGCCCGCGCCTTGGCGGCGGGCATTCCGGCGAGCATCGTGCAGAGCACCACCGCCGGGCTGACGCCAAACCAGGAAGTGCTGAAGCGCGACCAGCATCAGGCGGAATTCACCCTTACCTGGGCGGAGTACTCCTCCCGCGTCCTCAACGAGACCCGCATCGCCAACGGTCAGGCCAAGGCAGCCACGGTGGGCAACCTTCTGGCGGCGGTGACCAGCCGGTTCGGCGTCTCGGCGGAGCCGTTGCTCGGCATCTGGGGCATCGAGACCGGGTACGGCGCCTTCCAGGGCGATTTCCATGTCATCGACGCGCTGGCCACACTCTCCTGGGAGCGGCAGAGCAAGTTCTTTGCCGGGCAGGCGATCGACGCCATGCGCATCATCGCGCAAGGCGATGCCCCGCCAGGGCGGCTGCTGGGCTCCTACGCCGGGGCCATGGGCCAGCCGCAATTCATGCCTGGCGTATATCTCTCCACCGCCGTGTCCTTCTCGGGTACCGGCGCCCCGGACATCTGGAATTCGGATGCCGACAGCCTGGCCTCCATGGCCAACTATCTGGCCAAGGCGGGGTGGCAGACCGGGCTGCCCTCCAGCGAGGCGGTGTTCGTCCCCGGCGGCATCGGGCCGGATGAAACCGGACGGACACTGGTTCGCACGCTCGGCTACTGGCAGGAGCGGGGGGTGCAACGCCTGCCCGGCGCCACGGCCCTGCCGGAGTCCACCCCGGCGGCGCTGCTGCTGCCCGATGGCCCTGGCGGCCAGGCCTTCCTGGTATACGCCAATTTCTCCGTCATCCGCAGCTACAACCCTTCAGACTTCTATGCCCTGGCCGTCGGCGCGCTGGGGCGCATGGTGCTTAGCGCATGATCAACCGCTACGTTATCGGCCTGTTCGCCATCCTCGCCAGCTGCACGCAGCCGGTGGCGCCGCCGCCGCCCGGCGGGGTGAAATTCACGGTGGGCGATCCGTACCAGGCGGGCGGGGAGTGGTTCTACCCGCGCGAGATGAACGATTACGATGCCACCGGACTGGCCATTGTGATTCCTGACGGCGCGCCCGCTTACACGGCGGATAACGAGAGCTACGACCCCAACGCGCTGGCTGCCGCGTCCCCCGTGTTGCAACTGCCTTGCATCGTCACCGTCACCAATCTGGTGAATGGCCGCTCGGTGGATGTGCGGGTGAATGACCGCGGACCGATGCAGCCAGGGCGCGTCCTGGCCGTTACCCCGCGCGTGGCGAGGCTGCTGTCCTTCCCCTCAGGCGGGATCGTCGAGGTGGAGGTGAAGCTGAACCAGAGCCAGACGATGGCGCTGCAAAGCTCGCTCGGCGCGGTGCCCAAGCTGACCGCCGCCCCCGTAGCCGGGATCACCGCCCAATCCCTCGCACCTCCGGGCGGCGGAAGCGCCACCGGCGGGGTGCAGCAGCTTGGCCCCAGCGCCACGAATAATGGCATGGCCCAGAGCGTCACCCTCTCCGGCACGGTCACGCAGGGCGCGCCTGGGCCAGGGCCGCTCTGGGTGCAGGTTCCTGGCTTCGGCAGCGAGGTTGACGCCTTCCGCACCGTTGCCAAGATCCCTGACCTCCCGGCCCGCGTTGTGCCGGTGTTCGGGGGCGACCGCCCGCTCTGGGCGGTAAATGCCGGGCCGTATCATAGCGTGGCGGATGCCGATGCCGCCTTGCAGCAGATGCTGCAGTCCGGCGTCGCGGACCCTGAAATAATTGTGCGATGAGCCGCTACCCCGGGCTGTTCATCACGCTGGAAGGCGGGGAGGGGGCGGGCAAATCCACCGCCGCCGCGGGCCTTGCCGCGCTGCTGCGGACCGAGGGGCACGAGGTCCTCGCCACCCGCGAGCCCGGCGGCACCAAGGGGGCGGAGGCCATCCGCGCCTTGCTGCTGAATACCGAGACCCCGCTGCACCCGCTGGCGCAGACCATGCTGCATTTCGCCGCCCGGGCGGACCATGTGGAAACCGTGCTGCGCCCGGCGCTGGAACGCGGCGCCATCGTCGTCTGTGACCGCTTTTACGACTCCACCATGGCCTATCAGGCTTACGGCCAGGGCGTGGCGGTCAGCGCGGTCGAAAGCCTGATTCAGGTGATCGGCCTGAGGCCGGACATCACGTTTTTCCTCGACGTGCCGGACGCGGTGGCCCAGGCCCGGCTCACCGCCCGTGCAGGCGCCTCCGACCGCTACGAGAGCATGGGCGCGGATTTCACCGCAAGGGTGATGCACGGCTTTAGCGAGATCGCGGCGGCGGAGCCGGAGCGCTGCGTGAAGGTGGACGCCACCCTCGCCCCCGAGCCCCTGGCCGCGCATCTGCGCCGGCTTATCGCCGAGCGGGCAGGGCGCTGATGCCGCACGAACCGCGCGCCAACGCCCTTTTGCGCGGGCATGAGGGGGCGGTTGGATCGCTCTACCATGCCGCCATCTCCGGGCGGCTGCACCATGGCTGGCTGCTTGCCGGGCCGCCGGGCATCGGCAAGGCCACGCTGGCCTTCCGCTTCGCCCGATGGCTGCTGGCGGGGGCGGAGACACCGGATCTCTACGTTCCGGAAACCTCCCCCGTGTTCCGCCGTGTGGCGGCGGCCACGCATCCGGACCTCTTCACCGTCGAGCGGCGGATCAACGCGAAGACCGAGAAGCTGCAAAGCGAGATCGTGATCGCCACTATCCTGGAGGCCAGCGCCTTCATGCGCCTCACCCCGGCGGAAGGCGGCTGGCGGGTGGTCGTCATCGACGGCGCCGAGGACATGAACACCAACGCCGCCAACGCGCTACTGAAGCTGCTGGAGGAGCCGCCGCCACGCGCGATCCTGCTGCTTGCCACCTCCGCACCCGGACGGCTGCTACCGACCATCCGCTCGCGCTGCCGGATGCTGCCGATGGCTCCGCTGCCCGAGAGCGAGATGCACGAACTGCTGAAAGACTACGGGCCGGAGCTGGATTTCACCGCACGCGAGCGGTTGATCGAGCTGGCGGAGGGCAGCATCGGCACGGCGCTCTCTCTGGCGGCGGAAGGAGGTATCGCGCTCGCCGAACTGGTGGATGAGGCGCTGGAGGCACCGGTGGCGCCCGCCCGCGCCCAGGCCATTGCCGACACCGTTTCCCGCACCGTGGACGGCGCGGACAAATTCGAGACCTTTTTCTCCCTGCTGCGCGGGCGCCTTGCCGCCCGCACCAGGGCAGCCGCGCGCGCGGGGCAGGGCGGTAATCTTGCGGCCGAGGTCTCGCTCTGGCAGGAGTTCGGCAAAATGGAGCGAGAGGTGATCGGCCTCAACCTCGACAAACGCGCCGCGGTCGTCGTGGCGCTCACGCAATTGCACAGGTCATGAACAAGCAAACCTTCTACATCACCACGCCGATCTATTACGTGAACGGCTCGCCGCATCTGGGCCATGCTTACACCTCCACCGCCGCCGACGCGCTGGCCCGCTGGAACCGGCTGGAGGGGCATGACGTGTTCTTCCTCACCGGAACGGACGAGCACGGCCAGAAGGTGGAAGCCGCCGCCCGCGCCGCCGGCATCGACCCGCAGGAATTCACCGACCGCGTTGCCGCCGATTTCCAGGACATGGCGCGGGTGATGAACATCTCCAACGACGATTTCATCCGCACCACCGAGCCCCGGCACAAGGCATCGGCCCAAGCGCTGTGGAAGAAGCTGCAGGAGAGCGGCGCCATCTATCTCGGCAAGTACGAGGGCTGGTACGCGGTGCGCGACGAAGCCTTCTACGACGAGGACGAAACCACCGTGAAGCCGGATGGCACGCGCGTCGCCATCGCCTCCGGCGCCGAGGTGAAATGGGTGGTCGAGCCCAGCTACTTCTTCAAGCTCAGCGCCTTCCAGGACAAGCTTCTCGCCTATTACGAGGAAAACCCGGGCTTCATCGCCCCGCAGGCCAAGCGCAACGAGATCCTCTCCTTCGTGCGCTCCGGGCTGCACGACCTCTCCATTTCCCGCACCTCCTTCTCCTGGGGCATTCCGGTGCCGGGGGATGAGAAACACGTGATGTATGTGTGGCTGGACGCGCTGCAGAACTACCTCACCGCCTGCGGCTATCCGGAAATGAACGGCCCGCGCGCCCATTACTGGCCGGCCAGCCTGCATCTGGTGGGCAAGGAGATCATCCGCTTCCACGCCGTGTACTGGCCGGCCTTCCTCATGGCCGCCGGGATGCCTCTGCCGCAGCGCGTCTTCAGCCATGGCTGGTGGACGGTCGAAGGCGAGAAGATGAGCAAGTCGCTCGGCAACTTCATCGATGTCCGCCCGCTGGTGGAGGAGTTCGGCCTGGACCAGGTACGCTACTTCCTGCTGCGCGAGGTGCCGTTCGGCAATGATGGTGACTTCTCCCGCAAGGCGCTGATCGGGCGGATTAATTCCGACCTTGCCAACGGCATTGGCAATCTGGCGCAGCGCACGCTCTCCTTCATCAACAAGAATGCCGGGGCCGCCGTGCCGCCGCGGGGCGCGCCGCATGAGGCCGACCTCACGCTGCTGACGCTGGCGAACGAGCTGCCGGAGAAGGTGAGGGGGGCGATGGCCCGTCTGGCCTTCCACGAGGCCCTGGACGAGACCTGGAAAGTGATTCGCGCCGCCGACGCCTATATCGACCATCGGGCCCCCTGGAGCCTGCGCAAGACCGACACGGACCGCATGAACTCCGTGCTGTATACGCTGGCGAGCGTGCTGCGCGTGGTGGGCGTGGTGCTCCAACCCTTCATGCCCGAGACCATGGGTAAGCTGCTGGATTATCTGGCGGTTGGGGCGGATCGCTCGCTCTCCATCCTCGACGCTCCGCTGGCCGAGGGCACCCCGCTCCCGGTGCCTGCCGGCCTGGTCCCGCGCGTGGTGGAGGCGGCCTGATGCTCGTCGATAGCCATTGCCATCTCGACTATTTCAACCAGCCCGGCGAGTGCGAGCAGGTGGTTGCCCGCGCCAAGGCGGCGGGGGTAGGGGAGATGGTGACGATTGGCGTTACCCTGAGGCAATCAAAACAAGCCATTGACATTGCAGAAAAATTTTATAATGTCTGGGCATGCGTGGGGGTTCACCCCAACCATGCGGCGGATGTCCTCCCGGTGGTCGCGCCGGAAGCCCTTGCCGAGTTGGCAAACCACCCCAAGGTGATCGGCATCGGGGAATCCGGGCTGGATTACTTCTACGACAAAGCGCCCAAGGACATTCAGGCCGAGAATTTCCGCGCCAATATCCGCGCCGCCCAGCTTGCGGGCATCCCGCTCTGCATCCATGCGCGCGATGCCGACGACGATATCGTGCAGATTCTAAAGGAAGAGCGGGCGAGGGGCGGAGAGTTTGGCTTCCTGCTGCACTGCTTCTCCTCCACCCGCGCCCTGGCCGAAGCTGCCTTGGATATGGGCGGGTACATCTCCTTCTCCGGCATGCTCACCTTTCCCAAGGCGCCGGAAATCCGTGATATCGCAAGGGACGTGCCGGAAGAGCGCCTGCTTGTGGAGACGGACTCCCCGTATCTCGCCCCCGTGCCCTTCCGTGGTAAGCGCAACGAGCCCGCCTATACCGCGTACACGGCGGCGCTGCTGGCGGAAATCAAGGGCACGACGCCGGAAGCTCTGGCCGATCTCACGACCAGGAACTTCAAGACACTGTTCCGGAAGGCGGCATGAAGATCACGCTGCTGGGCACGGGCGGCTCGGCCGGGCTGCCGCAGATCGGCGGGCCGGACGGGCGCGGTGACTGGGGCAAGACAGACCCGAATGAGCCGCGCAACACCCGCACCCGCTCCAGCATCGTTATCCAAACCTCTGAACATAAAAACATTCTGGTTGATACCGCGCCGGATTTGCGGTTTCAGCTCACAAGCTGTGGCATCGGCCGGATCGACGCGGTGGTTTTCACCCATGCCCATGCCGACCATATCGCGGGACTGGATGAAATCCGCATCCTCAACCGCATCCTTGGCGCGCCGGTGCCCAGCTACGCCACGGCTGAGGTGTGGGCAGAGTTGAAGCAGCGCTTCGACTATGCCTTCAAGCCTTATAACGGCGGGTTTTTTGGCCGCCCGGTGCTCATGCAGAACATCATGACGCCAGGAGAAGGCATTGAGATTATGGGCGAAAATATCCTGCCCATCGACCAGGATCACGGCTATAGCCGCTCGCTCGGCCTGCGCGTCGGCAACGCCGCTTATTGTACCGATGTAGTGCGTCTGGACGACGCTGGAGTCGCCCAGCTTCAGGGGCTCGATGTATTCATCGCTGATTGCTTCACGCCGGAAAAGGACCATCCCACGCACGCGGGGCTGCCGACAGTGCTCTCGTGGGTTGAGCAACTGAAGCCAAAGCGCACGGTGCTGACGCATCTCGGCCCCGAGATGGATTACCGCACACTCTGCAATACACTGCCACCGGGCGTGGAGCCCGGCTACGACGGCATGGTATTGGAGCTGTAAGCCCGTTAAAGCGCGCGCTGGTTTCTGCTGCGGGCAATGTCGAATACCATCACCTGGGCCTGCGGTGGCCATACAGTCTGGGCACTCAGTTTCCATAATATTGATTCTGCGATTTATGGTCGTGCGCATCGCGTGGCGCCTGGGGCTTCCCCAGATACGGGTTGATGTGGTCTAAGCGGGCTTTAATGGCATCGCTGAAACATCTACTCGGGATCGAGGGTCTCAACCCCGTTACCGCGACCTCGCTGCTCGACTTGGCGGAGAGCTACGTGCTCCTCAACCGTTCGGGCAAAACCCAGCGTGATCTGCTCCGCGGGCGTACCCTTATCAACCTGTTCTTCGAGGACTCCACGCGCACGCGCACCAGCTTCGAGCTGGCCGGGCGGCGCCTGGGCGCGGATGTGGTGAATATGTCCGTCGCCACCTCCTCCGTCACCAAGGGCGAGACCCTGCTGGACACGGCAGCGACCCTGAATGCCATGAACTGCGACCTGCTGGTGGTGCGGCACAACCGCTCCGGCGCGCCGCATCTGCTGGCCCAGAAGGTCAGCGCCGCCGTCATCAACGCGGGCGACGGCACGCATGAGCACCCCACCCAGGCACTGCTCGATGCTCTGACCATCCGCCGCAACAAGGGCCGCATCTCCGGCCTCACCGTGGCCATCTGCGGCGATATCGCCCATTCCCGCGTCGCCCGCTCCAACATCCTGCTGCTGACCATGATGGGCAATTTCGTCCGCCTCATCGGCCCGCCTACCCTCATCCCCGGCGGAATCGCAACCTCCGGCGTGACAGTGTTCCACGACATGGAGGAAGGCCTGAAGGGCGCGGATATCGTGATGATGCTGCGCCTGCAGAAGGAGCGCATGACCGGCGGCATGGTGCCATCAACGCGCGAATTCTTCGCCTATTACGGCCTGGACCGGAAGAAGCTGGCCTATGCCAAGCCCGATGCCCTGGTTATGCATCCCGGGCCGATGAACCGCGGCGTCGAGATCGACAGCGACATCGCCGACGATGCCGCGCGCTCGCGCATCCAGGAGCAGGTGGAAATGGGTGTTGCCGTACGCATGGCCGTGCTCGACACGCTGGCGCGGGGGTAAAGCCATGAGCATATTATTCAGCAAAATCAGGTATTTGGATGAATCCGCTCAGGCACTGGTTGAGGCCGAGCTGCTGGTCCAGGGCGGCGTGATCGCCGATTTCGGGCAGAATCTCGGCCGGCCGGATGGCGTTACCGTTATCGAGGCGGAGGGCGCGATCCTCGCCCCTGGCCTGGTGGATCTGCGCGCCTCGCTCGGCGAGCCGGGCTTCGAGTACCGCGAGACCATCGCCAGCGCCGCCGAGGCCGCAGCCGCCGGGGGCATCACCAGCATCGCCGTGCTGCCCGAGAGCGTGCCGCCCATCGACGACCCGGCGCTGGTGCGTCTCATCATCTCCCGCGGCGTGGAGACGGGCTCCGTCTCCCTCCTGCCCTATGCTGCCGCCACGCGCGGGCTGAAGGGCGAGGAACTGGCCGAATACGGTCTACTGCGCGATGCCGGGGCCATCGCCTTTACCGATGGCGGCAAGGCCATCGCCTCCTCGCGCCTGATGCGCCTCGCGCTCGCCTATGCCTCCGGTTTTGGCATGCGCATCGTGCAGCACCCCGAGGACGCGGAATTGGCCCGTGGCGGCGCCGCCACGGCCGGGGCGCGGGCCACCTGGATGGGCCTTCCCGGCATTCCCGCTGCCGCCGAGGCGATCTGCGTGGCGCGGGACATTCGCCTCGCTGAACTCACCGGCGGGGCGGTGCATTTTGCCCACATCACCACCGGCGAGGCGCTGGACCTGATCCGCATCGCCAAGGACAAGGGGCTGAAGGTGACCTGCGACACCGCGCCCCCGTATTTCGACCTGAACGAGACCGCGATCGGCGATTACCGCACCTACAACAAGCTCTCCCCGCCGCTGCGGGCTGAATCCGACCGCCTCGCCGTGGCGGCGGGGCTGGCCGATGGCACCATTGACGCCATTGCCTCCGACCACCAGCCCCGCGACGCGGACGACAAGCGCCTGCCCTTCGCCGATGCCGCCCCTGGCGGTGCTGGCCTCGCCACACTGCTCGGCGTGACCCTGGCGCAGGTGCAGGCCGGGCATCTCACCCTGCCCCAGGCCCTGACGCTGCTGACGAAGAAGCCCGCTGCGTGGCTGGGCATCGAGGCCGGGGTGATCGCCAGGGGCCGCCCGGCGGATCTCTGCCTGTTCCACCCCGAGCGCTCCTGGCAGGTGCAGGCGGGCAAGCTGCCCGGCAAGGCGCAGAACACCCCGTTCGATGGCCGCGCCCTGGAGGGCGTGGTGCTCGGCACCTGGAAATCTGGCAAGAGGGTTTACGGATGATCACCACCTACATTCTCATCGCCGCCTTCGCCTATCTGCTGGGTTCCATCCCGTTCGGCCTGCTGCTCACCCGCGCCGCCGGGCTGGGCGATATCCGCGCCATCGGCTCCGGCAATATCGGCGCCACGAATGTGCTGCGCACCGGCAACAAGACCCTGGCCGCCGCCACGCTGCTGCTGGACGCGCTGAAGGGCACGCTCGCCGTGGTGTGGATCAGCGCCTACGGCCATCACGGCGTGTTCCTGGCGGCGCTCTGCGTATTTCTCGGCCACCTTTATCCCGTCTGGCTGAAGTTCAAGGGTGGCAAGGGCGTCGCCACCGGGTTTGGCGTGTTTTACGGGTTGTGCTGGCCGCTGGGGCTGGTGTGCTGCGCCGCCTGGCTGCTCACCGCCCTTCTGCTCCGCTTCTCCTCGCTGGCAGCCCTTGTGGCCTATGCGGTGGCACCCATTGCCGCGTGGTATTTCGCCTCGCCCATGACAGCCCTGCTGGCGCTGATTATTGCGGTGCTGGTGTATTTGAAGCACTGGGCGAATATTCAGCGGCTGGTGAAGGGCGAGGAACCGCGGATTGGGAAGAAGGCGGCGGCTTGATGGCCATGACGCGCATCGGACGCCGTTCGCTGCTGGACGCGCCTTTGGCGTTACTCCCTCGTGTAGCGATAGCTCAGCCACTGCCGCACGCCGACCGTCTGCATTATCAGGCGTGGAAAATGCCACCATACGCGGGTTTTGCGCCGCTTTGGATCGAAATCGCTGGCACCCCGCGCTACCAAGGTGGCGGCTGGGATAAAAACAAAACAGACACCGTTTCTCCCGCCACATTTGCGGCGATCGAGCGGTATGTCACCGCTAACGGTCATTCCTGCGCGAAGAATACTGACCTGCCGCTTCCCGCACACCAGCCACCTGTCTATCTGTTTTCGTTATTCCAAGGCATGGTGCCTGTGGGATGCTATTTGATGCCGCCTGAGAAGGTCGCAGGTTTTCTTGATCTCGCCCTGCCTCCCCCGGCTTTTCCCTCGGGGCCGAATATTTCATGACGGCCCTCGCCCGCCTGCGCCTCGTCAGCACAGAGAGCGTCGGCCCGGTCACCTACCGCAAGCTTCTGTCCCGCTTCGCCACTCCCGCCGAGGCGCTGGACGCCCTGCCCGCCCTGGCCCGCGCCGGGGGCCGGGCGGCCACGCCGCGTATTCCCCCCTTGGCCGAGGTGGAACGCGAATACGCGGCGCTCGCCCGCATGGGCGGGCAGTTCCTGTTCCTCGATACGCCGGGCTACCCGGAATTCCTGGCCCAGCTGCCCGACGCCCCACCCGCCATCGCCGCGCTGGGCGAGCCTGCCCTGCTTTCCGCCCGTTCGGTGGGCATTGTCGGGGCGCGCAACGCCTCGGCCAATGGCATGCGCTTCGCGGAACATCTGGGCGCGGAGCTGGCCGCGCGCCTCGTGGTGGTTTCCGGCCTCGCGCGCGGGATCGACGCCGCCGCCCATACCGGAGCGCTGCGGGCGGGCAAGACCGTGGCGGTGATCGCGGGCGGGCTGGATGTCCCCTACCCGCCCGAGAACGCCGATCTGCAGAAGCGAATCGCCGAGTGCGGCGCCGTGGTGGCGGAAGCCCCGCTCGGCACCGCGCCGCAGGGGCGGCATTTCCCCAAGCGCAACCGCATCATCGCCGGGCTGGCGCTGGGGCTTGTGGTTATCGAGGCCGCTGCCCGTTCCGGCTCGCTGCTCACCGCGCGGATGGCCATCGAGGCTGGGCGGGAGCTGTTCGGCGTGCCCGGCTCCCCGCTCGACCCGCGCTCCAAGGGCGCCAACGACCTCATCCGCCAGGGCGCGCATCTGGTGGATTGCGCGGAGGACGTGTTCGCCAACCTGCCCGACCATCCGGCCCGCCAGGGGCCGGGGCGCGACCCGCTGTTCACTCACGGCCAGACCGGTTTCGCCGAGCCGCCCCCAGCCTTGGAGGGCGGAACCAGCGAGGCCGACCTCGCCCGCGCCCGGCGCGAGATACTACCTCTGATCGGTCCGGAACCGGTAAGTGTTGACGAGATCGCGCGGCGCTGCCAGTTGTCGAGTGGCGCCATAGCGGCGGCCCTGCTGGAATTGGAACTCGCCGGGCGGGTGGAAACGCTCACCGGCAACAGGGTGGTCCGGCCCGAAGACCTATGAATGGAACGGCTCTTGACTGATATCGTCGTCGTCGAATCCCCCGCCAAAGCCAAGACCATCAACAAATATCTAGGCGACGGCTACAAGGTAGTCGCCTCGTTCGGCCATGTGCGCGACCTCCCGCCCAAGGACGGCTCGGTCCGCCCGGACGAGGATTTCGCCATGGATTGGGAGGCCGATGACCGCGGCTCCAAGCAGATCGGCGAGATCGCGAAGGCGCTGAAGGGCGCCAAGACGCTCTATCTGGCGACTGACCCGGATCGCGAGGGTGAGGCCATCTCCTGGCATGTGCGCGCCATGCTTGAGGACAAGCACGCGCTCAAGGGCGTTGACGTGCAGCGCGTCACCTTCAACGAGATCACGAAATCCGCCGTAACGGCGGCGATGGCGCATCCGCGCAAGCTAGATATGCCACTCATCGAGGCCTACCTCGCCCGCCGGGCGCTGGACTATCTGGTCGGCTTCACCCTCTCGCCCGTGCTCTGGCGCAAGCTGCCGGGCTCACGCTCCGCCGGGCGCGTGCAGTCGGTGGCGCTGCGGCTGGTCTGCGAGCGCGAGGCCGAGATCGAGGTCTTCAGGGCCCGCGAATACTGGACGGTGGAAGCGGCGATGCTCACCCCCACCGGCGCCCCCTACCCCGCGCGGCTGACCCATTACCAGGGCAAGAAGCTCGAGCAGTTCGACCTGCCCAACGAGGCCGCCGCCCGCGCCGCCGAGGCCGCGGTGCGCGCCGGCAATTTCACCGTCAGCAGCGTCGAGAAAAAGCGCACCAAGCGCAACCCGCCGCCGCCTTTCATCACCTCCACCTTGCAGCAGGAGGCGAGCCGCAAGCTCGGCCTTTCCTCGCAGCAGACGATGCGCCTCGCCCAGCAGCTCTACGAGGGCGTGGACATCAACGGCGATACGGTCGGCCTGATCACCTATATGCGAACCGACGGCGTGCAGCTGGCCAAGGAGGCCGTGCAGGCCATCCGCTCCCAGATCAAGTCCGAGTTCGGCGAGAGCTATCTGCCCGGCGCACCGCGCGAATACCAGAGCAAGGCCAAGAACGCGCAGGAAGCGCACGAGGCTATCCGCCCCACCGACATCTCGCTCACCCCGGCGAAGGTCGCCCGCATGCTCAACCCCGAGCAGGCGAAGCTCTACGAGCTGATCTACAAGCGCGCCATGGCCTGCCAGATGTCCGCCGCCGAGCTGGACCAGACCGCCGTGGACCTGACGGACGGCGCGGGCCAGACCCTGCGCGCCACCGGCTCCGTGCTGGCCTTCGACGGCTTCCTGAAGCTCTACCACGAGGACCAGGACGACGCTTCGGATGACGAGGATACCCGCATCCTGCCGCCCATCGCCAAGGGCGACCCGGCCAAGACCCGCGATGTGACCGCCAGCCAGCACTTCACCCAGCCGCCGCCGCGCTACTCCGAGGCTTCGCTGGTGAAGAAAATGGAAGAGCTGGGCATCGGCCGGCCTTCCACCTATGCGTCCATCCTCACCGTGCTGCGCGACCGAAATTACGTGCGGCTGGAAGCAAGGCGCTTCATCCCCGAGGACCGGGGCCGCCTCGTCACCGCTTTCCTCACCAGCTTCTTCGCGCGTTACGTGGATACTGGCTTCACCGCCAATCTGGAGGAGCAGCTCGACGAGATCGCCGAGGGTAACGCCAATTGGCGCGCTGTGCTGCGCGCCTTTTGGGAGGATTTCTCCGCCGCCGTGGCGCAGACCAAGGAGCTGAAGATCTCCGACGTCATCGACGCGCTGGACGCCGATCTCGGCCCGCATTTCTTCCCCGCCCGCGAGGACGGGTCCGATCCGCGCGCCTGCCCCTCCTGCGGCAGTGGGAGGCTGGGCCTGAAACTCGGGCGGTTCGGCAGCTTCATCGGCTGCTCCAACTACCCCACCTGCCAATACACCCGCAAACTCGCGGTGGAAGGCGGCGACAACCCGGATGACAGCCTGAAGGACGGGATGCGCCTGCTCGGCCAACACCCCGAAACGTGCGAGGATATTACGCTCCGCCGCGGGCCTTATGGCCTGTACGTGCAGCAGGGCGAGCCAGACCCGGAGGACAAGAAGGCAAAGCCCAAGCGCGCGTCGCTGGCGCGCGGCATGGAAGGCGCCACGCTAACGCTGGAACAGGCGCTGGGCCTGCTCTCCCTGCCCCGCCTGGTCGGCATACACCCGGAGACGGGGCAGAAGATCGAGGCCAACATCGGCCGCTTCGGCCCATACGTAAAAATGGGCGCGATCTTTGCCTCGCTCGACCGGGATGACGACGTGCTGCATCTTGGCCTCAACCGGGCCATGGACCTGATCACCAAGAAGCAGGACTCCATTCGCACGGTGGGCGCGCACCCGAAGGACGGCGAGCCCGTGCTGGTACGCAAGGGGCGGTTCGGCCCTTATGCGCAATGGGGCAACACCGTAGCCAACCTGCCGCGCGGCCAGGAAATGGCTGACGTGACGCTGGATGAGGCCGTGGCGTTGCTTGCCGAAAAGGGCAAGGAAATGGCGCCCAAGGGCAAGAAAGGCGCCGCGGGCAAAAAGGCCGCAGCCAAGCTGTCCGCCAAGAAAGCGGCTGAAAAGCCCGCCGCCAAGAAAACCGCAGCCAAACCCAAAGCGGCCAAGGCTCCGGCCAAAGTCAAAACCAAGAAGGCGGTGCCGGCCGCCTGAAGCTTAGGAGGCGGTCTGGCTAGCTTCTTCGCCAGCGTCCTCGACTGCGTCCTCGACGGCGTCCTTCGTCCGCTTGACGGCGCCGGCGGACTTATGCGCGTTTATTGGCTCGGCGGCGCTGGTCAGCAGCTTGCCTGCCTCGGCGTAGCAGGCCTTCATCTCGTCGTTCATCTCTCGGAGCACGGTAATGAACCGGTCCATCTCGTCTGCCAGTTGCTGGCTGGCGTGGCCGGGCTCGGTCCAGCTACCAGTCAACAAGCCCAGCCGACTGGCCCAACATTCCTGGCCGAAACGCAGTTCAAGCCGCGCTGCGGCGGCCATGCCCTGCATCATCCGCTCCTGTGCGCGCAACATGCACAAGGTGCGCTCGCGCCAATCACCCATCACTCCTGCGGGGTTAAAAGCTTCCATCGTCTGCTCGAAGCTGCGCGTTGATTCTTGAGTATGGTACATGCCAAGTTCCCCTCTTTTGGGCGGCTCACTATAACAACGAGGGGCAAGGCCGGGCGTTAACAATGCGGCTTGATACGAAAGCTTAACATCACGGTTATTTTGGGGGAAGTTTCATGACCAGCGGACATATTCTGCTCGCTACCGGGGGCGTGCTCGGCATCATCCTGCTCGTTCTGTCCGCCATGGTGACGCGCCAGCGCTATCTGCTGCGGGTCTCGCTCGGCGACGGCGGCGGCGCCCCGGCGAATGAACCGCTGCGCACGGCCATGCGGGCCCAGGCTAATTTCGCGGAATACGTGCCGCTGATCCTGCTGCTAATGGTTGGGCTTACCCTCGAAGGGGCCGACAGCCGGCTGATTCTGGGCTTGAGCGTGGTGCTCGTCATCTCCCGCATTGCCCACCCGATCGGCATGTACCGCCCGGCGCCGAACCCCTTCCGCGCCGGTGGAATCATGCTCACCTGGGCCGTTCTGCTGGTGGCGAGCCTCTCGGCCATTCTGTACGCGCTATAAGCTGGGCGGACCTGCGGCACGAGCATCGTTAACATTAAATTTATCCATGGCGGCGCCGGAAAGAATATGCTTTTCGATGTGCCATGACCGCTGCCCCCCTGCATTTCCGAGATGAACGACTGATGCTGGACCCTGCCGGAGCCGCGTTCTGGCCGAAGAAGCGGGTGCTCATCGTCGCCGACCCGCATTTCGATAAAAATCAGGGCCTTGCGTCCCGCCCCGGCCTGCCCCCGGCGCACGAGACCAAGGCCGCGATCGAGCGGCTGAACCGGCTGGTGCGGCTGTACAGGCCGAGCAAGGTTGTCGTGCTCGGGCAATCCTCGCAGGAGGCTGATGGCACCACCCGTCTGGCCAAGGACGACAAGGGCCGCATCGAGGCGATGGCGCGAGAGGCGCAGTTCATCTGGGTGGCCGGCGACCACGATGCCGCCCCCCACGCCCTGCCCGGCCAATGCGTCGCGCTGCACCGGGAGGGCCCGTTCACCTTCCGGCACGAGCCCAGCCACCAGCTCGGCCCGCGCGAGATCGAACTCTCCGGCCATGTCCGCCCCAAGGCGAGCATAGATGCGCGCGGCAAGCGCGTCTCCCGCCCCTGCTTCGTGGCTGACGCACAGCGGCTGGTGCTGCCCGCCTTCGGCAGCCATGCCGGCGGCGTGGATGTGCGCGAGCCTGCCATCTCCCGGCTGTTTCCGCGGGGCCTGCGCGTGTTCCTGCTGGGGCAGGACCAGCTATTCTCCCTCGCCCTGGAACAGCTTGGCCGCATGGCCGAGGTGGCGTGAGCGCCAGCCTCGTCTGGTTCCGCAACGACCTGAGGCTGCAGGACAACCCCGCCCTGCACGCCGCCTGCGCGGGGCCGGGGCCGGTGGCGCTGCTCTACATCCTCGACGAACGTGCCGGAGCGGCGAGCCGCTGGTGGCTGCATCATTCGCTGGCGGCGCTGGGGCGGGAAATCACGGCGCGCGGCGGGCATCTGCTGCTGCGCCAGGGCGATCCGCTGCAAATCATCCCGGCGATGGCGGCCGGGCTTGGTGTAACGGCGGTGCATGCGGCCCGGGCCCATGAGCCCTATTGGCGCGAGACTGACCGTGCGTTGGATGCCACGCTGAAGACGCAGAATATCGGTCTGCACCGGCATCTCTCCACCTCGCTGTTTGCCCCTGAGCGCATCACCACCAAGACCGGCGGGCTGTACGGCGTTTACAGGCCCTTCTCCAAGGCCTGCCTCGCCGCTGGGGTGCCGGATGTCTTCCTCCCCGCCCCCGGCAGAATCAACGGCATCAGCGCCGAGTCAGACAGGCTGGAGGACTGGGCGCTACTCCCCGCCAGGCCGGACTGGGCAGGCGGCATGCGCGCGGAATGGACACCTGGCGAGGCCGGAGCCAAGGCGCGGCTGGAGGCCTTCCTCACCGGGCCGGTACAAGATTACGCTGTGGCGCGAGACCTCCCTGGCCACCCCGGCTCGTCCAGGCTTTCCCCGCATGTGCATTTCGGTGAGATCTCGCCACGCTATGTATGGCACCGCGCGGCCGCTTGCGGCGAAAGCGAGGGCGTGCGGACGTTCCTTAAGGAGCTGCTCTGGCGGGAGTTCTCCATCCATCTGCTCTGGCAGCACCCCGATATCCGCACAGCGCCCATCCGCGAGGAATTTGCCCGCTTCCCCTGGGCAGACGACCCGAAGGCGCTGCGCGCCTGGCAGTGCGGGCGGACCGGCATTCCCATCGTGGACGCGGGGATGCGCGAGCTGTGGCAGACAGGCTGGATGCATAACCGCGTGCGGATGATTTGCGCCTCCTTCCTGGTAAAGCACCTGCTCATCCCCTGGCAGGCGGGCGAGGCATGGTTCTGGAACACGCTGGTGGACGCCGACGAGGCTGCCAACGGCGCCTCCTGGCAATGGGTGGCCGGCTGCGGGGCCGATGCCGCGCCCTATTTCCGCATCTTCAACCCTGTGCTGCAGGGCCAGAAATTCGACCCAGACGGCAATTATGTCCGTCGCTACGTGCCGGAACTGGCGAAGCTCCCCGACACCTGTATCCATGCGCCGTGGGAGGCTGATCCGGCGATTCTCGCCCATGCGGGGGTGCGGTTGGGCGAGACCTATGCGCGCCCGATCATGGCACTGGCCGAAGGACGTAAACGCGCCCTGGCCGCGTATGAGAAAATCAAAACCACATAATGACTGACGTTTCACGTCGCAGCCACCTTGTGTTTCGGGGTGGAGGTGACAATGTGAAAGTTGTAATGGCTTTACTTTCAACAACCTCCAGCAGCGCATGATTCCTTCCGGCATGAAGCTGCGCGTCGTGGGCGATGTCCACGGTGACTCCAGGGCCTTCGCCGCCGCCGCCGAGACCGACCGTTTCATCATTCAGCTCGGCGATCTGGTGGATGACGGGCCGGATACGCCCGGCGCGCTGCGCATCATGTTCCGGCTGCTGGAGGAAAAGCGCGGCCTGTTCATTCTCGGCAACCATGATTTCAAGCTGGCCCGGGCCCTGCGCGGTGACAATGTGCGCGGCGCCCCCACCACCCGCACCTTGGCCGAGCTTCCAGCCGAACTGCGTGACCGCACGCGTGAGACAATCATGGCAGCACCCGCCTGGGCGATGCGCGGGCCGCTGTTCTTTGTGCACGGCTCCTTCCACCCCGGCATGCTGGAGGAGCCGCCGCCGCCCTTCCCGCCCGGCCGCGCCTGCCCTCTGCTCGCCCGTGCCCTATACGGGCAGACAACCGGGCGCGTGACAGGTGCCGGCAAGCCGGAGCGGCTGCTGCGCTGGGTGGAGGAAGTCCCGCGTGGCCTGACCGTGTATGCCGGGCATGACCAGCGCAGCACGGATGGCCGACCCTATATCCGCACCGCCCGCAGCGGCGGCACGGCGGTGTTTCTAGATACCGGCGCGGGCAAGGGCGGGCATTTATCGTGGGTGGATATTGATCCGGTGTGAAGTTGAGGAGTTGGCATGACCGATACCAGCCTGCCTGCCGCCATCGTTGCTCTTGACGCTCCGACCCGGCAGAAACCCTCTAATTATCCGGAGCCGTTCCGGTCCATGGTGGGCGGGCGGGAGAAGCGCCCCCTCGGCGATCTTTTTGGTCTAACCAATTTCGGCGTGAACCTCACCCGGCTGGCCCCTGGCGCCATATCGGCGCTGCGTCACTCCCATAGCCGGCAGGACGAGTTCGTCTATGTCCTGACCGGGCACCCAGTACTGGTGACTAACGCCGGGGAGACCCCGCTTTCGCCCGGCATGTGCGCGGGATTCAGGGCGGGCACTGGCGATGCCCACCAACTGCGCAACCCCACCAACGAAGACGTCCTCTACCTCGAAATTGGCGACCGCACGCCAGGGGATACCGGCGCATATCCCGACGATGACCTGCAAGCCGTGCAGGACGCCACAGGGCGATGGTTGTTCCTCCACAAGAATGGAAGGCCGTACTTATAGGAACGGATTGCTCCGGCGTTCGGCACCGATGGTCGAGGCCGGGCCATGGCCGCAGGTAAACTGGAAATCATCCGGCAAGGTGAGCAACTTGGCGCGGATGCTCTCGATCAGCTGCTCATGGTTGCCGTAATCGCCCAGATCCGTGCGCCCGACCGAGCCATGGAACAGCACATCGCCGAAAATGCCGAATTTCTGCGCGTGGTTGATGAACACCACATGCCCGGGCGTATGGCCGGGGCAGTGCCGCACCTCGAATTCCGCGCCGCCGAGGGTGACGATGTCGCCCTCCTTCACCCAGGCATCGGGCGTGCAGTTACGGCTGACAAGGCCGAAGTGCGCGCCCATTGCCTCCATGCTGTCGAGCAGGAACTTGTCGGCGATGTCCGGGCCGGTGACAGGAACGCCAGTAGCCTCTGAAAGTTCCGCGGCGCCACCGGCATGGTCCATATGCCCATGGGTGATAAAAATGCCGGTGAGCGTCACCCCGGCCTTCTTCAGCAGGTCGAGCAGGTCCGGCACGTCCCCGCCGGGGTCCACGATGCTGCCCAGCATCGTTTCATCATCCCACAGAATGGTGCAGTTCTGCTGAAACGCGGTGACGGGGACGATGCCGATCTTCAGCGCCATTATTTGGCGCTCCGCAGGTCGGGCGCGGTGGCCTCGGCCGTGAGCAGCGCCACAACCTCGTCCAGACCCAGGATTTCCTGCGCCGCGCCGCCAAGCCGCCGCAGGGCGACCTTGCGATCCTCGGCCTCTTTTCGCCCTACGACCAGAATGTTGGGAACGTGGTGCAGCGAATGCTCGCGGATTTTCGCCTGGATCTTCTGGTTGCTCACATCCAGCTCCACCGCCAGCCCGGCCTTGGTCAGCACCGCCGCCACCTCCGCCGCGTAGTCATCGGCGTCGGAAACGATGGTCGCCACCACCACCTGGGTGGGCGCCAGCCAGAGCGGGAAGCGCCCGGCATATTGCTCGATGAGAATGCCCAGGAAGCGCTCAAAGCTGCCAATGATCGCGCGGTGCAGCATCACCGGGCGGGCGCGGCCTGAGTCGGAAGTGACGTACTCGGCGTCCAGCCGCTCCGGCAGCACGAAATCCACCTGGATGGTGCCGCATTGCCAGTCGCGCCCGATGGCGTCGCGCAGCACGAATTCCAGTTTCGGCCCGTAGAACGCGCCCTCGCCCGGGTTGAGCGTGTATTCCACCCCCGCCTGCTCGCAAGCGGCCTTCAGCGCGCCCTCGGCACGGTCCCACACCTCGTCGGAACCCGCGCGGGTCTCCGGGCGGTCGGAGAACTTGACGGTAAAGCTCTCGAAGCCGAAATCCTTGTACACGCTCTCCAACAGCTCGACGAACTTCACCGTCTCATCGGCAATCTGGTCTTCCGTGCAGAAGATATGCGCGTCGTCCTGCGTGAAGGCGCGCACGCGCATGATGCCGTGCAGCGCGCCCGAGGGCTCGTAGCGGTGGCAGGCGCCGAACTCGGCCATGCGGATGGGCAGCTGCCGGTAGGAGCGCAGCCCTTGCTTGAAGATCTGCACATGGCAGGGGCAGTTCATCGGCTTCAGGGCGAGGGTGGATTCTTCCTCCACCACCTCGGCGATGAACATGTTCTTGCGGTACTTGTCCCAGTGGCCAGACTTCTCCCACAGTTTGCGGTCCACGAGCTGCGGGGTGCGCACCTCCTCGTAGCCGTTCTGCTCCAGGCGGCGGCGGATATAGGCTTCCACCGTGCGGTAGAGCTTCCAGCCCTTCTGATGCCAGAAGATGCTGCCCACCGCCTCCTCCTGGATGTGGAACAGGTCCATTTCCTTGCCTATGCGCCGGTGGTCGCGGCGCTCGGCTTCCTCAAGCTGGTGCAGGTACGCATCCAGCTCCTTGGCGTCGCGCCAGGCGGTGCCGTAGATGCGGCTCAGCATCGGGTTCTTGGAATCCCCGCGCCAATAGGCGCCAGCGGTCTTCATCAGCTTGAAGGCCGTGCCAACATCCGAGGTGGAGCGCAGATGCGGGCCGCGGCAGAGATCCAGCCACTCGCCCTGGCGGTAGATGGTGATGGTCTGGTCCTCGGGCAGATCGCGGATCAGCTCGGCCTTGAAGCGCTCGCCCTTGGCCTCGAAGAAATCGATGGCCTCGTTGCGCGTCCACACCTCGCGCACGAATTTCTCGTTGCGCGCCACGATCTCGCGCATCTTCGCCTCGATGGCCGGGAGGTCATCCGGCTTGAACGGCTCATTGCGGTAGAAATCGTAGTAGAACCCGTTCTCGATGGACGGCCCGATGGTGACTTGCGTGCCGGGAAAAAGCTCCTGCACGGCCTCGGCCAGGATATGCGCGGCGTCGTGGCGGATGAGCTCCAGCGCCGCCTCATCCTTGCGGGTGACGAACTTCACCGACGAATCCTCGGTGATCTCGCGGGACATATCCATCTCCGCGCCGTTCACCACCATGGCCAGCGCGGCGCGGGCCAAACCCGGCCCAATCGCCTCGGCGATCGTAGTGCCCGTCACCGCGCCCTCGAAGGAGCGAACGGAACCGTCGGGCAGTGTGATTGCAGGCATGTCTCTCTCTTTTGCTTAAAAATACCGGGGCGTTATGGCAGGGCGGCAAGCACCTGCGCAACCGGGAGGTCTTGCAGATTTGGCGCGCGCAATATGGTTGGCCAGCCCCCATCCGGGTAGCGCGGCGCGGTGCGCGCCGGGTCGGAGGCCGCCGAGAACAGCGAGATGCAGTGCACCCCCAGTGCGGCGGCAAGGTGCATCGGGCCGGTATCATTGCCGATGGCGAGTTTCGCGCCGCGCAGCACCGAGGCGAGCTGGAAGAAATCCGTCCTCCCGGACAGGTCCACCCCGCCGATGATCCGGGCGATATCGCGCTCCCCCGCCGTACCAACGACAACCACGGGCAAGTTCAGCCCCGCCGCCACCTCGCGGAATTTTTCCGCCGGGAACCGCTTTTCCGGCCGGTGCGGCGAAGCGCCTGGCACCAGCACGGCATATTCGGGCGGCAGGCCGAAGCTGGAAATATCCCCCGCCAGCCAGGAGAGGTCCGGCACTGGCAGCGCGGCAATCCCGGCATCCCGCAGTTGGCCTTCAAGCCGCTCGCGTGTGTGGATATGGCTGCGGTCGGGGTCACGATCCGGCAGAGAACAGCCCTTGGCGATGCCCGACCATTCCGGCTTTCCTGCCAGGGCGAAATAGCGCGAGGACCGCCCAGAGGTTTGCAGGTCATATACCAAGTCAAACCCGCGCAGCTGGCGGCGCAGGCGCAGCAGGCCGGGCAGGTTCCAGGCTTCCGGCTTGGCGTCCAGCTCGACACGGTCGAACCAAAGGCTTTTGCCCAGCAACCCGGCATAGGGCCTCGTGGTCAGCAGCGTGATGTCCGCCCCCTCATGCGCCGCGCGGATGGCGGCGAAGGCCGGAAAAGCCAGCACAATATCGCCAAACGCGCCGTGCTTGATGACGAGGATTTTCACCCCAGCAGCTCCGCGTACACGTTCAGCAGCCTGGTCTGCATCACCGGCAAGGAGAAGTTGCTCACGATATGCCCGCGCGCCTGCCGCCCGAACTCGATCCGCGCCTCCGTGGGCATGTCCAGAATCGCATCCAGCACAGCCGCGAGTGCCGCGGCATTGCCCGGCGGCACGAGAAAGCCGCTCTGCCCATCCAGCACCGTCTCCCGCGCGCCGCCATGGTCGGCGGCAACGACGACGCGGCCCATGGCCTGGGCCTCGACGATGGTACGGCCGAACGCCTCGGGCTTGGTCGAGCAGTTTACCACCACATCGGCCAGCATCATCGCCGCAGGCACATCGTCCACATGCCCCGCCATGCGAAGGCGCGACCCCAGGCCCAGCTTCTTGGCCAGGGCGACCAGGCTGGCGGTATAGGCCGTGCGCCCCTGGTCAGAGCCGACGAGAATGCCCAGCACATCCTGGTGCCGCATCTTGGCCAGCGCCTCGATGAACAGCTTCTGCCCCTTCCAGCTGGTGAGGCGCCCGGGGAGCAAGATGGTGGGCTGCCCGGCATCGGCCCGCCACGTGCGCGCGAGACGCACGGAACGGTCGCCGAGCACGGTGGCGGGATCAAAAATCCCGGCATCCACGCCGCCATGCACCACGCGCACACGCTCCGGGCCGACGCCGTAGCGGGACTGGATCAGCTCAGCGACATAGTTGCTGACCGCGATCACCCGGTCGCCACGCGCCATAACCTCGTTGTAGCGGCGCTTCAGTCCGTTCTCCTCACCATAGACGCCGTGATAGGTGGTGACGAACGGGATCTTGCGCCGCTGGGCGGCGTAATAGGCCGACCAGGCAGGCGCGCGGGAATGCGCGTGGATCAGGTCTACCTCGTTCTCTTCGATCACCTCCTCAAGCCGGCGGACATTGCGCCAAATGCTGAGCGGGTTCTTGGTGTTCAGCGGCAGGAGCACCAGCTCCGCCCCGGCGCGGGTGGCCAGCGGCGCCAGCGGCCCGGCCCCGGCGGCGATCAGCGAGCGGTGGCCACTCATGTGCACGGCCTCCGCGCCTTCCACCGCCACGCGCTCCGCGCCGCCCATGCCAAGTTGTGGCAGCACCTGGAGAATCGTTAGGCGTCGATTATTCATGGGCGCCGCGCTAACATGAATTTGGGGGTAATAGCCAATGCCGAATGTTTCCCGCGTACCTGGTGTGAACCTGGAATATGAGTACCTGCCAGGCGCTGGGCCGGTGGTGGTGTTTTGCCCTGGCTATGCCTCGGACATGAGCGGCACCAAAGCCACCGCGCTGCTGGAAATCTGCGAGCACGAGCGACTGGCGATGCTGCGCTTTGACTATTCCGGCCATGGCCGCTCCGGCGGTGAATTCATCGACGGTTCCATCGGCAGCTGGCTGGAGGATGCAGCCTTCATAATCAGCCAGGTGGTCCCGCAGCAGGAGCTGCTGATCGTCGGCTCCTCGATGGGCGGCTGGATCGCCCTACTGCTGGCTTTGCGGCTCAAGGCGCAACTGTGCGGGCTGCTGCTTATCGCCCCGGCGCCGGACTTCACCGAGCGCTTGATCCTTCCCGAACTCAGCGCTGACCAATTGCGCACTATTAAAATGCAAGGTGTGTTGCGCCGTCCTTCCGAATATGGCGAGCCGCTGCCGCTGACATGGCGGCTGCTGGAGGAAGGACGCGCGCATCTGCTGCTGGATGCGCCAATCGCGGTGCATTGCCCGGTGCGAATCCTCCACGGCATGCAGGATGCCGATGTGCCTTGGAAACTGAGCCTGGAACTGGCCGAGCAGCTGGAAACACCGGATGTCCGGCTCGTCTTCGTGAAGGATGGCGACCACCGGCTTTCCCGCCCGCGTGATCTCGGCCTGCTAGGCGGAACGCTGCGCAGCCTCCTCCTGCAGAATGGCTGCTAGGCCCGCCCGGTAATCCGGGTATTTCCAGGCAATGCCCAGCGCTGCCTTGGTTTTGGCGGCGGAGACCTTGCGGTGCTCGGCCCAGAAGCTGCGCGCCATGGGGGACATGGTTTTCACCGCTTCCTCGTAGGGCACGGGCGGCGGCGGCGGCACGCCGAGCAGCCGCGCCGCCTCCACCACCACATCGGCGCTGGCGGCAGGTTCGTCATCGGCAAAGTTGAAGATGCTGGCGGCCTCGCGCTCCATGGCGGCAAACACGCCAAGGGCAATATCGTCGCGGTGGATGCGCCCGAACACATGGCCGGGCTTGACCACGCGCCGCCCCTGCCCTGCCCGCAGATCGTCGAACATCGAACGGCCAGGGCCGTAAATCCCGGCCAGCCGGAAAATGCTTATGGCTATGACGCGGCCCGATTCAGACTTCGCGGCAGTCGCCGCTCCGTCATCGGGACGCGTGAGCCCCAGCCACGCCACCTCCGCCTCCACCCGGCGGCGGGTGCGCTCCGAGCCCGGGGTCACCGGCGAGTCCTCGTTCACCCAGGCGCCGCCGGCATCGCCATAAACGCCGGTGGTGGAGAGATAGCCGACCCAGCGCAGAAGCGGCGCGGCGGCGATGGCATCGCGGTAGCGCGCCAGCACCGGGTCGCCATTCTCATCCGGTGCCGCGGTGGCAAGAAGGTGCGTGGCGTTGGCGATGGCACTTTCCGCGGCGTCGAATGGGATCCGTGTTACCTTAGGCTCTGGTGCTGCATTTCCGCGCGTTGTGGCAATGACAGCGTAACCCGCTGCCACGGCAGCCTTGGCTATGGCGCGGCCGGAATAACCGAGGCCGAAGATAAGCAGGTGCTTCTTGGCCGTGCCGTCCACTTCAGAAATCGAGGTCCGCGTAATGCGGTGGCGGCGCGATGCCGTTCACCTTGTCCGCCAGCACGGCGCGGAACGCCGGGCGGCTCTTAATCCGCGCGTACCAGTCCTTGGCCGCGGCGGAGGCCGACCAGTCAACGTCGCCGATATAGTCCAGGGCCGAGAGCTGGGCCGCGGCGGCGAAATCCGCGAGCGACAGATTGGCCCCGGCCAGCCAGCGCCGGTGCTCGGCCAGCCAGCCGATATAGACGAGATGCTGCTTGAGGTTCGCGTACCCCGCGCGCAGGGCATTGGCATCCGGGGGCCCAAGCTTCAGCGCCTGCTTCATGGTCTTCTCCCAGAGCAGATGGCGCGTCACCTCGGAGAAGAATTTCTCGTCGAACCAGGCTACCAGCCGGCGGGTTTCCACCCGCTCCGGCATGGAGTGGCTGAGCAGCTGCACCTCCGGGTAGGCTTCCTCCAGATACTCGCAGATGACGCGGGAATCCGGGACGACCAGGCCGCTATCCTCGACGAGGGTGGGCACGGTGCAGGCCGGGTTGAGTTCCAGATAGGCAGGCTGACGCTCCCACACCTTCTCCACCTTCAGGTCGAAGGGCAGGCGCTTTTCCGCCATCACCAGCCGCACCTTGCGCGAATAGGGAGAGAGCGGGAGATGATAAAGGATTCGCATGGCCAACATCTATGCCACCGGTGCCGCGCAACTCAAAGCGGCACCGGTGGATTTGTTTCAGGCCCGTTCAGCCTGGGCCGCGTCGTCCAGTGGCTTGGAGAGGTACTTGATGTACTCCTTCGGCACCACCTGCCAGAAATGCGGGAACTCCCGGTTCCAGTCATTCAGCAGGGTGGCGGCGTAGCGGCTCTCGGTCTCGGCCACATGGCGCTCCACCAGCTCCTTCAGCACCCCGGCCCAATGGGTGGAGGCGACGCGCTGCCAGTGCAGCGTGTCCGGGTTCAGGCGCAGTTCGAACTTCTTCTCGCGGTCGTAGACGAAGGCCATGCCCCCGGTGAAGCCGGCGCCGAAATTGTCGCCCACCTCACCCAGCACCACCACGGTGCCGCCGGTCATGTACTCGCAGCCATTGCAGCCAATACCCTCTACCACCGCCGTGGCGCCCGAGTTGCGCACGGCGAAGCGCTCGCCCGCCAGACCCGCTGCGAACAGCGCGCCGGAGGTTGCGCCGTACAGCACGGTGTTGCCGATGATCGTGTTCTCATTGGTCTTCAGCTTGGAGGACGGACCCGTGCGCACCACGATGGTGGCTCCGGACAGCCCCTTGCCCACATAGTCGTTGGCGTCGCCAAAGACTTCCAGCTTCAGCCCCTTCACGCCGAACGCGCCGAGCGACTGCCCGGCCGAGCCGCGCAGGCGCACCGTCACATGGTCCGGCTGCAGCGTGGCCTTGCGGTATTTGGCCACGATCTGCGAGCTGAACTTGGTGCCTATGGCGCGATGCGTGTTGCGGATGTTGTACTGCAACTGCATCTTCTCGCCGCTCTTGAAGAACGGCTCCGCGTCCGCGATCATCTGCGCGTCCAGCGTCTCCGGCACCTCGTTGCGGCCCACGCGCGTGCAATAGCGGGCATGCGGACCCGGGTCGGCCTGCGCCAGAATCGGGTTGAGGTCGAGGTCGTCCAGGTAATCCGCGCCACGGGAGACCTGGTGCAGCAGGTCGGCGCGCCCGATGATCTCCTTGAGCGACTTGAAGCCGAGCGAGGCCAGGATCTCGCGCACTTCCTCGGCCACGAACGAGAACAGGTTGATCACCTTCTCAGGCGAACCCTCGAACTTCTGGCGCAGCGCCTCGTCCTGCGTGCACACGCCAACCGGGCAGGTGTTGGAGTGGCATTGGCGCACCATGATGCAGCCCATGGCGACCAGCGAGGCCGTGCCGATGCCGTATTCCTCGGCGCCCAGCATGGCGGCGATCACCACGTCCCGCCCGGTCTTGATGCCGCCATCGGTGCGCAGCACCACCTGGTGGCGCAGACGGTTGAGCATCAGCACCTGATGCGCCTCGGAGAGACCCATCTCCCACGGCATGCCGGCATACTTCACCGAAGACTGCGGCGAGGCGCCGGTGCCGCCAACATGGCCGGAGACCAGGATCGCATCCGCCTTGGCCTTGGCCACGCCGGCCGCGATGGTGCCGATGCCGGAGCGCGAGACCAGCTTCACGCACACGGTTGCGCGCGGGTTGATCTGCTTGAGGTCGTAGATCAGCTGCGCCAGGTCCTCGATCGAATAGATGTCATGGTGGGGCGGAGGAGAAATCAGCGTCACGCCCGGGGTGGCGTGACGCAGCCTGGCGATTAGCTCCGTGACCTTGAAGCCAGGCAGCTGCCCGCCCTCGCCGGGCTTGGCACCCTGCGCGACCTTGATCTCGATCTCCTTGCAGTCGTTCAGGTATTCGGCGGTGACGCCGAAACGGCCCGAGGCGATCTGCTTGATGGCAGAGGAGGCGTTGTCGCCATTCGGGCGCGGCTCGGCGCGGGACGGGTCCTCGCCGCCCTCGCCGGAGTCGGAGCGAGCACCGATGCGGTTCATGGCGATCGAGAGCGTCTCATGCGCCTCTGGGCTGAGCGCGCCGAGCGAGATGCCCGGCGCCAACAGGCGCTTGCGGATTTCGGTGATGCTCTCAACCTCGTCAACCGAGACCGGTGTCAGGCCGTCGCGGCGGAAATCCAGCAGGTCGCGCAGCGCGATCGGCTTCTGCTTGCGCACGGCCTCCGTGTACTTCTTGTACATCCGGTAGGAGCCGCTGCCGACGGCCGTCTGCAGCAGGTGCACCGCGTTGTTGTCGAAGGCATGCGCCTCGCCGGTGCGGCGTAGGCGGTACTGGCCGCCAATGTCCAGCGGCATGACATTACCGCTCCACGCCGCCTTGTGCAGCTCCAGCACCTCATGCGCGATGCCGGGCAGGCCGATGCCGGAGATGCGCGACGGCATGCCGGGGAAGAACTCGCCAACCAGCGCGCGGGAGAGGCCGATGGCCTCAAAGTTATAGCCGCCGCGATAGGACGAGATGACCGAGATGCCGAGCTTCGACATCACCTTCAGCAGCCCCTTGTCCACCGCCTTCTTGTAGCGGGAAACGCATTCCTTGAGGCTGAGATTGCCGAACAAGCCACGGGCATGGCGGTCGGCGATGCATTCCTGCGCCAGGTAGGCGTTCACCGTGGTGGCGCCCACGCCGACCAACACCGCGAAGTAATGCACGTCCATGCACTCGGCGGCGCGCACATTCAGCGAGGTGAAGGTGCGCAGCGACTGGCGGACAAGGTGCGTATGCACCGCGCCGGTGGCCAGGATCATCGGGATCGGCGCACGCTCGGGGCCCATCGCCTCATCGGTGAGGATGACATGGGTGCAGCCGGCGCGCACGCCCTCCTCGGCCTCGCGGCGGATGCGCTCGATGGCGCGGCGCAGGCCGCCCTCGCCATTCGCCACCTTGAAGGTGCAGTCCACCACGCAGGCGGAGGCGCCCATGGTCTTGCGCATCGCCTCGAACTCGGCGGTGGAGAGCACCGGGCTGTCCAGTTGCAGCAGGTCGCACTGGGTCTCGTCCTCTTCCAGCACGTTGCCCAGATTGCCAAGGCGCGTCTTGAGCGTCATCACCCGGGTCTCGCGCAGGCTGTCGATGGCAGGGTTGGTCACCTGGCTGAAGCTCTGGCGGAAATAATGGTGCAGGCCGCGATATTTCTCGGAAAGCACGGCGAGCGGCGCGTCATCGCCCATGGAGCCGGTGGCCTCCTGCGCATCGTCCACCATCGGGTGCAGGATCAGCTCCAGCTCCTCCAACGTGAAGCCCACGGCGAGCTGGCGGCGGCGCAGCGCCTCGGTGTCGAGCCGTACCGGCTCAGGCGCGTCGGTCTTCACGATATGGTCGATGACGGTGATGCGCTTGGTCCAGGCGCCGAAATCCTGGCGCGCGGCCAGCATGTCCTTGAGTTCAAGGTCGTGGTAGAATTTCGCCTCGTCCAGGTCCACGGCGATGGTCTGGCCGGGACCGACCGCGCCCTTCTCGACGATATCCTCCTCATCCAGCTTCACCATGCCGGTCTCGGAGCCCACGATCAGCATCTTGTTGCGGGTCATGGAATAGCGCAACGGACGCAGGCCGTTGCGGTCCAACCCGGCGATAACGAAGCGGCCATCGGTGGCGGCCACGGCGGCCGGGCCGTCCCACGGCTCCATCACCGCGTTGCAGTAGGAGAACAGATCGCGATGCGCCTTCGGCATGGTGGCGTCCGCGCCGGTGGCGGGCGGGATCATCAGCGCCTTGGCCATCGGCGCGTCGCGCCCGGCGCGCACCAGCAGCTCGAATACATTATCCAGCGCCGCCGTGTCGGAGCCGCCATCCTGCACAACCGGCTTCACGTAGCCCAGGAACTCGTCCAGCCCCTCGGCGCCCAGGCGCGTCTCGTGGCTCTTCATCCAATTGATATTGCCGGCGACGGTGTTGATCTCGCCATTATGCGCCAGCATGCGGAAGGGCTGCGCCAGCTTCCAGGTAGGGAAGGTGTTGGTGGAGTAGCGCTGGTGATAGATCGCGAAGCGCGAAACGAAGCGGTCATCCAGCAGGTCCGGGTAGAAATCCGTCAGGCTCTCGGCCAGGAACATGCCCTTATAGATGATGCTGCGGCAGGAGAGTGAGCACAGGTACAGATCCCCGATCTGCGCCTCGATCGCCGCCTTCTCGATTTTGCGGCGAATGATGTAGAGTTCGCGCTCGAATTCGTCCTCCGAGATGCCGCGCGCGTTCCAGAGCATGATCTGCTCGATCTCGGGCCTTGTGGCATTCGCCTTCTCGCCAATGCAATCCACGTTGATGGGCACCTGGCGCCAGCCGTAGATGCGGTAGCCGAAATTCAGGATCTCGGTCTCCACGATCTGGCGGCAGCGCTCCTGGGCGCCAAGATCGGTCTTGGGCAGAAACACCATGCCCACGGCGATCGGCCCTCCGCGCAGGCGGTCGCCGCCGCGCTTCACCTCTGCGCCGAAGAAATCCTGCGGGATTTCAATATGGATGCCAGCGCCGTCGCCGGTCTTGCCATCCGCGTCCACCGCGCCTCGGTGCCACAGCGCCTTCAACGCGTCGATGCCTGCCTGCACGATGTCGCGGCGCTTCTTGCCATCCAGCGCTGCCACCAGCCCGACACCGCAGGCGTCATGCTCCATTTCCGGCTGATAGGTCTCGCGCAGGATATCCTTGTTCTTCTCCCAGGCGGCAAGGAATTCGGGGGCAGTTTCGTGGTTCATTGTTATTTTACTCCGCGGCTTCCGCCTGGGTGGCGGCAGTTAAATGCTTGTGGATGGCGGCGGCGGCATCGCGCCCGTCACGGATCGCCCAGACGACGAGGGAGGCGCCGCGCACGATATCGCCGGCGGCGAACACGCCGGGCAGGCTGGTCTCGAAGGTGCGGGGGTTGGCCTTCAGCGTGCCCCAATTGGTGAGCGCCAGCTGCGGCTCGGTGAAGGCTACGGGCAGGTCTTCGGGATCAAAACCAAGCGCCTTGATGACGAGGTCGGCCTTCACGGTGAAAGCGGAACCCTCGATCGGCTCCACCGCCTGGCGGCCGGAAGCGTCAGGCAGGCCTAGATGCATCTTCACGGCGCGCACGCCGGTTACATGGCTGTCGCCCAGGAAGGCCTCGGGTGCAGCCAGCCAGGTGAAGGTCACGCCCTCCTCCTCGGCGTTCTTCACCTCGCGCAAGCTGCCCGGCATGTTCTGCCTGTCGCGGCGGTAAAGGCAGGTCACGGACTTCGCTTCCTGGCGGATGGCGGTGCGCACGCAGTCCATCGCGGTATCGCCACCGCCGATCACCACCACGTTCTTGCCCTTGGCGTCATACAGTCCGGAGTCGAACTCCGGCACGGCATCACCCAGGCTCTTGCGGTTGGAGGTGATGAGGAAGTCCAGGGCGCGGACAATGCCCGGCAGCCCGGCGCCGGGGCCGCCGATCTCGCGCGCCTTGTAAACGCCGGTGGCGATCAGCACCGCGTCGTGCTTGCCGCGCAACTCGGCAAACGGGATAGCCCCGCCGATATCGGCGTTGAGCACGAACTTCACACCGCCCTCTTCCAGCCACTTCCAGCGGCGGAGCACGATGTCCTTCTCCAGTTTGAAGCCAGGGATGCCGTAGATCAGCAGCCCGCCCACGCGGTCATGGCGGTCATACACTGTCACCTGATAGCCGCAGTTGCGCAGCGCCTCGGCGGCGGCAAGGCCGGCCGGGCCGGCGCCGATGATGCCGACGTGCTCCGGGCGTTCCACGGCCGGGCGGATGGGCTTCACCCAGCCCATATCGAAGGCGGTATCGGTGATGTAGCGCTCGACCGCGCCGATCGTGACCGATTCAAAGCCTTTTTCGATAACGCAATTACCTTCGCACAGCCGGTCCTGCGGGCAGATGCGCCCACAAATCTCGGGAAATGTGTTGGTTGCGGAGGAAAGCTCATACGCTTCTTCAAGCCGTCCCTCGGTGGTAAGCTTCAGCCAGTCCGGGATGTTGTTGCCGAGCGGGCAGTTCACCGAGCAGAACGGAATGCCACACTGGCTACAACGGCTGGCCTGGGCCGCGGCCGCGGCCGGCGTGAACTCCTCATAGATTTCGTCAAAGTCCGCCTTGCGATCGGCAGCCGCGCGTTTTTCCGGCGTCTGCTGGGGCAAATTGATGAATTTCAGCATGCGCTCGGCCATAACTCCGCCTCGTGAAAAAACGGAGCGGCACATGTCAGTGCCGCCCTCTGGTTGAATGCAACAGCCTATTAACGATGCTTTTGGCGGATTACCAGCACTTTTTTCATATTAAGACAGCCATTATGCCTTATTTTTTAGGAGTTACTTAAATGGATTGGTTTTTGTGTCGGAGACACCTAAATATTGGGTCCGCTTTTGATACTACTCTCGGAAAACAGCTTCCCGGCCTTTGCCGCCCACGCGATAGCGGGCGAGATAGCCGGGCAGGATCAGATCCATCCGCGTCGGTGCAATTCCCAGGCTCTCCAGCCCCGGCGCGCCGGCTGCCACCACATTGTCGTGCTCCAGCAGGATTATCTGGTCGTTGGTCAGCAGCTTGCCGGGCAGGCGTTCCAACAGCGAAGCCTGAAGCCTGGCCAGCCCCACCGGCATGTCCCACACCCTGCAGGGCCGCCCGATGATCTCCAGCATTATTGCCAGCAGCTCGGCGAAGCTCTTCACCTCCGGCCCGCCAAGCTCGAAGGTTTGCCCGGCATGGCCGCCGATGCTGGCGATCACCGCGTCCGCGACGTCGCCCACATAAACCGGCTGGAATTTCGTTGCGCCGTGGACGATGGGCAGCATTGGGAACAACGTGGCCATGGCGGCGAAGCGGTTGAAGAAATTGTCCTCGGCCCCGAACATAATGGAGGGCCGCAGTATCACCGCGCCGGGGAAACCTGCATGCACCGCCGCCTCGCCCAGCGCCTTGCTCTGTGCATACGCGCTGGCGCTGGCCGCGTCCGCGCCGATGGCGGAGATATGGATCAGCCGCTTCACCCCTTCCGCGTGAGCCAGATGGGCGATTCGCCCCGCGCCATCCTCATGGGTGCGGAAAAAATCGCCCTTGCGGTGTTCCACCAGAATACCGGCGAGGTTGATGACCAGTTCGGCGTCCTCGACAGCACGGGCCACCGCCTCCACATCCGCAACCGGGGCGTAGAGCGGCACGATCTGCCCGACATCGCCCATCGGCTGCAATATCTTGGCCGATTCCGGGTCCCGCACACCGATTCGGACGATGTAACCCAGCGCCGCGAGGCGCTGCACGACATACCGCCCAAGAAATCCGGAGCCACCAAAAACGGTAGCGATTTTACGGTCAGATGGCATGCAAAACCTCGCTTTTTATCGTGTTCGGTTGTAGCCTTGGCGTAACTTCGTTCTAGGCCCGTACGGTTTATGTCACAAGCGTGGGTTGACGTGGCTCTCAGGGGGCATTAAACGCCGCTCCCACGATGCTACGGCATCGCCGCACTGCCCCGGTGTTGCAGCCGGGCGGCGCGAAAAATGGTGAAAGCCCAGGTGGCGGAATTGGTAGACGCACTAGCTTCAGGTGCTAGCGCTCGCAAGGGCGTGGAGGTTCGAGTCCTCTCCTGGGCACCATTTTTCTTCAAAAATCCAAGGTGAAAAATATGAACGGGATCCAGCTGTACAAGCATGATCTTCCGGCTGGGTTGGATCTTGGCCCGATCGTCGCCATCGACACCGAGACGATGGGCCTGGACCCGAGGCGCGACCGGCTTTGCCTGGTACAGCTCTCCAGCGGCGACGGCACGGCGCATCTCGTTCAGATCGTCCCCGAATCGCTTGGCGGCCAGGGCGCGAATTGCCCGAACCTCAAGGCCCTGCTCACCAACCCCAAGGTTATCAAGCTGTTCCACTTCGCCCGGTTCGACATCGCGGCGCTGGAAAACGGCCTCGGCGTCGTCACCGCGCCGGTGATCTGCACCAAGATTGCCTCCAAGCTGGTGCGCACCTACACCGACCGCCACGGGCTGAAGGATCTGTGCCGCGACCTCGCGGGCGTGGAAATTTCCAAGCAGCAGCAGACCAGCGACTGGGGCGCGCTGGAGCTTACCCCCGAGCAGCTGACCTACGCAGCGTCCGACGTTCTGTATCTGCACATCCTCTGGGAACGCCTGAAAGCGCTGCTGATCCGCGAGAAGCGGCTTGAAATCGCCCAGGCAGCGTACGATTTCCTGCCCACACGCGCGAAGCTCGATCTGCTCGGCTACGAAGAGCCGGATCTGTTTGCGCACTGAACGGCGTCAGGATTATTGAAGTCATGGTTGACCGCGGCAGCGCCGCTGTTCATACCGCGTTCATGAGTCGCGGCGAGACAACCCTACAAAATGCTGTGGCGGAATCCCCACTGCCCAACTCCAGCGACCTCGCCATTGCACGCGACGTGCTGGCCACGGAGGCGGCTGCGCTGACCGCGCTCGCGGACTCGCTGGGCGATAAATTCCTCGCCGCCATCGACACGCTGCTCGCGGTCACCGGCCGTGTCGTCGTCACCGGCATGGGCAAGTCCGGCCATGTCGCGCGCAAGATCGCTGCGACCATGGCGTCCACCGGCACGCCCGCCTTGTTTGTGCACCCGGCTGAGGCCGCGCATGGCGATCTCGGCATGATCGTGCCGGGCGATGCCGTCATAGCGCTCTCCAATTCCGGCGAGGCTCAGGAGCTGGCGGCCATCGTCGGCCACGCTCACCGCATCGGCCTGTCGCTGATCGGCATCACCTCGGTGAAGGAGAGCACACTCGGCCAGGCGGCGGATATTCCGCTCCTGCTCCCGCCTGCCCCCGAGGCTGGGCCGATCGGCCTCGCCCCGACCACCAGTACCACCATGCAGATGGCGCTGGGCGACGCCATCGCCGTGGTGCTGCTCGCCCGGCGCGGTTTCTCCGCCAAGGATTTCCGCGACTTCCACCCCGGCGGCAAGCTCGGCGCGCGGCTCAAGCGCGTGCGCGAGCTGATGCACAAGGGCGACGAGCTGCCTCTGGTGCCCCCCGGCACCACCATGGACAAGGCGCTGATCACCATGACGGCCAAGCGCTTCGGCCTGCTCGGCGTGGTGGATGAGGGGCAGAAGCTGCTCGGCGTGGTGACGGATGGCGATTTGCGCCGCGCCATGAGCCCTACCCTGCTCTCCCGCCCGGTCGAGGAGATCATGAACCGCGGCCCGAAGAGCATCGGTCCGGAAGCCCTGGCCGAGGACGCGCTGCGGGAGATGAACGCCCCCGCCCGCCCCGTTACCGCCTTATTTGTGGTAGATGACGCCAACATGGTGCGCGGCATTCTGCATATTCACGACCTGTTGCGTGCGGGGTTCGTATGACCCCGCTTGCCCGGCAGAACCTGATCGACAACATCCGGCGGCGCGATGCCGAGGACCCGGCCAAACTGACGCGGCGCCACGCCCGCGTCTCATTGCTGAAAAGGCTGCTGCCCGTGGCGGCGGCATTGCTGCTGGTGGCGCTGGCCCTGGCCCCGTATTGGCGCTTCGGCCCGGATGCCGACCGCGTTTCCTACCATGTGCAGGCCGAAGGGGGTTCCACCCCGGCCTCGCGCCTGCTCGGCGCCAAGTATCATGGCACTGACCAGAACGGGCAGCCCTTCACCGTCACCGCCGACAGCGCCGTGGAACAGGATGGCAACGACGTGACGCTGACCAACCCGGAAGGCGACATCACGCTAAAATCCGGCTCTTGGTTGATGCTGAAATCAGATACCGGGCTGTACAAGCAGAAGGCCGACACGCTGGCGCTCTCGGGCAATGTAACGCTTTACCGCAATGACGGCACGACCATGATGGTGCCGACAGCGAATATCGACCTGCGCGCGGGCAGCGCCAGTTCCTCCGACCCCGTGCAGGTGCAAGGGCCATTCGGCACCCTTACCGCCGCCCATGGCTTCTCCCTCACCGGAAATGGCGCACAGATCACCTTCATCGGCCCAGCCACGTTGACCCTGATGCAGGCGCAATGAAATTTCTCCTCTTCCCCCTGGCGGCGATGCTCGCCGCCCCCGCCGCGGCGCAAAGCCTCGACCTCGGCGGACCGCCTGGCGCGCCCGCGCAACCAGTCCAGATCTCGGCGGCCCAGGGCATTACCTGGTCGCAGGACAGCCAGACCATCACCGCCACCGGCGGCGCCAGAGCGGTGCGCGGCAACGTGACAGTGGTGGCGGACGAGCTGGTGGCGCATTACCGCAAGAAGCAAGGGGCGGCCGCTCCGGCGAACACCAGCACCAGTGCGGCGGCTGGCGCCTCGGATCTGGAACAGGGCGGCGGTGAGCTGTATGAGCTGGAAGCCGTCGGCCACGTTCACATTTACACGGCCACGGATAACGCCTGGGGCGACCGCGCCGTTTACAGCATGGACAGCCAGGTGCTGGTGCTCACCGGCTCGGCGCTGAAGCTGACGACCGCGCAGGACACCATCACCGCCCAGCAATCGGTGGAGTACTACTCCGCCAAGCACATGGCGGTGGCGCGCGGCAATGCGCTGATCGTCACCAATAACGGCCGCTCCATCGCCGCGGATGTCATCACCGGCTATCTCAGCTCCTCGCCCCAGCCCGCCTCCGGCGGGACCGCGCCCGGGCCGGCCGGAACCGGCCAGCTGCAAAAGGTCGAAGCCGTCGGCCATGTGGTCATCAAGACCGACACGGACACCGCGACCGGCGATGCCGGCGTTTACCTGCCCCCCACCGGCGAGGCGCGGCTGGGTGGCAATGTGCATATCATCCACGGGCAGAATGAGCTGGCGGGCGCCGATGCGCTGGTGAACATGAAGACCGGCGTGGCGACCCTGCTTGCTGCCCCGGGCGGACAGGTTTCCGGCGTCATTGTCCCCAACTCGGGCGGCGGAGCCAGCCAGTGAACTCTAAATCCCCGGTGACCAATCAGGGCGGGCTCGTCGCCACCGGCCTCGGCAAGCGCTACAAAAAGCGTCCGGTCGTGCGTAACGTCTCCCTCTCGGTGAAGCGCGGCGAGGCCGTTGGTCTGCTCGGCCCCAACGGCGCGGGCAAGACCACCACCTTCTACATGATCGTCGGGCTGATCGCGCCCGATAGCGGCACCATCTCATTGGATGGCGCCGAGATCTCCGGCCTGCCCATGTACCGCCGGGCGCGCCTTGGCATCGGCTACCTGCCGCAGGAGGCGAGCGTGTTCCGCGGCCTCAATGTCGAGCAGAACATCATGGCCGTGCTCGAAGTGGTGGAATCGGACCGCGACAAGCGCGAGGACATCCTCTCCGCCCTGCTCGCGGAATTCAGCATCTCGCATCTTCGCCGCACACCGGCCTTGGCGCTCTCAGGCGGCGAGCGCCGGCGCGTGGAAATCGCCCGCGCCTTGGCTGCCGGGCCGAACTACATCCTGCTCGACGAGCCCCTGGCCGGCATCGACCCCATCGCCGTGAGCGAGATCCGCGACCTCGTCTCGCATCTCAAGCATCGCGGACTGGGCGTGCTGATCACCGACCACAATGTCCGCGAGACGCTGGAGATCATCGACCGCGCCTATATCCTCTACGATGGCCAGGTACTGATGGAGGGCAATCCGGAGCAGGTGGTGGCGAACGAGGATGTACGCCGCGTGTATCTCGGCGAGAAATTTAGCCTCTAACAAGGGGTTCTGCGCGGGCCGGTTGAGCCGCATGCAGTTTTCGGGCCAAGCCCCTTGGAAAACGCATGGAAACGCACTAGCCTTTTGGCATGGCTCTTGCTCCATCCTTCGGGCCGCGCCTCGATCTGCGGCAGTCTCAATCGTTGGTGATGACGCCTCAGCTGCGCCAAGCGATCCAGTTGCTGCAATTCTCAAACCTCGAGGCAAGCGCCTTTATCGAGGAGGAATTGCTTAAAAATCCGCTGCTTGAGCGAGATGACGGGATTGGAACCGTGACCGCGACGGAAAGCGCGGGCCCCGCCCCGCCGGAGCCGGAAGTTCCGGATGCCGCCAGTTTCGCCAGTAGCGGGATGATGCCGGATGCCGACAAGGCACCGCTCGATATCGATGTCAGCAATATGTACGACCCCGGCACGGGCGCCGATGGCTATAGCGGCGCGATGGCCGGCGGGGACGAGGATTGGAACCCGGTCGATGCGCTGGGCGCGGAAAAGCCGAACCTGCGCGAGCATCTGGAGCAACAGGCGCGGCTGGCCTTTACGACCTTTGCCGAGCTTGCCATTGCCGCGGCGCTGATTGCCGCGCTCGATGGAGCCGGGCGGCTGGCCGAGGAGCCGGAAGCGATCGCCGCCACGCTCGGGGTGAGCCTGGAGCAGCTTGAGGCCGTGCGCGCGAAAATGCTGCGCTTCGACCCCGCCGGACTGTTCGCGGTGAGCCTGGCGGAATGCCTGGCGGCGCAGCTGGCCGAGCGGAACCGGCTGGACCCGGCGATGCAGGCAATGCTGAACAATCTGGAACTTCTGGCCCGGCGCGAGCTGCGCGCCCTGCAGGAGATCTGCGGGGTGGATTCGGCGGACCTGGCCGACATGATCGCCGAGCTGAAGCGGCTGGACCCGAAGCCCGGCGCCGGGTTCGACACCGAGCCGTTGCGTCCGCTCATCCCCGACGTGTTAATGCGCCCCGCCCCCATCACCGAGGATGGGCAGAGCGACTGGCTGCTCGAGATCAACCCGGAGACCATGCCGCGCCTGCTGATCCGCCGCGGCTTCCATGCCCGTATTCTGGCCTCCGCCTCGCGCGAGACCAAGGGCTTCCTCTCCGAGCAGATGCAGAGCGCCACTTGGCTGGTGAAGGCCCTGGAATCCCGGGCGCAGACCATATTGCGCGTCTCGGCCGAGATCGTTCGCCGCCAGGACGGCTTCTTCCGCCACGGCATCTCGCATCTGCGTCCGCTCACCTTGCGCGACATCGCCGCCGAGGTGGAACTGCATGAGAGCACCGTCAGCCGCGTCACCTCCAACAAGTCAATCGCCACGCCGCGCGGGATCTTCGAGCTGAAATTCTTCTTCACCACCGCGATCGCCGGAGCAAATGGCGATACTCACTCCGCCGAGACCGTGCGCCACCGCGTGGGGCAGATCATCGCCGCCGAGGACCCAAAAAATATTTTGTCAGACGATGCCGTCGCATCAATATTGCAAAAAGAAGGCATAGACATAGCACGGAGGACCGTGGCCAAATACCGGGAAGCGTTGCGTATACCAGGCTCGGCGCAGCGTAAGCGGGAGAAGCAGCCCGCGTAACGGGGGCTTAAGGAGGCCCCTATAAGATTCGAGCCGTTCTAGTCGGGAGAAGACCATGCAATTAACGGTCTCAGGCAAACAAGTCGACTTGTCAGATGCACTGCGTGTTCACGTGAACAAGCATCTCGATAGCATCACTAACAAGTATTTCGACCAGGCGCTGGAAGCGCAGGTTACCTTCAGCAAGGCTCGCAGCTTTTTCACGTGCGACATCAACCTCCACGCCGGGCGCGGCATTACCGTGCGCGGTGAGGGTGAAGCCGCCGACGCGCATGCCGCGTTCGACGACGCCGCCGAGCATATCGCGACCCGCCTGCGCCGCTACCGCCGACGCGTGTCCCAGCATGCCCGTGATAACGGTGCCCGCGCCAAGCCGCAGGCCGGCAAGCAATACGTGCTGAGGCACGAGGCCGAACCCGAGCACGAAGGCGCAATGCCCGCGAATGACGAGGCGCTGCACGCCGCGGTCATCGCCGAATCCGCCACCGCGATCGACACACTCTCGGTGCGCGACGCGGTCATGAAGATGGACCTCGCGTTCCAGCCCGTGCTGATGTTCCGCAATGCCAAGACCGGCGAGCTGAACGTGGTATACCGCCGGCCGGACGGGCATGTCGGCTGGATCGACCCGGGCACCGCTGCCTGAAACAACTGACCGGCGGGGCCAAACCCCGCCGGTTTTTCTTTTAGATCGATCTGATAGCCAGCTAGTGGCTAAACGTAGGGTGGAGCGGTGTAGCCCTTCGGCGAGAGGGTGAAGATTTCATATCCGGTCTCGGTGACGCCGATCATGTGCTCGAACTGCGCCGAGAGCGAGCGGTCGCGGGTCACCGCTGTCCAGCCGTCGTCCAGCACCTTCACCTCCGGGCGGCCGATATTCACCATCGGCTCGATTGTGAAGAACATGCCGGGCTTGAGCACCGCTCCTTCCCCCTTGCGGCCGTAATGCAGCACGTTGGGCGGCTCATGGAAATTCTGGCCGATGCCGTGGCCACAGAAATCGCGCACCACTGAGAAGCGCTGCGCCTCGACATAGTTCTGTATGGCGAAGCCGATATCGCCGAAAGTGTTGCCGGGCTTCACCTGGGCGATACCGCGCATCAGTGACTCGTAAGTTACCTCGATGAGCCGCTTGGCCCGGGTGCTGGGCGTGCCCGCCACGTACATGCGGCTGGAATCGCCGTACCAACCGTTCAGGATCACGGTGACGTCGATATTCACGATGTCACCCTCCAGCAGCTTCTTCTCACCCGGAATGCCGTGGCAGACCACATGGTTGATGGAAGTGCAGATGGATTTGGGGAAGCCGCGATAATTAAGCGGCGCCGGGATGGCGCCATGGGCGATGATGAAGTCGTGGCAGATCTGGTTCAACTGCTCGGTTGTTACGCCAGGGACGACATGCTCCCCGATCATATCCAGGGTCTCGGCGGCCAGACGGCCAGCCAAACGCATCGGAGCGAAATCCTCCGGCCCATGAAGCACAATCCGCCGCGATTCGGCGCCGCCATCCATCATCAAAGCATCCTAGTCTGTCGATACGCCAGCCTTACCACATGCGGTTGGCGGGTGCCAAAACAAGAGCTAGCGCGGCAGGGGGCGGGTCATGGCCTCCGGGTTGACCCAGGCATCAAACTGCTCGGGCGTTACCACGCCCAGGGTCAAGGCCGCTTGGCGCAGAGTCTGGCCCTCGTGATGCGCCTTTAGCGCCACCCGCGCCGCCTTCTCGTAGCCGATATGCGGGTTCAGCGCCGTCACCAGCATAAGGTTCTTTTCCAGGTTCTCGGCAATCTTTTCCCGCGCCGGCTCAATGCCCTCGGCGCAATGAGTGGTGAAGCTCTCCAGCGCCTCGGCCAGGAGGCTGGCGGCGTCGAGGAAATCGTGCAGCATCACAGGCTTGAACACGTTGAGCTGGAAATTGCCCTGGCTGCCTGCGAAGGCGATGGCATGGTCCAGCCCAAAGACCTGCACGGCCACCTGGGTAAGCGCCTCGCACTGGGTGGGGTTGATCTTGCCGGGCATGATCGAGGAGCCGGGCTCGTTTTCCGGGATCAGCAGTTCGCCGATACCGGTGCGCGGACCGGAGGCATACCAGCGGACATCGTTGGCAATCTTCATCGCCGCCCCGGCCAGCACGCGCACCGCGCCGGAGGCTGCGACCAGCGCGTCATGCGCCGAGAGGGCGGCGAATTTGTTGGGGGCGGAGCGGAAGGGATGACCGGTCTCTTGAGCCACGAACTCCGCCACCTTGGCGCCGAAATCCGGGTGCGCGTTCAGGCCCGTGCCGACCGCGGTGCCGCCGATGGCCAGCTCGTACAGCCCTGGCAGCGTGGCCTCCAGCCCCTCCAGCGCGGCGGCAAGTTGCGCCTGCCAACCGGAGATGACCTGCCCGAGCGTGACCGGGGTGGCGTCCTGCAAATGGGTCCGCCCGGTCATCACCACGCCCGCGTAATCCGCCGCCTTGGCGGCGAACACATTGACCAGCCGCCGCACCGCCGGGAACAGCGCTCCGTGCAGCGCTTCCACCGCCGCGATATGCATGACGGTGGGGAAGGTATCGTTGGAGGACTGGCTGTGGTTCACGTCATCGTTCGGGTTGATGGGCGTCTTGCTGCCCAGCACCCCGCCCGCCATCTGGATGGAGCGGTTGGCGATCACCTCGTTGGCGTTCATGTTGCTCTGGGTACCCGAGCCCGTCTGGAAGACCACCAGGGGGAATTCGCCGTCCCATTTGCCGTCGATCACCTCCTGCGCTGCGGCGATGATAAGGCTGGCCTTGGCCTCCGGCAGCTGGCCCAGGGCCAGATTGGCCTGGGCGGCGGCTTTCTTGAGGATGCCGAAGCTGCGGATGACGGCCCTGCCCCACACGTAGTTTCGCCGGCCGATGACGAAGTTTTCCAGGCTGCGCTGGGTCTGCGCGCCCCAGAGCCGGTCGGCGGAGACCGCCACCTCGCCCAGCGCGTCATGCTCGACGCGTATCCCGCCCATCACAAATTACCATTTAGAAAGCCGAGCGCTGGCAGCGGCTTCCAACGCCGCGGGAGATCAGTGCGGCGGATCGGCCTTACGGTGTAGCGCGGGACATGCTGCCCCGTCCGCTCCAGAAACCCGGAATAGGCCCGGACCTCCGCCTCGCGCCAAGCCTGGTCGCACAACGCGGCGTTTCGGTTGGGGAAGACTTCCGCGATGCGGATGACGCGGCCAACGATAGCAACGACCGCCCACAGCGAATCGTCGCTATTTTTGCGTTTCTCCGGGGCGAATTCCACCATCCAACCTCCAAGTGCGCCTTGGCATGGTAGCGCCGCCTGAAGAAAAAATCAGCGGATTTTTTTCCGGAGCGCCGCCCCGGCCATCGCCACCAGCGCCTTGGGGTCGGAGATGAGGTAGCGCCCCGCCAAGCGCAGCGGGTCCTGCCCCAGGCGGTAGAGCCATTCCAGCCCGCTACGGCGCATCCATACCGGGGCGCGGTTGAGCGCCCCGGCGGCGTAGCGCAGGGCCGAACCGATGCACAGCCCCACGCCCACGGCCTCGGGCCGGCCGAAGACGGCAAAGGCCAGAAGCTCCTGAACCGGCGAACCTACTGCGAAGAAGGTGAAGGGCGCGCGGGCGGCGCAAACGAAATCGACAGCCTCGTAGAACGCCCTGCTATCGTGCAGCAGCCCCATGGGCGGCTGGTGATGCAGGAACTCGATGCCCGGGTAGCGCGCCGCCAGTAGGGCGAAATCCGCGTCCTGCATGCCGACGATGGCGGCGCGAAGCCCATGGAGCTTCGGCAGCAGGGCTTCGGTTAAATCCGCACCAGACACGACCTGCGGCTGTGGCAGCGCGAGAAATTTCGCCGCCAAAGCGATGGCGTAGGAATCCAGCAGACAAAGCATCGCGCGCTGGTATACCGCCCTAAGCCGGCGAACGCGCAGCAGCCGCTCGATATGATCGGCATTCGGCGTGACGACATAGGCGAAACGCGCCTGCTGCGGCCGGGCCAGAAGCCGTGCGAGGACAGATTCCTGCGAGACATTTCTGAAATCGATATCCAGCAAGGAAATAACAGGAGGGTTCAGGGCATCCATTCTAACCCCACGGTTAAAACGTGCTCGCTGGCAGCCGAAAGATAATTGGCCTGCCGGTTGTTGAACTCGTAAGAGCCATTGAAGGCCAGGGCTGGAGTCAAATACCATTTCATCTCCATTCTGCCCGCGAACAGCGTCTCCCGTGAATCTTCTTTCATATACGCTACGTTTGAAATATTCGCGACACTCTTGACAATAACGTTTTCGACAAGCGCGTGAGATAGCGCAAGTGTTGCCTCTGTCAGTTTATACGGCGCGGCGCTGATCTCATCCGGATCGTCAATTTCCCGCTGCACGCCCAGTTGAACCTGATCCAGCTGCGTCGGCCGCCAATCGAGTCGCGCTTCCAGCACCGGTGGGGAAACTTTGAGGGTTCGGGAGTTTCGCCGCGCCGCCCCGGCGAGGAGCGAAACGGTCCATAGGCCATCGGCGGTATCCTCCACGCCGGCGAGAATCTCGTTTGTATTTGACGCAAAATAAGTCGTTTTGTAATCGGACTGAGTTGTATGGAGGCGCATCACATATTTGAGAGGTCCGCCTGGCCCGTAGGTCAACGCGAGCGACTCGCGAATGTCATGACGGTCGAGGTCAGACGCATCCGGGAAGCTGTAGATGGCGGAATCCACCTCCGGCTTAATCGTGAACATGCCTGCGATAATCTCGTCGCTCGCACGAAGATCGGTCACCGTGAAGACCAGCGGGCTGGCCAGATTTGGCGTAGCGATGTCGAAGCCAGTTTCCGCGCTACGCAAATAGGCAGCGGCGACAGTTACGACCTCGCGCGGCAGCTCTATCCGCTCGCCCCCCGCAAGTGCTGCGGTGACGATGTTTTGCGACGCATTCTGCGGATAGGCGAAGCTGTTGACCTCGGCATATGCGCCAAAACCGGCCACGGGGTCGGCAACCAGAAGGCTGGGTGCGGCGTTGACCAGGGCCGACCCCGCTTTCCCGTTCGGCGCGGAATCATACCCCGTGCTGACCCCCAAAACAGGTGCCAGGGAGATGCCGTTCCACTCCCATCCGGTAGCGCCGGGGGCGAATTCCTTATGCTCGGCGATGACGCTGAACTTCTACCCGTAGCCGGGCACACTGTCCTCCGGCAAAAGAAGGTCGAGCTGCTGCGCCCTGGCCGGGGCAGCCAGGACCAGACAAGCCGTTAGTGCGGCGGCGAAGTGCTTCTTTACGGTCACTATCCGTCTTTTGCATTAACATCTTGCAACGTATAGTAGCAAAAACAACCACAGGTTAACTTCTTTGCAAGCACGGCGCGAGGATATCGACGCAGCGAAGGGCATGGCCATTCTGTTCGTCGTCTTCGGGCATCTGGTGGCCAGGGCCGACCCCGCGGGCGTGGCTTGGTACGAGCCGCTGCGCCAGGCCGTGTATGCGTTCCATATGCCGTTGTTCCTGTACTTAAGTGGGCTGGTGGCGGTGGAATCCGGCATGCTGTTCACCCCCCGCCCCGGATGGCGCGGCGTGGTGGCGGCACGGGCGAAGCGGCTGTTGCTGCCGTTCTTCGGGCTGGGGCTGCTGATTGTGTGCGGCAAGTTGGCACTCGCGCCGGTGATGAGCGTGGACAACGCCCCCGCCGCGTTCTGGTCTGGGGTGAGCGATCTGCTCTGGCACACCGCCACCAGCCCGGCGCTCAGCATCTGGTACCTGTTCGTGCTGTTCGTGGTCGGCACGGCAAGCATGGCGGCGCTGAACGGGCGGCCTGCCCGCCTTCCCTTGCTGCTCGCGGTGAGCCTCGTGGTCTACGCCTTGCCGCTGCCCGCCTATGCCTATACCGATCGCGTGGGGCGTTACGCGGTGTTCTTTCTGCTTGGCACGTGGGCCGGGATGCTCGGTGAACGCTGGCTGGCATTCATCGACCGTGCCTGGAGGCCAGCGATGGCGGCGCTGTTCGCGGCGCTGGCGGCGATCATCGTGTTCGGCCGGCACTGGCCGGAGGCGCCGGTGCTGCTGGGGGTGGGCGTGCTCTCCTTCCCAGCGCTTCACGGCTTCTTAAGGAATTTGCCCGACATTTCGCTCAAGCAGAGTTTCCTGTTCCTTGGGCGGTACAGTTTCATGATCTACCTGTTCAACACCCTGTTCATCGGCTTGGCGAAAGGCGCGCTTCTACGCCGCATCTCCTGGGACGGGGCAAATTTCTACGGGTTCGCCGCCGTGCTGATGCTCTCCGGCGTGTTTGGCCCGGTTGCGCTCAAACGCTACATCTTCGCGTACGTACCGTATCTGGACAGGTTGACCAACTAGCCCGCGCGTGTCGCGCAACCAGGACATGGCGCGCTTTTTGGCCCGGCTTGAGCCTGCGCTTGCTGCGAGTTTCTCCATGGCACAGCTGGAAGCGATCGAAATGCACTTTGCCATGCGCAACCGTGTTGGCCACGGCTTCGACTGGCGGAAGCGGTTCAGCCTGCCCGGTATGCGTGTCTATGTCGTGCTGCTGGCAGGGCGGGAGCGTGACGCGGACTGAACATCAGTGCAGGAAATATCCACCATAGCGCGGCTGGTACACTTCCGCGTCGGCATAGCCCGATTTCTCATGCTGGGCCACGTTCACCCGCGTCAGCGCCGCGCCAGCCAGCACCACCCCGGCCTCCTGCAGCAGGGTGATGGCGGCGCGCACCACACGGCGGGGCGTCTGCCCCCAGCGTATGCAGAGCAGCGCGGAATCCGCGAGCCGCGCCAGCACCCGGCCCTCGGCCAAGGCGAACGCGGGAGGCGCGTCGATCAGGATGACGTCGAACTCCTCGCGCAGCATGAACAGGAATTGCCGCAGCGCGGGCGAGAGGAAAAGCGAAAGCGCGGCCTTGGCCTGGGTGCCCGCGGGCAGGATCTTCAGCGGGGTGAGGTTGTCCCGTAGGATCACCTCCTCCGCACCCGCCAGCCCGGCGAGGTGGTCGGTAAGCCCCGGCGCGCCGGCGCAATTGAACACCGGGTCAAAGCTCGGCTGGCGGATGTCGCCATCCACGGCAAGGACGCGCAAACCGGCGGAGGCCAGGGAGCGCGCCAGCGCAATGGTCAGGGTCGTCTTGCCCTCGCCCGGCCGTGCGGCGGTGATGGCGATGATCTTGCACGGGCCGTCGCTCAGGCCGAGTCCTGTGCGCAGGGAACGCAGCTGCTCGGCATAGAGCGAGAACGGCGCCTGTAAGGCGGCCACCTGCGGCGCAGCACTTTCCGGCAGCAGTGCGAAACAGGAAAGGCCAAATTGCGTCCGGACATCCACGCCCGAGCGCAGGGAAGTGTCTAGCGCGTCCCGCAGCCCGGCGAGCAGCACGCCAAGGCAAAAGCCCAGCCCCAATGCGGCGCCGAGGATCAGGCCCCTGTGCGGCGCGCTGGGCTGGGTGGGTACGGCGGCTGTGGAGAGGATGCGGGCATCAGGCTTGGTCAGCGAGGCATCCTGCGCCAGTTGGTCCGCCTGCTGGGTCATGGCTCGCAGCATGTCCTGCCCAGCGTCGGCGCGCTGCTCCAGAGCGCGGATGGGTGCCGCCTCCTCATCCTCTGTTTGGCTTTGTGACCGTGCCGCCGCCAGCGCCGATTGCAGCGTGGCGATCTGCGCCTTGTCAGCCGCCACCTGGGCGCGGGCGTGTCCAGCTCCCGCGCGGTCTCGGCATTGATCTCGGCGGTCATGGCGGCGAGCTGGGTGCGTGCGGCGATGAGGTCGGGGTAGTCCGGCCCATATTGCGAAGAGAGCGACTGCACCTGCGCGGTGAGGTCCGCCTGCTCCTTGCGCAGCGGCAGCAGGTTGGGCGCGATGGTGGCATTGGCGGCGGCGGCATCGCCACCGCTGGCGGCGTCCAGCCGCGCCTGGGCCATGGCCAGATCCGCCTGCGCCTCCACCAGCGAGGCGGCCAGCCGGCTCACCGTCTCCGTCGTCAAGGTGGATTGCGCCCCCTGCACCACCCCGGCGGCGGCGCGCGCCTGGGCCAGCGCTGTCTCCGTGGCGTCCAGCTCCGACTGCACGTCGGCGGCGTGTTTCTCCAGCCAGGACTGCGCGTCGTTCAGCGCGGCAAAGGAAACGTCCCGCTCATGGTCCAGATAGAGCTGCATCGCAAGGTTGGCGGCGGCGGCGGCAAGCTCCGGCGAGGTGCTGGTAAAGGACACTGTGAGCACCCGCGAGCCCGGGAGCACCTGGACATCCATGGGCCGGCGTGTGGCCTCGGCAAGTTCATCCGGCGCGGGCGGCCTGGGGCCGGGCAGCAGCGTGAAGGGAAAATGCCGGGGCGCGGCGGCGGGGTTGAACTCGGGCAAGGCCGCGAGGTTCAGCCTGGCTGCGATCTGCGCCGCTGCCGGCAGGCTTGCGATCACCTCGCTTTGGCTGGCGATCACCGCGTCCTCATTCACGGCATCCTGCGAGACATTGTTGTTGTCGCCCGGCACCGTGGCGCTTTCCGGGTCGTAGAGCACAATGCCGGTGGCCGTGTAGCTGAACGGCGTGCGCAACAGCCCCGTTAGGGCAAGACCAGGCACGAGCACAGTGCTTGCGAGGATGATGCGCCAGCGCCGGCGCAGGCTGAGCAGCTGCTCGGCCAAGCCGGGCGTGACATGTGGTAGTGAGGCAACGCTGGGAAGGTCAGGCTCATGCCGGGGATGTTAACGAACCGTTAACAATTTGACAATTTATAGTTGTGGATACGGTGCAACCCAAGGGCGTAAACCTTGTACGGCGCGGTCCGTCCGCAGCGTGACTTTCGTGCCGTTCACCCAGGCGGCGGTGGCGCCGTTCCGGTACACGTAAAGCCGGTCGATGACCGGCCCGGCGCATCCGGTGAACTCGACGGGTGAAACCGCGATGGCAGAGCCGGTGCATTCGGCGAGCGGCGCGGCCGCAAACAGGACTGGCCCGACCCGGCAGGTATTTTCCGTGCACTCCGCCGGGGTGAGCGGCACCTGCCCCCAAACCGGCGCCCATTGCTCCAGAGTGAAGCGGTCCCCCTTGCGCTGCGTGATCAGGAACACCGTGCCGCCGGAGCGGATGGCGATGAGCCGGGCATCGGGCGAGACCAAGACATCCGGCGGTCGGGCCAGCAGCGCCAGCACCGCGCCCAGCGCCATAACCGGAATACCGGCAAGACGTGGAGTTGAGCGCCAGATGCAGAGCCAGACCAGCCCGGCGGCGATGAGCAGGATGGCAGCAGGCGGCATGGGGGCGATTCGCAGCATGGCATCCGGCCATTGCGCGATCTGCGCCGTGATCCAGACGATGACCCGGATGCCCCAGCCCATAGGGAACAGCGCCAGAGCGCCCGCATGCAGGGGCATCAGCGCCAGGGCGACGAGGCCGACCGGCATGATCCAGAACGCTGTGAGCGGCACGGCGAGCAGGTTCGCAGGAATCCAGTATGGCTGGATCTGCTGGAACTGGTACGCCGCGAACGGCATGGAGGCTCCGCCCGCGAGCAGGCTGGTATAGGTGAGGCCCAGCACATGGACCGCGATACGCCCAAGCCTTGAGCCTGAGGCATGAAAGCGGGTGAAAAAATGCTGCACGGCGGCGTAGCCGCAGATGAGCGCCATCACGGCGGAGAAACTCATCTGGAAGCTGGTGCCAAGCACGGTTTCCGGCGTGGCGAGCATCAGCGCCACGGCGGCGACCGCCAGCCCGCGCAGCGAGACCGCACGCCGCCCCACGAACACGCCGAGCGTGGCCAGGCTGGCCATGGCCAGGCTGCGGATGATGGGCAGATGCGCGCCCGTTAGCGCGGCGTATCCCACCCCCGCCAGCAGCGCCAATGCGGCGGCGATGGCCTTGGTCGGCAGGCGCAAAGTCATGCGCTCGTTCCGGGTGAGCAGATAACGCGACCCGGCAAAGGCCAGCCCCATGATGATGCCGACATGCAGCCCCGCCACGGCGAGGATATGGGCCAGCCCGGCCTCGATGAAATTCTGCCGCTCCTGGAGGGGAATCGCCTGTTCGTCGCCAGTGAGCAGCGTTAGGGCGATGGCGCCGGTCTCGGGCGGCAGCGTGGCCATGATATTGGCCGCGATACCGGCGCGCAGATTCTGCAACGCATCAGCCAGACGGTCCGGTGGTGCCGGGCTGATGATGGTGACGTGGTTCAGCGCAAACCCCGCCGCGTTTAGACCTGAGAAGAAATCATCCCGTCCCTGGTCCCAGCCATCCGGATAGGCCGGGCGGTCCGGCCCGAACAGCATGGCGTAGCACTGCACCACTTCGCCCGCCTGCAGCCGTGCCGGATCGTCCGGGCGCAGCTTTATTCGCACGGCGCGGGGCAGTGGCGGCCCGCCATCGAGGCGCGGAAAGGCCAGGGTGATACGCTCAGCGCCGGGCACGATCTCGATGCGCGCGATGCTGCCCGAGACCTTGATAACGCCGGTGGGGATGAAGGCGAGCGGCGGCTCGGCGGCTGTGCGCCACTCGGCCCGGGCAAAACCCAAAGACGCCGCCAGCGCCAGCGCAGCCACGAAACGCAGGTAAGGGTGCCGCCAGGATGCGGCCAACGCCACGCCAGCCGTGCCCAGCGCCCCGGCCCCCAGCCACAAGGGTGGCTCCGTCGGCAGGGAGAAATACAGCAGAATCGCCGCGCCGATGGCGACGGGCAGCATGAGCACGAAGCGGCCATGCTCAGCCTCCACCCAGCGTGCAAAAGCGTCGGACAACGGCAATCTCCGGTTGTAAGCTGACGTTAACCATTTGCCCGCGCTGGCACAATGCGGCGCAAAAGGCTAACAGGCGGGCATGACAATCCGTACCCGCTTCGCCCCTTCCCCAACCGGGCTGCTGCATATCGGCGGCGCCCGCACCGCGCTCTTCAACTTCCTGTTCGCCCGCCACCATGGCGGCGAGTTCGTGCTCCGTATCGAGGATACCGACCGCGCCCGCTCAACCCAGGAAGCGGTGCAGGTGATCCTGGACGGGCTGGACTGGCTGGGCCTGAAATCCGACGCGCCGCCGGTGTATCAAACCACACGCGAAGCCCGGCATGTGGAAGTGGCGATGCAGCTGCTGGAACAGGGCAAGGCGTATAAGTGCTACTGCACGCCGGAGGAGCTGACGGCGATGCGCGAACAGGCGATCGCCGAGAAGCGCCCGCCGCGTTACGACGGCCGCTGGCGCGACCGCGATCCGTCCGAGGCCCCGGAGGGCGTGAGGCCCGCCATCCGCCTGAAGGCCCCGCGCGAGGGCGAGGTGGTGTTGCAGGATCTCGTGCAGGGCGAGGTGCGGGTGAAGAACGCCGAGATGGATGACATGATCATCCTGCGCTCGGACGGCACGCCAACCTATCTGCACGCCGTGGTGGTGGACGACCATGACATGGCGATCACCCATGTGATCCGCGGCGATGACCACCTGACCAACACTTTTCGGCAGATCCAGATCTATGACGCCATGGGCTGGGAGAAGCCGCAATTCGCGCATATTCCGCTGATCCATGGCGCGGATGGCGCGAAGCTCTCCAAGCGCCACGGCGCCGTCAGTATTCTGGAATTCCGCGAGCAGGGCTTCCTGCCCGAGGCGCTATGCAACTACCTGCTGCGCCTGGGTTGGGGCCATGGCGATGCCGAGTTCCTCGGCCGCGACGAGCAGATCCAGCTTTTCTCGCTGGAAGGCGTGGGGCGCGCCGCAAGCCGCATGGATTACGCCAAGCTCACCCACCTGAATGGCATGTGGCTGCGCCAGGCCAATGATGCGCGGCTGCGCGAGGAGGTTGTCGAGCGGCTTGCGAAGTCCGGCCACACGGTTGGCACCGAGGCGATGGAGCGCATCATCACTCTGATGCCTGGGCTGAAGGAGCGCGCGAAGACTCTGGAGGATCTGTCCGCTTCCGCCGCCTTCCTGGCGCGCGAAGTGCCCCTGCCCTTCGAGCCCAAGGCCGAGGCGCTGCTGACGCTGGAGGCGCGGGAAATGCTGGCGCGGCTGCTGCCTGTGCTGGAGGGCGCAGCCTTCGAGGCCGCAGCCATCGACACGGCGCTGCGTGGTTTTGCCGAGGCCGAGGCCCGGAAGTTGGGCCAGGTGGCACAGCCGTTGCGCGCCGCGCTCACCGGCAGCACCATGAGCCCCGGCATCGACGCGACACTGATCGCGCTGGGCAAGGAAGAGAGCCTGAAGCGGATCGCCGCCGTCACGGCCTGAGCCGTTTCAGGCCCCGGCGAAAAAACCGCCCGTTTTTTCGGGCGGTTTTTTTATGCGCTGGCTCTCAGAAATTCGCGACGGTACAGGCGCTGCCGGCGGCGGAAATCTCGGCGCAGAATTTGGCTGCGTCCACCTTGCCGGTGAAGCCTGCGACGCGCAGCCGGTAATAGGTCTTGCCATGCACGGTAGCCATGCTGATCTCTGGCGACTTGCCGTTGAACAGAGCCGGCTCGGAAGCCGAGACCTTGTCCCACTCATGCTCCGCCGCCGATTGCGAGTTGAGCGCGGCGAGCTGCACGGAGGCATCGCCTCCGGTGGCCGGAGCCTCTGACACCATGGGCGCGGGGGCCGGGGCAGCGACTGCGGTCTGGACGGGCGGGGTGGGGGCCGGCGCCGGAACCGGTGCGGCGGCTGCGGACTCGGCCCCCTGTGTGGAGGAGGACTCCGCCCCGGGGATCGGCGAGGGGCCGACATAGGCGGCACTGGAATTCGAAGAGGTACCCGCGGGGGCGGGATCAGCCGGAACGGGGGTGGCCGCGGGAACAGGCGCCGGGTCCGCTGCAGGCTGCAAAGTTGTCGGCGTCGTGCTGGCCGGAACAGCCGTGGTCATCGGGACGGCGGCCACCGGAGCCGTGGAAACCTGCGGCACGGTCGGCCCGGGCGGCGGCGGCGGTGGCGGACTCTGGATGGACGACGCGATGAGGGCTGAGAAGCCGTCCATCGCCTTGGTCACGTCGTCTGGCGGCAGATCGACAGCGAGAACCTGGCGTGCCTCGTCATCGCGCCCGGTGGCGACCAGCGCGGCGGCATAGTCCTCGCGAATCTTGGGCGTGGCGCCCTGCCCGTAGGCTAGTGGTCCGAGATATTGCAGGGCCTCCTCCCCATGGCCGGACAGTGCCAGCGACAGGCCAAGATTGACCTCCGCCGCAGTGAGGGCCGGATTGGCCAGCAGGGCGCGCTGATACGGATCCACGGCACCAGCGAAATTGCCTTGCAGGTCGCGCGCGATGCCCAGATCGTTCAGCGCGTTGGCATTGCCAGGATCGGCCTGCACGGCCGCCTCGAAAGCCTGCTCGGCGGCATGGGGATCGACCTTCAACAGGCAGCGCCCGAGCCCAACTTCCGCCAGCGACGACTGGGCATCATACTTCAGCGCCAGCTGGAAGGCCGCTTCCGCCGCCGGGCAGCGGTCCAGCGCGTAATAAGCGTCGCCCTCGTGCACCAAGGCGTCCACGTTATTGGGGTCGGTCGCGAGAATGGACTGCGACACCGACAGAGCCATGTTCGGATCTCCGCCTGCGATGGCGGCATCAGCCACGTTCAGCGTGTTGGTGCCGATCGAGCCGTTCGGCGCGGCGGTGTTCACCTGCGGGCCGTCGGCCTTGTTCTGCGCGCAGGCGGTAAGCGCCAGCACCGCGGCCAGGGACACCATGGCCAGGCCAGCCTTGTTGCGCGGGTGGGGAACGGCAGGTGCAGCCAAGTGAGTTTTATCCATGAGACCTTTTACTTTTGTCCGTGCAGAGTCGCCATGACGTTGATAATGGCCGGCCCCGCCACAATGAGGAACACGCAGGGGAGGATGAACAAGATCATCGGCATGGTCATTAGCGTGGGCAACCTGCCGGCGCGTTCCTCGAACTTCACCAGCGCCTCGGCGCGTAGTTCGGCGGAGAGCGTCCGCAGCGCCTGAGTGAGCGGCGTGCCGTATTGCAGCGATTGCGCGAGCGTTGTCGCCAGGCGCTTCAATGTCTCCAGCCCGGTTCGGTCGCCAAGCGCATCCATGGCATGGCGCATATCCGAGCCGATCTGCAACTCGTGCGAGGTTTGCTGCAGTTCCATCGCCAGCGCCGGGTTCAGGCCCGAGATTTCCTGCGCCACACGGGCGATGCTGGCTTCCAGCGCCAGCCCAGCATCGGCGCAGATCACCATCATGTCCAGCGCATCAGGCACACCGGCGGCGACCTTCTCGAGATGCTTCGTGCGGATATTGGTGGCGATTGTCTCCGGCGCGAGCATCCCTCCAATCGCGCCGGCGGCGGTGGCGATGATCAGCCACATTCCGGACAGGCCAAACGCATGCTGCGCCACGATGAACGTAATGACCGGGCTAACCAGCGCCAGCAGGATCTTGGCGCCAATGAAAAGGCCGAGCCCCTTGCCGCCCCTGAAACCGATCCCTTCCAGCGTCGCGGTCATTTCCGCCAGGGTCTTGCGCGACAGCAGGCCGCTGCGCGCCACTCCCATGCCGAAGGCGGAAATGATCCGCAGCAGCAGTGCGCCGGGAGGCACGCCTTGATCGGGGAGTTCCTCCTCACCGCCATGCGTGATCAGTTCCATCCGCCGGGTCAGCTTCGCGGTACGGCCAAGTTCATGGGCGAGCATGAAGCCGGCGGCCGCCAGCAGTGCGAAAAACAGCACGACCAGCAGCAGAATGCCAAAAACGGGGATGGAGCTATTTGAGGACATTGCTGATCATGAACTGAATGATGCCCATGCCGGTGCACATGAGTAGGATGGCGGCGCCGAGGACCGACTGGCCGCCAGAGGTTGTAAACAGCAGCATGATGTATTGACGCTGCATCACGAAGATCGCGCCGCCTGCAACGAATGGCAGGACCGAGAGGATCATCGCGCTGGTGCGCGCCTCGGCCGTGAGCGCATACCCGCGCGCCTTCAGGCCCACACGCTTACGGATCACTTCGGAGAGGGTTTCCAGCGTTTGCGTGATGCCGCCGCCGGAGCGCGCCTGCAACGTGATGGCCGTGGCGAAGAACTGGTATTCTGTGAGCTTAACCCGCTGCCCAAGCTCACGCAGCGCGACATCGAGCGGAACGCCGATCGAGACCTTGTCCGCGAGAATGGTGAATTCGAGCTTGGTCGGCTCCATCGCGTCCTTGGCGACTGTGCGCAGAGCCTCGGCCATGGGGATACCGACGCGCACGCAGCGCACGATGGTGTTCAGCGCATCCGGGAACTGCTCCACCAGCTTGGTGTTGCGCCGGTTGGTGAGCCAGTTGAAGACAAAGCCGGTAAGCATCCACCAGACGACCGGGGTGCCGAAAACCTTGACAACAAACCACAGAACCTTGTGGCTGCCCAGCGGATGCGAGGCGAGGAACATGAGAAACCAAGTCACCCCCGCCGTGATGAACGGCACAAGCCACCATTTGATCGGGTAGGTTTCCGCCTGTCCCAGGTCAACGCCGATGATCCCGGCAGCGCGCTGTTTTATCTGCTCGATACGCGAAACGGTGCGCACCAGCGAGAATTCCTCTTCTGCCTGGCTCGTCGGCCGGGCGGAGGGCGCCACGGTCTCCTGCAGGCGGCCCTTGAGCCTGTCCTGGCGCTCGTTCTCCTTCACGATCATCATCGCGAAGGCAGCGATCGCGGCCAGAAGGACTATTGCAATGGCAAGCAGCAGGAGGATTTGCGGCAGCATCAGGCTTCGTCCAACGCGTTCATCCAGGCGCGGTCCAGGCCGTAATATTGCAGACGCTCCTGGAAGGTGGAGCGGATACGGCTGACCTCGTAACGCCCCGTCAGGCGGCCGGTGGCCGTCTCGCCCGTGATCTCGAGCTTAAAAATATCGTTCAGCAATGTCGTCTCGCCTTCCATGCCGGCGATCTCAGTCACCTGGGTAACACGGCGGCCGCCATCACGCTGGCGCTCGACCTGGACGATGAGGTTCACGGCAGAGCAGAGCTGCATCTTGATGGCGCGCGAGGTCAGACCCATCGACGACATCTGCACCATGTTCTCGATACGGGCGAGCGCATCGCGCGTATTATTGGCGTGAATCGTGGACATCGAACCGTCATGGCCCGTGTTCATCGCCTGCAGCATGTCGAACGCCTCGGCGCCGCGGGTTTCGCCGATGATCACGCGGTCCGGGCGCATACGCAGTGCGTTTCGTACGAGGTCGCGCGCCGTGATCTCGCCCTTGCCTTCCAGGCTCGGCGGGCGGGTTTCCAGGCGCACCACATGCGGCTGCTGCAGTTGTAGCTCCGCCGCGTCCTCGATGGTGACGATACGTTCAGTCGCGTCGATGAAGCGCGAGAGCGCGTTCATCATGGTGGTCTTGCCCGAGCCAGTACCGCCGGAGACGATGATGTTGAGGCGCACCCGCGCGGCGATCTCCAGCACGCGGGCGATGGGCGGCGTCATCGCGCCGAACTGGATCAGCTTCTCGAAATCGATCGGCTTCTTGGAGAATTTACGGATCGAGATTGCCGGACCGTCGATGGAGAGCGGCGGGAGAATGATATTGACGCGAGAACCATCCTTAAGGCGCGCGTCACACATCGGGCTGGATTCGTCCACGCGGCGCCCCACGGAGGCGGCAATACGCTGGCAAATATTGGTAAGATGCGTCCAGTCGCGAAACCGTACCGGCACCTGGGTCAGCTTGCCGCCACGCTCCACGAAGGTGTGGTTCGGGCCGTTGACCATGATGTCATTGATGCTTTCATCAAGCAGCAACGGCTCCAGCGGGCCCAGGCCAAGCATATCGTCCACCAGTTCGGTGGCGAGGCCGCGCTGCTCCCGTGCATTGAGTTGCACGCGCTTTTCCGTGGCAAGATCGCCGATCAGCCGCTCAACCTCGATCAGCAAGCGGTCGGGATGCAGCGAGGCGACCGCGGTCGCATCCATACGTGCCAGACAGAGATTACGCAGCTCAGCGATCTCCGGGCGAACGGTAACGGGCCCGTCTGGGAGAGCGCGGGCTCCATCCGCCTGGGGCGGTGCCATGGGCTGCGGGGTAACATTGGTTACGGTTGCGGATACAGGCGTGGCCGAGGTCTCAACACGCCGACGGCCAAATGCGGGCAGGCTGCCATCGGACATTTAATATTACCCTTTGCTGAAGCCAAGCATCTTAAAGATGCCACCAACGGAGGTGAGCTGCGCGGAACCTTCGATGACCGCATCCTCGCGGGCCGCGACAAAGCCGATTTCGCGCGAGAGATCGATGATCGCCTGGCGGAACGGGCCGCGCGTTGCGATCGCTGGCTCGCCGAAGCTCGCGGACTCATTCAGCTGCTTCGGGATATCCGGGATCACGATGTCAATCTTGACCTTCAGCGCCTCCTCGATCTGCTTGCGCGTCAGGCCGCCCGGGCGGCCCTGACGGTTGAGTACGATCGTGGGGCTTTGCGGTTGCCAGGGGCCGTTCGGGAGGCTGAGCAGACGCAGCGTGTCACGCACAGAGGCCAGGGACGGGTCCATGACGATGACGCGGTGATGGGCAAACTCGATCAGTTCGCGGTTGCACGGCATCGGCAGGAACGGCACATCCATGACGATAAAATTATACCGGACCCGCAATGCCTCAATCAGGCGCCGCGCAGCACCTGGAGCGTAATGCAGTGGCTCGGTCAGCTTCTCTTCGGAGGCAAGCACCTGCAGGCGCTCCGCCACCGGCTGGGCGGCGCGTTCAACGAAAAGCGGGTCGATGCGGTCCGGCGTTTCCAGCGCCATGCGCAAGCCGGGGCCTGTCTTGGCACCTAGCAGCAGCGCGCCAGAGCCCATATGAATGTCCGATTCTACGAACACGGTATGGCGTTTAGCCATAACGCCGAGCAGCCAGGAGAGGTTGCCAGCGATCGTCGTAGCCCCTACCCCACCGCGCGCGCCCAGGACGGCAATGACGCGCCCGCCGCGTGTGGCATCCTGGCCTATGGTCTTGCGTGTGATCAGCGGCGCAAAATGCCGCGCCACTGCCTCGCGCGTGATCGGCTTGAACAGATACTCCATCACGCCCATGCCGCGCGTGATGTGGCGGTAGAAATCGACATCGTCGTTATCGCCGATGACGAGCACGCGCACACCGGGCTCCACCACGTCGGAGAGTTCGCCCAGCGCGTGGAGCGGTTGCTCCTCGCCCGCGATATCGACGATCAGCACCTCGGGGGTTTGTGTCTTGGCCATGGCGGCGACCGCCGTGCGGACAGTGCCGCGGCGGATATCGATGCCATTGGCAACAAGCTCACCCAGGCCGTCGCGCAGCACCTGCTCGGTGGCGGGATCACCCAGGAAGGCCAGAACGGTCAGGCGGTCCGGCCGGCTAACCAGACCACCACCACCGTCCTGCACATTGTGCGCACCTTGCTGGTTCATGAAGCCTCCTGTCCGCTATACTGCAAACGCCGACCCGTGGTCATTGAGCACTAATGCTGGCCGACGAGGACGTCGGGCTCAGAGTTGTCTGCAGCCCTGAGGCAGTGCCGCCGGTCATGGCTTTCTCAACACCGGCCACGGCGGCAACGCCACTGCTGCCCGGCTGGGAGCGGCCCTGAAGCAGATCCGATTTATTGGCCGCCTGTTGCGCAATCGTTTCGTTCGCCGCTCCCGTCGCGGACCAGTTGCCGGGACGATTAAACGGGTTGAATGCCCCCTGGCAGCCGCTGAGCGTCAGCACCACGACACAGAATGAAAAGAACAGGGCGGAGCGCATGCGCATCGTCTCCATCATTGCACCATGAACCCGGCATCGCCAGGAATCCTGGTCGAGGCAGTATCGGTACCGTTATCGCGCAGCAGCAATATGCGCTGCAAATCATTCGGCGGCGACCAGCCATCATCGGGCGAGGCAAGGCTCCCGGGATTATTGACCGGGTTGACCAGATACGGGGTGACAGTGATCACCAGTTCCTGTTGCTCACGCTGGAATGCGTCGCCACGGAACAGCGCCCCGAGCAGCGGCACCTCGCTTAGACCCGGTACGCCGTTATCCACCTGATTGCTGGTATCCTCAAGCAGACCCGCAATCGCCATGCCCTGGCCGCTGCCAAGAATCACGGTGGTGGACGCAGAGGTCATGGTGAGGGAGGGCACGGCAAAGGCCTCGCCCGCGGCCCCTGTGCTGATGATCGATGAATTGGCCGAGTTTATCTCACTCATCTGCGGCGCCACCTGCAAGGCGATCCGGCCATCGGACAATACGGTTGGAATAAAGCTGAGCAGCACCCCGTAATCCTTATAGCTTACGCTCACACTGCCATTGGTGCCGGTGGATACCGGAATCGGGAACTGCCCGCCAACCTGGAAGTTGGCCTGCGTGCCAGACAGAGTGGTCAAGGTCGGCTCGGCCAGGACATGGGCGAGATTATCCGTTGCCAGCGCGTCGATGACCCCCTCGAACGTGCCGCCGGGAAAGGTAACCCCAACGACGCCAGGAGGGACTGAAGACAGACTGGCCGCGGCGGAAGCTGACGAAATATGCAGCGCGAACTGGCCAATCATGGTGCCTGCCTCGCCAACTGAACTCCAGTTGATGCCCAACTGGCGTGTAATGCTGCGGTCCATCGACGCGATGCGCACCTTCAACTGAACCTGAATCGGCTCATTGACGGTCAAATCGTTGATCACACTGCCGCCCGAGATCGCCTTGGCCTGGTTGACCACGTTATCGGCTTCCTGAGGCGTGTTTACCGTGCCCCTGACAACCATGCCGCCCGGCTCGCTCTCGGCCGTCACGCCGTTGCCGGGCGCCACCGCCTGGGACTGTGACTCCAAACGGGAGGACTCATAGTCTGACGGATTAACCGTGACGGAATACTGGGCGATCCGGTTGCCATCCTGGTCGGTGGCCACCACATCCGTGGTACCGGGCGTTTTGCCGAAGACGAACATCACACCCGGGCTGGCAGGCCGCACCGAGGCGATGCTGTCATCGGCCACAAACAGGTTGGCGACAGCACGTGGCAGTTTAACCAGTTTGCCCTTGCCCTTGGCCAAGGCAACCGACCCGAAATAAGCCGGGGGAACCGGGGCGGGCGCAGCCGACGGCGCAGCAGCCGCGGGCGTATCTGCCGCGCCACTGGTATCTTCAGGTTGGCTTTGCGCGAAGGCCAGGGAGGCAGAAGCGCCAAACCCGGCGACAACGGCGAGCCAGGCGCTCGCGGAGATTTTCAGGCTGCGCATCAGAATTTAAACTCCCCTGTCGCGTCGGAAGAAATGACATTGACAGTGGACACCGTCGGCACTTCCGGCTCGTTAGCTGTCAGGGCCGGCGAAACATCCCCCGCCCAAACCGGCTGCTGTGGCGGCGTAGGGGCTTGTTGCGTCCCGGTCGGGCTCGTCTCCGCCGAATGCACGATAAGCGACAGCTTGCCCAGATTGGTTGCCACGAGGCAGCGCGACGCCTGATCAGGAGTGACTTCCAGCGTAACCGTCTGCACTGGCGGGCCGCCGCTGGGGCCGGCACTGGCATCCTTGACCACCTGAGCGCCGGAAGCGATGACGCGGACATTGCTCAGCACAACCTCGGCAGCGATGCTCTTGGCATCCGGCGCTCCGCCGATCGACTGAGTCAGCAGCACGTCCACATTGTCGCCCGGCCAGATCATCCCGTTGGCTCCGGTCACATTATCCACAGCTACCGTTACGGCCCGCATACCCGGCGCCAGCACCGCTGCCAGGAAGCCGTGATCACCCGGATGGATTACCTCGCTGTTCAAGATCGGCGCGCCCTGCGCCAGCGCGGTTCGCACCATCGAACCGGTTAGCGCCCCGCGATTCTGTGGCGTGTCGACCAGCAGATCGGCAGACGCTCCATTCAGCGGTATGGCCGCCGCGCCGATCTGCGCCGGCTGCAGCAGGCTGCCTGCCGGCAGAGGCTGCGCCGCGACAAGCACCTGCTCCGTCTGCGGCGCCTGGACAGCCTGCGGGGCCGGTTTCGACTGATTCAGAAGCGAATAAGCGAACACCATGACCGCGATCAGCGCGGCTATGAGAACACCAAAAATGCCAAGACGAAAAACCATGGCTTACCTACGGCTGTAGCTGATTGGGCAGAATGGCGACGATAGCGCCGCCGGCAATGGCACAGGCATACGGCAACGGAGCGCGGCGGCCGATCCGCCACATCTCGGCGCGAAAGAACCGCCGCAGATACCCACCCGCACGGGAGGGGCGCGGCGAAGGCACGACAAAGGACAGGGAAAGGTAAACCAGAGCCAGAGCGCCACCAAAAAGAATGACGTTCAGGAAGAACGACAACTCAGTGTGCAACCCAGGCGGAATGAGCAGCACCGTGGCGGCCCACAGCTTGACGTCCCCGCCGCCCATCACCCCCGCAACCCAAATAGCAAACAGAAACACGAAGGCAACGGCAGCCACACTTAGTGCTGCAAGAAGAGAGTGATCGAGAAGACGGGCACAAACACCCAACATAAGCAAGACCAGCGGCAGCCAGTTAGGCACAGTCCGCACCGCCAAGTCATGCAGCGCCGCATAGGTCAGCAGCAAAACCGCCGGAATGGCCAATTCCACTATCACCCCAGCCACCGACCAAAAAGCCAACACATGATCGTTCAAGACTCCCTGCCTCACCGCCCCGCTGGCTTTTGCTGTCAAGCCAGATTGCGAAAACATTTCATCGTTAACATGTTAGCCTAAAAACACTTTAAAGTCTTGCAACCTTTCGCGCCAAACAACCCTAAAACACTCTTTTTTAATAAAAAAATTGCGTCATGCCCCCTGACCTGTCCAGCGATGGCACACGCACTCGATTCGTTACTAACAAAAAACGGCTGACAGGGGGCCTGCCAGCCGTTTTTTTGATTGCCACCTCAACAGTCCGATGGGAACTTAAAGTTCGGACGCCACGGTATTGAAAGTGCTGGAAACGTTGGTCCCGAGCGTCGTAACCGCGGCGATGATCACGACGGCGATCAGGGCGGCGATCAAGGCATATTCAATCGCGGTGACCGCGCGAGTTTCACGGGCCAGCTTCAGCGCAAGAGAAGAACGCGCAAAATTAACGAGCATGGACAATTCCTTTACAAAACACACTGGTTGAAGAGGACATAAATTCCAGAGTCGAGCCGAACGATTAAATTCAATCAACCTGCGCCATCACATCCACCCGTAACAGCGGCACGCCCACTTCACAGAAATTTGACAACCCTGTCAAACAGATTCAGCATCTTGTTAATAGCTTTGCGCCTGGACGAAAGCCCTATTTGCCGGCAGCGGAACCAGTGAAATACTGGCCACGGCGAGAACGACTCGAATTAAAATTCTAACGCTTACAATATTTAAAATTCTGTAAGAATTAACTGGCAGACCTAACCGCCGCAGCCGCCGGACAAGGCTTCCGACTGCAGATGCGTTTCCCGAGGCCGGAGGACCAGCCCCATGCCCCGCCTTAAAGCTCGGAAGAGACCTGATTGAACGCCGTGCCCAGCTGACCGCCTATGATGCCCAATCCACCGAGCATGGCGATTATCATGATAACCGCGATCAGCGCGTACTCCAGCGAGGTGACGCCGCGCCTGTCCCTGGAAAAACAAGCAATGCCCAGTGGCGCCTCGGGAAGAGCGCGGCAAAAATAAGACATGAGCATCGATCGCCTCCTGACGGTGCCTCATTGGCATACGGGCACAACACCTGACATTGTCGTCTAAGACAATCGTCTCGGTGTCGGAAGACTGTTCACGAAAAATTGCGCAGGCATTATCTATGGATTGTCTGGATAGTATTGGCGCGGGCGGTCGGAATCGAACCAACACTCTGTTGCCAGAACCGGATTTTGAGTCCGGCGCGTCTTATTATAAGACGCTGATTTACAATAGAAAATTTTTGAATTTTTAGTCAAGTGTGCGGGAAATCGTGCAAATTTTAGCCTTATCATTACGATGCCGCCCCATTCTTCCCGTGCTTTGAGCTCCTTATAAGTTAGGGCGACGTTGCTCTCGGTATCGCCCTGCCCCTGCCCAGCCCCCAGATGTCGACTCGAAAGTTTATTCGCCGGATATATATTTATTAGGAAATGTTGCCGGAGGCCTGATATGGGAAACGCACAAACCGAGCCATCCAAACCTATCCCTCACATCTTAGCGAACGAGGACTCGCCCGATTCGAGGTTCTTGGCGTTAAAGCCGAACGTGTCCTAATCCGTTCCCTTGCCCTCCGGTTGGCCGAAAATAGTGCGACTCGGCACGTATTCGTACGGCAGTCTGCCAGGCTATCGCCGGTGAACCTCCCAAAAAGGAAGAAATCCTCGCCGCCTTGCACCGCTCGCCCCTGTTTGGAGCAGACATCGATGTGAATCAGCGTCGAAGTGCGGCCCTGCCTTTGATCATCTTCAACTTGCTGATATGGCTACGGAAATCGAGTACGGCCACAGCCTCCGCTGCCTCAACACGCCTCAAGCCAGCCCGCCCGCGCGCTCGATGAATGCGGCGATCTCGGCAACGCCCTGCCCGGCCTTCACCTGCGCGAAGACGAAAGGCCGTTCGCCACGCATGCGCCTGGCGTCACGGTCCATCACCTCCAGGCTGGCACCCACCAGCGGGGCGAGGTCGGTCTTGTTGATGACCAGCAGATCGCTCTTGGTGATGCCCGGCCCGCCCTTGCGGGGGATCTTGTCGCCGGCGGAAACGTCGATGACATAGATGGTGATGTCCGCCAACTCGGGCGAGAAGGTGGCGGACAGATTGTCGCCGCCGCTCTCGATGAGCAGCAATTCCAGGCCGGGAAATTGTTTGCAGAGCTGCGCCACGCCGGCAAGGTTGATGCTCGCATCCTCGCGGATGGCGGTGTGCGGGCAGCCGCCGGTCTCGATGCCCAAGATCCGCTCCGGCACCAGCGAGCCCGCGCGGGTGAGGAACTCGGCATCCTCCTTGGTGTAGATGTCGTTGGTGATGGCAGCGATGTCGTATCTCTCGCGGAAATGGCGGCAGAGCGCGTCCATCAGCGCGGTCTTACCGCTGCCGACTGGGCCGCCGATACCAACGCGCAGGGGACCGTTTGAACTCATGTGCGGAATAGCCTCGTATATTGGGTTTCGTGATTCATGCCCGCGATGTCCGCCGCCCAGGCGGCGCCGCCAAGCTCCAGCGAGCGGCTCGCGGCAGTCGTGGCGCGGATGGGCTCCTCCAGCGCCGCCTGGGCGCGCAAGCCAGCGCTCTGGCCGAGTGGGATGAGCCGCACGGCGGCTGAAATTTGCCCGGCCACGAGGAGATGCAGATAAGCCGCCGCCGCCTCATCCTCAGGGATATCATGCGCGGCGCAAAGCCGCCCCGCCACTACCGGATAGGGCGCGGGAGCAGTGCCGCCCCAGGGCCAGGCGGCAGCGGCAAAGGCTTCGCCCTGCGCCGTGGTTTCCAGACGCCGCTCTGCGCCGGGGCAAAGTGCCACGGCCAACTCCACCACATCCTCACCGCGATAGGCACGGCGGAGCAGCACCGCATCGCCCCAGAGCGCACCGAGGGCAAGACTGTCCTGAAGCCAGGCGATCAACGATGCTTCATCACGCACCGCACCGGTTTCCACCGCCCATTCCAGCCCGGACGAATAGGCGAACCCGCCGGTCGGGAAGGCAGGCGAGAACCAGGTGAGCAGGTTCAGCAGTGCATCAGCCATGGTGGTGGTAGGCGCCGCCCTCAGGGTCGAACGGCGCCCTTACCGGCACCGCCTCGCCGCCCAGCTTGCGCACCATGTCGGCGATCACATGATCGGCCAGGATGCGTAAGCGCCCAGGGAAAAACTGCACGGAGAGATGCCGGTTGCCGAGATGCCAGGCGAGGCGGATCAGCGCATCCGGCGTGGAGGCGGTGACTTCCAACAGTGCCTCATCCGCCGCGCGGACTTCCACCAGCGAGCCATCCTCCAGCGCCAGAGCGTCGCCGCCGCGGATATGCACGGCCTCGGGCAGGTTAAGCAGAATCTCCGTGCCCTCCTCGGTGACGAAGCGCAGGCGGCGGCGGAAGCGCCGGTCGTAATCCAGCGTCACGCGCCGGGCCGGGCCTGACCATGTTCCGGCGGGGAGGATGTTCTTCGCCTCGATCAAAACAGGAAATACCTTTGCGCCATGGGCAGCACCTCGGCGGGCTCGCATACAAGCAACTCGCCATCGGCGCGCACCTCGTAGGTCTCCGGGTTCACCTCGATCTGCGGCGTGGCATCGTTATGGATCATGGATTTCTTGCCGATGCCGCCGCGCGTGTTCTCCACCGCCACGAGCGGACGGGTAAGCCCTAGCCGTGCGCCAATGCCATCTTCCAGCGCCGCCTTGGAGACGAAGAGCAGCGAGGACTCCACCAGCGCCCGGCCATAAGCGCCGAACATCGGGCGGTAATGCACGGGCTGCGGTGTGGGGATGGAGGCGTTGGGATCACCCATCTGCGCCATGGCGATGGAGCCCGCCTTCAGCACCATATCCGGCTTCACCCCGAAAAACGCCGGGGACCACAGCACCAGATCGGCGAGCTTGCCCTCCTCTACTGAGCCCACATGCGCGGACATGCCCTGCGCTATGGCGGGGTTGATCGTGTATTTGGCTATATAACGCTTGATGCGGGCATTATCGCCCGGCCCATCGCCGGGCAAGGCGCCGCGCTGGAACTTCATCTTATGCGCCGTCTGCCAGCAGCGGATGATGACCTCGCCCACGCGGCCCATGGCCTGGCTGTCCGAGGAGAACATCGAGAGTGCGCCGAGATCGTGCAGAATATCCTCCGCCGCGATGGTCTCCTTGCGGATACGGGATTCGGCGAAGGCGATGTCCTCGGGGATGGAGGCGTCCAGATGGTGACAGACCATGAGCATATCGAGATGCTCATCGAGCGTGTTCACAGTATAAGGGCGCGTGGGGTTTGTGGAACTTGGCAGGACGTTAGGCAGCCCTGCCACGCGGATGATATCCGGCGCATGGCCGCCGCCCGCACCCTCGGTATGGAAGGCGTGGATGGTGCGGCCCTTGAAGGCGGCGATGGTGTCCTCGACGAAACCGCTCTCGTTCAGCGTGTCGGTATGGATCATCACCTGCACGTCGAAGCGGTCCGCCACGCTGAGGCAGCAATCGATGGCCGCTGGGGTGGTGCCCCAATCCTCGTGCAGCTTGAGCGAGGACGCGCCGGCGCGGATCATCTCCTCAAGTGCTGCTGGCCTGCTGGCATTGCCCTTGCCGGTGAAGGCGAGATTCATGGGAAACGCCTCCGCCGCCTGCAACATGCGCGCAAGGTGGAACGGCCCCGGCGTGCAGGTGGTGGCCGCCGTGCCGGTGGCCGGGCCGGTACCGCCGCCCGCCATGGTGGTGATGCCGCTGGCCAGCGCTTCCTCCACCTGCTGCGGGCAGATGAAATGGATATGGCTGTCGATACCGCCGGCGGTGACGATTTTGCCCTCGCCCGCGACGATCTCAGTGCCTGGCCCGATGACGATGTCCACGCCCGGCTGCACATCCGGGTTTCCGGCCTTGCCGATCTTGGCGATGCGCCCAGCAACAATACCGATATCGGCCTTCACGATGCCCCAATGGTCGATGATGAGGGCATTGGTGATGACGGTGTCCACCGCCCCTTGCGCGTTGGAAAGCTGGGACTGGCCCATGCCATCACGAATGACCTTGCCGCCGCCGAACTTCACCTCCTCGCCATAGATGGTGAAATCCTTTTCCACCTCGGCGAAGAGTTCCGTGTCGGCGAGGCGCACGTGGTCGCCCACGGTGGGACCGAACATATCCGCATAGGCGGCGCGAGATATTTTAGCCATTTCGTGCCCTATCTTGAATCTTCAGCATTTACGGATGCCACGAGTTTGAACTCGCCTTCACTGAGCCAAAATTGCTCCAAGTTGAGCCGCTCCAGTCTTCCCAAGATAACGTATACGTACAAGCTTTATCGTCAAAGGGAGGAAGTTCTTCAAACGAGAATTTTAATGCAATAACCGTATCATTATGCCGAACGATAAAGCCTTCTTCACCGAGGATGTCATGAGCCCCTCCGCCCTCGTCCCCGCACACGTCTGGCTTAAAAATATCAGGGGTATCGATTTCATCTGCATTTTTTCCATCGGACCTAAACAGGAAATAGGTCAAACATGCTCCGGATCCTTCGTCAAAAAAAACCGCACCGATTTTACCTTGTGGCAGCCAAAGCATATGCATTGGTGGAGTGAAAGCCGAAGGGCCGTTTGGATTTTCGAACGCGTTTACATCAAATTGAAGATCATTGTTTGGTGGAACGGGAAGCTTACTCAAATCGTTAATTACAATAGGTTGGTTTGTCCCTTCAGCCGTCGTTAATCCGGACTGATTTTCTAGAAACGTATCAAAATCCTTATCCTGCTGAACGTACTTTTGAAGTAGGTTTTGCATGTAAGTCTGCACAACGGGGTCCGCGATCGGTTGGGCCGAAACATGGGCGGCGAACAGCGCGAAGAGGAGGGTTGACAGAGACAGCCAGATCATTCTCCTGGCAGGATGATTTTGCCACGAAGAATTATTTTCCATCGTCAACCTTACCCATCACCAACCCGCGAAACCCATAAATCTCCCACGTGCCGCGATACGGCACCAGCGTGACCTCACGGCTCTGCCCGGGCTCGAAGCGGATGGCAGTGCCCGCCGCAATGTCGAGTCGCTTGCCATGGGCCGCCACGCGGTCGAAAGCAAGGGCCGCGTTGGTCTCGGCGAAATGGTAATGGCTGCCCACCTGGATGGGCCGGTCGCCGGTATTGGCCACGGTGAGCACGATCTGCTCCAGCCCCGCGTTCAGCTCGATCTCACCGTCCGGGGTGAGGACTTCGCCCGGAATCATCGGATCGGCTCGTGCACGGTGACGAGCTTGGTGCCGTCGGGAAAGGTGGCTTCCACCTGCACGTCATGGATCATCTCGGCGACGCCCTCCATCACCTGCGCACGGGTAAGCACGTGCGCCCCCGCCTCCATCAGCTCGGCCACGCGTTTGCCGTCGCGCGCGCCCTCCACGACGAAATCCGTGATGAGCGCCACGGCCTCCGGGTGGTTCAGCTTCACCCCCCGCTCCAGCCGCTTGCGCGCCACCATCGCCGCCATGGCGATGAGCAGCTTGTCCTTCTCGCGTGGGGTTAAGTTCATCTCTCCCTCTCTATCCCTGCCAGACGCGCGGCAACTCGGCGCCTCGCAATGCCTGCAATGCCCGTGCCACCACGGCGCGTAACGACGCACTATCGGGCGCCAGGATGCGCGCGAGCAGCACCTCGCCGCTCCAACTCGCCCCCGCCGATGTCCCAGCAAGAGCTGCGCGCAACACGGGAAGTTTCTCTACCATGCCCGGCCCGGCTGCAAAAATGCTGGCCACGGTGCGCGCACCAGCGGCGATGCCGGGCCTGTCCAGCTGCGCCGCGATATCGCCGTGCAGCCGCGTGATGTCCTGCCAGAGCAGCTTACCGTCCCGCCTCAGCGCGATCCGGTCGCGCAGATTGCCCGCGCGGATCACCTCCCCCATCGCCAACCTGCCGAAAATGAGACTCTCCACGCCCAGAAATTCGGCATTGCCGTGCAACTCTACCTCCAGCTCCCGCGCGAGTGAGAAACCGTCGAACAGAATCGTCTCCTGCGGCAGATAATGCAGCCGCGCGCCCGGTTCCACGCACAGGCTGGTGGCCACGCGGGCGGGCTCGTCCAGCGCCCGGTAGATGCGCTCCGCCGCCTGGGTGGTGAAAGTAACCGCCGCACCCGCCTCAGCCACCAACTCGATCTGCAGCGCATCGCCCCCGGCGATGCCACCCGAGATGTTCAGCGCCACCACCTCCGTACTCAGCCCCCGCGGCAGCCGCGCCTTAAGACAGCCCTGCTGGTAGAAGCGGCGCAGACCAGTCCGCGCGCCTTCCTGGATGAAAGCGAGATCCAACTGCCCTTGAGCGCGTTGTGCTGCTGGCGGCTGTACCGGCATGAAGTTCATACGTGAAGCTTACCCCCCGCCCACCGTGCGGCAAGTGGCGAAATGGTGACAGAGGCTAAGCAGGACCGGTACACTTTGCCGTCGCTATTTATACCTCAGGCAGGCGGTGGAAATTGGCTCTGCCAGTGACGGGCGATATCGATCCGCCGGGCCACCCAGATGTCAGGCAGACCTTGCACATAATCGAGCAGCCTGGCCAGCGAGGCCAGCCGGGCTGGCCGTCCGACGATTCGGCAATGCAGGCCGATCGAGAGCATCTTGGGCGTTTCCTCGCCCTCTTGGTAGAGCACATCGATGGCATCGCGCAGATAGCGGTAGAAATCATCGCCCGAATTGAAGCCCTGCACGGCGGTAAACCGCATGTCGTTGGTGTCGAGCGTGTAGGGCAGAACGAGCTGCGGTTTGCCCCAGGTGGCGTCGTAATAGGGCAGATCGTCCGCGTATGAGTCAGAATCGTAGACGAAGCCGCCCTCCTCAACCACCAGGCGCGCCGTATTGGGGCTGGTGCGGCCGGTGTACCAGCCGAGCGGGCGGCTCCCTGTCAGGCGTGTCTGCACCTCGATGGCGCGCTGCATATGTTCGCGCTCGATCTCCTCGGGCACGTGCTGGTAATTGATCCATCGCCAGCCATGGCTGGCGATTTCCCATCCCGAACGAAGCATAGCCTCCACCGCAGCCGGATGGCGCTCCATGGCCATGCCAACGCCGAATACGGTGAGCGGCAGGCCGCGTTCATCGAACAACCGGCGGATGCGCCAGAAGCCGGCGCGGGTGCCGTAATCATAGAGGCTTTCCATGCTTACATGGCGCATGCCCGCCACCGGCTGAGCGTTGACGATCTCCGAGAGAAACGTCTCCGCCCCGGCATCGCCATGCAGGACGGAATTTTCAGCGCCTTCCTCGAAATTAAGCACGAAGCTGAGCGCAAGGCGCGCCTTCTTAGGCCAAGTGACGGCTGGAGCCGCCTCACCATAGCCGATGAGGTCGCGCGGATAGCCAGGAGTGTTCATCAGCCGCCCCGGTATGTTGAGTAGCCATATGCGCTCAGGATCAGCGGAATATGGTAGTGACTTTCAGGCGCATCGACAATGAAACGCACGGGGATGATGTCGTAGAACAACACCTCCCCGCAATACTCGCCAGCATGGAAGCGCAACTCGTAAGCCCCCGTCGCGAGCACTGTGCGCAGCGTGGCGCGGCCCGTATCATCGAGCGTAACGGTCACGGCCTGCGCGTCGGGGCTCAACACCTCAACGCGCAGGCCGGCGGCGCCGGTGCCTTTCACGGTGTCCAGCACGTGGGTGGTCAGGCCGGTCATGGCAAAAGCGCCTCCAGGCGCAGGCGAGTGATGTGGCCAATCTCGGTCAGCGCCTGCCGGCGCTCTGCGGCTTCGTCATTCTCAAGGCGCCTGGCGAAGGCCGCAAGAATCTCCGCCTTGCTGTGCATTTTCACGCAGATGATGAAGGGAAAGCCGAATTTCGCGCGATAAGCCTCGTTGAGGGCAGCGAAGCGGGCGAATTCCTCGGGGCTTAGGGCGCGCAGTCCTGCCCCCGTCTGCTCGTCGGTCGAAGCCTCAGTGAGCGGCACCTCGCGCGCCGCCAGCTCGGGGTGGGCGCGGAGCAGGGCGAGAATTTCGTCATCCCCAGCCTCAGCCACAACCCGCATCATCCCAGCATGCAGGGCGGCGCGATCGGCAAACGGTCCCAGCGCCAGGGCGCGCTCGGCCACCCAGGGGGAATGCTCAAAAATGTCCCGAAAGCGGGCGGCGTCAAGATCGAGACCGGGAGGAGGCGCCAAATGCTTCGCCTTTCTATTGGCTTAAGGTCAACATTGTGCGCAATGTGAAGCGGTTATCCTGTCACTGCAATATGGATTTTGTCTGTGAAGATTGGCGAGATTGTTGAGTCCCAGGCCGCGGCCCGCGAAGAATTTCTGGCTGCCCTCGTCCGCCAACCGTCCGACAACCCGCCCGGCGACTGCAACCCCCATGCCGCACTGACCGCCTCGCTCATCGAGGAGCTGGGCTTCACGGTCGAGCGCCATGTGGTGCCCGAAACGCTGGTCAAGGCGCACGGCATGATCAGCGCCACCAACCTCATCATCCGCCACTGTTTCGGTGAAGGCCCAACCATCGCGCTGAACGCCCATGGCGATGTGGTGCCCCCCGGCGAGGGCTGGCGCACCGATCCCTACCGCTCCGAGATCATCGATGGCTGGATGTACGGGCGCGGTGCGGCGGTCTCGAAATCCGACATCTGCTCCTATATTTTCGCGCTCAAGGCGCTGCGTGATTCCGGGGCCTCGCTGGCCGGCACGGTAGAAGTGCACGTGACCTACGATGAAGAGACCGGCGGCGAGATCGGCCCCGGCTGGCTTCTGGCCGAGGGGCTGAGCAAGCCTGACTACGCCATCGCCGCCGGGTTTTCCTATAGCGTCGTCACCGCGCATAATGGCTGCCTGCATCTTGAAGTTGCCGTGCGCGGCAAATCCGCCCACGCCGCCAAGCCGGAGACAGGGCATGACGCGCTGGCCGCCGCCACCGCCATTCTCACCCAGCTCTATGCCGAACGCGACGCGTTGCGGACCCGGGTTTCGTCAATTCCCGGCATTGGCGCGCCGGGGCTTACGGTCGGGCTGATCCAGGGCGGCATCAATACCAACGTAGTGCCGGACAAGATCAGATTCCGCCTCGACCGCCGGATCACTCCGGATGAAAACCCCGCCGAGGTCGAGGCCGGGCTGCGGGCGCTGATCGCGGCGGCTGGCGACCTGCCGGGCATCCGCGTCGAAATCGCGCAAATCCTGCTGGCCAAGCCGCTTACCCCCCTGCCCGGCGCCGAGCGCCTGGCCGAAACACTGTGCCGTCAGGCGAGCGCCGTATTCGCCACCGAGATCGGCACCAGCGGCGCCCCGCTTTACACCGACGCCCGGCATTACGCCGCCGCCGGCGTGCCCATCGTGCTTTATGGCGCCGGGCCGCAGAGCATCGAGGAAGCCAACGCCCACCGCGCCGATGAGCGGATCTTTCTGCCCGACCTGCACCGGGCGACCCTCGCCCTCGCTTTGTCCCTCGCCGAGCTTCTGGCCCCCAGAGCCGACCTGATCCCACAGGACGAGACGCTGCTGCGCAAAAGCTTCGAGGTGGCCAAGGCCGCGCGGGCGGCGGGCTGTCACCCGTTCGGTGCCCTGCTCGCCGGGCCCGATGGCGAGGTGCTGATGGAGCAGCAGAACGGCTTTCTGCCCGAGCATGACATGACCGGCCACGCCGAGCGCATCCTCTCGGGGCGGGCCTCGGTCAAATACGGCGCGTCCTTCCTGCGCCGCTGCACGCTCTACAGCTCCGCCGAGCCCTGCGCGATGTGCGCCGGCGCCATCTACTGGTCCGGGATTGGGCGCGTCGTGTACGGCATGAGCGAGCATAATCTGAAGCAAATCACCGGCGACCACGCCGAGAACCCAACGCTCGATCTCCCCTGCCGCACCATCTTTGCAGCCGGACAGAGAGACGTGCAGGTGGTGGGGCCGTGCCTGGTTGAAGAGTCCCGCGCCCTGCACGAAGGCGCCTGGGCGCGCAATTAGCCCAGACTAAGCCTTGAGTGGACGGCGAGGCGCGTGAGAAACGCCAACATCACCTGCGCGGCAATCTCTACATCTGCGGCCATCACAGCCTCGGCCGGGTTATGGCTGATGCCCTTGGCGCAGCGGATGAACAGCATGGCAACCGGCGCCAGCGTGGCAACGCTCATGCCGTCATGCCCGGCGCCGCTGGCCAGCCAGAAAGGCCGCAGCCCCAGGTCGCGCAGGCTTTCCGCCAGAAGGGCCTGGGCCTCCTCATCGCAGAAACAGGGGGCGAGGCGCTGGTGCAGCGTCACCTTGGCCGAGACGCCGCGGGCCGCGCAGATGGCGGCGAGCGCATCGCGGAATTCCGCCTCCGCCGCGTCGCGCGCCTCGGCGCGGGGGGCGCGCAGATCCACCGTGAACACGGCCCGCCCGGGCACGACATTGCCAAGCCCTGGAAAGGCCTGCACCGCCCCCACCGTGCCGACTATATTGCGCCGGCGGGCGATGGCTTCGAGCGCCAGCATGGCCTCGGCGGCGGCGGCGAGCGCATCACGGCGCAGCGGCATGGGCGTGGTGCCGGCATGGTTGGCCTCGCCCCGCACCTCGACCGAAAGCCGCGTCTGCGCGCTAATGCCGGTGACAATGCCTACCGCCAGCCCTTCCGCCTCCAGCACCGGCCCCTGCTCAATATGGGGCTCGAAATAGAGCAAAATCTCGTCTCGGCTTCTGCTCGCCCGGGCGATGGCGGCGGGGTCGAGCCCGAAATCCCGCAAGGCCTCCGCGAGCGTCGTGCCGGCCTCGTCCTGGGTGAGCGCCGGATCGTCCAGCGTGCAGCCCGCCAACGCCCGGCTGCCCAGCATCGAGGCGGGAAAGCGCGAGCCCTCCTCATCGCCAAACGCCAGCAGTTCAATGGCGAACGGAAACCGTCGGCCCGTCCTGTGCAGATGCTCGATGACGCCAAGTCCGAGCATCACGCCGAGCGTGCCGTCATAGGCGCCGGCATCGCGCACAGTGTCGATATGCGAGCCAATCAGCAGAGTGGGGCCTGGCCCGGTGCCCTCATAACGCCCCACCAGCGTGCCGGCCGGGTCGAGCCGCACGCTCATTCCAGCATCCCGCATCCAGGCGGAGAGCTGCGCGATGGCAGCGCGGTGGGCGGGCGTGAGAAACCGGCGGGTTAACGCGCCGGTTTCGTCGCTGAACGGGGACGATTTGAAAAGATCACAGCGCCTGACAGCCTCTTCACCAATTCCGCGCATTCACTCTCCAGCCTCTGGGGCGCACACAAGCCGCACCTCGGATATTATGGGCTCTAAACGCCGCGCCTGGCCAGAGGCCGCGCGCCGCCAGACCATTCCTCGGACCTTGAAAAACGCGGCTCATAGAGCGTGAACAAGGCGAGATCCGCCTGCATGCCGGGCGTGATCCGCCCGACATCGGCGCAGCTCTTCTGCCCCCTCGACCACCGGCCCCCTGCTGCGCCCTTCGGCATGCCCGCTGAAAGGCATGCTGTTGCGTACAATGCGGGGGAGCGTTACCCATTAGACTTCCGGGGTTTTTAAAAGCATTGAGGTTGCCGCTGATGAACCATGTAGGCCCGCAAGACGAGACCGCCCTCGAACGCCATACAAAACGTGTCCTGCACGATCTCGCCTGCATCGACTATCCGGCCAAGCCCTGGGTGCGAGCGCACCGGGGGCCGGCGGGCGAGGATGTGCTCGATGTCGCCATCATCGGCGGCGGGCAATGCGGGCTGGCCATCGGCTTCGGGCTTCTACGCGAGAAGGTCGGCAATATCCTCGTGCTCGACGAAAACCCCGAGGGCCTCGAAGGACCGTGGATCACCTATGCCCGCATGGTCACGCTGCGCACGCCCAAGCACCTCACCAGCATCGATTACGCCATTCCCTCGCTCACCTTCCGCGCATGGTGGGAGGCACAATACGGCGCCGAGGGCTGGGGGGCGCTCGACAAGATCCCCCGCGGAGAGTGGATGCGCTATCTGCGCTGGTACCGTCAGACGCTTTCTATACCTGCTCGCAACAATGCTCGAGTGACCTTGATCGAACCGGTAAGCCGCGGCCTGTTCCGCCTGCATATCACCGGCGCGGGCGCGCCGCCGGGCAGTTCATTCCTGACCAGGAAAGTTGTGCTCGCCACCGGAATCCAGGGCGGAGGCGAGTGGCACACGCCGGATTTCATCAAGAGCCTGCCGCGCACGCGCTATGCGCATACCTCTGAAATGATCGATTACGCGGCGCTGAAAGGCAAAAAAATCGGCATACTTGGGGGCGGCGCCTCGGCATTCGATAATGCCCAGCACGCGTTGGGCGAAGGTGTGGGCGAGGCGCATGTGTTCATTCGCCGGCCGGGCCTGCCACGCATCAACCCCATTAGGTTTATGGAGAATAGCGGCTTCCTCGGTCATTTCGCCGACCTGCCGGATGCTGCCAAATACGCCGTCATCGACCATTTCCTCTCCTTCAACCAACCCCCCACCAACGACACCTATAACCGCGCCAACAGCTATCCGGGCTTCTCGCTGCACCCGGGCGAGCCCTGGTTGAACGTGCAGGACAGCCCTGCGGGCGCCCAGGTAACCACTCCCAAGGGCACTTATGAGTTTGATTTTCTCGTGCTCAGCACAGGGCTTTTGACAGACACGAAGCTCCGCCCCGAGCTTTCGCTGCTGGCCGATTCCATCGCCTGCTGGCGCGACAAATTCACCCCCGAGAAGCCCAACAAGCTTATCGACGACCACCCATATCTCGGTGCCGATTTCCGCTTTCTACCCAAAACTCCGGCAGCCGAAGACAAACTCCACGGCCTGTTCAACTTCAATTATGCGGCGTTGGCGAGCCAGGGGCTTTCTGGCTCGGCGCTGTCGGGCTTCAAATACGCGGCGCCCAAGCTGATTTATGGCCTCGTTTCTCAGCTTTTCACGGATGACGCGCAGGCGGTGATCGCTGATTACTACGCCTACGCCGAGGAGGAATTTGTCGGCCAGTGGCCGTTGGCCTGAAATTTGCCTATGGGATCTTATGGATTCCGAAATAGAGCCAAAGGCCGAAATCCGTCCCAGCCTGATGGCGTTACGTGGCACCATGATGCAGTTTCCGCATCACCACCTTCGAGAGCGGGGTGAGATGACGATGAGACAGACTCAAGATACGCGAGGCAGCGCTCGGCAAAGGAGCCGCCCATGAGCGTGCGGTTTCTGCTCGATGGCGAGGTTATCACCCTGCCCGCCCCTGACCCCACTGGCACGCTGCTGGATTATCTGCGCTACCAATTGCGGCGCACCGGCACCAAGGAGGGCTGCGCGGAGGGTGATTGCGGCGCCTGCACCGTGCTGATCGGCACGCTGGCGGGCGAGGGCGTCGACTGGCGGGCTGTGAATGCCTGCATCCTCTTCCTGCCCATGCTGGACGGAAAGGCTGTGCTGACAGTCGAGAGCCTGGGCGGCACCCACCCAGTGCAGACCGAGCTTGCCAGCCGCCATGGCTCGCAATGCGGCTTCTGTACCCCGGGTATCGTGATGTCACTTTACGGCCGGGCCATCGGCGCGGCGGGGGCGGAGCAGAGTGCGGCCGACGTGCTCTCGGGCAATCTCTGCCGCTGCACGGGCTACGGCCCCATCCTGGCCGCCGCCGAGGCGACCACCAATCTCCCGCGCGATGACAGCGCCACCCTGCAAGCACTCAAATACCTGGCGCGCGATGAGAGCGTCGCGCTCTCCTACAGCGACCCGCTAGCTCCAGGGCCCCCGCGCCGGGCCTTCATCCCCCACAACGTGGCCGAGCTGGCCGCGCTGTGCCAAAGCCACCCCGCCGCGCGGCTTGTTGCCGGCGCCACCGATATCGGGCTGTGGGTAACCAAGCAGCATTGCGTGCTGGAGGAGATCATCTTCATCGGCGACGTTGCGGAGCTTCGCTTCATCGAGGAAGCACCCGAAGGTCTGCGTCTTGGGGCGGGCGTGCGCTATAGTGAGGCCAAGGCGCCGCTCACCCGCCTGCATCCGGCGCTGGGCGAGCTGGTGCGGCGGATCGCCGGCAGCCAGGTGCGCAATGCCGCTACCATCGGCGGCAACATCGCCAATGGCTCGCCAATCGGCGACATGGCCCCGGCCCTCATCGCGCTGGGCGCCCAGCTCACCCTGCGCGTTGGCGCGGCGCGCCGGACCATCCCGCTGGAAGACTTCTTCATCGCCTATGGCAAGCAGGATCGCGCGCCCGGCGAATTCATCGAGAGTCTGTTCATCCCCCGCCCCGCCGCCGCCACACGTTATATGGTGAGCAAGCTCTCCAAGCGGTTCGACAGCGACATTTCCGCCGTCTGCGGCGCCCTCGCCCTCACCGTGACGGGCGGTATGATCACCGAGGCGCGGATCGCCTTCGGCGGCATGGCAGCAACCCCGAAGCGCGCCCCACATGCCGAGGCGGCGCTGCGTGGCGCGCCCTGGCGCGAGGCGGCGCTGGCGGCGGCGGCCCAGGCTCTGTCCCAGGATTACGCCCCGCTGACCGATGTACGCGGCACCAGCGCCTACCGCCTGGAGGTGGCGGGCAACCTGCTGCGGCGGCTGTGGTTGGCCGAGGGCGGCGAACCCGTGAGCGTATTGGAGCTGTGCGATGGCTGATAACACCCAAGCCTTTCACGGCCTCGTCTCCTGCCCACTGCCGCATGACAGCGCCTCCATGCAGGCCGCTGGGCAGGCGCTATACGCCGATGACCTGCCCGAGCCTCCCGGCCTGCTGCACTGCGCCTTCGGGCTTGCCAAGATGGCGCGCGGGCGCCTCAAATCGCTCGACCTCGCCGCCGTGAAAGCGGCGCCCGGCGTGGTCGCCGTGTTCACCGCCGCCGACATACCCGGCAAGAACGATGTCAGCCCCTTCGCAGGCGACGATCTGCTGCTCGCCGAGGATGAGGTGATCTTCCACGGTCAGCCTTTGTTTCTGGTGGCGGCGACCAGCGCCACCGCGGCGCGGCGCGCGGCGCGGCTTGGCCGGGCCGAGATCGAGCCCCTGCCGCCGCGTGTCAGCATCGAGGCGGCGCTGGCCGACGGTTCGCTCATCGAACCCGCCCAGACCATGGGGCGTGGCGATGTCGAGACAGCACTCGCCGCGGCCCGGCACCGGCTCAGCGGCACGCTGGAAACCGGCGGCCAGGAGCATTTCTACCTCGAAGGGCAAATCGCCATCGCCACCCCCGAGGAAGGCGAACGGCTGCATGTGCTCTCCTCCACCCAGCATCCGAGCGAGGTGCAGCACATCGTGGCCCGCCTGCTCGGGCGGATGGATGCCGACGTAACCGTCGAGGTGCGCCGCATGGGCGGCGCCTTTGGCGGCAAGGAAACGCAGGCCTCGCTGTTCGCCGCCGCCGCCGCCCTGGTGGCCAACCTCACCGGCCGCCCCGCCAAGTTCCGCGCGGACCGCGACGACGACATGATGCTCACCGGCAAGCGCCATGAATTCTCCTCCCGCTACGAGGTCGGGTTCGACGATGACGGGCGGATCGAGGGGATTTTCATCGAGATGGCCTCGCGCTGCGGCGCCACCGCCGACCTCTCCTATTCCATCAACGACCGCGCCATGTTCCACGCCGATAATTGCTATTTCTACCCGGCGGTGAAAATCCTCTCACATCGGGCCCGGACGAACACGGTCTCCAATACCGCCTTCCGGGGCTTTGGCGGACCGCAGGGGATGATCATCGCCGAGCGGGTGATGGACCATATCGCGGCCCATCTCGGACGCGACCCGCTTAGCATCCGCCAGGCCAATTTCTACGGGCCGGGGCGCGACCTCACGCCCTTCTCCATGCGGGTCGAAGATTTCGTAGCCGACCGGATCGTCGCCGAGCTTGCCGCCGAGGCCCGCTACGCCGAGCGCCGCGCCGCCGTCGAGCAGTGGAACGCCACCCACCAGGTCATCAAGAAGGGCCTCGCCCTGACGCCAGTCAAGTTCGGCATCAGCTTCACCGCCACCCACCTCAACCAGGCTGGCGCGCTGGTGCATGTCTATACGGACGGCTCCATCGCCCTCAATCACGGCGGCACCGAGATGGGCCAGGGGCTGATGATCAAGGTGGCGCAGGTGGTGGCCGATGTATTCGCGGTGCCGCTCGAGCGTGTGCGCATTACCGCGACCCGCACCGACAAAGTGCCCAACACCTCGCCCACCGCCGCCTCATCGGGGACCGACATGAACGGCATGGCGGCCTTCCGCGCCGCCGACACCATACGCAGCCGCCTCGCCACCTTCGCCGCCGGGCAGCATGGCGTGGCCGAGACGGATGTGCTTTTCACCTCCGACGGCGTGCGGGTGGGGGGCGAAACCATCCCCTTCCCCGCCCTGGTACGCCAAGCCTACATGGCGCGCATCCCGCTCTCCGCCACCGGTTTCTACGCCACGCCCAAGATCCATTACGACCGCCCCAGCCATACCGGCCGGCCGTTCCTGTATTTCGCCTACGGCGCCGCTCTGGCCGAGGTGGCGGTCGATCTGCTCACCGGCGAGCACAAGGTGCTGGCGGCCGACATCATCCACGATGTCGGCCGCTCGCTGAACCCGGCCATCGATCTCGGCCAGATCGAGGGCGGCTTCATCCAGGGCATGGGCTGGCTCACCACGGAGGAGCTGGTCTACGATGCGCAAGGACGGCTGCTGACCCATGCCCCCTCGACTTACAAAATCCCCACCGCCAGCGACCGCCCGGTGCGCATGAGCCTCAAGCTCTGGGCAGAGGGGTACAACCCCGAACCCAGCATCCACCGCTCCAAGGCCGTAGGCGAGCCGCCACTCATGCTGGCCAATTCGGTGTTCAGCGCACTCACCACCGCAGTGGCCGCCGCCGCGCCGGGCCGTGGCCTGCCCCGGCTGAACGCCCCGGCGACGCCTGAGCGCATCCTCGCCGCCATCGCCGAGCTGAGGGCTGGCCATGCTTGAGGACTGGCGCGTCGCCGCCCTCGCCGCCCTCGCGCGGGGTGCGGTGGCGCAGGTCAGTATCCTGGCGGTGGCCGGCTCCGCCCCGCGCGCGGCCGGCACGCGCATGCTGGTGACGGCCGACGAGATCATCGGCACGATCGGCGGCGGCAATCTGGAGTTCCAGGCCATCGCCCAGGCGCGCGCTGTTCTGGGCCGCCCGCCCGGCACTTGGCGGGTGCAGGATTATCCGTTGGGTCCCCTGCTCGGCCAATGCTGCGGTGGGCGGGTACGGCTCCTCGTCGAGCATCTTGACGGTCATGACACTGCGTGGCTGCGCGCACCCGCCCCGCCCGGCGCCCGGCTCGTGAGCCAGTTCGAGAGCGGACGCATCAGCCGCCACGTCGTCCCGCCCGGCGAGAGCGCGCCGTTCATCGCCCAAGGCCCCGGCCCGGTGGCGGGAACACAAATGATCGAGCCCCTCACGCCCCCCGCCCGCCCGGTGCTGCTGTTCGGTGCCGGCCATGTCGGTCAGGCCATCAGCCGCGCCTGCGCCGGGCTGCCTCTCGCCTTGTCCTGGTTCGATTCGCGCCCCGAACTCGCCGGACTACACAAACTCACCATCCTGCCCGAGCCAGAGCTCCTGGCGCAGGCCGCCCGCGCCCCGGCATCGAGCGCCGTGCTCATCCTCACCCATGACCATGGGCTGGATTACCGCCTCGCCGCCGCCGCCCTCGGCGGAGCCGCCGGGTTCGTGGGGATGATCGGCTCCAAGACCAAACGGGCAAGGTTCACGTCGCGCCTCACCGCCGCAGGGGGCGAGGCCGAACGGCTGGTCTGCCCCATCGGCCTGCCTGGGATCAACGGCAAGGAGCCGGCGGTCATCGCCATCGCTGTGGCGGCGCAATTACTGATGCTGGCCGACACGCCAGCCCCCGCCACAAGCACCACCCAACGCTGCCAGCAACATTGCTGAACGCGCCACCACATCACGCGCGTCCACCGATGGTTGTGCAGTTCAACTCCCTGTTCGCGAGCGGCAAGTCGTGTCCCATGTCTGGAGCGCGGTACCGTCGGCTTGAAAATCGGTTATTCCGGCAGAAATCGTTTTTCAAATCCGTAAATTTGCGGCTGATTCGGATCAGCTCTTAAAAGTAGAAAAGCAAGATATAGAAACTCAACTACAGGAACACCACAGTCATAAACCTATGCCCATCCCGTATAGGTGTGTTGTTTTTCTCCGCACTTATCACCTCGTGTTCCCAGGTCAGTCTTCCCCCTGCCCTTTTTGGCGAGGCCGAGCCCCGCAGGCGCCGCCCGCGGGGGGCGCGCTGGCGAGCCGCTGAACGGCTCGCTGAGATGATGAGGGAATCTCCCACAGGCTTCCCGAGTCGGTGATGGACTCGGGCCGGGGGGATAATGGTGCGGGTGGTCGGAATCGAACCGACACTTCCCTGAGGAAACCAGATTTTGCATCCCACTATGGCTTTCGCCACGCTGGCCTGCGGCCTGCTTTGTGGTCTGGACTTTATCTTCACCTTGGGCTCACGCCTTTAGGTGGTTGCCGTCAAGTCTCTACACCTTCCCAATTGCTCGGGCTTGGCTCGGGGTTGGCATCGCCGCGAAGCGGAAGCGTTCACCGAATTTGACAACTTACTACCGGCCCGTTTCCGGACCGGCGACCCTCGTTCAAGTCTGGCGCGTCTACCAGTTCCACCACACCCGCACTGCACTACCTATACCCATACCGCAGGGAAACTCCAAGCCCCTATCGCTTCAGTCCTCCTCAGGCGGCGGCGCCGGTTTGTTCCGCTTACGGATTCGCTTGGCGTTAATCGCCGCCAGATCTTGGCCTTCCTGCTTGGTGCTGAATTGCCGCTGCTTACCGCCGACAGACGCCCTTGCCTGCCAGAAGCGGCTATTGCCGCGCTGATAAATCTGGACCTTTCCGCCCAGCAACTCGATGGTCGGCATGATACCCCCTTACGCACATCGCGCTTCGGTTGAGGATCATTGGCAGACCACGACGGCCCATCAGGTTTTGTTTTTAAAGTGAAATCATACTGACGATTCCCTACGGCGTTGATACGTGAACGGCCGCTTTGTAGCGGCCGTTGAGCATTGATTTAGCTAGAATTTCTGGTTGCTGTGGCCAGATTTGAACTGACGACCTTCAGGTTATGAACCTGATCGTTTGAGGTTGAATCGCTTTACGATTGAAGCTCAAACGTGAATCAGTCTCTTATCAATAAGTTAGAACGCGCTCTTCACCACGCCCCCATCAACGCGCAATGCAGCACCCGTGGTGGCCGAGGCGAGCGAACTGGCAACGTAGGTGACCATCGACGCCACTTCCTCCGGCCGGGCAAAGCGCTTGATGAGCGAGGTCGGGCGCACCTTCTCGAAGAAATTCTTCTCGAACGTCTCCAAGGTCATCCCCTCGGCCTTGGCCAGAGCCTCCACGAACTCGCCCACGCCGCGGGAACTCGTGGGGCCTGGGAGGACGCTGTTCACGGTAATGCCGGTGCCCGCAACCTCTTCCGCCAGCCCTCGCGCCACCGCAATCTGCGCACTCTTCGTCATGCCGTAATGGATCATCTCCGGCGGAATCTGGACCCCGCTCTCGCTGGAGATGAAAATAATGCGCCCCCAGTTGGCGCGCTTCATCGCGGGCAGATAAAGGCGCGAGAGACGCACGCCGCTCAGCACGTTCACTTCGAAAAACCGGCGCCAATCCTCGTCCGGAATGTCCTCGAAAGCTTTCGGCTCGAAGATGCCGAGACTATTGACCAGGATTTCCACGCCCGGATGCGCCCTAGCCAGGGCCTCGGCGGTGTTGGCATCGGTGAGATCGCCGGCGAAGCCGAGCACATCCCCACCCTCTGCCTTCAGCTTGGCCACGGCCGCATCGACGCCCTTTTGCTTGCGGCCAGAGATGATCACGCGCGCGCCTTCCCGCGCCAGTGAGGTGGCGATGGCGTTGCCGATGCCCGCCGTGCTGCCGGTGACCAGCGCAACCTTACCCTTGATGCCGAGATCCATGCAAAATTCCCTTGAATATCTTTAATTTAGAACATCACGGATATTTGGCGCGCGGGGTAAAATGCAAGCCCGGCTGGCTACCCGTTGTCACCTTTCGCCGCTACGCGCTCGATGCGTTTGTCCGGCACGACCCAGAGCAACGCGGGGAGCCACAGTGTGGCATATGCCAAACGCGGCAGTCCGGCGGTGGCGATTCCAATTCCGGCCAGATACAACAGCAAGGAGATCCAGCCTTTGGCGTCGCGCCCTACCGCCCGGGCAAGAACGCCCTGCGCGCCCTGATGCGCGATAAGCACTGCTTGCAGGATCAGATAGGCGATAGCCGCCATGAGGAGGTCGAACCCAAACAGCGCCACTGGCCAGGGCGCCAGCTTGTTCTCGTTGATCCAAGCGGTGGTGAACGGCAGCAACGAGAGCCAGAACAGCAAATGCAGGTTGGCCCAGAGCACATTGCCCGTAACCGTGGGACTCACCTGGAACATATGATGGTGGTTGTTCCAGTAGATGCCGATATAGACGAAGCTCAGCACGTAAGAGAGGAGCACCGGCCCCAGGGCAAGCAGATCGGCCAGGGCCGCGCCGTGCGGCACATGGAGTTCCAGCACCATCACGGTGATGATGATGGCCATCACGCCGTCGGTGAAGGCCTCCAGCCGGCCTTTATGCATTAGGCATTTCCAGTTTCGCCAGCTTCACCAGCGCACGCAGTGTGTCTTGCGCGTATTTCATCCGCGCCGCCACGTCCATGTCCCTCACGACCACCAGCTTCTGGTCCGGCCGCAATTTCACAAGCCCGCCCTTGGTGCCGATCCACTGGATCAGCCCGGCGGGGTTGGTGAAGTCGTTCTTGCGGAAGGCGATGACCATGCCCTTCGGCCCGGCGTCCAGCTTCTCGACATTCGCCTCGCGGCAGGCGCGCTTGAGCGCCACCGTCTCCAGCAGGTTTTCCACCTCGGGCGGCAGCGGCCCGAAACGGTCGGCCAGTTCGGCGGCCAGCGCCTCGCTCTCGGCATCCGAGCCCAGTGCGCCGATGCGACGGTACAGGCCGAGACGCACCGGCAGGTCGGCCACGTAATTCTCGGGGATCAGCACCGGCAGGCCAAGATTGATGTTCGGCGTCCAGTCGCGCTCGGCCACCTTTTCCTTGCCCTTGGCGCGGATGGCGTTCACCGCATCCTCCAGCATCTGCTGGTACAGCTCGATGCCCACCTCGCGGATATGGCCCGACTGCTCGTCGCCCAGCAGGTTCCCGGCGCCGCGCAGGTCGAGGTCGTGGCTGGCCAGGGTGAAGCCGGCCCCCAGCGTGTCCAGCGTCTGCATCACTTCGAGCCGTTTCTCGGCGGCGGCGGAGAGGCGGTGGTGCGGCGGCCAGGTAAGATAGGCGTAGCCACGCTGCTTGCCGCGCCCCACGCGCCCGCGCAACTGGTACAGGCCCGCCAACCCGAACATGTCCGCCCGGTAGATGATGAGCGTGTTCACCGCCGGCATGTCGAGCCCGGATTCCACAATGTTAGTGGCGAGCAGCACGTCGTACTTGCCCTCACCGAACTCGGTCATCACCCGCTCAAGCTCTGTGGGCGCGAGGCGGCCATGGGCCATGATCGTGCGGATATCCGGCACAATCTCGCGCAGCCGCGCGGCCATGGGGTCCAGATCCTCGATGCGTGGCACCACGCAGAAAATCTGCCCGCCGCGGAATTTTTCGCGGGCGATGGCCTCTTTGATGACGAGGCTGTCGAACGGCATGATGAAGGTACGCACCGCGAGGCGGTCCACCGGCGGGGTTGTGATGAGCGAGAGGTCGCGCACTCCGGTGAGCGCCAGTTGTAGCGTGCGCGGGATCGGCGTGGCGGTGAGTGTCAGCACATGCACGTCGGCTTTCAGCTCCTTCAGCCGTTCCTTGTGCTTCACGCCGAAATGCTGCTCCTCGTCCACGATCAGCAGGCCGAGATCGGAGAATTCCACGCCCTTGGCCATCAGCGCATGCGTGCCGATGACGATGGAGATCTCACCGCTGGCCAGCCCCGCCTTCACCGCCGTGGCCTCCTTGGCCGTGACCATGCGCGAGAGCTGCGCCACTTTCACCGGCAGCCCCTCGAAGCGCGCCGAGAATGCGCGGTAATGCTGGCGGGCGAGTAGCGTGGTGGGCACCACAACGGCAACCTGCGTTCCCGCCATGGCGGCGACGAAGGCGGCGCGCAGGGCCACTTCCGTCTTGCCAAAGCCGACATCGCCGCAGATGAGCCGGTCCATGGGTTTGCCAGCCGCGAAATCCTCCAACACGTCGGAAATGGCCTTCGCCTGGTCCTCGGTCTCGGTATAGGGGAAGCGGGCGCAGAATTCGGCGAAGGCGCCGTCATCAGTGGCCAGCATCGGGGCCTCGCGCATCTGCCGCTCGGCGGCGAGGCGGATGAGCCCTGCCGCCATGTCCTGAATGCGGTTCTTGGCCTTGGCCTTGCGCGCCTGCCAGGAGGCGCCGCCGAGTTTGTCGAGCGAGACGCCCTCGGTCTCCTGCCCGAAGCGGGAAAGCAGATCGATGTTTTCGACAGGCAGGAACAGCTTGTCCCCGCCGTCATAGATCAGCTTCAGGCAGTCGTGGGCCGCGCCGTTCACGGTCACGGTCTCCAGCCCCTCGTAGCGGCCGATGCCGTGATCCTGATGCACCACCAGATCGCCCGCCTCGATCTCGGTCGCGTCGGCGATGAACTGGTCCGCGCGCTTCTTGCGCTTAGGGGGACGGGCGATGCGGCTGCCCAGCAGATCCTGCTCCGCCACCACGGCGAGACGGTCCGTAAGGAAGCCGCGTTCCAGCGGCAGCACCGCCAGCGCCGCGGTGCCCGGCGGCAGGGCGCGGGCTTCATCGGCGGTGGCAATGGCGCGAATATCACGGATGCCGTGCTCTTTCAGCATCAACGTCAGGCGCTCGCGGCTGCCAAAACTCCAGGCGGCGAGGATGATGGTGCGGCCCGAGGCGGTCCACTTGGTCTTCAGCTCGGCAAAACCGTTGAACGCCGCCAGCGGCTGGCCGGTAAGGATGGGGCCGGGGCGCCCGCCGATGTCCACGCCCTGGGCGCCGCCATCGGGCTTGGCGAAGGGCGTGATCTCGAAACACGGGCCTTTGGCCAGGGCGGCATCGAAACCTTCCCGATCCAGGTACAGCATGCCCGGCGGAATGGGGCGGTAGATTGGCTCGCCCGCGCGGGCCGGAGCGCGGCGCTCGGCATAATGGTCGGCGATCAACTCCAGCCGCGCCGCTACCGCGCCCTCGACCTGGTGGTCCAGACTGACGGACGCGCCGGGCAGGTAGTCGAAGATCGTCTCCATGCTCTCGGCGAAGAGCGGGCCGTAATGCTCGATGCCCGGATGCCGGTGCGCCTCGGTGACCGAGATATAGAGCGGGTCTTCAACGGCCTTCGGCCCGAACAGCTCGCGCCAGTTGGAGCGGAAGCGGGCGACTGAGGCGCCATCGAACGAAACCTCGGAGGCCGGGTGGAAATCCAGGCGCGGAAGAGCCTCGCCGGAGCGCTGGGTTTCGGGGTCGAAGCGCCTGATGCTCTCGATGGTATCGCCGAACAGATCGATGCGCACCGGCGATGCCTCGCCGGCGGGGAACACGTCGATAATGCCGCCACGGAGCGAGAACTCGCCGGCCTCCATCACCGTGCCGGTGCGCCGATACCCATCGGCGTCCAGGAAGGCGGCGATATCGTCCAGCGACACGGAGTCGCCCACGGCGAGCCGCATGCCCGCACCGGCCAGCGCCTTGCGCGGCAGCACTTTCTGCAACGCCGCGTTCACGGTGGTGAGCACGATGCGCTTCTTGCCCGGTTCGGCCTGCAGGCGGCTCAGAGCCGCGATGCGCTCGGCGATGATGCCGCCGTTCGGGGAAACGCGGTCGTAGGGCAGACAGTCCCAGGCCGGGAAGGTCAGGATTTCCGCTTCCGGGCCGAAGAACGCGATCTCCTCTGCCAGGGACGCCAGACGGTTGTCATCGCGCGCGATGTGCAGGACCGGCCCGTCATGCTCGGCATGGCGGCGTACCAGAACAAGCGCGTCCACGCCCTCCGGCGCGCCGTAGACCGGGATCATGCGCGCTTGAGCGCCGCTTCGCGGATGCGCCGCAGCATCGGGCTGTCGGCATAGTCGGGAATCGGCAGGCGGCCTGTAAGCCAGTCGGCCAGCTCGGCGTCCGGGAACTCCATCACCGCTTCAAGCTCGTCCAACTCGGCCTCGCTCATGGCGCCGATATTCGCCTTCACGAAGTCGCCGATCATCAGGTCGTTCTCATAGGTGCCGCGGTGCTGGGCACGGAAGACGATCCGCCGCCGGCGGGTATCCAGTTGGGTGTGGTCTGTCTCGCTCATCTCGGGTTGCGGTATAGGCGCGGTTTGGCCAAGAGTCAGCATGTGACGATGGATATTCTGCTCCCCCTGCGCGCGCCGATCTCCACCCTGCCTGGCCTGGGGCTGAAGCTGGCCGCCCTGGTGGCAAAGCTGGTGGGGGGCGGCACCGTGCGCGACGTGTTGTTCCATTTGCCCGTGGACTTCCACGACCGCCGCGCCACGCCCAAAATCGCCGAGGCCAGGCCGGGGAGCATTGCCACGCTGCGGGTGGAGGTGATCCGCCACGAGCCAGCCGCGCGCAAAAGCCAGCCGCACCGGGTGATCATCGGCGACGGCACGGGCTTTGCCGAGATCGTGCTGTTCCACGCGGCGCGACTGGTGCAGTTCCCGGTGGGGGCGCGGCTGATGGTCTCCGGCAAGCTGGAGCGCTTTAACGACGTGCTGGTGATGGCCCACCCCGATTATGTGGTGAGCCAAGCGCAGGAGCGGGATTTCCCGTGGATCGAGCCGGTCTGGCCGCTGGCCGCCGGGGTCGTGCCGCGCGTCATGCGCCGGGCGGCTTTGGGGGCGCTGGCGCGGCTGCCGGTGTTCCCCGAGTGGCACGACAAGGCGTTGCTGGCCAAGCGGGGCTGGCCCGGCTTCGTGGCGGCGCTGCATGCGCTGCACGCGCCCACGGAGGTGCCGGACCATCGCCCGGCCGAACGCTTGGCCTATGACGAATTGCTCGCCCGCCAGCTCAGCTTCGCCATCGTGCGCGGCATGCGCCGCCGCCGCCCTGGCCGCAAACTGCTGGGTGATGGCAGGCTGCGCAAGGCGGCGCTCGCGCGCTTCGGCTTTGCCCCCACGGCCGGACAGTTGCAGGCTTTGGCCGAGATCGACGCTGACATGGCCGCGCCGCATCGCATGCTGCGCCTGCTGCAAGGCGATGTCGGCTCCGGCAAGACGCTGGTGGCGGTGCTCGCCTGCCTGCGCGCGGTTGAGGCGGGCACGCAGGCTGCCTTCCTGGCGCCGACGGAGATCCTGGCCAAGCAGCATTTCGCCACCTTCCAGAAACTTTCGCCCGTGCCGGTGGCGCTGCTCACCGGCAACGTGAAGGGTGCTGCGCGGCGCGAGATTCTCGCGGGGCTCGCCGATGGCAGCATCCAGATTGTCATAGGCACGCATGCGATCTTTCAGAAGCATGTGGAGTTCCACGATCTTGGTTTGGCGGTTATCGACGAGCAGCATCGTTTCGGGGTCGGTCAGCGTCTCGCCCTGGGGGCGAAGGGCGATGCGACGGACCTGCTGGTGATGACGGCGACACCGATTCCGCGCACGCTGCTGCTCACGCATTGGGCGGAGATGGATGTTTCCCGCATCACCGAGAAGCCCAAGGGCCGCGAGAAGATCACCACCACGCTGCACAGCCTCGGCGATCTGGAGAAGGTGGAGGCGGCCATCTCACGCGCCATCGCGGCGGGAGGGCGCGTGTACTGGGTCTGCCCGCTGGTGACGGAATCGGAAGTGTTGGACATCACCGCCACGGAAATGCGCTTCGGCCAGCTGCGCCAACGCTTCGGCGATGTGGTGGCGATGGCGCATGGCAAGATGGACCCGGCGCAGCGCGACGCGGCACTGCGCGACTTCGCCGAGGGGCGCGCGAAAATTCTCGTTGCCACCACAGTGATCGAGGTCGGCGTGGATGTGCCGGAAGCGAATGTGATGGTGATCGAGCATGCCGAGCGCTTCGGCCTGGCGCAGCTGCACCAGCTGCGCGGGCGCGTGGGGCGCGGGGCCGCGAAAAGCTATTGCCTGCTGCTGCACGATTCCAAGCTTGGCCAAACGGCGGGCATGCGGCTTTCCCTATTGCGCGACACCGAGGATGGGTTTCTCATCGCCGACGAGGATTTCCGGCTGCGCGGCGCGGGAGAGTATCTGGGCACGAAGCAATCAGGGCTGCCGGGCTACCGCCTCGCCGACCCGGAACAACACGCCGCGCTGCTGGACATGGCGCGCCAGGATGCCGTGCTGCTGCTGCAACGCGACCCCAAGCTGGAGAGCGAACGCGGACAGGCGGCGAAGGTGCTGCTCAATTTGTTCGACCAGCGTGAGGCCATTCGAACCGTGAGAGCAGGATAATGCCCCCCTACCCCACCCGCCCGCAAGTCGGCATCGGTATCGTTCTTCTCCGTGGCGATGAAATTCTGCTCGTGAAGCGCGGCAAGCCGCCCGCGCTTGGGGCGTGGTCCCTGCCCGGCGGGCGGCAGGAGCTGGGCGAGACGGTGGAAGAGGCAGCGCGGCGCGAATTACTGGAAGAGACGAGCCTCGCCTGCGGGAATCTCACGCTCGTTGGCCATGTGGACTCAATCCACCACGACCCGCACGGGCGCATCCAGTACCAGTACACCATTCTCGACTTCGCTGCCCGCTACCTTGGCGGCGAGGCCCGCCCCGGCGATGATGTGACGGACTGCGCCTGGGTACGGCAGCAGGAATTCGACGATTACGGCCTGTGGGACGAGGCGCGCCGGATCATCGTCAAAGCATTTTCCGTAGTGCCGCCTTGAATTTTTTTGAATCCGGCGAGGTTTTTGAGGAAAACCAGTCCTCCAGCCCGCCATTCTTGTTTACCAGATATTTATAGAAGTTCCAGCGCGGCTTAGAGAGAAATCCGCCCTGCCCCGCCGCCCATGTGAAGAACGGGTGCGCCTTCGGCCCCTTCACATGCACCTTGCTCATCATCGGGAAGTCCACGCCGTAATTGATTTCGCAGAACCGCCCGATCTCCTCCTCGCTGCCCGGCTCCTGCGCACCGAAATCGTTGCACGGCACGCCGATGACCACGAGCCCGGCAGGGGAGAATTCCTTCCACACCGCCTCCAGCCCCTTGTATTGCGGGGTGAAGCCGCATTTGCTTGCCGTGTTCACCACCAGCAGCGGGCGCCCGGCCAGCGCGCTTAACGGATAGGGCTTGCCTTGCAGGGTCTCGAACGAGAAATCATAGGCGCTGGCCATTTTCACCCCCGGAATTTACACTCGGCTTATGAGCACTGAACCACCAATCACGGCACTTATCAACGTAATGGCCGCCTTGCGCGACCCGGACACTGGCTGCCCATGGGACAAGGAGCAGAGTTTCGAGACCATCGCGCCCTACACCATCGAGGAAGCCTACGAGGTGCGGGCGGCGATCGAGTCCGGCGAGCCGGAGCAGCTGAAGGACGAGCTGGGGGATCTGCTGTTCCAGGTGGTATACCACGCCCAGATGGCCGCCGAGCGCGGCTGGTTCAATTTCGACGATGTGGCGCGGAGCATTACCGGCAAGATGATCCGCCGCCACCCGCATGTGTTTGGGGACGAAGCCGTGCGCACCGCCGCCGGGCAGACCGCCGCCTGGGAGGCGCAGAAGGCCGAGGAGCGCCTGGCCAAGGCGCAGCACGGCGTGCTGGAAGGCGTGGCCACCGGCCTGCCCGCGCTTAAGCGGGCGCAGAAGCTTACCGCCCGCGCCGCAAGGGTGAAGTTCGACTGGCCGAATGCCGAGGCGGTGCTGGACAAGCTGGCGGAGGAAACCTCAGAGTTGCGCGCCGAATTGCCCGGCGCGGCGCCGGAGCGGATAAAGGACGAACTGGGCGACATGCTGTTCGTGCTGGCGAACCTCGCCCGGAAGCTGGGGCAGGATGCCGAGGCTTGCCTGGAAGGCGCGAACGAGAAATTCATCCGGCGCTTTTCCCGCGTCGAGGCGCTGCTCGCCGCCGAGGGGAAGACGCCGGCCTCGTCCAGCCTGGACGAGATGGACCGCTTGTGGAACGCCGCCAAGTTGGAGGGATTATGAAAACGCTGCTTGAAGGCTTCGAACGCTTTCGCAAAGGCTATTGGCAGGAGCACGAGGAGCTCTATTCCACCCTGGCGCGGGACGGGCAGTCGCCCCCGGCGATGGTGATCGCCTGCGCCGACTCACGCGTGGCACCGGAGGCGATCTTCGACTGCGCGCCGGGCGAGATATTCGTGGTGCGCAATGTGGGGGCGCTGGTGCCACCCTACGCGCCGGACGACAACTACCACGGCACATCGGCCGCCCTGGAATTCGCTGTCACCTCGCTCAACGTTCGCACCATCCTGGTGCTCGGCCATTCGCTCTGCGGCGGCGTCCGCGCGCTGATGAAGGGGCCCGGCGCCGGGCATGGGGACTTCATCGATTCCTGGATGGAAATCGCCAAATCCGCCCGCCAGCGCGTGTGCGACTCTCCCGAACCAGGGGATTTCGACGCGCAATGCCTGGCCTGCGAACATGAAGTGATCCGCGTCTCGCTCGACAACCTCCTCACTTTCCCCTGGATTGCCGAGCGCGTGCGCGATGGCAGGCTCACCCTGGCGGGGATGCATTTCAATGTGGAGACCGGGCTGCTGGAAGCGGTGGGGTGAAGCCTATCAGGCTTGTAGGGAAATAGCGGATGTGCCATGCTGCCCGGGCAACAAAAATAAGGGACGCAGTCATGGCCATCAACTCCAAGCACCCCGAAACACTTGCCTTGCACGCCGGTTGGCGGGCCGATGCCACTACCGGCTCGGTGGCGGTGCCCATCCACCAGACCACCTCGTACCAGTTTCACTCGCCGGAACATGCCGCGAACCTGTTCGCGCTGAAGGAATTCGGCAACATCTACACCCGCATCATGAACCCGACCACGGACGTGCTGGAGCAGCGTCTGGCGGCCATCGAGGGCGGCGTGGCGGCGCTGGCGGTGGCTTCGGGCCAGGCGGCTTCGGCCTTCTCGCTGCAGAACCTGGCTCGCGCCGGGGACAACGTGGTGGCCTCCACCGACCTTTACGGCGGCACCTGGAACCTGTTCGCCAACACGCTGAAGGACCAGGGGATCGAGGTGCGCTTTGTGGACCCTGTGGACCCGGAGGCTTTCGCCCGCGCCACCGATGACCGCACCCGCGCCTATTACGCCGAAACCCTGCCGAACCCCAAGCTGCGCGTGTTCCCGATCGCGGAAGTTGCCGCCATCGGCCGCAAATTCGGCATTCCGCTGATCGTGGACAATACCGCCGCCCCGCTGCTGGTGCGCCCCTTCGAGCATGGAGCTGCCGTGGTGGTGTATTCCACCACCAAATATATCGGCGGGCACGGCACCAGCATTGGCGGCGTGATCATCGATGGCGGCAATTTCGACTGGGGCGCGTACCCGGAACGCCAGCCGCTGCTCAATACGCCTGATCCCTCCTACCACGGCGCCGTATGGGGCGAGGCGGTGAAGCCGCTAGGGCCGATCGCCTACATCATCCGCGCCCGCGTGGTGCTGCTGCGCGATCTCGGGGCTGCCTTGTCGCCTTTCAACGCCTTCCAGATCATCCAGGGCATCGAGACCCTCCCGCTGCGCATCGCCCGCCATTCAGAAAATGCCGAGGCGGTGGTGAAATTCCTGACCTCCCGCAAGGATGTAACCAAGGTGATCCATCCGAGCCTGGCCAAGGGCTGGGACAAGGAGCTGGCAGACAAGTATCTCAAGGGTGGCAGGGGCGGGCTGGTCGGCTTCGAGCTTGCCGGCGGGGCCGAGGCGGGGAAGAGGTTCATCTCGGCGCTCAAGCTGTTCTACCATGTCGCCAATATCGGCGATGCACGCTCGCTCGCCATCCACCCGGCCAGCACCACGCATAGCCAGCTCTCGCTGGAGGACCAGCTCGCCACCGGCGTTTCCCCCGGCTATGTGCGGCTCTCGATCGGGCTTGAGCATATCGAGGATATCATCGCCGACCTCTCCCAGGCGCTCGACGCCACGGCGTGACGCGATCGGGGCGGGCACCTGGCCCGCCCTTTTCGTTTCGGGACAATGATAAATAACCGCCCCCGCTGGCGCGGCATGGAAAGCTGTGCAAGGTTTTCGTCATGGCACTCCTCCCGAATGTTGACAGGCTTCCCTCTGGCTCCACCCACCCGCGCAAGTGGATCGCGCCCGCCATTGGGGTGGCGCTGTTGGTCTTCCTGCTGGTGCAGGTGAACCCGCTCGTGCAGGTCAGTTCCGGCTATGCTGGCGTGCTCACCGATTTCGGCTCCGTGCAGCCGGTACCGCTGGTGCCTGGGCTGCATTTTGTCATTCCGTTCTATCAGCAGGTCTTTCCCGTCTCGGTGCAGCCGCAGACCGTCACCAGCGACGAGACGGCCTCGACGCATGACCTCCAGCAGGTGACGACCTCGATCGCCGTGACCTTCCATGTCGCCCCGGACAGTGCGCCGGACTTCTACCAGAATTTCCGCGATTTTGACACGCTGGGTAGCCGCATCATCGCCCCGGCCGTGTCCAACGACGTGAAGGAAGTGACCGCGAATTACGACGCCGAGGAACTGGTGACCAAGCGTGACGCCGTGGACGAGCAGATCAAGCAGCTCATCGTCGCTTCGCTGGCGCCCTATCACCTGACCGTGGAGGCGGTGAACGTCTCCAACTTCGCGTTCTCGGAGGCGTATGCCCAGGCCATCGAGCAGAAGCAGGTGGCCCAGCAGCAGGCGTTGCAGGCGCAGTACACCCTGCAGCAGACGCAGATCTCCGCCCAGCAGCAGGTGGTTCAGGCCAAGGCCCAAGCCGACGCCGCGGTGGCAACGGCGCAAGGCCAGGCGCAGGCGCTGCTGCTCACCTCCGAGGCGCAGGCCAAGGCAAACACGCTGATCGCGCAGTCGCTGACCCCCACCCTGTTACAGCAGAAGGCGCTGGACAAATGGGACGGCACCTTGCCGCACTACCTGACGGCTGGCGCGCCCCTGCCGTTCATCGGCACGGCGTCGTCCGAGCAGACGGGCAAATAAGCGCCGCTGCTGCCGGCCGGCAGGCATTGGTATTCCAGGCGCGGGTCGAGAGGAGCTTGATTAGGGATTCCTTGGAAATTCAGGGGGGTGGGAGACAATTTGTCACTTTTCCCGGCCCCAGAGGCTCTTTTATTTTTGACTGTAATAGTGTTGTCATAATGTATGATTACACTATGGCCGCGCCGGAAATTCGCTCAGGATGCCTCTCTTGGGTTGCCCCAGTACAGCGGTCAGGATGAACAGCCCCCAACCAGTGCGTCGCGGCCTGTTGCATTCATGCACATCCCGAAGACTTCAGGCACGGCCCTAATGTCTGGGTTGGCCGGGTCTTGCGAGTCGCCCGCCTTGGTCAAGGGGTTTGACCTTTGCCTTTTTGGTTCTTTCCGTGACTTCGGTACGCTCGACGTAAGCGAGCAGCGGAGGATTTATGCGTCTTCGGCCTCTCTGCCGGCTGAGTGCGAACTAATCACCGGACATTTTGCGTTGTCCACTCTGCGGCAAGCCTATCCGCACGCGCAGATCATGACCGTCTTGCGCGAGCCCTTCACGCGTCTGCTATCGCACTGGCTATTCTGGCGCCAGCAAACTGATCCTATGCTGGCGCCATTGGGCAAATGGGCGGACTTTGTTCGATACGCTCGTCAGCCCCTCGCAAGTTTTCTGAGTAACCCACTCGTGGCGTGCCAGACCGACAATTTGGCGCTCCGGATGCTGCTGTGGCCGCATCCCCTAATTCCAGTTGATCAGTTTATTAACCCCATCCATTACGAGCGACTGATTAAAGAGGCGACCGCGAAGCTTTGTTCATTGGAATTCGTTGATGCCCTTGAGAATGGTGATTTTGTACGAAACCTGGAAAGGTGGCTTGGTCGCACGCTTTCGTATGGGCGCGAGAATGAGACTATGCCTATTCCAGCGGAGTTCCGTGCGCCGTTGCACCGAGAATTCACTTCAGAGGCACATGAATTGCTCCGAGCGCGATCCCAACTCGATCTTCAACTCTGGGCCAGGATTGCCCGCCGGCGGATATCTGACTGCGACATCACCGAACTGCGCGAGCGAACCATTCTGAGCAACGTCGCGCGGTATGGTGCGCTCATGGCTTCCTGACGTAACATTCCACGGGCGTAGGTTGCGATCTGTTTCAGCAATATTTTGGTGAGAAAATTACAATTAACCCTAGATTTTATTTGCAAATTCAAAAACTTAAAGGTGAGGGTTAAGGCGGCCTTGTCTAAATAGGTTTTTCTTTCAGGGCACCTTGGGGCGCTCTGAAAACAAGTCCGTAAATACGGCAGTCCACCCCCAAAGGGCGGCAGGTTTTTGGAAAATGGTCGGAGCGGCGGGATTCGAACCCACGACCCCCAGTCCCCCAGACTGATGCGCTACCAGGCTGCGCTACGCTCCGAACCGTGGGGGGAGCCTGTAGCAACTTATGCCCGCGCCGCCAAGGCATGACAGTGAATTTATTCGAAAATCAATCCAGAAGCTTGCGCAACTCTTCGAGCGCCGAGAGCGTCTCACCCAGCAGGTGGCGCAACCGATCGATCTCCGCCTCGGTTTTCTGGCGCAGGCTCGGTTGTTCGGATGGTGCTGCTGGCAGCGCGGCCTCGGTCTCGGCCTCCTCGGGCAACAGCCCCGGCATGGGTAGCTGTGGCGCGGGCGGGGCAGGTTTTTTCAGGGCAGCGGCCGGCTCGGGCAGCATAACGGCCTGACGCTCGGCTTCCGCTGCCAGGCGTTCCTCGGCCGGCGCGGGCGGGATGTTGTCGTGAAACGCGCCACCGCCCTCACGCAGCAGCCGCTGCACGCCCTTGATCGTATAACCCTGGGTGTAGAGCAGATCGGCCACCCGGCGCAGTAGGGCCACATCCTCGGGCCGGTAATAGCGCCGCCCGCCGCCGCGCTTCAGCGGACGGACCTGCGGGAACTTGGTCTCCCAAAAGCGCAGGACATGCTGCGGGACATGGAGTTCATCCGCCACCTCGGAGATGGTACGGAAGGCATCGGCGGTCTTTCGCACGCGTGGACGGCCAGCCTCGTGCCCGCCCTCGTCGTCATCCGCGTTGAAGTCGTCTTCATCCACCATGCGGACCATCGATCTTTCCAATGTTGCTTACGATGCGGCCTGCTTGCCCGGCGGCGTATTCACGGCATCCCGCAAGATTTGGCTCGGGCGGAACACCAGAACTCGCCTGGGTAGAATCGGAACCTCGATGCCGGTTTTGGGGTTGCGGCCGATCCGGCGCCCTTTCTGGCGGACAGAAAACGTCCCGAACCCGCTGATTTTAACAGATTTTCCATCCGCAAGAGCGTCCGCGATGCGAGTGAGCACCAGTTCCAGCAGATCCGCCGATTCGTGCCGCGACAAACCCACGGTGGCATAGATAGCCTCTGTCAGTTGTGCACGGGTCAATGTGTTCATTTTTCAAGATTAGCACGCGCCTTTTAAGAATCAATAAGAACGTTTACGAATCTCTGTACTTTCAGCAATCTTTGATAATTGCCGTTGATTCTAACGCTTTTCTGTGGGCGCGTGCACTGGGGTTAGAGGCGCAGAAGCGCGGAACCCCATGTCAATCCCCCGCCGAGGGCTTCGAGCAAAATAAGCTGGCCGGGCTTGATCCGCCCCTCACCCACCGCCATGGCCAGCGCCAGCGGGATGGAGGCGGCGGACGTGTTGGCGTGCTTGTCCACGGTGACGACGACGCGCTCAGCAGGCAGGCCGAGCTTCTTGCCCACGCCGTCGATGATGCGCTTGTTGGCCTGGTGCGGCACCAGCCAATCGATATTGGCGGCGGTCAGGCCGTTGGCTTCCAGCGCCTCGCTCACCGCGCCGGAGAGCAGGGTGACGGCGTGGCGGAACACCTCCTTGCCGTGCATCACCAGATGACCGGACTTGTCGGGCCTACCCACGGCGCCATCGACATAGAGGATGTCGGCGAGCCGGCCATCGGAATGCAGATGGGTGGAGAGCAGGCCGGGCCCGTCCTTGGGCACGTTCCGGGCCTCGAGCAGAGCCGCCCCGGCGCCGTCGCCGAAGAGCACGCAGGTGCCGCGGTCTTCGAAATTCAGGATGCGGGAATAGACCTCCGAGCCGATGACCAGCACGCTGTCCACCTGGCCGGAGCGGATCATCGCATCGGCAACGGAGAGGCCATAGATGAAGCCAGAACAAGCGGCGGAGACGTCAAACCCGTAGGCGCGGTTGGCGCCGAGCGCCGCCTGGATTTGCACGGCGGTGGAGGGAAAGGCGTTGTCCGGTGTGGAGGTGCCGACGATGATGGCGCCCAGTTCCTCGGGCTTCAACCCGGCGGCTTCCAGCGCGGCGCGCCCGGCGGCGGCGCCCATGTAGGTCGCGGTCTCATGCGGGGCGGCGAAATGACGCTGCCTGATGCCGGTGCGCTCGGTAATCCATTCGTCCGACGTATCCACCCGTTCCGCCATTTCGGCATTGGTGACGATTTTTTCAGGCAGATAGGCGCCCGTGCCCGTGAGCACGGCGCGGCGGATCAGGGTATCAGACATTCTGTGCGGCCACGGGCTTGGCGGAGAGCAAGGAGCTGTCCATCGCCGTCAGGCCTTCGGCAATGCGGCTGTTGAAATCGTTGGCGACCATGTCCATCGCCACATCCACCGCGTGGGCAAAGCCCAGCGCATCCGTGCCGCCGTGGGATTTCACCACCACGCCATTCAGGCCGAGCAGCACAGCGCCGTTATAACGGCGGGGGTCCAGGGTTTCCTTCAGGCGCTTCAGCGAGCCTCGGGCGAAGACGTAGCCCATCTTGGCCAGGGGGCCGGCGGAGAACACGCGCCGGAGCAGTTCGCCGACCAGCTTCAACGCGCCCTCGCCTGTTTTAAGCGCCACGTTGCCGGTGAAGCCGTCGGTCACCACCACGTCCACCGTGCCGGCGGCGATGTCATGCCCCTCGACGAAGCCGTAGAACTGTTTGGCGATCGGGCTTTCGCGCAGACTGGCGGCGGCGGCATTCAGGATCTCGTCGCCCTTGCCTTCCTCGGAGCCGATATTGAGCAGCCCGATGGTCGGGCGCGGCAGGCCGAGCACGATGCGGGCGAAGACATCGCCCATCAGCGCGAATTCGGTGAGGTTGCGGGAGTCGCAGACCACATTGAGGCCGAGATCGAGCATCACCACGTCGCCGCGGGCCGACGGCGCGGTTGCCGCCATGGCCGGGCGGTCGATGCCCTTCAGGGTCTTCAGCACGATCTTGGAAAGCGCGAGCAGCGCCCCTGTATTGCCTGCCGAGACCACGCCAGCGGCCTCACCGTTCAGCACGGCGTCGATCGCCCGGCGCATCGAGGAGTCGCGCAGACGCAACGCCACCGTCGGCTTCATATCGCCGGCGATGATTTCCGTCGTGGGACACAGCTTGCAGCACTGCTTCAGCCGCTTGGTCGCGGCAATCAGCGGGGCAACCCGCGCCTCGTCCCCGAAAACTAGGAAATGCGCGAGATTGTGGCGCTCCGCCGCAATCTCCAGCCCAGCAATAATCACCTCAGGAGCGTGGTCTCCGCCCATGGCATCCACAGCCAGTATATTCGTCCGGCTCATTGCATACCTCGGGCGTTATCCATCACCGCCTGGCTGAAACCCTGCCGTTTAGACGCGAACGACGCCTTTGGCTTCCTTGCCGGCGCCAACAACCTCGCGGTTGTCGTAATGGCCGCAATGGGCGCAGACGTGGTGCGGGCGCTTCAGCTCGCCGCAGTTGGCGCACTCGGCATGCGCCTCGGCGCGCAGAGCGTGGTGGCTGCGGCGCATGCCAGCGCGCGACGGGGAGGTTTTACGTTTCGGTACGGCCATGAGCTTATGCCTTAAAAATTCAGTCAGTGTGATTGGAAGGCGCGGCGTAGCAGAGCCGACGCCGCATCGCAAGTCATGCCTGCCAATCCCGGTGGGCGCGGTGCGCTTTCCTTGAAAAACTGGGCTTATTCAGGCTTTGTGAACCTGGCCTTGAGCCCCGCGAAGGGGTGAGCGGAGTCGTCGCTCGCCTCGGGCGGGAGTTCCGCGCCCGGCTTGCGCGGGTATGGGTCGAGCGCCAGGGCCAGTTGCTCGGCCAGGGCGGCGCCGAGGTCGATCATGCCGTTATAGTAAGGCAGCTCGTCCGGTCCCTCGAGGGATTCGGGCAGGAATTCCTCCTCCTCGTCCGCCGGCAGGGTCTCGGAGGGCACGAAGCGCAACTCCGCCTCCTCCTCGATGCTGCTCTCGAACGGCTCCAGGCTGATCACGCAGACCTGCGTGACTCGCGCGCGCATCTTCAGAGTCGCGGCGATCACCCCGCTCCGCTCGTGGCGTAGGGTGAAGTTGCCCCGCAACTTGGCGATGCCGGGCAGGCCAAACCGTTCCGCCAGTGCGACGCGGGCGGCATCGTCGGCCTCCAGCTCGTACGTTTGCGGGTTTTCATGTATAAGTCCGGCCTTGACGGTCCGGCTGAGTTCTTCGTCCATGCGCGCAATATAGTCGCCGCGCATTGACACGAAAGCCCCAGCCGTGAGACCCAGCCATGGAAGGCCTTGTCGTGGAATTGAGGATTATCGCGTGCGCACTGCCAAGCTGAAGTTTTCGCTCCTGTCCTGCGCGCTGCTACCCCTGTCCGGCTGCGCCATCTTCTCGGACGCGCCGCATTACCGTGGCGTGGCGGTGTCCCAGCACGATCTCAAAGAGCTGACCCCAGGCCTCTCCCAGCAGGCTGACGTGCAGGCGGTGCTCGGCCCGCCGACCTTCGTTGAGCAGTTCAACCAGAACAACTGGGATTACGTGTCCCAGGTCACGCACATGCGCATCGGCCAGACCGAGGGCGTGAAGACCCAGCACGTGGTGGTCATGACCTTCGACAATAACGGCGTGTTGCAAAGCATCACCCAGAAGGACACCGGTGATGCCGTGCATGTCGCCATGGATGGCAACCGCACGCCGGTGCCGGGCGGGCATCCCGGCTTCTTCCAGATGCTGGTCGGCGGCGTGGGCAGCTACAACCCGCTGGGCGCGGCCTCGGATACCTCCGCCGGCGGCCTCGGCGCGGCGCCCGCTGATGTCGGTAACAGCGGCAGCAGCAGCAGCGGGTTCTAACCAGTGCGCCGGCGGGTTTTCCTCTCCGGCGTCTCCATGGGCGGGCTGGCCGTGGCCTCGGCGCGGGCGCAATCCGCGCTGGGCACATCGGCCCTGCCCTCGCCGCCCAACATGCAGGCAGCCAAGCTCTACGATACAGTGGGCAACGGCTTCAACCGCATCGTCATCGCCCGCTGGGGCGACGGCGTGCTGCCAAACGCCCCTCCCTTCAACCCGAATCCGCTGACCGGCGAGCAGGCCGACCGCCAGTTTCCCCATGACGGCGTGATCGCCGCCCTCATCAACCCGCCCCCGGCGCAGGATGGCATTCCCCGCAAGGTGCTGGTTGTGGCCACGCCGGATGTACCGGCGCGCATGGTCTTCCCCGGCGGGGTGGACAACCCAGATGTCGCGGGGCGTGAACAGGGCATCACAATCATCAACTTGCAATATCTGGGCGGGCGCTGGGCCACGGTGGATGGCGGCTACCAGTCCCGCCGCATTGCCGACGGTACGCTATGCCAGATGTCCGGCCCGGCCGCCGCAGCGCTCGGCGGCACGGTGCAGGGCGTGCTGGCGCCGCAGGGTGGTTGCGCCACGCCCTGGGGCAACGTCCTGCTGGGCGAGGGCGATGCCGGGCCCTGGCTGACGCGCCTGGCTGGCGTTGGTTATGGCTATGCCGACCCGGCGCAGGCGCCGCGCTTCGGCTGGGTGGTGGACCTGAACCCGCTAAATCCGCTTGATATTCCGATCAAGCGCACGGCGCTCGGGCGGATCTCCCGTTCCGGGCTCGTTGCCACCCAAACCAAGGACGGCCGCCCGGTGGTGTTTTTCACCCAGGACGACCCTGCCGGCTTCCTGTTCCGCTTCATCGCCGCCACCAATGCCACTGATGGCACGGCGCTCGATTCGGGGACGATCTCGGTAGCGCAGGTCCAGAGCAGCGCCATAAATTGGGTGGATCTCGGGACCGATGTGCCAACCCTGGCCGGGCTCGCGGGTGCCGCGGCCCAGGCGGGCGCCTCGCCGTTCGATGCTCCAGGTGGCCTTGCGCTGACAGCGGACGGCGCCACACTCTACCTCGCCTGCCGCGGCAATGCCGCGCGCACCCAGGCGGACGCGCTCAACCCCCGCGCCGGGGATAATAACGGACACGTCATCGGCTTCGCCATTCACGGTGGCGATGTGACGGCGAAATCCTTCATCGGCAAGCTCGTGCTGGTGGCGGGCAACCCGGCCAGTGCGCTGGGCACTCAATACGGCCCAGGCAGCCAGGCTTGGCTGCGCCAGCCGCGCACGCTGGATCTGGACACGCAGGGCCAGCTCTGGATCGGCACCGACCAGGGAGGTGACACCAGCAAGACCGCCGACGGGCTGTTCATCATGCAGACGGGCAGCGGCGCGCCCTACCTGCTCAGCATGGCCTATCTTGCGCCCAAGGGAGCGGCCATGGGCGGTGCGGCGTTCGACGCCGCGACCAGGACAACGTTCGGCATGGTGCGCCATCCTGGCGCCACGCCCACGGCCAGCTTCAACTTCCCGGCCACGCGCTGGCCCACCTTCAAGCCCAACATGCCGCCGCAGAGCACGGTGATCGGGCTCGTCCAGCAGTGATCGAATTTCGCAGTTGCGCCTTCGGCAGTGCGGAGTTCGCCGCCTGCCTTGCCATACGCATGGAAGTCTTCGTTGCCGAGCAGAACGTGCCGGAGGAGGAAGAGCGCGACGAATGGGATGACACCGCGCGGCATTTCCTCGCCTGGGTGGAAGGCCAGCCCGCCGCAACGGCGCGGGCAGTGGCCAAGGCGCCGGGGCTTGTGAAAATCGGGCGTGTCGCCGTGCGCGCGCCGTATCGCGGCACCGGACTCGGGGCGCGGCTGATGCGCGCAGTGGAGGCCGATTATCCGGGCGCCACGCTCATGCTGGATGTGCAGCTCCAGGCCCTGCCCTTCTATGCAAAGCTTGGCTACGTGGCGGAAGGGCCGGTGTTCGACGATGCGGGCATCCCGCACCGGCGTATGGTGAAACAACCGGCTTAGCCCGCGCCGGGGATGGTCTTGCCCGGGTTGAGCAGGTTGGCAGGGTCGAGCGCGTGTTTCACGGCGCGCATCAGGTCCAACGCCACCGGCGATTTATGCGCCGCCATGCCCGCGAGTCGAAATTGGCCGATGCCGTGCTCGGCCGAGAAGCTGCCGCCCATGGAGACGGCCAGGGCCTCGATATCCGCCGTAATGGCCACCTTGCGCGAGGCCAGATCCGCCATGCTCTGGCCCTCGGGCGGGCGGATGTTGATGTGCAGGTTGCCGTCCCCGACATGGCCAAAGATGTTCGGCCGGCAGTCGGGGTATTTTTCCGCGACCAGCGCTCTTACCGCCGCGACCATGGCCGGGATTTTGCCGAGCGGCACGGAAATATCGTGCTTCACCGCGCCGCCTGCGGCCAGCTCGCCCTCGGAGATGGCCTCGCGCAGGGCGATGAAATGCAGCCGCTCGCGCTCTGACTGGGCGATAACCGCGTCGCTGGCCATGCCCTGCTCCAGTGCCTGGGTCAGTACGGATTCCAGAGTCGCGCCGGGGGCATGGGCCGAGTCGGGCGCGGAAACCTCCAGCAACAGATAGCCCGGCGCGGCAAAAGGCAGCGCTCCGCCCGCGATATGCGCGGCGCCCAGAGCCAGCGAGTCACCGTCCATGTACTCGCACAGTGTGAGCCCGGAGCCGGCGGCGGCGCGCGCGGCCTGGAACAGGCGCAAGGCAGCCTCGGGCGAGGCCGTGCCCACCAGTGCGCTGGACCGCGCGGCGATCGCCGGATACAGGCGCAGGCAGGCGGCGGTGATGATGCCGAGCGTGCCCTCCGCACCAATGAAGAGCTGTTTCAAGTCGTAGCCCGTATTGTCCTTGGGGCAAGCGTTCAGCCCATCCCAGATGCGGCCGTCGGCCAGCACCACTTCCAGCCCCAGCACCTGGGCGCGCATGGAGCCGTAGGAGAGCACCTGCATGCCGCCGGCATTGGTGGAGATGACACCGCCGATGCGCGCCGAGCCCTCGGCGCCGAAGCTGACGGGGAAGAAACGTCCTGCCTCCGCCGCCGCACTTTGCAACTCGGCCAAGGTGAGTCCGGCCTCGGCGGTGATGTAATTCGCCGCGAGGTCAAGCGCCCGGATGCGGTTCATGCGGTTGAGGCAGAGAATGAGCTGCGGCGGCCCGGCAATGGGCACCGCCCCCGCGACAAGCCCGGTATTGCCGCCCTGAGGCACAATGCTCACCCCATGCGCGGCACAAATTTTCACAATTTCAGCAGCTTGCTGGGTAGTGTTGGGAAGGACGACGGCGCAGGCCGGGTTTTGCACCAAGCCGCGCCAGTCGCGCTCGTAATAGGCGCGGTCAGCGGGCTGGGTGAGTACCCCGCCCTGCCCCACAACCGCGGCCAAAGCCGCGATCAGGCTGGAGGACTCCGGCCCAACCACTTTATTTTGCGGCTTTTCCAAGCTTGTACGCCAGGGCTTCCTCGGCCGTGGCGACGCCGCCATGCGCGGCGGACCAGGCCATCGGGTTTTCCAGGAACTTGCGCACGCCGGAGAGCGCGGCATCCGAGAAGTAAGGCTGGCTCTTCGCGGCTTCCAGCACATCCCACCAGGTGCAGAGATGGTGGAGCGAGATGTTCATGCTGGCCAGGGTCTCGAAGCTGCCAGGGAACACGCCGTAGAAGAACACGACGAAGGTGTGGTTGCAGATCGCCCCTGCCTCGCGCAGCGCCTTGGCGAATTGAATCTTGGAGCCGCCATCGGTGGTCAGGTCCTCGACCAGCAGGGTGTTCAGCGCTTCCGGCACGTCACCTTCGATGAGCGCGTTACGGCCGAAGCCCTTTGGCTGCTTGCGGATATAGGCCATGGGTGCCGACATGCGCTCGGCGATCCAGGCGGCAAACGGAATGCCCGCCGTCTCGCCACCGGCCACGGCCCGGATGGTCTCGTAGCCGACATGGCGGGAGATCTTCTCCACCGCGAGATCGCAGATTTTCGCCCGGGCGCGGGGGAAATAGATGATCTTGCGACAGTCGATATATACGGGCGACTTCCAGCCGGAGGTGAGTGTGTACGGCTCCTCGGGCCGGAAATTCACCGCCTTGATCTCCAGCAGCAGCTTCGCCGTGGTCAGCGCTGCGTCCCGGTCCCAGTCGGTCGCCCAGTCAATTTTGGCGGCAATCCGGCCACTCATGTCATAACTCCGAAATTTTTTATCCGGCCCCTCTCCTAAACCGCCTGCCGCATCCCGTCCATGCGCACGGGTACGGCGCGGCAGGGTTGTATGGCGCGGCGGTGGTGTTATGGAGGTGCGCGATTGCATGGAGAGAGACCCTGACTATGGCAAAAATCAAGGTAAAAAACCCCGTCGTGGAGATGGACGGCGACGAGATGACCCGGATCATCTGGGGGTTTATCAAGGAAAAGCTCATCCTGCCCTATCTCGATATTGACCTGAAATACTACGACCTCGGCATAGAGCACCGTGACGCGACCGACGACCAAGTGACACTGGATTCGGCGCTGGCCACCAAGAAGTATGGCGTCGCGGTGAAATGCGCCACCATCACCCCGGACGAGGCGCGGGTGGAAGAATTCAACCTGAAGAAGATGTGGAAGAGCCCGAACGGCACCATCCGCAATGTGCTGGACGGCACCATCTTCCGCGAGCCGATCATCTGCAAGAACGTGCCCCGCCTGGTGCCGCACTGGTCGCAGCCGATCGTCATCGGCCGCCATGCCTATGGCGACATCTACCGCGCCACCGAGACCAAGATCCCCGGCCCAGGCAAGGTGAGCCTGGTGTACACGCCCGAAGGCGGCGAGCCGCAGGTGATGGAAGTGCATGACTTCAAGGGCCCGGGCGTTGCCATGGGCATGCACAACACGCTCGCCTCCATCGAGGGCTTCGCCCGCGCCAGCTTCAACTACGGCCTGTCGCGCAAATACCCGGTGTACCTCTCCACCAAGAACACGATCCTGAAGGCCTATGACGGCATGTTCAAGGACACGTTCCAGGCCATCTTCGACGCCGAGTTCAAGGAGAGGTTCGACGCCGCCGGCCTGACCTACGAGCACCGCCTGATTGACGACATGGTGGCCTGCGCCCTGAAGTGGAGCGGCGGCTATGTGTGGGCCTGCAAGAACTACGATGGCGACGTGCAGTCCGACATCGTGGCGCAGGGCTTCGGCTCGCTCGGGCTGATGACCTCCGTGCTGTTAAGCCCGGATGGCAGTGCCGTGGAGGCCGAGGCCGCGCACGGCACCGTGACCCGCCACTACCGCGAGCACCAGAAGGGCCGCACCACCTCCACCAACCCGATCGCCAGCATCTTCGCGTGGACGCGCGGGCTGATTTATCGTGGCCAGTTCGACGGTACGCCCGACGTGACCGCCTTCGCCGAGACACTCGAACGGGTGTGCGTGGATACCGTGGAATCCGGCTTCATGACCAAGGACCTGGCGATTTTGATCGACAAGGACGCCCCCTGGCTGAATACCCAGGACTTCTTGGACAAAATCGACGCCAACCTGAAGGCCGCGATGAAGTAAGAAAAAGGGCCGGTGGCGTCAGCCACCGGCCCTTACATTCTGCTCCAGCCGGGCGCGGCGAAAATCAGCCCTGCTGTACCGGATACTGCCCCTCCCAGCCGCCGCCGAGCGCCTGGTAGAGCGTCACGAGATCCGTCCCCAGCCGCTGGGTGGACTGCGCCTGGTTCTGCTGGGCGGCCAGCAGCGCCTGCTGCGCGTTCAGCA
>Ga0326727_10000440_pt1 | contig 172031 bp, 155 predicted proteins | sample MB2enrmetagenome_FD_207643 | JGI IMG/M metagenome (GOLD analysis project Ga0326727, IMG submission 207643) | Lab enriched peat soil microbial communities from McLean, Ithaca, NY, United States - MB29MY | ecosystem: Environmental > Terrestrial > Soil > Wetlands > Peat | place: USA: New York... | reverse complement strand
ACTATTCCTTCACACTGGACACAGATTACCGTGGTAGCAGGGTCACGATATTTCGTGGGACGCAAGCCGTAGCGCGGATTCTATCCCCAGTTGTCAACTCCCTCAAGTCGGGCCGCTCCGAGATCGTCATGGAAAGCGGGACAGTCCGCGAGGTGAATCTGCCCACGATTGGGATGAACCTCTACTACCCAACGCCTAACCCCGGCCACCGGGCGGCCCCGCAAGAACCGCAAGTCGCGCAGATCGTCCCGGCCGCCAAGGCGGGCGCCGGACGGTGAACCCGGCTCAGGAACACAGAGAGCCAGTCCCTCCCCCGCGCTGGCTCTCTGTGACCCCCGGCAGGCTGCAAAACCGATTGGTCAAATCGGCCCAAAAGAAACAGAAAGGGCTGGGAAAGCGTTCTCCCCCCCCTCGGTCTTGCTGCTTACTGCCTACTGCTCCTCCTGCGCCCAATTCTCCACGATCAATTGCGGAACCCGGCGGAACTCCCGTGCGTTATTCGTAACCAAGGTTAACCCCAGAGCCAGGGCGTGGGCGGCAATCAGCAAATCGTAGGCGCCTATGGGTAACCCTTTCCTTTCGAGTTCCGCCCGCATCCGGCCATAGTGCCGGCCGGCACGCGCGTCCAGAGGCAGCACCGGGATCAGCCGTTCCAAGCCTTCGAGGCGCAGAAGGTTTGCTTCGCGATGCTGGCTCTTCCAGGCGCCATAAACCAACTCCAGATAGGTGATGATGGACATGCCCACATCGCCCGGCCGCAGCCGTTGCAGGCGTGCCAGGACACCGTGAGGCTTTTGCTTTGCTATATAGATGCAAATGTTCGTGTCGAGGAGGTAGCGCATCAGATCCCCGCGCGCTTATCCATTTTAGGTTGACTGCGGCCACCCTTGAAGAAATCAGCGGAGAGCCCGGTAAGAAGCTGGAAAGCCGCTGAAAGATTCGCCGAACGCTCCCGCAGCACAATCTCGTTCCCGCGCTTCGTAATTTCCACCTGTTGCGAGCGGAATCGAAGCTTCTTGGGAATTCTCACCGCTTGGCTGTTTCCGCTGCGAAAGACCTTAGTAATGGCCATTCCAAAAGTATATACAGGATGTAGATACGTTGCAAGAGGCAAAAGTTAAGTGGCGAGTGATGAGCTACGAGTGACGAGCAGGAAAGGAGGAAGGACAGTGCAAGTGATGTTGAAGAACAGTGACGAGTGATATGTGACAAGCAAGCAGGGCTGAGGAAGAGTGGCGCGCGGGGCGCAGCCCTTGGACAATCCATCGGACCAGCCACGCTTCGCCGCATCGGTTATCGACGTGAACGAGCACCCAGATGAGGAGGCGCAATTCCCCCGGGGGCGCAGCATTTGGACAATTTATCGGGCCGCGCACACTCCCCCATATCGGTAATCGGTAGTGCCGGGTAAGAGGATGAAACAATTTGCCGAGCACGCGTCTCGGCGCAAGGCCCTTACTGATGTTGGTCTTGCCCCGTTAAGGAAAACAAAAAGGGCGGGGAAAGCCTTCTCCCCGCCCTGGGTCTTGCGGCTTACTGCCTTCTGCTTACTGCTTGCTGCCTACTGTTCTTAATACATTCCCCCGCCCATGCCGCCGCCCATGCCGCCGCCGGGACCTCCAGCCTGCTTCTCTTCTTTCTCTGGGATCTCACAGACCAGCGCCTCGGTAGTGAGCATGAGTGAGGCGATGGAGGCAGCGTTCTGGAGCGCGGTGCGGGTGACCTTGGTCGGGTCGATGACGCCGGCTTCAACCAGGTCGCCGAAGGTTTCGGTTTGTGCGTCGAAGCCGTAGTTGGTGTTATTGTTATTCCGGACCTTCTCGGCGACCACGGCGCCTTCATGTCCGGCATTGGCAGCGATCAGGCGCAGGGGCTCTTCGAGCGCCCGCTTGACGATGTCGATGCCGATCTGCTCATCGCCGCTGGCCTTGAGTTTGTCGAGCGCGGGAATGCTGCGAACCATCGCCACTCCTCCGCCCGGCACGATGCCTTCCTCGACCGCCGCCTTGGTGGCGTGCATGGCATCCTCGACGCGAGCTTTCTTTTCCTTCATCTCGGTCTCGGTTGCCGCGCCCACCTTGATCTGGGCGACGCCGCCGACCAACTTGGCGAGCCGTTCCTGAAGCTTCTCGCGATCGTAGTCGGAAGTGGTCTCTTCGATCTGGGTGCGGATCTGCTTGACCCGCCCTTCGATTTCGGAGGACTTGCCGCCGCCTTCCACGATGGTCGTGTTGTCCTTGTCGATGGTGATCTTCTTGGCGCGGCCCAGGTCATCCAGCTTGACGTTCTCCAGCTTGATGCCCAGATCTTCCGTGATCGCTTTGCCGCCGGTGAGGGTGGCGATATCCTCCAGCATCGCCTTGCGGCGATCGCCGAAGCCCGGGGCCTTCACCGCGGAGCATTGCAACGTTCCGCGCAGCTTGTTCACCACCAGGGTCGCCAGGGCTTCGCCCTCGACTTCCTCGGCGATAATCAACAGGGGCTTGCCCGCCTTGGCGATCTGCTCGAGCAGCGGGAGCAGGTCCTTCATGGAGCTGATCTTCTTCTCGTGAATCAGCACCAGCGCGCTTTCCAGCACGCACTCCATGCGCTCGGGATCGGTGACGAAGTAGGGTGACAGGTAGCCACGGTCAAACTGCATGCCCTCGACCACTTCCAGGGCAGTCTCCATGGTCTTCGATTCCTCCACCGTGATGACCCCGTCCTTGCCGACTTTCTTCATGGCTTCGGCAATGATGGTGCCGATGGTCGGGTCGTTGTTGGCGGAAACCGAGCCGACCTGCGCGATCATGGCGCCCTCGACGGGCTTGGAGAGTTTCTCGAGTTCGCCCTTAACATGCTTCTTGGAGCCATCCTTCTGGGTTTCGTCGTAACCACAGACGGCGCGTACGGCCATCTCGATGCCTCGCTTGATGGCCATGGGATTTGCCCCTGCGGCCACGGTCTTCACGCCCTCGCGGTAAATCGACTGCGCCAGAACCGTCGCCGTGGTGGTGCCGTCACCGGCCACGTCCGAGGTCTTGGAAGCCACTTCCCGCACCATCTGGGCGCCCATGTTTTCCAGGGGATCTTTCAGTTCGATTTCCTTCGCCACGGTCACCCCGTCCTTGGTAATCGTGGGGGAACCGAATTTCTTGTCCAGAACCACATTGCGGCCCTTGGGACCTAACGTCACTTTCACGGCGTTCGCCAGCTTATTCACCCCTCGGAGAATCGCTTGGCGGCTTTCTTCGCCGTGTATAATCTGTTTTGCGTTTGCCATCTTACCTCCCTCCAGTTCCTTTCCTCCCCTCCCGCTTTACTGCCTCGGGATGGCGGAGTTGATGAGTTCGAATTGCCCCCGCGGCCAGCCCGCGCCTTTCGGAGCGAGTCGCCGCATTGATTGCGCGGCGGCGCTTACTTCTTGCCCGCTGCCGCTTTCGCGCTCTCGATAACTCCCAGCACTTCGTCTTCGCGCAGGATCAAGTACTCGTTGTTGTCAACCTTGATCTCCGTGCCCGAGTATTTGCCGAACAGGATGCGATCCCCCGCCTTCACGTCCAGCGGAATGATCTTCCCGTCTTCCGTCTTTTTCCCATTGCCGGCAGCAATCACCTCGCCCTCCTGCGGCTTCTCTTTCGCCGAATCGGGGATAATGATCCCGCCCTTGATGGTTTCTTTCTCTTCGATCCGCTTCACTATCAGTCGATCATGAAGAGGTCGTACCGTCATGATGAGTCTCCTTTCCTCCTCAGATTAGCTCGAGGCCGGAACCACCGCGCTGGACGGCTTTTGCCCCCGCCCGGAGGCCCCCTCGCGCTAGTGCAACTAGGCCTTGATGGGTCGTTTCCCATGCTTCGCCGAGATTGGATTCGCGGCGTTTGGCACTCACCTGTTGCGAGTGCTAAAGTACTCTATGCAGGCTCGCTTGTCAAGCACCAAATTTGGTCTGGAATCAATGAATTAGCACTCGTCGATGTCGAGTGCCAATTCGCCTATTGAAGGCCGTATTATTTTCTTTATTTTTCTGTAAGGAGTTGAAATCATTGTAATTAGTCACTATTTTGAATCGCCGCGGAGCCGCCATGCCCGTTCTGAATAAGTCCACTAACAAATCGGTTTTGTTCTGAGTAGCAGTATCCTCATATAATGCCGTATAATGGTTTGTCAAGATGAAATGCCAACGGGATTATCAACGCTCACCCCGTGTCCAATCTGCCCGCGCCTCTAGGCCGTGGGGGCTGGTTTTACCCGCCTGCCTCCTGATATTTGCGGCATCCGCTTGCGCTCAAGAAGAGGGTCAAGAACCTCCCCCGGCTGAGACGCAAGCCACCCGAACGGCGCCAGATGCCCTCCTGCCCCAGATCACGGCGGCTATTCAGGGCTTGACGACCCGCGATGTCGCTGCCTTGTCGAAAGCTCTGCACATTGGGGAGAGGCTGGAGATTACTGCGCCAGGCGCTCAACCCAACATGCTTACGTCAGTCGGCGACTTGGACGGGGACGGCGTTCCGGAAATGCTTTTGAAGTGGGCTATCCCGGATATCCTCGCAGGGGCAGAGGTGGCGCCGGCTCCGGATTCGCGGCCCCTCTGGGGGGTTTACCTGCTTTCCTGGGATGGCGCGCACTGGAAGGCCTCCCGCCTGCTTACCGGAGTCGACACCTTCATTCGCCTCATGATTAATTTGGGCCCGCCGGTGGGGCGGGGCTTGGCCGTGGTGATTCAGGAGAGTGACCCCCCAATCGCCTACCCTGCTATATTTCAGGTCAAGGACCACGCGGCGACGCTGCTGTGGGATGCGCAATCGGACGACAGCCAATACGAGCCCTTACTCCAGGGCCGCGTGAATTTCCAGGACCATGCGAATGCGCCCGCAGAAATGATCGTGGCTGGTCGAGCCGACCCGGGGTTGCTGCAAGTCGACCCAAGGGGCCATCGCGGCTTCCAGGCGCGCGCGGTCTACCATTGGGATGGGAAGGCCTTCATTCCAACGAAGACCGAGTATTCCGCGGACCAGGATTACACGATCTATCGTTTTATTTCGGCGCTCCATTTGCACGATTACAAGTCGGCCTATGCGCTGATAGTTCCGGCCAAATTCTTGAAGGCCGATTCGCCCACGCTGGATGCCTTCCGGATTTTCATCCAGGACAACTGGCCGGAGTTTCTTCAGGATGAGGTGTTCCAGGCGCCGGAGCCGCCCGCGGGCTCGCCGGACGAACACTTGTTCGTTTTGCCCAAGCCGGATCAGCGCTATGTTTATCACCCGGTTTTTTCCAGCGATGGTAAATTCCTACTGACCGGCTTGACCCGTACCAGGGAGGCGCTGCCGGCGGAACCCTAACTCGGAACGAAACCAAATTATGAATTATGAATTCTGAATTATGAATTATGAACCGATCGATTCTTCACGGGCACAAAAGTAAATTCATGTGGGCGCGCATTCATAATTCATAATTCATAATTTGATTTGGCTTCGAGCTTCAATTTATGACTCTCCCCCATGCGATCCTCCTCTTCGTGGCCGCGGTACTGGCTGGCGCCATGAATTCTGTCGCCGGGGGCGGCAGTTTCTTCTCCTTTCCCGCGCTCATTTTTACCGGAGTTCCTCCCATTCCCGCCAATGCCACCAACACCGTGGCGGTCTGGCCGGGGTCGGTGGCGAGCGTCTTCTCCTATCGGAAACGCTTGCCGAAGTCCGCGCGCGTCATGGTTCCGCTAATTACCGTCAGCATCATTGGCGGCGTGGTGGGCGCCGTGGTGCTTCTGCACACGCCGCAGGCGACTTTCATGCACCTGGTTCCGTACCTGTTCGGAATTGCCACCTTACTTTTCGCCTTTGGCAAGCGCCTGACCCAGAAACTTGGGCAAGTGGTCAAACGGACGGGGCCTCCTTCCTGGCCCACTCTCGTCGGGCTCACCCTGGTGCAATTCTTGATTGCCCTTTATGGGGGCTTCTTTGGTGGCGGCATGGGCATCCTAATGCTGGCGATGTTGGAGATGATCCATATCGAAGATATCCACGCCATGAACGGGCTGAAAGCGCTGCTGGGCACCGCCATCAACGGCGCGGCCGTGGTGACATTCATCGTCGCGAAGCAGGTGATGTGGCCGCAGGCGATTCTGATGATCGTCGGGGCCGTGGCGGGAGGATATGGCGGCGCCCACTATGCTCAGAAGCTCGACCCCCGCTGGGTGCGCGCCACGGTCATCGGCGTCGGAACCGGAATGACGATCTACTTTTTGTGGCGATATTGACCCCCTTCTGAACTCCGCGGGCTTCTTCCCCTGGCGGGAGGGGGCGGCATAAAGCAGGTTTTCGCGCTTCATAATTCCGAATTCGTAATTCATAATTGGTTCGCATGACTGACGAACTGAAATCCCAACCCTCGGAGAATGCGTACATCGAATTCCGCCGCGTCTTCAAGGCATTTGATGAACAACCGGTGCTTGAAGACGTGAGCTTCGAAGTCCGGCGCGGCGAGATGGTGGCCATTTTGGGGCGCAGCGGCGTGGGCAAGAGCGTAACCCTCAAACACATTCTGGGTTTTCTGAAGCCGGACTCGGGCCAGGTGTGGGTGGCGGGCCGCGAGGTTTCCGCCCTGAGCGAAGTAGATCTGATGGATGTCCGCCGGCGCGTGACCATGGTCTTTCAATCCGGCGCGCTTTTCGATTCCCTCACGGTCGGTGAAAATGTTGCCTACCCTCTGCGCGAGCGAGCCTTGCGCGGGTTGGCGGTGAGCGAGGACGAAATCCAGCAGCGTGTTGACAACCTGCTGGCGCAGGTGGAACTGGAGGGCATGCGCGAGTTGGCGCCTTCTGACCTGAGCACTGGCATGAAACGCTCCGTGGCGATGGCGCGCGCGCTGGCGGCGGAGCCTGAGTGCATCCTCTACGATGAGCCCACCACGATGGTCGATCCGTTGATGGCGCAGACCGTCGGCGACCTGATCCTGAAGCTCAAGCAGAAGACGGGTCTCACCTCGGTCGTGGTGACGCACGATGTGAAACTGGCGCGCAAACTGACGGACCGCGTGGTGTTCCTGGTGGACGGCCGGGTGGCGTTATTCGGCACGATGCAGGAAATGGACCAATCCACGGTGCCTATGGTCCAGGAGTTCATTCAGCTCGATGAGGTTTCGTTTCTGAAAAGTTGAAGGTCGAGAATCAAGTTGAAAGTCGAAAGTTGAAGGTCGAAAGTCAGGAACCGAGACGGTGAGCGGCGTTGTTTTGCTTTCAACTTTTGACTTTCGACTTTCAACCTTCAACTCAAGACTCATGCTCCTTCTGAACCGCCACGAAGTAGAGCGCCTGCTCGATCTCGACCGCCTGATTGAGGCGCTGGGCCCGGCCATGGCCGAGCTGAGCGCGGGGCGTGTTTCCATGCCCGCACGCAACCTGACGCTGGTTCGCGAGCGGGGAGGGTTGCTGGCCGCGATGCCGGTCTACCTGGCTCTGGCGCGCACTCTCTCCACGAAGCTGGTGAGCGTTTTTCCCGAGAACGAAGCGCGTGGGGTGCCCAGCCACCAGGCGGTGATTCTGGTTTTCGACGCGGAGACGGGCTCGCCGCGCGCCCTGATGGATGGAACCTTGATCACGGCGACGCGAACCGCGGCGGGCTCAGCTCTGTCCGCGCGCCTTCTGGCGCGCCCGGACGCACATGTATTGCTGATTGCCGGAACCGGGGTGCAGGCCCGTGCCCACGCCACGGCGATCCCGCGCGTTCGGCCCATCCGGGAAATTCGCGTGGTGGGCCGCAACCCGCAGAAAGCCGCGCGACTGGCGGCGGAAATTACCCAGGAGCAGGGAATCAAAGCCTTCGGGTGCGAGGCAGTGGAGCAGACCTTTGCCGGCGCCGACATCATTTGTGCGGCGACCCATGCGGTCGCCCCAGTAGTAAAGGGCGCTTGGCTCCAGCCGGGCACGCATGTGACCTCCGTGGGCTTGAATCCCGAGGGACGCGAAGTGGATGCGGAGGCTGTTTGCAAAGCACTTGTGGTCGTTGAAACGCGCGAGGCCGCGCTCGCGCCCAACGTCGGTGGGTCGAACGATTTGAAATGGCCGATTCGCGACGGGGTGATGAGCGCGGATCATATCCACGCCGAAATTGGCGAGCTGATTTCCGGCGCCAAGCCCGGACGCACCTCCGCCGAGCAGGTCACGCTCTATAAATCCGTGGGCGTCGCCGTCCAAGATGCAGTTGCCGCGCACCTGGTGCTGGAAGCGGCAGAGAAGCAGGGCGTGGGGCGGGAAGTGGAAGTCAGTTGAAAAGTCGAAAGTTGAAAGTCGAAAGTCAAAAGTCAAAAGGCAAAAACCTAGAGAGCGAGTAGCGGGTTTTGCTTTCAACTTTCAACTTTTAACTTTCAACTTTCGATTATTTTCTTATGCCCACCAAACCGAGCATGACCCTCGACCGGGTGCTTTCGCGCTTTGGCCTTGCTTCGCGCACGATAGCGCGCACGGCGATAGTGGCGGGCCGGATGAAGGTTAACGGCCGCACGGTGCGCGACCCTGATGTTTGGGTCAGGCCGGAGCGCGACACGTTTCAGTTGGATGGCCAGCGCCTGAAGCCCGCGCGGAAACGCTACTTACTCTTCTACAAGCCCAAGGGCGTGATTACCAGTCACGGCGACCCCGCCGGCCGGGAGACGATTTACAAATACCTGGGGGAAGAGAACCGGTGGGTCGCGCCCGTGGGCCGGCTGGATAAAGATACTTCCGGCCTTCTACTGCTCACCAACGACACGGCCTTCGCTGACTTCATCACGAATCCGGAATCCGGAATCCCGAAAACCTATCTGGTAAAGACCAACGCGATACTCAGCGATGAGGTTATCGCTCGCCTGAATGCCGGTGTGGAAATGAAGCGCGGCGACTTGGCGGCACCGCTCAGCGTGCGGCGGCGCGAAGATCGCGGCAAATACACCTGGCTGGATGTGGTTTTAACGGAAGGAAAAAACCGCGAAGTGCGGCGCATGGTCGAGGCGGTCGGGTTTAAAGTCTTGAAGCTGGTTCGCACTCGCATCGGACCGTTGACGCTGGAGGGATTGCAAGTGGGGAAGTGGAGGGGCCTCACCGCCGGCGAAATAGCCAGCTTGCGGAAGGCAGGAAGCACTAAGCTGGTCCGCCCTACGCCCGCCAGGGAGCTTGCTTTCTTGAGTCCAAAATGACTATGATGACCATAATGACTATTTTGGCAGGGAGGTTGCACCGTGGGCGTGAATACCTGGACAGTCGCTCAAGCGAAGGCGAAATTCAGCGAAGTTATCGACAAGGCGCGATCCCTGGGACCCCAAACCATCACGCGGAATGGACGCAAGGCCGCCGTGGTGGTTGCCGCTGACGAATGGGAGCGGAAGACCCGACGCAAGGGGAACCTTGCTGAATTCTTCGCTTCGTCGCCCTTACGCCGGTCCGGATTGAGGATTGACCGACTCCGAGGCGGGGTTCGCAAGGCGGGTTTATGAGTTTCCTGGTCCACACCAACGTCGTCTCAGAGTGGGTGAAGCCCCGGCCCAACCCGGGCGTCGTGGCGTGGCTCGCCGATACAAATGAAGACCAAGTGTTTCTCAGCGTGGTGACTCTGACGGAACTGCGCTATGGCATCGAACGCATCCCCATGGGGCAACGTCAAAAACGGCTGAGGACGTGGTTAGAGAACGAGCTACCCATGCGATTCGAAGGAAGGATCCTGACCATTGATGCGGCCATCGCCGATGCATGTGGCAAGCTTGTGGCGAGGAGCGAGGCTGCGGGGCGGCCGATCGAAGCCATGGATGCATTCCTCGCGGCGACTGCCGAGGTTCACCAACTGACCCTTGTAACTCGCAACACAGCACACTTTCATCCGATCGTGAAGACCCTGAATCCCTGGACCTAGAAGGTAAACTCCCCATTCCTTTCCAAACTCGTCCCTCCTTGGCGCCGGGTCGTCCAACCTTGAGGCGAAGTGTGGCATCCTATGATTGACCACAGGGCAATCTGCGGACCATTCAGTTACACCATTGAGCGGGAAGGGCAGGCGCGGGGCCAATGCCAACTGCCGTAGCCAACGACAAGCTGTATGCCAACTCGGTAAGCCCGCAGTGGGTACGGTTGCTTGACGTGCTGCAAATGAACGCGCCGTTTGCGCATTGCGAGGGCGCCGAACTCTTTCGGCCGGATGGGAAGAGAGTCCTGGATTTCCTCTCCGGATATTGTGTTCACAACACCGGACACAACCACCCTCATATTATTGCTGCGCTAAAGGAAGAACTGGACCGAAGCGGGCCGGTGATGCTTCAGAGCACTGTGCCGGAGCTCGCGGGCGAACTCGCCTGGCGCCTCACGGAAAGCGCCGGGGGACGCCTGAAGAAAGCCCATTTCACCAGCTCCGGCAGCGAAGGGGTGGAAGCCGCCATCAAATTTGCGCGCGCCCACACCGGGCGCGCCGGCCTGCTTTTCGCCGAGGGAGCATTTCATGGGCTTACGTGTGGGGCTCTTTCGTTGATGGGCAACGGGTTTTGGCGCGAGGGTTTTGGCCCGCTTCTGCCGGAAACCCAGCAGATTCCGTTCGGGGACGTGAAGAGTCTTGAGGCGGAGCTCGCCACCAAAAAGTGCGCGGCCTTCATCGTGGAGACGATTCAGGGCGAAGGTGGCATCCGCATTCCCGATGCGGATTACTTGCAGCAAGCCCAGGCACTCTGCCGCCAGCATGGCAGCCTGTTCATCCTGGACGAAGTTCAGACCGGCCTGTACCGAACGGGCCGGTTCCTAGCCGCCCAGCATTTTGGCCTCGATCCGGACATGGTGATTCTCGCCAAAGCGCTGAGTGGCGGGCTGGTGCCGGTGGGCGCGGTCTTGATCACGGACGATGTTTACAATTCAGTCTTCAGCTCTCTTCACCGCGCCATCATTCACACTTCCACTTTTTCAGAGAACAGCTTGGCGATGCGCGCCGGACTGGCGACGCTGGAGGTGTTGGAATCCGAGCGGCTCGGCGCGCGCGCCTTGTCCCTGGGTCAATACCTGCGCCAGCGATTGCAAGACGTACTCGCCGGTTATGAAATGGTGAAAGAAGTGCGCGGCCTGGGCCTGTTCTGCGGGGTCGAGTTCCAAGCGCCACGGCAATGGGCGCTGCGGGCTTCCTATGAAACCTTCCGGCGAATTCATCCGGGAATGTTTGGGCAGATGCTGGTAATGAACCTTTTCCGTAAGAAGGGCATTCTCACCCAGATGTGCGGCAATAACTTTCAAGTGCTGAAGGCGGCGCCACCCCTGGTGGTTACGCATGGGCAAGTTGACGAATTTGTGAGCAAGCTGGCCGAGGTCGTGGAGTCGATTCATGCCTCCACCACGTTTTGGACTGAGGCGCTGGGGCTGGCCCGGCGCGTGGTGAATATTTGAGAGAGACCAACACGGTCGATTAATGAGCGATCACGGCCGCAGGCGATTCCACCAGTAGCGTGAACCGGCGGCCCTCGTACCCTATGGGCTCACCAACCATTCATCTGCTCTTCCTGGCATTGGCGCAGGGAGTCTGGAGTCCGATCAGCGCCTCCCTCGGACCCTCGGCGCCCTTGGACCTGGGCTTTCGCCAGATGTATGACCACGAATTTAGTGGCGCGCACAGAACATTTCAGACTTACGTAAAGGCACATCCGGAGGATCCTTTCGGCCCCACGGGAGATGGCGCAGCCTATCTGTTTGACGAATTTGACCGGCTGGGTGTTTTGCAGACCGAGTTATTCGTGGATGACGAAAAATTCAAGGGAAGGGACAAGCCCTTACCCAACCCCACCGTGCGGGCGGAGTTCAATGGGGCCATCGCGCAAAGTCAAAAACTGGCGGACGCCATCCTTCAGCGCTCCCCCAACGACCGCAACGCCTTGTTCGCCACCGTCCTGAATCTGGGCCTCGAATCCGATTACCTGGCGCTGGTGGAAAAAAGTGACTTGGCCTCCCTTGCCTATACCAAACGCGCCGGGCTCGCGGCGGAGAAACTGCTGGCGGTTGACCCCACCTGCTACGACGCCTATCTGGCGATCGGCGTTGAGAATTACATCCTGGGTTTGAAACCCGCGCCCGTGCGCTGGCTGCTGCGGCTCTACGGTGCGCAGACCGATAAGGAAACGGGCATCCAGAAGTTGCAACTCACCGCCACGAAAGGACATTACCTGCTGCCTTTCGCGCGGCTGCTGCTTGCCGTGGCCGCCCTGCGTGATAAGAATCGCAACCAGGCCAAAGAGCTGCTCCAGAACTTGGCCGAAGAATTTCCCCACAATCAACTTTACAGGAGAGAACTCTCGCGGCTCCAGTAGGGGCACGCCATGGCGCCCCTGGGGTTTCCACATTTTTCACGCGGGCCGGGGTGAGAGGGCGCCAAGCGAGTTGAATATCGGAAACCCGCAACTCCGGGCTTCCTACCGGTAGGAAAGAATGGGGCCCATTTGTAAAATCTTTTCCTACCGGTAGGAAAACAGTCCAGATTTTTGTTGACAAGACACCTGGCCTCGGGTTTAGCCTGGGGGAGGCGGAACGCGGCCGCCTCACCGGGTCGCCCGGAGGAAAGGACGAATGCTCAGACCGACGCGGAAAGCACAGGGCAAATCATCCGGCGCAGGGGAGGCTCCATTGTCATGGCGGAGGGGAAAAACGGCGTTGGGAACAAGCGCTGAAAAAAAAGATGTTAATAAAATGACGTTGGAAGCCGGAATGTGTATGAAAACAAACAAAAAGATGACAATTTGCCCGAGGAAAAAAGCGACATTTCTGCACAACGGAACGACGTTTCATGCAAAAGCACAGGTATTTTGCAGAAACCGTCGGGTTTTTTGTCGTTGTTGGAGCGCTGGGGAACGAAGCCCGCAGTTCAAAATGTAGAAACTCGGGCACGCCATGGCGTGCACCACCGAGCAGTCGAGGGTGAGATTAAAAACATGAAGATTGCGAGTGTCGGCAGCGCCTTCCCAAAATATTATTACCCGCAGCCGGTTCTCAGCGCAGCGCTAAAGAAATACTGGGATGGACGTCTCAACAACCCCGACGTGGTAGACAGGATGCACGCACACGCCGAAATTGACGGCCGCTTTCTGGCGTTGCCGGTCGACGCTTATTATGAAATGACGACTTGGGGACAGGCCAACGACGCCTGGATTGAATGTGCGCAGGATCTTGGCCAACAGGCGCTCGGCCAAGCCTTGGCGGGGGTGGGGCTTACCCCCCAGGATGTCGATGCCTTATTCGTCGTCTCGGTTACCGGTGTCGCCAGTCCCTCACTCGACGCCCGTCTGGTTAATCGCATGGGTATGTCGCCACGCCTCAAACGCATTCCCATTTTTGGTTTGGGCTGCGTGGCGGGAGCTGCCGGAATCGCGCGCGCTGCGGATTACGTACGGGCTTTTCCCCATCACGTCGCCGCACTGCTTGCGGTGGAGCTCTGTTCGCTGACTCTACAGAAAGAAGACGTTTCCATGGCCAACCTGATTTCCTCGGCGTTGTTTGGAGATGGCGCCGCCGCAGCCATCGTGACGGGCGCTGAAAGGAATCACCCGGGGGCGGAGATCCTGGATACGCGATCTGTCTTCTATCCGCAGACCGAACACATCATGGGTTGGGATATTTCCGAAAAGGGTTTTCAGATTGTGCTTTCGCCGCAATTGCCGCAACTGATTGTGGATCATCTGGGCCATGATGTGGACGCCTTCCTGGCGGACCATGGCCTCGCCCGCAAGGATATCGGCCGGTGGATCCTGCACACCGGCGGCCCCAAAATTTTAGAGGCAACAGGCGCGGCACTGGGGTTGTCAAAGGAGGAAATGGATGCCTCCTGGCAGAGCCTGCGCAAAGTGGGCAATCTTTCCTCCGCCTCCGTGCTCCTGGTGCTGGAGGAAGTTTTCAAGCGGCGGCGGCCGGAGGCAGGGACGTACTCCCTGCTCGCCGCCATGGGGCCGGGTTTTTGTTCGGAATTAGTTCTTCTCAGGTGGAATTAATGGGCTCTGATCCATTGAAAACCGACGTTTTCATCGTGGGTGGCGGCCCCGCGGGTCTGGCCACGGCGATTGCGGTTCGCGAGCGCGGCCTGCGCGTGGTGGTGGCGGATTTTGCCCAACCTCCGATCGACAAGGCCTGTGGCGAAGGATTGATGCCCCACACGGTCGCAACGCTGAGAGCTCTGGGCGTGGCGCTGGGTCCTTCGCAGGCCGTTCCCTTTCGCGGTATTCGCTTCTTGAGTGAGGGGAGGGTGGCTGAAGGCGCCTTTCCCCAGGGTTACGGACTGGGAGTTCGCAGAACCATCTTGCACCAAGCCCTCGTAGAGAGAGCGGCGGATGCGGGCGTACAATCCCTTTGGGGAGCGCGCGTGGGGGGCATCGGCCGGGGAGAGGTTTGGCTGGACTCGCGCAAAGTTCTAAGCCGCTGGATCATCGGCGCGGATGGACAAAACTCCCGGGTGCGCAAGTGGGCCGGTTTGGACCAGGGACGCCCGCAGGAAACTCGCTTCGGGTTCCGCCAGCATTTCCGCGTCGCGCCGTGGACTGACTTCGTGGAAGTTCATTGGGGTCGTCACTGCCAGATCGTTGTCACTCCAGTGAGCCCGGAGGAAGTCTGCCTGGTGGTGACCTCGCGTTCGCCGCAACTTCGGCTGAAAGCAGCTCTCCACCAATTCCCAGAAATCACTCGACGATTGGAGGGGCGCCTGGCCGTCACCAGAGACCTTGGGGCGATTTCGGCTCTGCGCATTATCCGCAAGGTTTGCCGAGAGCCTTTCGTTTTGGTGGGTGACGCGTCCGGCTCGGTGGACTCGCTCACCGGCGAGGGACTGGGGCTGGCCTTCCAACAAGCAAATGCGCTGGCCGAGGCGATCGCCAACGATGACCTTAGCCGGTACGAGGCGGCGCACCGGCGCATCAATCACCCACCGGAGATCATGTCCCGGATAATGCTCGCTATGGAGGACCGTGCCTGGCTCCGGCGGCGGGCGCTCGACGCACTTGCCAAGGAGCCTCACTTAATGGAGCGGCTCCTGGCCGCTCACGCCGGGACCTTTTCGCCTCAGACTTTCGGTATTGGCAATATTTTCAGGTTGGGCTGGAGGCTGCTCGCCAACCCCAGTTGATGATTCCAATTTACGGACCGCCATCACCATGGCTAAACTCAACTGTCGACGGAGAAATCTTTTCACCCTGGCGCTCGCGCTGCTTCCCCTTCTGCTATCATCGCGGGCCGTCGCGCAAGAAGCCGTACTGGAAATCGATCCCGCTCAGACCCAAGTGAGCTTTACTCTGGGCGATGTCCTCCACACCGTCCACGGGATGTTCAAACTCAAACGCGGGACCATCAGGATCGATCCCGCCACGGGGCATGCCAGCGGATTGGTGGTGGTTGATGCCACGAGCGGCGACAGCGGCAGCCATGCGCGCGACCACAAAATGCATAAAGACGTCCTGCAAAGCGCCCAATATCCTGAAATCACCTTCGCACCCGAGCAGGTGCAGGGGCAGGTTCTGCCGCAGGGGGACTTCAAAGTCCAGGTTCTGGGGACCTTTACAATCCATGGGGCAGGTCATCCGCTCACCCTCGTCGTCCAGGCCCATCTGGCGGGGGAGCAGTTGACCGCCGATTTGAATTTCAGCATCCCCTATGTGAGCTGGGGCCTGAAGAACCCGAGCACACTGTTCCTCCGCGTCAACGATACTGTGGATATTGCCATCCACGCGGCGGGCCAAATCAAGCTCGCCGGGGCCCACTAAGAAGTTCAGCGGCAAGGGTGAAAGGACAGAAAGGCCAATGGCCAAAAAAGCCAAGCAACCCCGCCTCAGCTTTCTGCGCACGGGACCCGCTCAATATATGAATCGCGCCGGAATTCTCCGCAAGGCCGGCGACTGCGTCGCCCCGTGGGGCGATCGCGCGCTGATCAGCGGGGGAAAGAAGGCTCTGGCGGCGGCAGAAAAACGGCTCACAAAATCCCTCGAAAAAAGTGGCATCACCTGGCGCAAGCACCTGTTCACGGGTGAGTCCAGCCCCTCCAATGCTGCCAAGATCAAAGGAAAAGCGCAGGATTTCAAAGCCAACATTATCATCGGAGTTGGCGGCGGAAAATCTCTGGATGCCGCCAAGCAGGCGGCTGCTGAACTCGGCCTCCCGGCAGTTTGCATCCCGACCATCGCCGCCACTTGCGCGGCAACCACGGCATTGTCGATTATTTACAATGACCGGGGAGAGTTTCAAAGAGCCTGCCTGCACCCCAGAAATCCCTGCCTTGTCCTTGTCGATCCGGAAATTATCACCCATTCTCCGGGAATCTACCTGCGGGCGGGCATCCTGGATTCCCTGGCCAAGTGGTACGAAGGGCGTTCGGTATGGCCGTGTGTTCAGAATCCTGACGTTCAAACCGCGGCAGCCATCCAACTGGCGGAAGTGCTTTACAAGGGCCACAGAAAACATGCTCTTGGCGCGGTGCGCCTGAATGCAGAACACCGTGTGGGGGAAGCCCTGATCCAAACCCTCGATCTCGTCATCCTCCTCACCGGAATGGTTCAGACCCTCGCCAAAGGAACCCTTTTCACCGCGATTGCCCACTCCCTGCACAACGGACTGACCCTGATGGAGGAGAGCCGCCGCGTTCTGCACGGTTTGAAGGTGGGTTATGGAATCATCGTGCAACTTTGTGTGGAGAAGTGTCCCAAGAAGGAATTTGAGGATGTCCTTTCCTTTTTCCGGCAGTTGGGCTTGGAGCCCTCGCTGAAAGGCCTGAACCTGCCCTTCGATCACGAGCTGGTTCTGCGCGTCGCGGATATGGCCGCCACCAACCCGGAGATGGGGCCCCTTAACTACCCTGTAAACAAGTGGGTGATTGCCTCGGCCATGGAAGAACTGGAAGAAAGATTCGCTTGCTAAGACCCCGAGCGCCGGAGTGGTGATGATCCCGGACTTTCGCGGTACCTTCCAACCCCACACGGATAAGATCCGCCATCTACGCTGGTACCTTTGCAGCGTGATGTGCCTGGCGGCGGTGATCAACCTCGTGGATCGCCAAGTCCTCAGCATCCTGGCGCCGGACTTACAGCGGCAGATTGGCTGGACCGAACTCGGATACGCCCGGATCGTCATGGCCTTCCAGATTTCCTATGCCACCATGATGATGGTGTCGGGCTGGATCAGCGACCGGATCGGGACCAAGCTGAGTTATTCCCTCGCCATGGTTTGGTGGTCGGCCGCCGAGATCAGCCATGCATTTGTGCATACGCCCCTGGGGTTTGGGGTGGCCCGTCTGTTCCTGGGCGTCGGGGAAGCCGCATATTTCCCGGCCTCCATGAAGACGATTGCGGAGTGGTTTCCCAAAAGACAGAGCGCCCTGGCGACGGGGATTCTGAACGCCGCCGTCACGGTGGGCGCCATCGTCTCGCCCATCATCATTCCCCTGGTTAATGCCGCGTGTGGCTGGCAGGGAACTTTCATCGCCGCGGGCGCGCTGGTGATGGTCCCGCTGATCGGTTGGTTGACGCTCTACCGGCGGCCGGAGGTCCACCCTCGCCTCACCGCCGAAGAACGCGAGTGGATTCGGGCGGGCAGGGAATCGGCAAGCCCTTCCAAGGTTTCGTGGAGCAGATTGCTGGGTTACCGGCAGACATGGGCGATTGCGGCGCCCAAAATCCTGACCGACCCCGTTTTCTATTTCTGTCTTTATTGGCTTCCCAAATTCCTCGCGCAGGATCACAACATTCGGGGTACGGCGATCATGCCCTACCTGAGCACCGTTTGGGCGCTGACCGGAATCGGCTCCATCATCGGCGGCTACATTTCCTCCCGGCTTATCCAGCGGGGCTGGAGCGTGAACTGGGCGCGCAAGGCCGCCATGGCGATTTGCGCGGCGGTCACGCCGATGGTGATCGTTGCCAGCAAGACGCACAGCCCTTGGGTGGCGGTAATGCTGATCGGGACGGCCCTCGCAGGACACCAGGGTTTCTCCACCAATCTCTTCACTCTGGCTTCTGACCTCTTCCCCAGCCGCGCCGTCGCCTCCGTGGTGGGCATTGGCGGCTTCCTGGGCAGCATGTGTACAGTGCTGACTTCAGAGTTAACCGGACGCGTTCTGGAGCGGAATCCCAGTTTCTATCTGCCCATGTTCATTGTGGCGGGAAGCGTTTATGTTGTGGCGCTGGTCGCGGTCCACTTGTTTACGCCCAAGATGGAACCCGCGCCCATTGGCTGACGGTGATGTGAATGCCGGGAGTTGTCATCTCGCTCTTTCGTCGTGGCGGGCAGGTGAGTACAATTGGCTTTTGATTGACGCGGGCATAGCCGCGCGGCAAATTGAGCGGTCAGGCTCTTGTCCTGGAAACCATGCAGAAAGCCTTACGCACCATTATAGGCGTCGCCGTTGTGGGCCTGGTTTTACACGCGGCTGACCTGGCCACGCGCGATTGCCGGGTAGCTCCCTACGTGTACGACGATTGCATGTGGGTGGGGCTGCGCACTCACCTGGGCTTGCCCGCAAGCCGCTTCTTGCGCATGGCGGTTCTGGAGTCCGTGGGGATTGTTCTCGCTCTGGTTCTTTACCTCACCTTCCGGTACGTGTTCCCTTTTCGAAAGCGAAGCGAACATTCATGAGTCCGGGCGCCGCAGCGGGAGAAAGGGAAGGCGGAGGCATCATTCGCGGTCCGCTTGCCATCGCTACGGCATTTGAAGTCGTGCTGATTTTCGCCGGAATTCTCGCTTACATCTGGCGTTGGCAACATGCCAACCCGCTCGCCTGGATGGGGCATCCAAGCTCGCCTTTAATCGCTCGCTTTATGGATACCAACCCGCTCGCGTGGGGGGGGCTCTTTGCCTTGATTCTGGTGAGTCACGCGCTGCATCACGATACCCTGCGCGGCCTCGGCCTGGGATGGACCGGCATGCGAGCCGGCGCGCAGTGGGTGTTGCCGTTGGCCATCCTCTTGTACCTGCCGTTGCTTTTCTATGGATTTGCACACCACCGCTTAGCGCTTCTGCACCCCACCTGGCAATCCCTGGTTTCTCTGCTCGGCTATGGCGCATGGTGTGCATTTCAGCAATACCTGACGCAGTCTTACTTCAATAACCGCCTGATGTTGATCATCCGCAATCGCCATGCGAGTTCCGCTCTCATTGGAATCATGTTCAGCGCCACCCACCTTCCTAACCTCATCTTGATGGTTGCCACCCTGGTTGCCGGTTTCATTTTCGCAGAGGTCTTCGCCCACCATCGGAACATCTGGCCCCTGGCGCTGGTGCAGGCGGTGGGCGGGCTCCTCCTCGCCGCCGTCGCCCCGGATGCGCTGATTCATCACATGCGCGTGGGGCCGGGGTATTTCTTTTACGGGATTCGGTAGGGCAGTAGGCAGTAAGCAGTAGGCCGTAGGCAGTGGGCAGTAGGCGTTGGGCAGAAATCAGTAGGCCGAAAACAGTAGTGCATCCGAAGTAGAGGTGTAGTGCCTTCTGGGTTGACTCTGTATGCCGATACAGGATTCAGAATTCGGCAGGAAGGTAACGCGGGAGAGGGGTTACTGCCCACTGCCTACTGCCTACTGCCCACTGCCTACTGCCTACTGCCCACTGCCTACCGCCTTACCCCTGCCCGTCGCCGCACCCGGGGCAAGAACGGAAGGTCGGCGATCTGGCCTTCGAACTTTTCGGCCCACCGGCCGGGAATGGCGGTGCCGCACCGGGGACAAGCACCTTTCGATGTCAGGCGATAATCCAAAACGTGATAACCAAATCTCTCAATAAGTAATTCGTGGCACTGGGGGCAGTAAGTGTTTTCAAGGTCGCCGACTTGCCCCGGCAGATTCCCTGCGTAAATAAAGCGCAAGCCGGCCGCCTTGCCGATGGCTGCCGCCCGCGCAAGGTCGCGCGGCTGGGTGTTAGCGGGGTCGGTCATCTTGTAATCCTGGTGGAATGCCGTGACGTGCCAGGGAATGTCGGGAGAAACGCTCGCCACAAATTCCGTGAGTCGCTTCAGCTCATCGTCGGAGTCGTTGAAGCCCGGAATCAGCAGCGTGACGATCTCAACCCAGATTCCCATCTCGTGCAGGCTGCGGATCGTCTGGAGAATGGGTTCGATGCGTCCGCCGAGCTCGCGGTAGCGGCGGTCGTCAAAACTCTTCAGGTCGACTTTGTAGAGATCCACCCACGGGCGCAAATATTCGAGCACTTGCGGCGTGCCATTGCCGTTCGAGACGTAGCCGGTAACGAGCCCCGCAGGTTTGGCTTCCTTGAAAATGGCAACGGCCCACTCGCTGGTGATCAGAGGCTCGTTGTATGTGCTGACCAGGACTTTTGCGCCTTGCTGGATGGCGTCGCCAACCAGTTCTTGGGGCGTTACATGCGCCAGCCGGGACGAGACCGCGCGCGGGTCACGAATGGCTTGGGAGGTGTCCCAGTTCTGGCAATAGGCGCAATGCAGGTCGCAACCGAACATGCCAAAACTGTAAGCCAGCGCGCCGGGGTAAGCGTGATGGAAGGGCTTCTTCTCAATCGGGTCGCACTGTATTCCCGCGGCGTACCCCCAGGGAACCTGGAGCTTGCCCCCTTCGTTGAAACGGACTTTGCAAATGCCCAGTTGCCCTTCGGGAATGCGGCAGCAATGGCCGCAAGCGAAGCAGCGCACAAAGCCGCGGTCGATCTTCTCGTAAAGCTCGCCTTCGCGAACGTTGGCGTTAAGAACATCCTGTAGCGTAGCCATAAATCACGACCTTCAGAAAGACGCGGAATTCGAAACTCGAAATTGGTCGAGATCCGGGCTGCGAGTTTCCAGCCTTGCGAATCTCCACCATTATTATACTCCCAGCGACCAGGCCTGTAGGGAGCATGTGGCAAGACAGTTCTGGCGTTAATTGGGAGGGAAACTCGTCCGAAAGTGAAGCCTCACAGCTTGTCGCGAATTTCGATTTTCGAGTTTCGAATTTCGAGTTTCGTCCTTACGGTTGTTTCTGCCAATGCTGGCCGCCGTCTTCGCTGGCCCATTGTGAGCCGGAAGCCGTGGTGACGGTGAGGTGCTGCGGGTCGCGCAACTGAATTCCGGTGATGGTTTCTGAGTTTCCCCCGAAGTTAAAGGCGACGCGTATCCAACTGGCGCCTCCATCGACGGAATGAAAGAGGGCTCCGCCCGCGCCGCCTGTCCAAACATCGTTACCGAGGGCGGCAATCGCCCGGAACTTGATCGCGTGGGCGACAGGGATTTGCTCAAAGGTCTTCCCACCGTCTGTGGAGCGTCGCACTTGCCCGTCGGATGCGACACTCCAAAGGGCAGCAGGGGGACGAGCCTCAGATTCCATATCCGTGCGAAATGCCCGCGCCGCGCCCATGGGGGCTGGGCCCGCCATTCGCAGGGTAGCCCGCGCCGGCACGGGGGGAGCTGCTTTCGCAGCGGTATCCTCCGCCGAGCCAACGCCGGCGGCCCTCCCTCCTACCGAGCCAAATGCTGCCGGACCACCATGCGACTCACCGCTTGCTTTCGCCACTTCGTCGGATGCGGCAGCGGTCACGACGGCAGACCCAGGAGGGAGGGGAGGCGCGGAAAGAGGCCTTAGGGTGAGCACGTTTCCTTCCTTACTCTCTTCTCGCTCAGCATTCGCAGTCGGAATATTCTCAGCTCTCACCGTGGCGGGTGCCCGAGACGAAGCCATCAATGTTACTTGCTGCTTGGCCTGAGCGCGCGCGACATGATCATTCAGGGACAAGTCCTCGCGTTGCCCCGGTGCTTTTTTCATCGCCGCCATTTCGCCGGCGGACTCTCCAGCTTCCACTTGCGCCTTAGCTCGGGCAGTTTGAGGAGGCGGTGGGGCTAACGGCGATGGAGAGGCGGTTTGGGGAGCAATCATGATGTTCCCAGCCGGTGGCTGCGGCGGCATTTTTTTCGAAATCTCCTGCGGTCCCTTCCACATGCCGGGGTGCAGGACCACGACGACGGTTAGAGCTCCCAACACCGCTGCCATCGCGCCCCAGCGGAGAACGAGCCAGGGACTCCACCGCCACCCTGCTGCCACCCCAGTCGTCTCGGCCGCAGCAGCTTCCGCAGGCAGCGCGAAGGCTGCAACCTCGCGGCACTCCGCACACTGGGCGAGATGGTGCAGCACCCGCGTTCTTTCCCTCTCCGTGAGTGTCTTCTCCACGAAGGCCGCGAGCAGGTTAGCGTCGGGATGGCGGGCGCCCGGGAATCCAGCCTGCCCCTCAGGCCCACCAGAAGACTTCGGCGCGCCAGGCTTTACCTTCAGCCGTGCGAGTGCGATTTTTGGCAATCCAGCCATAAAGTGATTGGGCAGATGGGCAGTGGTAACACTTCGTGCCACGACCTACAGTCCCCAGACTCCTAACTCCTGACTTCTGTCTCCTGCCTTCTATTATGGAACGGTTTGCTCGCCTTTTTCTTGCATTAATCGTCGGCGAACGTCCAGAGAGAGCTCGGTGACTTCGACCTCCATGGTTTGTTCCGCCTCTTTCCGGCTCATGCCGCGTTTCATCAGGCCGGAGAGGATGGCCTTGCGCGTCCAAGCCGTGATCTTCTCCAGCTTGCGGCTGATGGTGGATTCGTGTACGCCCAGCAGGCGAGCGACTTCCGCCAACGTGCGCCCATCGAGGTAATAACTGGCCAAAATGAATTTGTCCTCTGCCGCCAAGGACATGAGCGCCTGGTCCGTCGCCTCGCGCAAACGCGCGTCAATGGCCTGGGTGGGGTCGGGTGCCTCAGCCTCAAACTGCGCTCCTCCCTCGACTTGTTCTTCCATGCTGACCAGCCGCTGTTGGCGGCGAAAACGGTTCACATATTCCTGCGCCAGGACGGCCCGCAGCCAGCCCTCCAGTGAGCCGCGGCCCGTAAATGAGTTCAGCTTGGAGATTCTCTGGCCTTGCGCCGTATGCGTTCCATAGAGATCAGCATAGAGAGAATCCGCCAACTCGCGGGCATTTGCATCTCCCGGCACGATCGAGTACGCCGCGCTGAAAAGCTTCTCGCGATACCGGGTCAAGAAAACTTCCCAGGCAACCTCGCTGCCTAAGGCGCAGCCGCGGGCCAATGCCAGCTCCTCCAGGCGCAGATGGGTGAGGAAATCCAAAATTTCCGAGGGGCTGGCCGTGGCAGGAAGATACTTGCTAACGACTTCTTGCAGGACACCCGCGAAAGCTTGTTGCGTCAAGCCGAATTTCTCCGCCCCGGCTTCGTGGTGAAACTGGGTGGACACAGAGTCCGGAATGTTGATCTTCGCGGGGCGGGTCGCGGTTTCCGGGTTGCCGCTCATGGGATTCGACCTTTGCGTAAACCAGTTGTCAGCAACAGTCTAAGACTGGCTTGCTTTTGCTGAAAACTGAAAACTGACGACTACTGTCTCTCCGCCTACCCCAGCCGGGCGCCCGAGACTTGGATGCAAGAATTATACCCTGAGTCGTTCTTTCCACAGACCGGGACTTGCGCCTCGGTTAACTGCGCAGGGAGGAGGGTGTGATGAGCGGAAAACGATTGTTGACTTTAGGTTTGATGATAACTTTGGCAACCCTGATAGTCTTATCCTTTGGGCCGGGCCGTGGTAAGGCGGGCCAAGTGGGGTCCACCTACAAAGTGCTCGCACCCATCAGCCGCGGCAACTTGACGATCTTTCCGGTGGTTGCAGATCGCACCCACGACACGCGAGAGTTCCTGACCCTTGATGAAGGCGTGCGCTCCGGTGAAGTGGTGGTGAGCGAAGCCGGCAGCGTGCGGCCGCTCATTCGCAGACGCCAGGGATACATCCCCAGCGACGGGGCGGAGGTGAACCGCCTGGTTCTGGTGAACAACTCTGACCGCCCCCTGATTCTGCTGGCGGGCGAGATTGTGACCGGAGGCAAGCAGGACCGCGTGGTGGGCAAGGATCGCATCGTTCCGCCCAAGAGCGACCCCATCGACCTTGCGGTGTTTTGTGTTGAGCCCGGGCGTTGGGTGGCAACCCAATCTGACTTTGGCTCTTTTCATTCCCAGATGGCGCAGCCCAGTGTGCGGCGCAGCGCCATGGCGGATCAGAATCAGCAGAAGGTATGGGCGGAAGTTGGCGCCGCAAGGGAATCCATGGCGGCGGGAGCCAGCCCCGCCGCCGCAGGCGGCGGTGGCAGCTTCGGTGGCCCCATCGGAGGGACTTCCTCTTACGCTGGCGTTATGGCTAATGAAGAGGTCAAGCGCCGTGTTGATGCCGTCGCCGTGCCGATTGAGCAATCCTACCTCGGGCTGATGCGCGAATTGCGCGAGCGGAACGCCGTGGGCGTGGTGGTGGCGGTGAACGGACGCATGATCTGGGCCGATATTTTTGCCAGCACAGCGCTGCTGGAAAAATACTGGCCCAAACTCATCCGCTCATACGCTGCCGAAGCGCTGACTCAAGGCAGGAATCCTGAGCGGCCTGACATGAAAGATGCCCAGGCCTTTTTGGAGGATTTCGGCGCGCGGCATGAGACGGAGGAAAGCGAACCCGGCGTTTTTCGTCGCACCGAACTCATGGGCAGCGATTTCACTGCCTTCGCGCTTACGTCGCTTTTGCCCGGGACGGGGTTTGACGTTCATATCGCCAAGATGGCGGATTGAGGGGGAAGGGAAGTGCGAAAGGTGAAGGGTAAAGGGTAAAGGTTTCTTCTTCCCTGATCTGCTAGGTTATGAACGAAGGATTGCGACGGGGGGTCAGGGCGCCGCTTGCGTCGTCTGGATGGCGCAGCCGCTCGTGCCGCTATTACATTGGTTGAGGAGCGTCGAGAAATAGATGTTCTGGGCTCCCGCCGAGGCGTTATCCACCACGATTCCGCTGGTGCCGCCGGCCTCGGCCGTGGCCCCCGTGGGCGTGGTGCTGCTGTTGATCGTCCCACTGGTGACGTTAAAGCCTATCACGCAGCCGTTGGCCAAGCTCGCGGTTCCGCAGTAGTCGGTCGTGGGGTAGCCGTACGACAGCACGCTCAACATCAGATAGTCCGTCCAGCCGGTTGCGGCCGTGCAGGGGTTGGCGCCGGGCTGACAGATCTCGGTGACCTGAAGGCCCCCGGAGTAAACGCCGTTGGTGTAGTTGCTGCTGACCGCAGGACCCGTATTGGCGCTGGTGCTCATCACGCCGTTGGCGATCGGCACCTGGTACAACGTGTTATTGGCGGGGCCGGTGTTCCCAATCACGTACAAATTCCCGGTGTTAGTGGACGAGGTGAGGTAGGCGTTATCGAAGGTGCCGGCCAGCATGAATTCGTAGCCCGGGCCCACTGTGGCTTCCGTGCCGGTGGCGCCGCCGGTGAAATCGACGGGGAACTGGTAGACCGTGGAGCAGGGCCCGCCGGTGCAGGTGGCCGAACCGTCGTCCCCCACGAAGGCGAAGACCTCCTCGGTGTTTGGGTCCACGATGGGGCCGTCCAGAATCCCGGCGTTGTAGTCCAACTGGGCCGACTTCACGACGGTTCCCGAGGGGCTAACCGAATAAAGGAAGCCACAGGGGTAGGTCTCGGGAAAAAGTTCGCATAACGATGACGAACCCAAGGCATAGTCGCCCACAAAGACCTTCGTGCTCACCGTATCGTAGGTGGGGCTGGCGAGTGACGCGTTGGCATTCACGGTCACCGGCCAGCCGCCGGTCGTCACCTCCGAGGGGGTGACGGACGAGAAGATGTTCTTGAATTGGTGGAGTACCCCGGCATCATCGCCGACATAGAGCGTGCTGGGGTTCGTGAAGCCATAAGCGATGAAGGGCGCGGAGTCGGTGTCGGTAGGGGTTCCACTGAAGGGCAAACTGATCATGCAAGGGGCCGTGCAGTTCGGAAACGAACTGTTGGAGGTCAGGGTTGTGGGGCTGGCCAGCGTCGCCGTCCCGCTCGCTGCCCATTTCAGCACCACCAATTGGGCGCCGCCAACCCCGGCGGTTCCGCTGCCACCGCCCAGGGTGCCGGTGGTCGGTGATATGGTCGTTCCGGTTGTACCGGTGCTCTGAGTGAAGTTAACGGTGTTCCCACAGGTGCCCGGGCCGCAACTGGCCGCGACGGTTACGGTTTCACCCAAGACGGACGCGGTAGCTTTGGTGTTCGCGACGGTGCTTGTTGAGATACAGGTGGTGTTTGAACTGGGGCACTCTGAACGGTTGCCGTTGATCGCTGCTTCCAGAGTCTCGGCGATCTCAGTTTCGAGCGAAATCCCAGACGTGGACATTTGGTTTTTCGTGGGACTGGACGTGCTCTCCCAAGTGTATGTAGTCGATCCGACGGTGACGGTTTCACCGTTGGCCGGGATATAACCTGTGTTGGCAGTCAACGTGCCAGAGGCCGTGACGGGGTAGGGGACGAACTGAACGAAGGCCGCCTGCGTGCCGTCAAGGGAGAGCACCACTGAGTTCGAAATGGTGGCACTCACGCCACCCAGCGTGCCGGTGTTGTAGGCCCAATAGGCGGTGGGAGTACCCCCGTTGCAACTCGCGTAGAGGTTGTCGAAGGCGATGATGTCCGCCTGCGTTAACGAGCCCGCCAGGCCCGTGTTGTAAATGGCGAAATCGGTGCAGCTCGTCCCGCCGGTGGTGTAGACGGCGGGGAATGCACCGAGGCCGGTGGTGCCACCGCTGCCTAGGGGTTCGCTCCAGTCTTTGTGCATGCGGTTGCGCGTCCTCGACCGCGAGGAGGAGGCCGGGTGGTCCGGTTCGCCATGAAAAGGTATGATGGCCCGGACAAGCCCGGAGGGCAGCCCCCGGCGGGCCACCTGAGCGTCTCGTTCCTCGAGGGTCATTTCGGTGGCCTCGCCCTCCTCCGGCGTCCGGTTGCCAGTGTCAGGGCGAGCGTCAATCCAGCCGGCACCGAGCTCTGCCCCGGATACGGAAGCGCCCGGAGTGTTGGCGCTTCGCTCCCGCTGCTGCATGACGTAGCGGGGATCGCCGACGATCTTGAGCCAGCGCTCATAGGTGCCCTGGCGCAGCGCCTCATCGGCGCTGCCGGGTTGTGAGAAGACCACGTGATGGTGAGTCCAGTCCTTGGGCACACCTTCGGTGGGCTTCTCCTGCCCCTCCTGGCCGTTCATCAGAACCGTCGAGGCTGGAGGCACAGCCAGAATGACGAGTATTACCGTCAGCCGCAAAACCGATGTGCCTGTGCTTTTCATGATTCTCTCTCCTAAGAGCAGTGGACAGTAGCTGGTGGCGCGAAGCTCTAGCCACTAACCAGTATCCACTAACCACTAGCCCAACATCCTCCTTGCTGACTCCTGCCTCCTGCCTTTCTATGGCGGCGCCCAGGCGCTGTTATAAACCAGGTTATAAGCATTGACGCTCCCGAGACCGGTGGCGAAGTCCCAGCCCGGCGTAGCGCCCCACGCCGGCTGATAGGACGGTGAGGCTGTGCCCACTGCAACCGTGGCCGTGCAAGTCGCCCCCGAGCCGCCGCCGCCCGAAATGGTGCAGACGGGGTTCCCTGTATAACCCGCGCCTGCTGCGACGATCGCCACACTCGAGACAGCATCGCCCGAGGTGGTAACCATACAGGTGGCCGGCGTTCCGCCGCTGTAAAGGGTGGTAGTGGAGGGTGTGCAGCCGGTACCAGGAACGAAGGTGCCGGCGGGTGAGCAATAAGCAAAAAGGTTGCTGGGCGCGGCGATCGTGCACGTGGGCGTGCTGGAGTAGTTCGATCCGCCGGCGGTTAAGGCCAGACTGGTGATCGCACCCGTGCTCGTCGCCCCGTCGGTGCCCGAGGACTTATAGCAATCCCGTTTGTCCGAGCTCGTGGTCGTACAGTTGACGACGTTGTCCCCCTGGGTGATGTCGTAGAACACGCACGCGGTGGCCAAGCCGCGGCGCGATGACTGCTGGTTGATGGAATAGCAGGTGGGGTTGCCGCTGGCGCCGAATTCGGTCCTGGCGATCGAGTAATACGTGGGGGTTGGGAGGCCGGCGCGGATGCTCCATTTCTGATTCACCAGGGCCTGAATGGAGGCCATGGCGGGCGACGAAATCGAGGTGCCGCCAAAGCCGCTCCAGTCGGCGGGTGAGCCTGTGCACGGGGCGGACCCATCCGCAGTGTAAGCCGGGTCAGACCAGCAGACCACGGTGTAATGGCCCCAGAGGCCGTTGGCGGCAAAGAGCGAAACGTCCGGAATGTCGCGCACGCCGTCCGCCGGGTTACCGAAGACCGATTGCCAGAGGGGTTTCGCGTATCCGACGCAACTGCCGCTGACCCAATTGGAGGTCGAGGCCGTCCCGGTGGCGCAGCCGGACGGGCCGCCGCTACCGCCGCCCGTGGTCAGGAAGTCTGTGGATGTGTTGCAAAACCCGCTCGAGCCGTATCCCTCGCTGGAGCCTTCGAGGTTGAAGAGCAAGTAGCCGGCGCAAGAATTGTTCCAAGGAATTTCCGGAATATAGGACAGGGCGGACCCGTTTGTGGAGCCATTATTGGAATTCCAGTAGGTGCTCTGGGGGAGGCCGCCATTGGCAGGCTTCACGGCGTTGTATTCATCCTCGAAGTCCGTGCCGCCCACGGAGACGTTATAGACGCTCTCACCCCAACCGGTCACGCCAAGGCCGTCGCTTGAGTAGGTGGAGCCGTTCCCGGAGCAGGCGGCCGGGCCGTCGTCACCCGAAGAGACGAACACCGAGACGCCTGCTAACGCGGCCGATTGAAAGGCGTTGCTGAAGGCCGCATTGGCGGTTGAGCCGTTGGTCACCTCGCATTCTCCATAGCTCATGCTGATGACGGCGGGCGGAGTGCCGGCGCTGACCAGGTTCTCAATGGCCACCAGACCGCCGAAGGTGGTGTTGCCGCTGCCGTCTGTGCAGGATGCCAGCTCTACGGTGGCGCCGGGGGCGATGGCCGAGACGATTTCCACGTCAAGGTCGGCTTCGCCGTCATCGGCATTGGTGCCAGGGTTGGTGCAGTTGTTGCCGGCGTTGGGGTGAACGGTAGTGAGGCTGCCACCATACTTGTTAAGACCGAAAGTGGTCGTGAAGGTGCTCCAGTCTGTGCCGTAGGCGTTGGTGTCTTCCACCACCACAATGGTCTGGCCCTGCCCGTAAATGCCCTGGCGATAGAGAGCGGGCAAGTTGTAAACAGTCTGCCAGTCGGCGGGCACCAGCGGATAGTTTCCGCCTCCCAGAGTATAGTTTCTTGTGCGGCGCATCATCATACGCTGGGGCTTAAAGTCGTGCATGGAGACCACGCCCACCATGACGCCCGCGAGCGCTTGGGGGATTTGCGGATCGCTCATGTTGGCGAAGTGCCGCTCGCCGCGCACGTCGAGGTAGTGAATCTCGGTGTGGAAGGCCTCGCGGATCTGGCCCGCCGTGCCCGAGAAGTCCATGACCATATTGGTGGGATAGACGTAGCCGACGGTGAAACCGTGCGACTCCAGCCAGGCCTTGATGGTCTCGACGTCGGAGTCGGCCGGACCATACTGCTCGCCCAGCTCAGCCGGGCTTAGCCAGTGGCGGAAGTTCGGCGAATTCTTGTCTTGCTGCTCCTCCATAAACTGCTCGAGCGCCTGCTCGACCTGGGGCGCCCGCTTCAACTGGAGCAGCATGTGCTGCATGGGAAAGTCGTCCGCCACCATGCCGCGATCGTTATCGGCACTGGCTTCCGGACGCGTGTTGCGCCAGAGCCTGACCAGCCGCGACTCGTTAATGGGCTGGGTGATGAGGACGGGCCTGCTTTCACCCTCACCGCGAGCCCATAAGCGCGTGGCGCGCTTGGGCACAAAGAGCAGCGCCAAGCCTGCCACCGCCAGTGCGCCGAGCACAAACTTCCGAATCCCCAGCCGCCGAATCATCGGTCGCCGGTTCCGTGTCTTCATGGATTAGATCCACCCCCCACAACTTAACCCTGGGTCGCCATTTGGGAACGCCGATTGTTATTAGCATACACCAACCGCCTCTCCTGATAAATACTCTTCCCACTGCGACACCTAATTTGAACGTAGCGGCGGGCTTCAGCCCGGCACGTGCCGCCCTAAAGGGCGCCGCTACATTCAAATTCGGACACTACTCGCAGTTGCATTGGGTAGCGGTCCGGAGTACCTTTTGGGTAAGGGCAAAGTGGGTCATGAAAATGCCTGATGGCAGGTCGCAATTGCCGCAAGAACAACCGATCACAGCTCTGCTGCAGGAGTTCGCCTCAGGGGACAAGAGCGCACTCGACCGCCTGATACCTCTGATCTACCCCGAACTGCGGAGGCTTGCGCGGGGCTACATGCGCAACGAGCGTCCTGGCCATACGCTGCAACCGACCGCCTTGGTTCACGAGGCCTATGCCCGGCTGGCCAAGCAGGAGCAACCCGATTATCGCAGCCGTGCGCACTTCATGGGCGTAGCGGCGCAAGTCATGCGCCAGATCCTGATTGACCACGCGCGCATTCGCGATGCGGAGAAGCGCGGTGGTGGAGCGGCGAAGGTGTCCCTGGAAAGGGCTGCCGGCATGCCCGCCAGTCAGCCTTCCACGATCATCGCCATTGACGAGGCCCTGGATCAATTGGCGCGGAACGATTCCCTGAAGGCGCGACTGATCGAAATGCGTTTTTTTGGAGGGATGAGCGCCGAGGAATCTGCCGAGGTTTTGGGACTTTCTGTCACCGAGGTGCGGCGTCATCTCCGCGTGGGCCAGGCATGGTTGCAGCGTGAGCTGGATCAGAAAGCCGCCCCTGACAAAAAACCATGACCCGGGTTGCAAATTTCTCCCTGCCCTTTCGCCTTATTTGATAAGGTGCTCCTCGATACGAAGGAGATACTGTGTCCGGCCACAACTGGGATCGAATCCAGGAGATTTTCTTTGAGGCTGCCGATTTGCCTGTCTCCGAGCGCGATGCGTTCCTGGCGCGCGTCTGCGAGGGGGATGCCGGGTTGCGCTCGGAGGTAGAGTCGCTGCTCCGGGTTGATGCCGCCGGAGGCTCCGCCATCGCCGCGGCCATCGAGTCGGAAGTCAGCGCGTTGCTCGACGATCCCGCGCCGCTGGTTGGCACGCGCATGGGACCGTACCGTTTGCTAAAGGAAGTCGGGCGTGGTGGCATGGGATCGGTGTACCTGGGTGAGCGCGACGACGAACTCTACCGCAAGCTGGTGGCCATCAAGGTGGTCAAGCGCGGCATGGACAGTACAGAAGTGCTGGCGCGTTTTCGCCATGAGCGCCAGATTCTGGCGGGCCTCGAGCATCCCTATATTGCTCGTCTCATCGATGGGGGCACCACTCCTGATGGCCGTCCGTTTTTTGTTATGGAATATGTGCAAGGCCAGCCGATTGACGCCTACTGCCGCGAGCAGGGTCTCAATCTGGAATCTCGTTTACGGTTGTTCTTGCGAGTTTGCGAGGCCGTTTCCTATGCCCACCGCTCGCTGGTAGTCCATCGCGACCTTAAGCCCGGCAATATTTTTGTTGCCGCGGAGGGAATTCCCAAACTCCTTGATTTCGGAGTGGCCAAGCTGCTGGATCCCGGCAATGATCCCGGGCTCACCTCCACTTCCGTCGCGATGGGCCCGCTCACCCCGGAGTACGCCAGTCCCGAGCAAATCCGGGGCTTGGCGATAACCACGGCGGCGGACGTTTATGCCTTGGGGGCCATTCTCTTTGAGCTGCTGACGGGAAGCCGGGCCCAGCAGATTGTTACCCATAGCCCAGCGGAAATCGAGCGCGTGGTCTGCCAAACGGATACCCCACGCCCCAGCACCGTTGCCCGGGCCGCCGGCGCGCCGCATCGGCTGGACGGCGACCTCGACAATATCGTTCTGATGGCGATGCGCAAGGAGCCCGAACGCCGCTATGGATCAGTGAATCAGTTTGCCGACGATATCGCGCGCTATCTGGAGGGTCGGCCCGTCGTTGCCCGGCAGGATTCGGTGGTCTATCGCGCCCGCAAGTTTATGGGTCGCAACCGCCTGGCCGTGGGGGCGACCTTCCTGATCTTCTTGAGCCTGCTCGGGGGGATGGTTCTGGCGGAGAGGCAGGCTCGCCGGGCCGAGAGTGCGCGCCGCTTCGCGGAAACCCAAACGCAGTCTGCTGAGCGCGAGCGAGCGCGTGCCGAAGGACAGAGGCAACTGGCCGAGCGCGAACGGGCCCGGGCAGAGGCCGAAACCCAAGTCGCCAGGACCGAACAGGACCGCTCCCGGCGCCGTCTCGCCCAGATGCTCGAGTTGGCAGACCGTTCGCTTTTCGACGTGCACACGGCCATCGAAAAACTTCCCGGCGCCACGGAGGCCCGGCGCCAGATCGTGGTGACGACGCTCAAATTCCTGGAGGACCTGTCCAAAGATGCCGGCCAGGACGACGGACTGCGGTTCATGTTGAGCGCCTCCTATTTTAAAGTCGCGAACGTCCTGGGTTTTCCCCTCCAGCCGAATCTGGGTGACACCAAGGGGGCATTGGCGAATTACGAAAAGTCGGTGGCATTAATTGAGCCCCTTCTGGCTAAGGACCCCGATCGTTCGCAGTACGTTTTGCAGTGGGTGCAGACGAAAGTCAATTGGGCGACGTTGCTCGCCAGGACGGGTGAAGAACCGCGGGCAGTGGAGATGATGCGTAACACCGTACCAGCGGCTCAAAAGCTCCAGCGGTTGTGCCCCCATGACTCCCAATGCTCCCTTGCCGAGGGCCAAGTGTACGGGGTGCTTGTGGATACGCTGGTCAGCAGGGATTCCGGCGCTGCTCTCCACTTCTCACAATTGGAGACGCAGGCCATGGAACGAGCGCTGCAATCATCCCCGAGTAACAGAGACATTCAAATTGACCTCGGAACGGCCTATAGCCAGGAGGCGAGGGTGTTGACTACTCGGGGAAATCTCCAGGAAGCCGTGGAGCATTATCGGCAGGCTGCGGCGCTGAGGGAAGGCGCCTTGGAGCACAACCCCTCCGATGTCCTGACGCGACGCAGCTTGATGATCACCTACGGCAACCTTGGCGCCACCTTGGGGAATCCGCTCTTTCCGAATCTCGGTGACGCCGCGGGAGCGCGCGTATACTGCGAGAAGGCGCTCGTCATTGCTCGCGATCTGGCGAACGCTGACCGCAACGATCAGCTTGCGCAATATGATCTTGCCAGCGCCCTGGTGTTCCATTCCTCGTTGGATCTCCCCAAAGAGGAATGGGGGGAAGCCTTGGCGAATCTTCAAGAGGCGGACGGGATTCTCCAGAAACTTGTGGCGGCTGATCCTCGGGCGATTGCCAAGGTGCGAACGCTGGCGTTAGTGGAGGAATACGAGGGCAGGCGGCTGGAAAGCCTGGGAAGAAGTGACGAGGCTGTGGTCAAAACTCGGGAATCCCTGGTCACGGTCGAGAAGGGGTTGGCCCGCAGTCCCTCCGACCTGGGCTTGGTCTCGCAAGCGTTGGCCAGCGAGGAGGCAATGGCCGAGATGCTGGCCCATCAAGGCAATCACCCTGGAGCCCTGGAGATGGCGCGAAAAGCCATCGCCCGGGCGGAGCAGCTTTCCGTCCCTGATTCCGAACGCATTCGCGTAACTCGTTCAGTTGCGGTAGCTTACCAGAGCCTTGCGGAGGTGGAGGCAACCTTCGGGAACTGGAGCGAGGCCCGCGTCGCCGCCCAGAGTGCCGTTGACGGATGGCGGCAAGTGATTGCCGCCGATCGCCGGCGCGCCGACCCCGACAAGGTGGCCCGTGCAGAAGCCCTGCTCAAAGACTGCAACGCGCATTTACGCTAAAAAATTCTTTCCTCCTGCGCAAATTCCACCCTGGTTTTTCGCCTTAATAGGTAGGGATCCGAATAGAGGTCCCGAGTTTTCCTCCAGTTAGCACGGACTAATCCCGCTTGAAGTGGGATTGGTCCGTGATTTTTTAATCGTGAAGATTTGCCAACATGGGGATGTTTGGGGTGTCTAAAGCCGCGGAGCCATGGGCTACGCGCCCAACCCCGAGCCACCTGATCCACGATGAACCTTCTTATGAAATGCCTCGAATGCGTGAATAGTGGTCAGTACTGGGTCGGGCAAGAAAGGGTCTTGGACCTTATGCAGGCAGTGTGCCAGATGGATCCATCAAACACCCCTTCCGGGGACCGACAAGACTTCGGTCTTACCGCCCGTGAGCGCCAGGTCATAGCATTGGTTTGCGCCGGCTATACGAACAAGGATCTTGCGCAGAAGCTCGGGATCAGGAAGAGCACCGCCAAACATCACCTCAGCAAGGTTTTTGACAAGCTGGGGGTCGCTAACCGGCTGGAGCTGGTACTTTTTGCTGTTGACCAAGGGCTGACCATTGAGGATGAGCGGGTAACCGCGCATGAGTAATCCGGCGAATATCGAACAAGTCGGTCCGCAAGCGCGCATTGCGTCCGAGCTTGTGCGGTTGGAATCGCAGAAGAGGGAATTCTGGGTTCTGATCAGCTTTGCGGGTGTGGTCCTGGTCCTGGGAGTATTATCGTTCTTTTTCCCCCACGGGTTCTGGGAAGTGGGCGGCTTGCATGTCAGTCTCTCGCCGCAGGTTCTTTTTGTCATCATGGTGGGCACAGTGCTGGCTTCGTTGTCTTACGTTCGGGGAGAGCTGGAGGTCCGAGGTCTTCGGCTCGCCAATATCCAGCAGTATCTCAGCTCGCAGGAAGAGCAAGCCAACAGCATGATTGACACGGTGACCAACGTGTTCACTCGCGCCTTCCTGCATGATCTCCTGGCAGGCGAAATCTCCCGCGCCGAGCGCACCAACCGCTCGCTGGCGCTCATCATGTGCGACCTGAACAACTTTAAGCAGGTCAACGATCGTTATGGGCACCTGATGGGCGACTACGTGCTGTCTCAGATTGCCAGCATCTTAAAATCCTGCGTCCGTGGCTCCGATTATATCTTCCGTTACGGCGGCGATGAGTTCCTCGTTTTGCTCCCTGAAACCGACCAAAATGGGGGGGAGACAGTGCTTCAGCGCCTGCGTTCCAAGGTCGCCGAATGGGACCGCAGTAATCGCGTGGGCGACTTGCCGATCTCCGTCAGCCTGGGCTTGTACCTCCACGTGACCGGTCAAACGCCGGATATGGATGTCGCGGAAGCCGATGCTCGCATGTACGCGGATAAACAAGCCACCAAACACGGAACCGCCGCAAGCACCTTACCCCTGTCGCAATGAATTTAGTCGCGCGCAGAACGCCTTCAGTGCAAACCGCCCATTGCCTTCGTCATCCTGATAAGTTTATAAAATAAGGACGTTAGCTGACTATGAAGGTTTGACGGAGGTCTTAGATGCCTGTCATCCGTGCGTGCAGCCAATGTGGACGCAAGAACCGCATTCCCGCCAAAAATCTGACTGGCACGGCGCGTTGCGGAGTTTGTAAATCGCCCTTGACTCCCATCGCCGAACCTCTCGAGGTCGACGACAGGTTATTCGATGAAATCGTTCACAATGCCCCGGTTCCCGTGCTCGTGGACTTCTGGGCGGAATGGTGCGGGCCGTGTCGCCTGGCTGCTCCTGAAGTCTCCCGTACCGCTGCCGACATGGCGGGTAAGGCTATCGTGCTAAAAGTCGACACGGAAAACAATGCTCAACTTGCGGCGCGATTCAATGTTCAGGGCATACCCAACTTTGTGATCCTCTTGGATGGCCGCGTGGTAAAGCAGCAGGCGGGCGTGGTAAACCACGACCAGTTGGAGCAGTGGCTCAGGTCCGCCGCTTCTCACCCGCTCTAAATACGACAAGAACGAAAAGCCGCAGAGTAATCCGTCGACTGACGGATAGCTTTGCGCTCCGTTGCTCGAAAATGGCGGGGTCCCGATCAGATAGGGATAAATTCCCCCGCCGTTACGGCTGCTTGTATCGTGAAGGGCCATCGCTGCATCCTTACTGACAGGGGTGAGGAATCATGGCGCGTGTGTTTATTACCGGTTCTTCCGATGGGCTCGGGCGGATGGCCGCTCAGCTCCTCATTGAGCAGGGACACAAGGTAGTTCTGCACGCGCGGAACGAGCGGCGGGGCGAGGAAGCGCTCGCCGCCGTGCCGGGCGCGGAGACCGTGGTCATCGGAGATCTCTCGAGCATCGCCCAGACTCGCAGCGTGGCCGAGCAGGTGAACCGGCTCGGCTCCTTCGATGCGGTCATTCACAATGCGGCCGTCGGCTATCGGGAGCCCCGGCGCATCTCGACCGAAGATGGCCTGCCTCATGTGTTCGCCATCAACACGCTCGCACCGTACATCCTGACCGCGCTCGCCCAGCGACCCCAGCGCCTCGTCTACCTGAGTTCCGGCCTTCACCAAAGCGGTGATGCAACTCTGACGGATCTGGCGTGGGAGTTCCGCCCATGGCAAGGAAAACAAGCATACTCCGACACCAAATTGCACGATGTGCTTCTGGCCTTCGCAGTCGCGCGCCGCTGGGTCAATGTCTTCTCCAACGCGCTTGAACCTGGTTGGGTGGCGACGAAGATGGGAGGTCCGGGAGCGCCGGATGACCTGGATGCTGCCCACCGCACCCAGGTGTGGCTTGCGGCGAGCGATGACCCTGCCGCGATGGTCACAGGCGAGTACTTCTATCACCTGCGGCGGCGCACGCCTAACTCAGCGTCTCGCGATGTGGAACGGCAGGAAAAGCTGCTCGACGCCTGCAAGCGCTTCTCCGGAGTGGATCTGCCCATAGCTTGACGCCGGTCAAGCATCATGGTATTACATTTATGAGAATGTAATGGGGGAAACATGGAATCGGCAATTACGGTGAAGGGCCAAGCCACGATTCCGAAAGCGATTCGGGAGCATCTCCGCTTGAAGCCGGGGGACCGCGTGAAGTTTTTTGTCCATCCTGACGGCACCGTGGTTCTCCTGCCCAAACTCCCTGCCTCGGCGTTAAGGGGCATGCTGACGCGCCCCCGCCGGCCGGTGACCTTGCAGCGCATGCATGAAGCCATCGCGGAGGGCGCCGCCGGGCTCCGTCCCCACGCCCGACGCCGATGATAGGGCTCGACACCAACATCCTCGTTCGCTACCTCGCGCAGGATGACCCGATTCAATCGCCGCTGGCCACGGACATTATCGAGTTCCGACTAACCGAGGAAAACCCCGGCTTCATTAGCATCGTGGCGATGGTGGAGGCGGTGTGGGTCCTGGATCGCGCTTACGGCCTTGCGGACCGTGAGATCGCTGCGGCTCTCGAGCGCATCCTCCAGGCTGACACTCTGGTTGTCGAGAACGAGCAGGAAGTGTTTACCGCGACGATGGCGCTTAAAGAGGGGGACGGCTCGTTTGCCGACGCCCTCATCGCGGCGCTGGGGGTCAAGGCCGGCTGCGCCCGTACCTTGACCTTCGACAAGACGGCCTTGAGACTCCCCGGCTTCGAGCTTCCCTCACCAGACCCCACCGGATAAGATTGCGCCCTGATTTACTATGCGCGGAGTTATTCTTCACGGGGCGGAACCACCTCCGCAATTCGATATTCCCCGCCTGGGAAAGCCGCCCGGAGAACCCGGGCGGCTTCCCATTTACCAAGCAACGACAGTGGTCAGTGATGCCAATGCCTGCCCTTCTGCGGGCCGGGTCCGGGCGTGGAAGCGGCGGGGTCCACGCTATTCGTTACGGCTTCTGGAGCCGCCAGGAGTTTATCGCAATCGATGACAACGTTGTTGGTGCCTTGGTTGAGGACCGTGGTAGTGGAATTGGAGCATACCACCAAGTCGTTGCTGGTCGAGGGGTCGAGATAAATCTGGGCGAGGCCGACGGCAGGGTCGGGAGTGAAGCCGTTGACATTGTTGCCAATGACCGTGCTGAAGGTGCTGCCCCACAACCCGATGGCATCGTACCCAGTACCGGTGATGGTGTTATTTAGGATCAGCGTGCCCTTGGTGTTGTAAGCATCGATGCCGTCAGAAAGCTCTGCCTGAGGTTCGAGGCGGTTATTCCAGATCGTGGCGTGGATCCAGGGATTGCTGGGATCGTTGTAGAGATAGATGGCTTGGACGCCAGGTCCAGGTCCGGTGGTTGAGAAGGTATTGTCGTGAATGAAGTACTGCGAAGGACTGCTCGGCACGAAAGCCGGCTGCCAGGGAACAACCCACATAGCGTTGGTAATTCCCGAGGACTCGTTGTAAGAAATCTCGTAGACCGAGCTCTCGGAAGCTTCCAGGTCCATCCCGTCAATCATATTTTCGAAGTGGTTGCCGGTGGTGGGCGAGCCGCCTATGGTTATTTGGCTCGATTTCAGGAACCCATCCTGGCCAACGCCGTCAATCATCGTTTTGAAGAAGCTATTACGAACGGTGTACGATCCGCTCAGGAAGTAATAGTCGAAGGGAGTCGAGCTGCGCGGAAGTTCACCGGTGTAAACGACCCCATTGATGACATTGAAGCCGGCAGGCTCATCGAAAACAACGCCGAAGCTATTTGGAGAGTTGTCGGGCCGGCCTGCAATGCTGATGCGATCGATGGTGGCGTTGGTGGGATATTGGCCCATGAAGCGTAGCGCGTCGAGGAGCGTAGTAAGCTCCGTTCCAAAAACGGTCCAACCGGCAGTGGCCGTGCCGGGAGCGGCGCTGATGTCAATGGAAAGATCAGAGACGTGGATGTCGCCATCCACAAAAATGATCAAGCTGGGCCACGGACAAGTTGTAGTGTTGGGCATGCACTCACCATCATAAGCAGCGTCCGGGATATTGACGGGTAGGTTGGGAATGGCTTCGATGGTCGTGTTATCCATACCCATCCCTTTGAAGGTTCCCTGAAAGTTGAAAGTGACAAGTTGTCTGGTCCAATACTTTCCTTCGCGCAACTGCACCGTGCAGCTTGGATCTTGCGCCACACATGCGTTCAGCGCGGCCTGGATACGTGCCGTGTCGTCGGTGCCGTTCGGCGGAGGAACGTACACAACCTTTTGGCCGGCCGCGGCGGGGGCTGTAAGCGCCACGACGGCCACTAAGAGCAAACGAATCATTTTCCATGCGGACATATTTCCATACCTCCTGTTGCTAATTCTGCATACGCCCCTCACGCTGAGGCATGATCCTGATTGAGTCAATGAAACAGGGATGAAATGCCTATGAAATGACCCTGATGGGAGGGAGAACGAGGCCCCGGTACCCCGCCGCAACAGACCTCTTGCCAGACTATTCCTGCCTGCCCCGATTGGTGATAGACTCCGCCCATAAGCCGGGTGCGGCCATGGAAGAAAGCACGCCTCCTAAGCCCTTGATCTGCTTCGGGGACTATGAGTTGGACGCTCGTGCGGGAGAGCTCCGCAAAGGCAACGCCACTCTTCACCTCCACAAACAGCCACTCAGACTCCTGCTTTTGCTGATGGAACGCCCAGGCGAACTAGTGACCCGCGAGGAACTTCGCAACGCGCTGTGGCCCGACCAGACCTTTGTAGACTTCGAAGACGGCCTCAACCATGCGGTTCGAAGGCTGCGCGAAGCGTTGGGTGACTCGGCTGAGAATCCCCGCTTCATCGAGACGCTGCCGCGATTAGGGTACCGCTTCATTTATCCCCTGGAAGAAAAGGCCGAGCCTGGGCGAGTGCCAGCAGCGGGGCCGATGGGGAGGCGCCGGCAAGTTGGGCTGGCGGCGGGGGCGGTCTTAGCCTTGCTGGCCTGGGCATTCGCCTTAAATGTTGCCGGCGTCCGCGATCGCGTTTTGCGGGCCGCAGGGGCGGTTCGCGAACCGCCCCTACAAATCCAATCCATCGCCGTCCTACCCCTGGAAAACCTCTCCCACGACCCCGAACAGGAATACTTTGCCGACGGTATGACCGAAGAGCTCATCACTAACCTGGGCAAGATGAGCGCGCTACACGTCATCTCAAGGACCTCGGTTATGCAGTACAAGGGCACAAAGAAGTCGTTGCCGCAGATCGCCCGGGAGCTGAAGGTGGACGCCATCATAGAAGGTACAGTCCAGCGCTCTGGCAACCATGTGCGCATCACCGCCAACCTGCTCCACGCCCCCACCGACCGCCACCTTTGGGCCGACAGTTATGAAGGTGACCTGGGCGACGTGCTGGTTCTGCAAGACAAGGTGGCGCGCGCCATCGCGAGTGAGGTTGGGATCAAGCTTCTGTCGACGGGAAACGGCCGGCTCGCCAGCGTCCATGCGGTTGATCCCGAAGCCTACCAGTCATGCCTCAAGGGCAGGTACTACACGAGCAAGTGGACGGAGGAGGGATTTAAGAAAGGCGCCGAGGGTTTTCGGCGAGCGATTGACCTTGACCCCACTTATGCACCCGCCTATGAGGGGCTGGCCGACGTGTACAACTGGCGAGCTGCATTCGGTCTTCAACCTTCGCCCGAGACTTACCCTTTGGCGAAGGCGGCGGCGTTGAAGGCGTTGGAATTGGACGACGGACTGGCCGAGGCGCATGCCGTGTTGGGCCAGACCAAGTTTGCGTTCGACTGGGACTGGTCCGGGGCGGAGCAGGAGCTAAAGCGCGCCACAGCCCTCAACCCTAGCAGTTCAACCGCGCATTTATACTACGGCGTGTTTCTGACGGCGATGGGACGATACGACGAGGCCGTTGCAGAAACCCGCAAGGCGCTGGAACTTGACCCCCTTACGCTCACCACGAACCTGCAACTTGGATGGGTTTTGTACTACGCCCGGCGGCACGATGAATCCATTGCGCAGCTCAAAAAGACGCTGGAACTCGCTCCGGATTTCAGCTATGCGAACCTGGAACTTGGTTGGAATTACGCGCAGAAACGGATGTATCCGGAAGCTGTCTCGGAGTGCCAAAGAGCCGTCAGCCTTATGCCGGAAGAGCAAGTCACGCTAAGCAGTTGCGGCGACGTTTACGGCCTGGCGGGCAGACGCCAAGACGCCCTCACGCTCATAGAACGGCTGAGACAGCTTTCCGCGCGAGGGTACGTGGATCCTTACAATATGGCATGGGCTTCTGATGGTCTGGGCGACAATAAGCGCACGATGGAATGGCTCGAGCGGGCCTATACCGAACGCTCGGCGAGTTTATATTTCCTCAGAAACGAGACCTGGAGAGAGAGCCTGCGCTCCGACCCGCACTTCCAAGATCTGCTGCGCCGCATGAACTTCCCACCCTTAGCACGTCAGCCTTGAGTGGCGGTTTTTGTCACCGCCACTGTTGAACCCTGACCCGCGTACAGGTGGAGGTGTCCTCGGCAAATTGCCTAACCGCAGAAGTGGCGGCGCGGCGGCGCTGGCCGTTGCGAAATCACGTTGGAACCGTTCAGCAGGGCGGTCGCCCACACGAGAAGAATGCTCTACACGCCTGGGCTGGTTTTAGAACGCTACGGCAGGATCGAGGCAGGTGTCCACCCTTGGGAAACCGCAGACCTCACATTGTCCGGGTCTATGCCCGCCGGCGAAATTAGGTTGGAGACTCCGGGCAGATTCCGGCTATACTTGGTCCATGGAGATCACCGTGCAACTACCCGAAGACGTGGCCAAGCAGCTCGCGGCTCGATGGCAAGACCTGCCCCGCGCGGCGCTCGAAAGCTTGGCGCTGGAGGGCTATCGTTCCGGAGCGCTGACGCAGTCGCAAGTGCGGCGCATGCTGGGCTTCCAAACGCGAATGGAAGTGGACGGATTCCTGAAGGACCACGGCGTGAACCTCGAGTACACCGTGGAAGACTTGGACCGCGAAGCCGCGAGTAGCCGGCCGGTTTGGGAGCGCCGGCAGATGGAGCTGGCGGGCGAAGCAAAGGATATAAGCCGCCTGGTCAGATGATCGTCATCGCGGACACCACCCCCCTCAACTATCTCGTCCTCATTGACCATTCCGACTTGTTGCCCCGGCTCTATGGTCGTGTATTGATCCCACCAACTACCACGCCCCATGCCGGGCAGTCTCACGGCCCCAATCCGCTTTGACATTAAATGATATTATTCCCCTCGGGAGAACTTGGGGCGAAAAAATCGGTAGTGGTACAGCTTGATGTAGCGGCGGCTTTATCCGTCAGCCGACGGACCATATGGCGAGGTAAACTCGCCGCTACGACATCAAACTGTACCACTGCCAAAAAGTCGGGCACGAAACGGCGATTTCGACTATTCTGGGCAGTGGGCTCCGTCGCTGCACGCTCGTTCGGGCGCAAACAAAAAGACCTCCTCCGTGTTCTCTGTGCCTCGCAAACTTCAACACAGAGCGCACGGAGCATCTCAGTGACCTCTGTGTTAAAGCGCTCTTGACCACGGAGGACACGGAGGCATTACCGACACGAAATGAAGTATTCGCACATCGTCAAATCGGCCGCGAAACACCTCTGGTCGGGCTTCAAGCTGCCCTATATGGTGATGTTTGAAACCACCCTGATGTGCAATATGTTCTGTGAGTATTGCATTTTTGGCGAAGAGGGCAAGTTTAACGACCTTCAGACACGGGCCACGCGCGACCGCATCTTCAAGCGCATCGACGAATTCTGCGAGATGGGGGTGTTCGCGCTCAGCTTTTCCGGCGGCGAACCCCTGCTGAATCCGAGCACCTGCGACTACATCGCCTACGCCGCGGACAAGGGCATGTGGACCTCCATGCCCACCAACGGTCTGCTCATCAAGAAATACGCCGAGGGCGTGGCGCGGCTGGATATGCTGGAAGTATCCATCGACTCACTCAACCCGCAGCGGTTTGCCAAGCGCCGCGGCCTGGATGGCTTGGCGCGGATCATCGAGAACCTCGACTATGTGCTCGCCAAACGCCGGCCCTTCACCACGCAGATCAACGCCGCGGTGAATATGGAAAACCTCTATGACCTCCCGGAACTGGCGGAGTTCTGCAAGCAACGCCACCTAGTGATGCACCCGGAGGCGGTCCACAACGTCATGCGCGATGGGGAACTGCTTCCCGATGCGGAATTGCACGGCAAAGATCTCGATACCGTGGAATTGTTTCTGCGCGAACTCCGGATGTCTTACCCGAAAAACGTCCGCTTTTATACTCACTACTACGCCTTCTATCGCCAGGGTGGATTCGGGGTCAGGTTTCCGTGCCGGCATCCTTCCAAGCTCATTTCCATGAAACCCGATGGCTCCATCCACTTGCCCTGCGCGTTCGTGACCCTGCACAAGTCGCAGGCGCCCCTGCGGGAGATTTTCGCCTCGGAAGCAGCGAAGAAAATCATCGCGCAGGAAGCAACTTTGTGGGACTTCTGCAAGGGGTGTAAGATTGGCTGTCCTTATGAAGTCAGCGCCTATACCAATAACCCCATGCTGGCGCTGGAGTCAGGACTGAACTTTCTGCGGCTGATGTGAGTACGACGTGGGAGGCGGAAGGCAGAAGGCAGAAGGCAGAAGAACCCATCCTTGATCGGGGCCGTGCATGGGCTTATCACTTGCGTTCAGTGGAGGTTACGAGCCGCTTTTGCCCATTGTTTCCGGCAAAGAGCCGGACAGCCCCACAACCGGGCGCAAGCGAATTCAAGCTCTGTGCCCTCTGCGCCTTCAAAGATTGAACACAGAGCGCACGGAGGATCTCTGTGGCCTCTGTGTTTAATCTTTCCAGAGCACGGAGAGTACAGAGTCAAAACCGATTTCCCGCTTTCTGCCTTCTGCCTACTGCTTACTGTTTACTCTCAGGCCGCGAACTGAATATGGCTCATATCATCGTCTGTACCCTTGCCGCGTTTGGACTGGCGCTGGGCCTGTGGTTCTGGTGGGCCTGCTCGGAGCCCTCTTCCACCTTCTTTCACCCAGCGCTGACCCGAGGCCCGCAAGATGGCAAGCGCGTAGCCTTGACCTTCGATGACGGGCCGGCGGAACCATTTACCGAACAGGTACTCGAGATCCTGCGCGAGCACCAAGTCCCCGCCACGTTTTTCGTTTGCGGGAGGAATGTGGAAAAGCATCCTGACTTGCTTCGCCGCATCGTGGCCGAGGGGCATGAGGTCGGGAATCACACCTATTCGCACTTGTTTGTCTACTTCAAGTCGCGGCGGCGGATCGCCGAAGAGATCGATCGCACCCAGACGATTATCGAGAAGATCGTCGGTTTCCGCCCCAATATCTTTCGCCCGCCTTATGGAGCGCGCTGGTTTGGATTGATACCAACTTTGTTGGAACGGGGCATGCACCTGATCCTATGGTCCGCCACAGGGTACGATTGGAAGAAAAACGTGCAGGGCATCACCCAGGCGACATTGCGAGAACTAAAGCCCGGAGCAGTCATCTTGCTGCACGACGGGCGGGAGACGCGTCCTGCCGCCGAAATCGACCGCTCCCGCACTGTGTTGGCGTTGCCTGCCATCATCGCCGGCGCCCGTCAGCAGGGATATACCTTCGCCCCTCTCAAGGACTTCTTACCTCTTCCTTAAAACTCAAAGGGCTGTGGCAGATTGCATCAGGTTAAAGCTTCTGGATTCCGACACGACTCTCTAAGCTATGTCATTTATTTTATATAACTTAGATTGAGAATAAGGTTCGAAAAAGATGAGATGAACTGGCGTCGGTTCGATTTCTGACAATAAGACCGTATAGTGTGGCATTTTGCCACGGTGATGAATAGACATTTATACTGTTTTCCACTTCTATCGCCCGCAAATACCCAGGGATTCTAATCGTTTCAATATGTTATAGATAAGAACGCGAATTGGCCATAGCATTGCCCAATAGCACCCATTGGCGGAGAATCAGTGGAATATCCACAATGAAGAAGATTCTGGTAGTCGATGACGATCAGGAAAGCCGCAACCTCCTCTGCGAGGTTTTGGAGGCGAATGGTTATGCGCCTTATGCGGTGGCCAACGGATTGGCGGCGCGCGAGGTTCTGAAGCGCGATGTCGAATACCGCATCGTCATCGCGGATTTTCAAATGCCGCAAGAATCCGGTTTGGAACTCCTTCGCAATTTACGCCAACAGAATTCCAAGCACGAAATCATCCTGATGTCTTGCTTTATGAGCGGGGCGGAGAAAAAGGCTGCGAAGGCACTGGGTGCGCATGCCCTGCTTGAAAAACCCTTCCAGCTTACGGAATTGTTGCAGACGGTAGCAGAACTCGCGGTGCAGAATTCGATCGGTATCTCTTCGTAAAGAAGTTTGCGGTTATGGCTTGCATCCAATCTTCTCAGGATAAGGAGTAAAGATGGACGTTTCCCAGAAAGTAATGGAAATAATCGCGCGAGAGCAACACCTGGACGCGACCAAGATCACGCTGGACTCGACCTTTGCGGAACTCGGCATCGATTCGCTGGACGGCGTGAATATCCTTTTCGCCTTGGAAGAAGAATTCAAGCTCGATATCCCCGACACGGTCGCCCAGAACATGAAGAGTGTCCGCCAAGTGGTGGACAGTCTTGCTCGCGTGCTGGAAGGCAAAGACGTGTCGGACCTGGTGGCCATGGCCAAAGGCGAACCTTCCGCCACCCTCAGCTAATCCACGCCATTCAAGGGGCCCATCGTGAGGAGAGTTGTCGTCACCGGGATTGGAGTCTTTGCCTCCACCGGCAAAAATACTGAGAGTTTTTTTGAGACGCTGGTGCAAGGGCGGTCGGCGATCCGCCGCATCCAGCAATTTGACCCTGCGGCGCTGAGTGTGCAGATCGCCGCGGAAATCCCTGATTATGATCCTCTCCAGTATTTCCCGCCCAAGCGTCTCGACTTGCTCGATCGCTTCAGTCAGTTTGGCTTGCTCGCTGCCAAGGAAGCCATGGATTCCAGTGGCATCCAACTTCGGGATGAGGAGCGGCCGCGTTTTGGTGTGGTGACGGGCACCGGCATGGGTGGGGCCAGTACGTTTGAATCTGGCTATTTCAAACTTTTCGCGGAACAAGCGACGCGCCTGCATCCTTTTACCATCCCCAAGATCATGCACAATGCGGCCACCTCGCAAATCTGCATGGAGTTCGGCGCGCAGGGGCCATCGCTTACCACCGCCACCGCTTGCTCTTCCTCCGGGCATGCCATCGGGGAAGCCTTCCACATGATCAAATTCGGATTGACCGACTTGATGTTGACAGGGGGGAGCGAAGCGCCGCTTACATTTGGGATGATTCGATCGTGGGAATCGGTGCGAGTTCTGGCCACCGGCAATGCCGATCCCCGCAAGGCTTGCCGGCCCTTTTCCGCCGACCGCGAGGGCTTGGTGATGGGGGAGGGGGCGGCGATGCTTCTGCTCGAGGAACTCGAGCACGCCAAGCGGCGGGGGGCGAGGATTTATGGGGAGATTTCAGGTTTCGGCATGAGTTCCGACGCCAGCCACATTACCCAGCCTTCCATTGACGGCCCGGCGCGCGCGGTGCGCATGGCGCTGGCGGAAGCCATGGTCAATCCGGAAGAAGTGGATTACATCAATGCCCACGGCACCGGCACGCGCGTGAACGATGTCACGGAAACGCAGGTTATCAAAGAAGTGTTCAGAGAGCATGCTCGAAAGGTGGCCATCAGCTCCACGAAATCGATGCACGGACACGTGATGGGTTCGACGGGAGCCATCGAGCTGGCAGCCACGATTCAGGCCACCGACCGGGGAGTCATTCCCCCCACAGCGAATTACACGCAGCCGGATCCGGAGTGCGATTTGGACTATGTGCCCAATCAAGCGCGGGAAAAGCCTGTGCGCATCGCGATTTCCAATTCCTTTGCCTTCGGTGGGCTGAATGCGGTCTTGCTGGTCCGCCGGTTTGAGTAGCGGCCTCCGGATTTCCGCCAAGCCATGCACTTGATGGAGCGTGAGATGATTCAGAAGCGTGTTTGCATTTTGACCCTCGGGGTGGGCTCAGGACACCTGCGCGCTTCCGAGGCAGTGCAACGCGCGCTCTACGACGGGAATGATCCCATCGAAGTGAAGGTAGTGGATGCTCTCGAATCCGCTCGCCGGTGGTTCCACTGGCTTTATGTGGACCCGTATTGGTGGATGTTGCGGAACGCTCCGTGGCTGTGGCGAATATTATTTGAGCGTCGCCAGCGCAAACTGCATAACTCGACGGCTCCCGGATGGGTTTTTCGCCGTGGGTGCCGGGAGGCATTGCGCTATATGAAGAATTATGCTCCCCAGCTCGTGGTTGTGACGGAAATTGGGGCGACGGAAATCGCCGCGCTCGGGCGCCGCGAAGGATGGTTCAACGCACCCATTCTGGCAGTGCAAACCGATTTTCACACCGAGCCTCCCTGGGTGCAAAAGGAGATTGATGCCTATTGCGTGGCCAGCGAGGAAGCGCGCGGGCAACTGATTGGATGGGGAGTGTTGCCCAATCGGGTTCTGCTTTGCGGCATTCCGGTGGATCCCGCGTTTGCACTGCCCTTTGACAAGAATGAATTAAAGCGAGCGTTGGGTCTGGATGCGCGCCGGCCGGTGGTTCTGGTGATGGGGGGCGGCATGGGGCCTGTGCCCCTCGACAGTGTGGTTTCAAGTCTCGAACTTTGCAACGTGCCCATGCAGGTGTTGGCGGTGGCCGGCCATGACCGCTTGATTCGCCAGCGCCTGGAACTGTTGCGGGGGCGGTTGGCCATGGACCTGCATCTATTCGGCTGGACGGAAAATGTTCCGGAACTGATGGCGGTTTCCGATCTTCTGATTACCAAACCAGGAGGTCTCACCACGGCGGAGGCGCTGGCAGCGGGATTGCCGATGATTCTCACCCATCCCATCCCCGGGCCGGAGGAGCGGCACGTTCGGTTCCTGCGCCAGAACGGGGTAGCCCTGAACGCGGAAACTCTGAACGACATACCACGCTTGGCGTCACGGCTGCTTTCTTCCCCCCACGATCTCGGTGAAATGCGGCGTCGCGCCCGCGAATGGTCGCGCCCCGACGCAGCGCACGCCATTGCCCAGGTGGCGTTGGCGTTGCTGGAAAAGGCCACGTATATCGATTTGCTCGCTACACCTCCACAGCGGTCGGGAGAGTCAGCATATTTAATGTAGTAGAAGAACGTCCTTAGTCCTTTGTCAGTTGTCCGTCGTTCGTTGCCGCTGAGATGATCCAGGGTATTCTCAGCGACCTATTGGTTCCCCATGGGCGCCAACGGCATTTGGCAACTGACGACGGACAAATGACCAGGGACTAAGTACAAAGGACAAGGAACCAAGCACAGGACGATAGATGTACAACAAAGCCCGCAAACTTTTTGAACGCACGATGATCGGCGATTCCATGCCGGCGCTGATCCGCTGGGGCAAACGCGTTTCCCCCTCAGTAGTTCGGAAGATTCGGACGGCTGCGTTTGTCGAAGTCGTACGCTATGCCGCGGAGAACCAGAAGTTCTTCGCGCGCAAATTGCGCGAACGGGGCATTGACCCCAAACGCGTCCGCCAGCCTGAGGATTTGGGCGACATCTTTACTACGCCCGAGGACTTGCGGACGCTGCCCGCTGGGGATTTTTTGTGCCGCGAGCCCGAATTGGTGTTTGAGACCACTGGGACCTCCGGCGGTCCCAAGCGGGTTTACTTTTCTTACGAGGAATTGGATTTTGCCGCTCGATACGAAGCCGTGGCATTGTATGAGAACGGCATTCGGCCTGGCGCTCGCGTGGTGTGCACGTTCGATGCGGGGTATTGGGTCAGCAGTTGGGTCACCTTCCTCGCCTGCAAACAACTGGGAGTATTTTGCTCCGCCATCGGAAAACCGCATCCCCGCGAAGTCTACTCGCGAATGGCCGTCTACCGTTACGACGTTATATCGGCGGACCCTACTTGGCTAGTCAGCTTCAGCGAAATTGCAGAGAAGGAAGGTACCTTTCCTCTCCGTCTGATTATGGCAGCGGGCGACCGCATGACCGATGTGTACCGCAACTACGTGGAGAGTGTTTGGAAGTGCCCCGTCCTTCTCGCCTACGGCTCCACCGAAGTGGGCGGGGCGGGAATGGAATGCGTGCGCAAAGACGGCTATCACTTGGATGATTTCAATATTTATTTTGAGGTGCTCGACGCAGATGAGAAAGGCTATGGCGAATTGGTGGCCACAACGCTTTCGCGCCGCACCATGCCCTTCATTCGCTATCGGGTTTACGATGTGACCCGCTTTATTGACGCGCCCTGCCCCTGCGGCGCTCCGCTGCGGCGCATCGAGCGCATCCGCGGCCGCCGCGACGAGATGGTAGTGATGGGCGCGGGGAATATGTACCCGGAAATATTTGAGCGCATCTTGCACGACGTGGCGGGCATTGCGGAGAACTGGCAGGTGGCCGTCCGCCAGGAGGGCCTGCACGACGTCTTGGAATTCCGCCTGGAGCTGACCAATGGCGTCAGCACCTCCGCCGTGGAAACCGCGATCCAAACGAATTTGAAGACCCTTTATCCCGATGTTTGGGCTAATCAAGCCTGCGGCATGTACCAACTTAATTTCCGTTTTCTTCCCCCCGGAAGCATCGAACGAGGAAGGAAGCGGAGAAGGCTGATTGATGAACGGGCGGCTTGAATTATGAATTACGGATGATGAATTATGAAGAAAAGACAAAATCACCAGGCGAGCGGCAGTGAGGGGCCTTTGTTTCATAATTGATAATTTATGAATTACCGTTGAAAGGAAGTATCCTAAAATATGAATAAGCATTCATTGTCTGAGGAGTTGATGAGCCCCGTCGTCTTCTGTGATTTTGACGGGACCATCACGCAGCATGACGTGACGGACCAGATTCTGGCGCAGCTTGCGCATCCCTCCTGGCGTGAAATCGAGCGGGAGTGGATGCTGGGGCTGATCGGCTCGCGCGAGTGCCTGGAGCGCCAGATCGCCTTGGTCAATGCACCGGCCGAGGAGCTTCACGCGGTCATTGATGCCGTCGCCATTGACCCAGAGTTCGCGGCCTTTTGCAAGTTCGCGCGCAAGAAGCGGTTGCCGCTTTATCTCCTCAGCGATGGGTTCGATTACGTGGTTCGCCGCGTGTTGAAGGGTGCCGGCTTAGGCCGGCATTTTCGTTCAAACCTGTTCGCGAGCGCGCTGCGGGTGGAGGGCCGGCGCCTCGTGCCTTCCTTCCCTTACTCACCCGAACCTTGCGCGCACGGGTGCGCCACCTGCAAAGCGGCGCTCATCCGCCGACTGCGGGAGGGGCGGCGACCCGTCGTCTTTGTGGGCGATGGCATGTCCGACCGTTTCGCGGTGGAGGTTGCAGACGTGGTGTTTGCCAAACGGCACTTGCTGGCGCACTGCCGGGAGAGCGGGATCACCTGCCATTCTTTCGAGACTTTTAAGGACGTTCAGGTTACCCTTGAGAAGTTGCTGGCCCCGACGCCCGCCCGGCGATTCCGCCAGGCCGCTGCGGCGCTGTCGTAACCCCGAAAGCAAAAATCGAAACTCGAAAATAGCGACGAGTTTTTGATTTTCGAGTTTCGATCTTCGAGCATCTGGAGGGAGGCCCAAAACCTTTGGCCATTTCTGAACCCACTAGGCGCACTGCAGAGCTGCTGGCTCTCGAGCGCGAGTACTGCTCATTCGGCGACACGGTGCACTATCTTGATCCCCCGAAAATCTTTGTCGATTGCGAGGGCAGTCATCTTTACGACGGGCAGGGAACACCCTATCTTGATTTGCAGATGTGGTATTCCGCGGCGAGCTTTGGTTATAAGAACCGCCGCCTGAATGAGGCGCTGAAGCGCCAGGTGGATCGTCTGCCGCAGCTTGCCTGCCAGTACCTGCACGCGGAAAAAGTGGAGGCGGCGGCGCGCATCGCCCAGTATTGCGAAAAGCGTTTCGGTGTGAAGGGCCGCGTGCACTTTAACGTGGGCGGCTCGCAGGCCATCGAGGACTCGCTCAAGCTGGTGCGCAATTACACCGGCAAGAACCTGATGTTTGCCTTTATGGGCGGTTATCACGGACGCACGCTGGGCGCTTCCGCCATCACTTCCAGCTATCGCTACCGGCGACGCTACGGACACTTCAGCGACCGCGCGCAGTTCATTTTTTATCCTTACTGTTATCGCTGCATTTATAAGCTCAAGCCCGAGACTTGCAATCTTTATTGCCACGATCAGTTCGCGCAGCTCTTCGCCAACGAATACCATGGTGTCTGGGACGCCAAGGCGCAGTCCGCCGAGTATGGGGCGTTTTATATCGAACCTGTGCAGGGAACCGGCGGGTACGTGATTCCCCCGCGCGAGTATTTCCAACGCTTGCAGCAAACTTGCCGCGAACGCAAGATCCTGATTGTCGATGACGAAATTCAGATGGGCTTCTATCGCACCGGTAAATTCTGGGCGATTGAGAATTTTGGCCTCACGCCCGACATCATTGTGTTCGGCAAGGCGCTGACCAATGGTTTGAACCCCCTTTCCGGTATCTGGGCGCGCGAGGAATTGATCACGGCCGAACTGTTCCCACCGGGGTCCACGCATTCCACGTTCTCGTCCAACACACTCGGCACCGCCGTGGCGCTCGAGACCCTGAAGATGCTGGAGGAGGAAGACTACGAAAAGCTGGTCAGCGAAAAAGGCGCGTATTTCCTCGCCGGCCTGCGCAAATTGCAGAGTCACTACCCGGGAATTATCGGGCAGGTGGATGGCCTGGGCCTCGCCCTGCGTCTGGAGGTCTGCAAGCCCGATGGCATCACACCTGATCGCGACCTGACCGACCGGATTTTTGCCGAAGGGATTACAGGCGATCTTAAGGCCCGAGGCCGCAAATACGGGTTAGTGCTCGACGTGGGGGGGTATTACAAGAATGTCTTTACTATTGCACCGTCCTTCACCATCACTCAGGAAGAAATGGATTTGGGCCTCGATCTCCTGAATCAGCTCTTCCAGCGCTGCATCAGGTGACGGGAATAGGGTCACGGGTCACGGGGCTCATGAGACGGTGTTTTGAATTTCCGACCCTCACCCCCAAGGGGGCGAGGGTGGTAAATTCAAAATTCCCCAGACCAAAGCCCAAGCGTTATGGATTCCCCGCGTCTCACTAGGATTAATTCTGGTGATAACTCCTTTGGCTTGGGCGGCGGCACGTCATTTGCAAGATTTTGGCTGTGCTGCGTTCTTATTTGAGGGCAGGGGATTGCCGGCCCGACAGTAGGGCGACGGTCAACGAGTATCATTCTTGACGCTTCCCGAGTCCCAAGCTTGACTGCGGTCAGGAAACCTGCCACATTGAAACGACATCCAACGTACTTAAATGGACTAAACGTTACTTGGGGCGAGACCCGAGTCCCGAACTACGAGGTGAATATGAGACGAACCCTTCTGTGGCTTTTGGTGGTGATAGTGCTGGCGGCGATTCCCCAGAGAGGCGTCGGGCAAGATTTTGTCACTACCGCCATGTCCGGGCTCCCTACCCAGACCTTGCGCGTGGAATGTTCCAGCCCCTCCAAGCTACGCAAGCTCTCGAATTACCAAACTTTACGGGGAAAATTCTTGGGGCCGCGCTTGCAGCAGCTTGAGTCGGCACTGGACCAGATCGGAATCCACGAGGACGACATCGACGACTTGATGATCGGGTGGAAGCCTGGCGATAAAGAAATGGATCTTTACGGTTATGCCTCCGGCCATTTTGACAAGGCGCAGGTTGCTAGCCACGCTGCCGCGCAAGGCCTTACGCCTACACCGATTTCCGGACAGCAGGCGTATTGCTTGACGGCGGGAGTGGCGGGAACCTGCGTAGTCATTCTGGAGAATTCCCTCGGGGCTTTCGGGCCGCTCTCGTCCTTGACGACGGTGTTAGAGGCGCACGAAGGGCAGATGCCGAACTTGAATTCCGACCCACGCTTTAGCAGCCTGATGGGCGACATTGATAAGGACGCGCCCATTTGGGGAATCGCTTTCGGCGGAGCCGTGGCCGATTGGTTCGGTGGATGGCTATCAACCCAAAACAATTTGAAGTTGGATTGGGGGCAGGTTTTCCAGAAGGTGGATTCCCTGACCTATACGATTAATGCGACGGACAAGGTCAATCTGGACCTGAAACTCAATTGCACGACGCCGACGGACGCGGCCACCCTCCGGCAGGTTCTGGACGGCCTGAAGATGGCTCAGCAGCTTGCCTGGGAGGCACAAAATCCCGGCCACCCGAATCCATACACCGCCATGAATGTTGACATTCATGACAAGCAAATTGGCCTTCAAATCACCATGGCGTATTCGGAGCTGACACTTGCGAGTGGCGTCGGCAGCTCCCAGAATTAGCTATTGAGTAAGAGCTGGCCGTTCACACTGCCTGCATTCCCAACACGCGTGCCGGGGGAACGTGGGAACTTGCGGGAGGTTTTGCAACGAAAAAAGGGCGAGCGGTTTGATATTCCGAGAAACCCCTAAGAAACGCTCTTTCGCCGACCCTCAAGGCACCAATCACCCCCTGAAAGCCGCTCAAACACGAAGAAAAACGGTTAAAACACAAAAATTTTCGAAGGCACATATCTGGTGGTGTCATTCCACAGCTACACTACATAATCCACAAATTGCCTCAAATAACCAGAAAATGTTCCTACAAAATACCAAGAAACACCCAAAACTTACAAAATAATCCTTGACAAGGAAAATGCGATCATCGTATAAGCGCATCAAGCATGGAAGTCGGGAACGCATTTTCACTTTCTTGATTCGGCAGCGTAGAAGGGCACGATTTCGGCGGAAGGTTGCGAGCATGACAGAGACAAGAGAAGTCATGGACATCCGGGAAGCGTCGGAGTATCTTGGAGTGTCGCGGGAAACTCTTTATAAGTACGTGTACGAAGAAAAGCTCCCAGCTTTCAAACTCGGTAATCGCTGGAAATTCAAGAAGACCGTCTTGGACCGCTGGATGGAGAAGCAAAGCGCGCAGTTCGAGCAGCGAGCAGCTCGCAGGGTGCGCGCCACCGCTCGGTAGGGAGCATCGCCAATGTTTGGGTTAGGAAAAGCCAAAAGCCTGGTGGGATTGGATATCGGGTCGAGCGCCGTCAAGGCGGTTGAATTGCGGATGAAGGGCGGCTCTTATGAGCTCGTGAACCTGGGGATTGAGCCTTTGGGCCAGGATACTGTGGTGGATGGCGCCATCATGGATGCTCTGTCGGTATCTTCAGCCATCGAGAAAATCTTTACGGATAATCGCATCAAAACCAAGAATGTCGCGACTTCTGTCTCCGGCCACTCGGTTATCGTCAAGCGCGTCACGGTGGGGGCCAACTCGGATGAGGAACTATACAGCGCTATCCCTTACGAGGCGCAGCAACACATTCCCTTTGACATGACAGATGTGAACCTGAGTTACCAGTCGTTGGGCCCGGCCCCGGCGGGGAACGGTACGGACGTCATGTTGGTGGCGGTAAAGCGCGAGAAGATTCTAAATCACACCAACGTCCTGAGCCAAGCCGGTAAAATCCCTACGGTGGTCGACTACGATGGGTTCGCAGTTTACAACGCTTTCGAGGTAAACTATGACGCACCTCCCGATCAGATGGCGGCGCTGCTCAACATCGGCGCCAGCATCATGAACATCGTGATCGGGCGAGGTGGCAATCCGCTGTTCACCCGCGATGTTTCCGTGGGTGGGAACCAGTACACCGACACGCTCCAGAAAGAATTCGACTTGAGCTTCGAGGATGCGGAAAAGCTCAAGCAAGGGCAGGAGGTTGCCAACGTCACCCAGGACCAGAAACTTCCCCACCTGCGGTCGGTGACCGAAATCCTCATGCTGGAAATCCAGAAGACTTTCGATTTCTTCCGGCAGACCACGTCGACCGAGAACATCCAGCACATCTATGTTTCCGGCGGGACGGCCAAAATCGAAGGGCTCGTGGATCAGCTCAAAGCAGAGTTTAACATTCCCGTGGAGGCCATCAACCCGTTCCAGAAGGTGGTGGTCGATGGCAAGAGGTTTGATGTGGGTTACGTGGACGAAATCGCTCCCCGCATGAGCGTTGCAATGGGGCTGGCTTTGAGGAGCTTTGACTAGCCATGATAAAGATCAATCTTTTGGGAGTTGCACCGCCCCCTTCCAAGATGCCGTCAGTGGGGGGACCACCCGCGCCCATCATCACTCTGGTGGTGATGTTTTTGGGTGCGCTGATTATCTGCTTCGGGATCGTCGGCGGGCTCTGGAAGTTCTGGAGCGGCCGAATTGCGGATCTCCAAACGGCCCGGAGTCGGGAAAAGACCCGCCAAGCGGCCCTGGCCGGGGTGGAGGCCCAGAACGTGAAATACAAGCAACTGGAGGATGCCCTCTTGAGCCGCATCAATACCATTGATGCGTTGAAGAGCGGCCGCGTCGGCCCCGTCGAATTGATGAGCTCTTTGGGGAATGTCGTCGACCAAACCAACGATGTTTATCTTTATACGGTGTCTCCGGTGGGTGGGCGATTACAGCTCAAGGGGCAGTCGGGCACGGTTGATTCCATGGCGACTTTTCTGGCCTCCCTGAAGAATTCCGGATCCTTTGATGACGTGCAGTTGGAGCAGTTCTATGAGGATGACCAGCACGAGCGACTGGGTTACAAGTTCACGCTGAATTGCCTGTTTAAATCGCCCACAGCGGGGACTACCCCCGCGGCTGGAGCCGCACCAGCGGGCCCCGGCGGACCCGTAGGGCAACCAAGTGTACCCGCGCAAGTTCAGCGGGGCCTAAAACGAGGATCGTAGGAGAGGGTAAAGGAGATGGCCAAGAGCTTCAATGATCTTCCGGCTGCGATTCAGGGAGTAATTTTTGTGGGGGTGGCAGTAATCACGGCGGGGGTAACGTTCTATCTCGAGGTCTTGCCCTTGAATGACCAGAGGGAAAGTTTGCAAAAAGAAGTGGCCAAACTCAAGGCCCAGAACGACACGAACGAAGCCGTCCGGCAAACACAGGCGGAGTATCTGAACCGCATTAAGCAACATGAAAGCCAATTGGAAACGCTCCGTTCCATTGTTCCCGACGAGCAGTCCACCGATGAGTTCATGAAAACCGTCTTTGCCGACAGTGCGGGTACGGGCACCCAGATCCGGACCTTTATTCCTAGCCCCCAGGTGGTGAAGGAATTCTATGTCGAAGTGCCCTTTACGGTGCGCCTGGACGGGACCTATTCCAGTTTGCTGAACTTTTTTAATCGGCTCGCGGGTGAAACACGGATCGTAAGCGTTTCGGGCCTCTCTCTTGGTCCTCCGGAGGGCGGCGGCATGGGGGCATACAAGGTATCGACCAGCGAAACGGTCGGGGCAAATTGCGTGCTGACCACTTATTACAACAAGTCTCAGAGCGCGGCGGCGCCACCTACTAAAAAGCGATAGTGAGCAGGATGAGGACAATGGCTAAGCATAAGTTTCAATATACTCGAGGGATGCAGGCAACCCGGCTCCTGCTTTTAGCGGTTCTCATGTTCGGTTTGGGACTCTCGCCGAGTTGGGCGGGACAGCAATCCTCCAAGAACCCCCCGCCTAGCACCAAGACTGGGCAGGCCGCCGGGCAGAATAGGGCAGGTACCGCGCCAGTGAAGTCTGCCAAGACCCCCGCCCAACCCAAGAGCCCGACAGCAAGCTCTTCCAGTTCCTTGTGGGCAGGGAAACGGGATCCTTTCAAGCTTCCTCCGGCTGGCGGCGCTAAAGGCGGCGCCGAGACCCCAGAAAACATCCTGGAGGGGACGGCTTTGCCGCCAGGGGAACGTGGCTTGGTTATTTCGCAGTTGACGCTCGAGGGTGTTGTCCGCCAGCAAACCGACAACAAAATGATCGCCGTGGTCATTAACGAAACCAAAAGGGCCTATTTCCTGCATGAGAACCAAGCGGTATATAACGGCGTAGTCAGCAAGATCACGCCGGACTCAGTTTACTTCAAGGAGAACGTCCTCGACGAAGGCGGCCGAGTGACGACTCGTGAAGTGGTGAAACGACTGGGCTCGGCTCCGGGAGAAGGAAGATGAGACGACAAGCAATTGCTCTGCTGACGTTGACATGGCTGATGCTGTGGCTGATCCCTACCCCTAGGAGCCGCGCATGGGCGGCCTCGGAGGCGGCGACCTTGAAGTCGGTCACGCTTTCCGCCAGATCCACGGGCACGGAACTGGTCCTGCGTGTGGACGGTAATTACTCCTATAAAACCGTCCAAGCCAGTCCCGACACCCTTTTCATCGACCTCACGGGCGCCACAGCAGAGGGCGTTGCCCGCAGCCAACGGTGGGTGAACCCGGTGTTCTCTGGCTACAAGCTCCTGCCGTATAAAGATGCTTCCGGCCAGCCGGTCGTCCGCATCCAGGTGGACACGAAGCAAGCCAATCCTTTCGTAGTCCAGAAGGACGGCTCAAAACTGCGGTTGCTCTATGGGAAGAGCCTTCCCACCCGTGCCGCGGCTGCCCCTGCTCCGGTTGCAGTACCTGAGGAAACCTCTGCTCAACCCGCTCCTCCGGCCTACTCCGGCGGGCCCCTGCTCGTCTCCAAGGTAACTCTGGACAAGCATGAGTCCGGCGAGACTTTTGTGGATGTCGCCACTTCCCGGAGCGCCAGCTATCACGTCATGACGTTACCCAGCCCAGCGCGCTTGGTGGTCGATATTGAGGATGCGCAGAATGCTTCCCCCCAGAAGAGTTACGCAGCCGACACGGCAGTTCTGACGTCGGTTCGCATCGGGCAATTCCGCGCAAAGGACCCGTCAGTTGTGCGGGTGGTGGCAGTCTTGAACGGCAATCCTGCCTTTGATGTTCACAGTACACCAACGGGCGTTCGCATTGAGCTGCGTCCGCGCGCGGCGGTGAAGTCTGCACCTCTCGCTACCCAAGCCCCGGTTCCGCAAGCGAAGCCCGGGGAAAGCAATACCGTTGAGACCGCTGCCGTCGCGCCGTCTCACGTCCCCGCCTCAATAGCGGCCGCCTCAGCGCCCCCACCTCGGTTGGAGACCCGTGAGGCTGTGAAACCGGACGTTCAGAGCACATTGCCGGCTACCGCCAGTTCCCAACAGGCGGTGGCGGCTCCGCTTCCGCCTCCGGCCAGTTCAACGCCGGAAGCCCTACGCGCCGAGCATGCTGCGCAAATGTTGACCGTGGGCAAGGATGCTTCGCCCGAGGCAGCGCAAGGAGGTCCTCCCGCCACCCCCAGCGGTACCTCCGGGGAAGCCAAGCCCGTCTACACGGGCGAGCCCATTTCACTGAATTTAAAGGATGTTGACCTCAAAGACTTCTTCCGCCTGATTCATGAAATCAGCGGGCTAAACATCATCATCGATCCCAATGTGTCGGGCAGCGTCACTTTAGTATTGGACTCCGTGCCTTGGGACCAAGCCCTGGACATTGTCTTGAAGAACAACCGCTTGGGCAAGGTGGTGGAAGGAAACGTCCTGCGGATTGCGAAAGTCGAAACGTTGACGGCGGAGCAGGAAGGGCAAACTAAACTCGCCGACGCCCGAATGGCCGCAGCCCCACTGGTAACCGTCTTCAAACCTATCAATTACGCTAAGGCTGCTGATATCGCAACCTTGCTCAAAACCTGGGCGGGCGGTGGCGCCCTCAGCAAACGTGGCACTGTGCTCGTGGACGCCCGCTCCAACACGCTGATCATTTCCGATGTACAATCGCAGATGCCCATCATTGAGAACATCGTTTCCAAGCTCGACAAGAAAGCCAAGCAAATTTCCATTGAAGCGCGAGTGGTGCTGGCGAGCGCTGACTTTACCCGCATTCTAGGCTCGGCGCTGTCCGGCGCGGGGGTCAATGGATCGGGTTCCACGACGTTCGGATTGGCGACGGGCTCCAGCGCCAACATCACGGGACCCACGACATCCACTGGTACGAGTACCCCGATGACCATCAGTACCGCAGCCGGCAGCGGGTTTGGCAACATTGCCATTACCAATGCGTCGTCGCGTTACTTGATCAATGCGGTCCTTTCGGCGCAAGAGTCGCGCGACCAGGTGAAGACCCTTTCCCGTCCCACCATCGTGACGCAGAACAATGTGCAGGGGACGGTCCAGCAAGGCGTCCAGGTCCCTATTCAGACCACAATCAACAATACGATTAGTACTTCATATGTGGCTGCGACATTACAATTAACGGTAACACCACAAGTTACCGATGACAATAATATCTTTTTGGATATCAGCGTCAACAATGCATCCGTGGGCGCGCCGGTACTGAACATCGGATCAGAAATTAACACCCAACAAGCAACTACCAAGGTGTTGGTTCCCGATGGTGGCACCGTGGTCTTCGGCGGCATTACGGTGACCAGCCGGACCAAGTCTGCGACTTATGTGCCTTGGCTGGGAAGCATTCCCCTCCTGGGGCATTTGTTCAAATCGAACACCACTGCGGACACTGACCAGGAGTTGCTCTTCTTCGTTTCGCCGAAGATACTTCCGTCCTAGCCTTTCCGCGTGCAAGCGTACTGGGTCGATTGCTGATCTTAGGGAGGAGACCTTGAGGAGCCCTCGGTCTCCTCCTTTTTGCTTCTATCCATGTGCCCACAACAATATTCTTCTCCCTTCCGAGCCCGCCAGGAGCGGCTGCGAGCTCTGATGGAAACCCGCCGTCTTCCGTTCATTCTGGTCACCCATCTGGTAAATGTTCGTTACCTGACAGGATTCACCGGCAGCGCTGGGATCGTACTGCTGGGCCCGCGGCAAGGAATCTTGTGGGTCGATCCGCGTTATGCTCTCCAGGCGCAGGAGCAGGCTGAAGGCGTGGAGGTGATCGAAGAAAAGAAGGGAATCCTCCAGGGGGCAGCAAGCTGGTTACGGAAGAATGGGGTGCGGGAATCCACCTTCGAGGCCTCAAACCTCACGTGCGCGCAGTTCGAGCAACTCCGCCGGGAGGCTGGGCATAGTCTTCGGTTGAAGCCTGCGGGAGATCTGATTGAGGAACTTCGCGTCGTCAAGGACCGTGGTGAGATTGAGGCCATTGGCAGCGCCGGAAGAGTGACGGCGGAGGTTTTCGCCGAGATGCTGACCCATGTCCGGCCGGGTGTGATAGAGCAAGACTTGGCGGGGGAAATCGAGTACCGAATGCGCAAGAAAGGAGCGGAAGGCGCGGCCTTTGAAACCATTGTGGCCTCCGGGCTCCGCTCCGCCCACCCCCATGCGCGCCCTTCCTCTAAGGCACTGCAAGAAAGTGAGTTGGTAATCTTCGACCTCGGTGCTATAGTTAAAGGTTACGCCGCTGACATGACGCGGACGGTTTTTCTAGGTGAACCGAATCGCCGTGTTCGGAACCTTTACTCCGCGGTGCTGAAAGCCCAAGCGGGAGGCGTCCGGGCCGTCCACGACACAACCCCAGCGGGGGAAATTGATTCTGCGGCACGCCGCATCCTGGCAAAACACGGGCTTGCCCGGTACTTTACCCATTGCACTGGCCACGGGGTGGGCCTGGAGATACACGAGCGGCCGCGCCTGGGCAAAGGAGAAATCACGTGCCTGAGGTCCGGGTCGGTGGTTACGGTGGAGCCGGGGGTTTACTTGAAAGGTCTGGGCGGCATCCGCGTTGAGGATACGGTGCTCGTGGGGCCCGAGGGTCCCGAGGTCCTTACCCCGGCATCGAAAGAGCGCTGGGTCATAAGCTAACTTTCACCGGAGTTTCTATTTGGGGTGGGGGTTGCAAATGCATACGGCAGGGAGTAAACGAATGCCCGGCAAGAATTCCACGCGCAACGCCCCGGATCCCGGGCGGGTCTGGAACCTGGACGACATCCAGGATTTGCTGGACCTCTTGGCGGTGAAGGAAATCACCGAATTTGAAATGGAGCAGCAGGGGGTCAAGATTCGCGTCCGGCGCGGGAATTCCCACCCTGTGAACGCCGGAAATACCAACGGGTATGGCATTGTTTCTGGCTCTGCGCCGATTGTAGCCGTTCAGCCCCCGGCCCCCGTGATTCCGGTGGCGACGCCCCCTCCAGCGCCCTCGCCCGCTCCGGGGGAGCCTGAATTGGCCCCCGATTCCACAGAGGGCCTCTTCATCATGAAATCACCGATCGTGGGGACCTTCTACTCCTCGCCCGCTCCCAACGCACCACCTTTTGTCAAGGTGGGTGACACCGTGCAGGTCGGTCAAGTCATTTGCATCATTGAGGCCATGAAGCTAATGAACGAACTGGAAGTAGAGGTAGCCGGGCAGATTGTTCGCGCCTATGTTGAAAATGGCCAACCGGTGGAGTATGGGCAGTCCTTGTTTGCTATCGAACCGGCGCGGAAGAAGTAGGATTCAGGATTTTGGATTTAGGACCTAGGGCCCTGGATCGAAGGCCACGGATCAATTCCTGATTGTCCCGGCATTTGTTTTAGGGCGATTTTGTTCAATCCATCCTAAATCCTTAATCCGTTGTTTACTGCATGTTCAAAAAAATCCTGGTTGCCAACCGCGGGGAAATAGCTTTGCGGGTGATTTGTGCCTGCAAGGAATTGGGGATTCCTACCGTCGCAGTGTACTCGGAAGCCGACCGTTACTCCCTGCACGTGCGTTTTGCTGATGAAGCGGTCTGTATCGGCCCGCCGCGCAGCGCCGACAGTTATTTGAACGTGGCCAGCATTATTTCCGCGGCGGAAATTACCGGCGCGGAAGCCATTCACCCCGGCTATGGTTTCCTGGCGGAGAGCGCCTATTTTGCCGACGTCTGCGAAGCTTCCAATCTCACCTTTATCGGCCCCCGCCCTGAAGTCATCAGCTTGATGGGCGACAAGAATCGAGCGAGAGCGAGAATGAAGGAATTGGGCCTTCCGGTGTTGCCGGGCTCGGAAGTGATCTCATCAGAGGAAGCGGCATTGAGGGAAGCGGAGTGCATCGGCTACCCTGTTATGGTTAAAGCCTCAGCGGGTGGCGGAGGCCGGGGAATGCGCATTGTGCCCACGGCGGACGACCTCCCCCATCTTTTTCGGACGGCGCAGAATGAGGCGGCGGCGTCTTTTGGAACCCCCGATGTCTATGTGGAAAAATACATTACCGCTCCCCGGCATATTGAGTTTCAAGTTCTGGGCGACCCGCACGGGAGAGTAGTCCACCTAGGCGAGCGCGAGTGTACCATTCAGCGCCGTCATCAGAAGCTCGTAGAAGAATCTCCCTCCACCCAAATTGATGAGGAGACGCGCCTGCGCGTCGGCCGTCAAATCATCCAGGCGCTCCAGGAGATAGGATACACGAGCGCGGGCACGGTTGAGTTGCTGATGGATGAGAAGCGGAATCTCTACTTTCTGGAAATGAACACGCGTATTCAGGTGGAGCACCCGGTAACGGAAATGGTGACAGGGTTGGACCTGGTGAAGTATCAGATTCTGATTGCGGCGGGTGGACATGTGCCTTTCGAGGGCGAAACCATTGGACTGCGGGGGCATGCCATCGAGTGCCGCATCTGCGCCGAGAATCCGCAGACCTTTGCCCCCTCAGCGGGGAAGGTGACCGTCTTCCACGAACCCGGTGGAACCGGCGTGCGGGTTGATACGGCTGCCTATGCAGAGTCGGTGATCCCGCCTTATTACGATTCCCTCATCGCCAAGCTCGTCGTCCACGGCAAAGACCGCCAGGAGGCCATCCGCCGCATGAGCAGGGCTCTTGAAATGTTCATTATCGAGGGCATTTCCACTTCTGTCCCTGTTCACCAAAAGATCATGGCCGACCCGGACTTCCAGGCGGGGAATTTCGACACCCATTTCTTGAGCCGGTATGCCCGCAATGGTGACAATCAATAAACCGCAGAGGCGCGAAGGGAGCAATGAATCACTGATTTAGTGAGTCAGTGGATTGCTTTTACAATGGTTCGATGACCCGACGACTCAATGACCCGATCACCCGATGCTGTTCTAATCCCACGCCTCTATGCCATAATTGACCCTGCTCAGGGTGGCGGCCGTCCTTCCGTCGAGGTGGCGGCGGCGCTTCTGGCGGCGGGCGTCCGGCTTATTCAACTTCGAGATAAGCACGCCTCTTCCGGCGAACTCTACGAGAGCGCGCAACGGGTGGCCGAATGTGTGCGCAAAGGGGGAGGAATCTTCATCGTCAACGACCGTGCTGACATCGCCCGCGCTGTGGACGCCGATGGAGTGCATGTGGGCCAGGATGACCTGCCGGTGGAGTACGTCCGCGCCCTTGTCGGTCCCGGCAAAATGATAGGTTATTCCACCCACATTCTGGAGCAGGTTAGGGAAGCCGACCGTTCCGCGGCGGATTACGTTGCCTTTGGCCCCATCTTTCCAACCGCTAGCAAGGAGAATCCGGAGGAGGTGGTGGGCCTTGGGGGTCTCAGTGAAGCGCGGAAGGCCACGCGCAAGCCGCTGGTCGCCATCGGAGGAATAACCCTGGAAAACGCGCGCGCGGCGATCGAAGCCGGGGCGGATTCGGTAGCGGTCATTAGAGGCTTAGTGGGTGCACCGGACATCACCGAACGCGCGGAAGAGTTTCTAAAGATTTTGGCGGCGAAATCCGGGGTTGAAGGTTAGGGATGGGGCCTTCGAGAAGTGGGGAGCGACTCGGATTCCCTCTGGATCCCGGGCCAAGGCTGTTCGGCCCCAGCTAGAAGGAATATTTTGTCAACTTCATCTCCGACTACCCATCCGCAATTCTCCGGGCTGGTCAAGAGCCTCGGCCTGTTTGATTCCACCACCCTGGTCATGGGCTCAATGATTGGCTCGGGGGTATTTATTGTAGCGGCTGATGTCAGCCGCCAGGTTCAGTCACCGGGCTTGTTTTTTCTCACTTGGATCATCAGTGGATTGATGACTGTCATCGCAGCCGTCAGCTATGGTGAACTGGCGGGCATGATGCCGAAGGCCGGTGGCCAGTATGTCTACCTGCGCGAAGCCTTTGGCCCGCTTTTTGGTTTCCTTTACGGCTGGACGCTTTTCCTTGTGATTCAAACCGGAACGGTGGCCGCTGTGGCGGTGGCTTTCGGAAAATTTCTGGGCGTGTTTGCTCCTTGGGTTTCGGCCAAAACTATTCTACTTAACCTCGGGAAGTTTGGTGTCTTCGGCCACCCCATTGCCCTTACGGTTTCATCACAACAACTGGTAGCCATTCTTGTGGTGTTTTTCCTGAGTGTGCTGAACATTTTCGGGTTACGGGTAGGCGCGGGCGTTCAAAACGTCTTCACGGTTTTAAAGGTCGCAGCCCTTCTGGGAGTGGTGGTGCTGGGGATTTGGTGGGCTTTTGGACATCCGGTACCGGCCTCTTCTACGCAGGGGTTCTGGCAGGGCGCGCACTGGGATATGGCCACGTTGACGCTGCTTTCTGTGGCGCTTGTCGGCCCCTTATTTTCCTCCGATGCGTGGAACAACGTCACCTTCACCGGCAGTGAAGTGATCAATCCCAAACGCAACCTTCCCCTGGCGCTTTTTATGGGCACGACCACGGTCTGCGTCATCTATTTTGCTTGCAATTGGGCGTATTACCGCGCTCTGCCGTTTTACGGAGTGCCCCAGGGAGGGTTGCTGCAGCAGGGGATCAAATACGCGGCGGAGGACCGCGTGGCGACTGCTGCGGTTCAGGCCATGCTGGGGGGGCGGGGCGCGGGACTGATGGCCGCCGCCATCATGGTTTCCACCTTCGGTTGCGCCAACGGATTGATCCTGACGGGCGCGCGAGTTTATTACGCCATGGCGAAGCACGGCCTCTTCTTTTCCTCGGTAGGAAAGGTCCATTCCAAATATCACACGCCGGCGATTTCGCTACTGGTTCAGGCGGTTTGGGCGGCTATCCTGACCCTCACGGGCAGTTACAACGAACTGCTGGAATATGTGATTTTCGCCGTCGTCCTTTTTTATATTCTAACCATCGCGGGCATCTTCCGGTTGCGGCGGACGCGCCCGGAGGCGCCGCGGCCTTATCGGGCTTGGGGTTACCCTGTCCTTCCTCTGCTGTACATGGGGTTCGCCTCGTTTGTGGAGTTGGCTTTGCTGACTCACAAAATGTTGCGGAGTTTTGCCGGTTTGAGTATCGTCGCCATCGGCATTCCGGTCTATTATTTCTGGCGGAGACGCAGGATGAAAATTGCCGATTTTCGATCGGCGATTGATGACTAAAATCGAAAATCGTCAATTCCCTCACTGGAGGCAGCATGCCGGGTTTGTGGCTGAAAAAAAGTCTTGAACTCTTGCGCGCGGAGGCATCGGAATCTGAACATGGCTTGCGGCGCACCCTAGGCCCGCTGGCGTTGATGTCGCTGGGCATTGGCGCGATCGTAGGCGCCGGTATCTTCGTTCTTAGCGGCGTGGCCGCCCAGCATACAGGCCCGGCGCTGGTGCTGTCGGTGATTCTCTCTGGTGTGGGGTGCGCATTCGCGGGGCTCTGCTACGCCGAGTTTGCCGCCATGATTCCCGTGGCGGGAAGCGCCTACACCTATTCCTATGCCACCATCGGGGAATTCCTCGCTTGGATCATCGGCTGGGACTTGATCCTCGAGTATGCGGTGGGCGCCACCACGGTTTCCATAGGCTGGTCGGGTTACTTTGTTTCCTTCCTGCAAAGGACCCTGCACATTCCCTTCCCGGCGGAACTGAGCAAGAGTCCCTGGGAACAGCCCATGCAACTTGCCGGCGGCACCACGGTCCGCCCTGTTTTCAATCTTCCCGCCGCCTTCATTATTGTGCTGATTACGACGCTGCTCATCATCGGCATCCGCGAATCGGCAAATTTCAACAACTTCATCGTAATGGTGAAAGTGGGCGTGGTCGTGCTGTTCATCCTTGTCGGCGCTCTCTATGTAAATCGGGCGTACTGGCATCCCTTTTTGCCGCCTAACCAGGGAGTCTTCGGCGAGTTCGGCTTCTCGGGGGTGCTGCGCGGGGCGGGAATAATTTTCTTTGCCTACATTGGGTTTGACGCTGTCTCCACGGCGGCGCAGGAAGCTCGAAACCCCGAACGCGATATGCCGATTGGCATCCTGGGGTCATTGGGGATTTGCACGGTTCTTTACATTGCGGTGGTCATGGTGTTGACGGGGTTGCAGCCCTACCCGCACCTCAATGTGGCGGATCCGCTGGCGATAGCCATTGACTCCACCCCGGCCCGTGTGTGGCTTTCGCCCATCGTCAAGATCGGCGCGCTGCTTGGCACCACGGCGGTCATCCTGGTGATGATGCTGGGTCAAACGCGAGTGTTCTATTCCATGGCGCACGACGGCCTTCTCCCCAAGGCCTTTGGCCGCATTCATGCCCGCTTCCGCACCCCTTACATCAGCACGGCCCTGACCGGCGCTTGCGTGGCGGTGGCCGGTGGCTTGTTGCCCCTGCGGGTGGTGGGGGAACTGGTAAGCATCGGAACCTTGCTGGCGTTCGTGATTGTCTGCGCCTCCGTGATGGTAATGCGCAAGCGCCGCCCCGACATTCGCCGCCCCTTCCGCACACCTTTGGTGTGGTTGGTCGGTCCGCTGGGCATCGTGGTTTGCGGGGGACAGATGTTGGGCTTGCCGCACGATACCTGGATTCGTTTGTTCGTGTGGATGGCCATCGGGCTGGTCGTCTACTTCAGCTATAGCCGCCGGCACAGTCTGCTACAGATTGCGGAGAGGAAGAAGGACGGGAATCGGGGTTAGGGGGTCGGGACTCGGGATTCGGGACACAGGTATGGAATTAACAAATTATAAATTATGAATTCTGAATTATGAATGCAAGGCCTCCCGGACTAACGCTGGCGCAATTGAAATTCGAGATGTTCAGTATTCATAATTTATAATTGAGAATTCATAATTTCCTTTTGCCCCGAAACCCGTGTCCCGAGTCCCGTGTCCAGAACTAAAGGTATGCTCACGAAAGGTTTCGAACTCCTACTCCAAGAATACCGGACGCGCCGTTTTGCGCGATTTACGGCGTGGATCTTGGCCTACGGCGCCGCCCTGTGGGTTGCGGACCGCTTCACCCGCGGCTCGGGCGGCGTCCCCGGACTTCTCTGGTTCGTTTTCTGGATTTGCGCCCTGATTTCCGGCGTCTACTACCTGATCCGCTTCTTGCGGTTCATCCGAACTCGTTTGCTCTGGCGACTCCAACGGCGTTTAGTGGTGGCATATATTCTCATTGGCGTCGTCCCTATTTCCCTCATCCTCTTGCTGGTCTTTTTGGGAGCTTTCATCATTAATGGCCAATTTGCGGCCTTTCTGGTGATCCTGAGGCTCCGCGACCGCTTTGACAGAATTGAGCAAGTTAACCGCGTCGTGCTCCACGAGGCCCGCTACGGCGGGGAAAAATCGCCGCCTGCCTTGCTGGAAAGGATTCGAAACTTCTACGTCACGGAGATGATCGACCACACGAAGAGCTACCCGGGACTGGTTATTACCCTGCACTTGGGGGACGTGACGCGCTCCTTCCTCCTGGACGGGAAGCCCGCGGAAAATCCCGCCACCGTACCGAGCTGGGTGAAAGGTGAGGAATACGCGAATATCATTGACGACCATGGCCAAATTGCCTTGCGCTCCGTAGAACGGACCCGGACCCCGGCTGGTGATTTGACCCTTGTGCTCTCGCAGCCCTTCACTCCGGAACTGTTGGATTTGGTGGGGGATGGAATTGGCCCGGTGGATGTGGTCATAACCAAGCAGGTGGTGCCCCGGCCACCGATTGATGCAAAGATCCCCGGGGAAACCCCCGAGGGGATCCATCTCCGCGTGGAAACGCCCGAGGCGACCTATGTCCAGACCAACGCGATTTACTCGAAGACCGTAAAGCTCCCGGAGCCTGCAAATCCCTTCGATTTTGAAGTCTTTGGCGCCTCCTCGCTCGACCCGATTATTTGGGCCGGGGACAAAGAGGAGAAAGCCGGCGCCCCCGCATTTGTCATTGTGTCATCCCGCATTGCCGCGCTGAACAGTCAGTTGCTGGCCACGGCCGGCGAATATTCGGCACTCTATGTTCTTGCCTTTAAGGGGGTGGCCATCGTCTTTCTGATCATCGAAGGCGTAACGCTGATAATCGGCGTCCGCATGACGCGCTCGATGACGCGCACCGTGGATACCCTTTACGATGCCACGGAGCGGGTTAAGGCGGGGGATTTTTCCTATCGGACGCACTTTCCTCCCCAAGACCAGTTGACCGCCCTGGGCGAAGCTTTTGACGGCATGACGGCCTCGGTGGAGCGATTGATGCGGGAATCGCAGGAACGCTTGCGGTTGCAGAGCGAGCTGGATATTGCGCGAGAAGTGCAACGCCAACTCTTCCCCCAGTCGGTGCCGAGAGTGCCAGGCCTGGATCTTTACGGCGTTTGCAAGGCCGCGCGCTCGGTGAGCGGCGATTACTACGACTTCTTGAAATTGGATGAAAATCGAGTGGGGCTGGTCCTGGGGGATGTGAGCGGCAAGGGAATCTCGGCGGCGCTATTGATGGCCGGAATTCAATCGGCCCTCCGTGCGCAGTTTTACAATGGCTCCGCGGGCGGTATAAGTTCAACCCCCGCCCAGTTTTCGACTGCCCGCGTCGTCGATCGATTGAATCGCCAGATCTATGCGAATACGCCGCTGGAAAAATATGTGACATTTTTCTTCGCAGTCTACGACGCCCGAACCCGTAATCTCTCTTACACCAACGCCGGGCATCTGGCGCCGATCCTCTTCCGGGACGGCAAGATTGAGCGCCTCCGCACCGGGGGGACGGTGGTGGGATTGTTTCCTTCCGTCATGTACGAGGTGGGCGAAATCCGTCTGGAACCTCATGATCTTTTGCTGGCCTATACGGATGGCATCACCGAGCCGGAGAATACTTACGGAGAGGAGTTTGGGGAATCCCGCCTCATCGAGGTGACGCGGCGTATGCTGAATGCTTCGCCGGAAGTTCTGGTGACGGAAATCTACCGGAGCGTGGACGAATGGACGGGGAGCCCGGAACTTCAGGATGACATGACTTTGCTCTTGGCACGGGGATGGTAAGTCCCTCCGGGCAGTGGGTGAGTTTGCTGTAGCGGCGCGCAGAGGCCAGGTTTGTCCAAATTACGATCCGGTTCCCGAAGAGCGCCCTGCGGCGAAGCCCCATCAATCGCCAGGATGGCTCGCTAATTTGCACAGCCGTGGTCTCCGCCCGCCGATCTGTAGCGGCGATCTCCGATCGCCGCAGGGCGGTCCCCGCCTCTGCGGGATAAATTCCGACCGCCGCGTGGTGTTTTCACATTTTTCACGGGGCGCCGGCCTGGGTTAGGCCGCGCTAAGAGAGTTGAATATCGGAGACCCGCAACTCAGGGTTTCCTACCGGTAGGAAAATTTGAAGCCCATTTGTAAAATTTTTTCCTACCGGCAGGAAAACGGCCCAGAATTCTCTTGACAAGACACCTGGGCTCGGGATTAAGCTGGGAGGGGAGGGACGGTTGCGGAACGCGGCGCCCCCAGCGGGTCGGCCGGGAGGAAAGGACGAATGCCCAGACGGACGCGGAGAACGCAGGACAAATCATCCGGCGCCGGGGAGGTTCAATCGTCGCGGCGGAGGGGGAAAGGTGTCGTTGGGGGGCCTGAAAAAAAGATGTTAATAAATGACGTTGGAAGCCGGAATGTATATGAAAACAAACAAAAAGATGACAATTTGCCCAAGGAGAAAGGCGGCATTTCTGCACAATGGAACGACATTTCATACGGAAGCACGCATATTTTGCTGAAAGCGTCGGGCTTCTTGTCACTGTTCGAGCCTTGGGGAACGAACCCTGCGCCTCAAAATATAGAAACTCGAGGGAAAGGTGAAGCCTTTCCGCACAGCAAGCGGCAAAGCCGCAGGTCAGCCGCCGGTTGCCGGACCGTAATTCGGCCAAGCCTGCGCAGAGGCCGCCGCTACAAAATTCAATCGATCCACTTCCGGCTTCACTCAGCCGTTGCTACATCGGCAGAAGTTCGGTAGACTTTGGCATTCATCCCTGCATCAAGGAGTTGAGGAGTGGCTCTCCGCAATCGCGTTGCCCTAGTTACTGGAGCCTCGCGGGGAATCGGCAAGGAAATCGCCTTGGCGCTAGGGCGCGCCGGCCTGCGTGTGGCGGTGTCCTTCCGCACCAATAAGTTGGGAGCTCAGAAGGTTTTGTCAGATTTGCGGGCGGTGGGCGCAGAAGGCCTGGCTTTCGCCACGGATGTGACGGATCCCGCGCGGGTCAAGGAATTAATGGAGGCCGTCGCCAAACAATTCGGCCGATTGGACGTTCTGGTCAACAACGTTGGCGACTTTGATTGGAAGCCGGTGTTGGAATCGACAGTGGAAGGATGGAGCGCTATCGTGGCGTCGAACCTCTTCAGCGTTTTCTACACCACCAAGTTCGCCTTGCCCATAATGCGCCGGCAGCACTGGGGACGCCTCATAAACTTGGGCGCGGTGGGCGCGGAGCGGGCGTTTGGGCAGGCGAAAATCTCCGCCTATTCCGCTGCCAAAGCCGGCCTTGTGGCCTTTACGCGCTCGGTGGCGCTGGAGGAGGCGCGCAATGGAATCACGGCCAACGTGGTGAACCCGCCTGTGATCGACGAAAAAGAGTTATCCTTGGAGGAAGCACAGCGGCTGACTGATGCGCGCTTTCCCGTGGGCCGGCCCGCCACCGGCCGCGACATTGGCGAAGCGGTGAAATTCTTTGCCTCGGAAGAGGCCTCCTTCATCACCGGCCAGGTGCTTAATGTGAGCGGGGGGTGGATGCTGTAAAGAAGCTCACAGCCGACAGCGAGGCAAAACTGTTAGCTGTTGGCTGTCAGCGATTCTCAACATGAAAATTCTCACTGCCTCAGAAATGCAACGGATTGACCGTTTGACCACGGAGCGCTATGGCGTTCCCAGCCTTACGCTGATGGAGAACGCCGGGCGCGGCGTGGTGGAATTTCTCATGGCGCGCCTGGCGCCTCTCGCGCAGCAGCGCATGGTGATCCTGTGCGGGAAAGGTAATAACGGTGGCGATGGCCTGGTGGTGGCGCGCTTGCTCCGCGAGCAGGGACTCCGCCCGCGCGTGCTTCTCTTTGTCTCCCCCACGGATTTGCGCGGAGACGCCGCGGCAAATTATGCGCGGCTTCTCCCCTCCGGCCCGCCGGATATCGTCGGGGGCCCCGTGACGTGGGAAGCCGTGGCCACCTCTCTCACGAACACGACCCTGTTTGTAGATGCTTTGCTGGGGACCGGGCTGTCGAAACCATTGGAAGGATTTCTGCTGGAAGTTGTACGTGACATCAATACGCGATTCCCCGCCGCCCAGGTGTTGGCGGTTGATTTGCCCACAGGAATTTCGGCGGACTCCGGCGAACTCATCGGTGAGCACCTGCGCGCAGACTTCTCGGTCACCTTCACGGCCCCCAAGTTTGCCCATGTGTTTCCTCCGGCCTGCGAGCGCGTGGGCGAGTGGGTGGTGAAGCAGATTGGGACTCCCCCCGAAGCCCTGGCAAGTGACCCCAGTCTCTCCCTGAATTATGCCGACCGGCAGGACGTGGCGTGGATCGGCAAGCCAAGGAAGCCGGATGCGAACAAGGGCAATTTCGGGCATGTGTTGATCCTGGCGGGTTCGATGGGCAAGACGGGCGCCGCCGCCATGGCCGCGCGAGCCGCCTTGCGGGCGGGTGCGGGGTTGGTAACGGTGGCGACCGCCAAGAGCGCGCTGCCCATCGTCGCAACCTTGGGCATGGAGTTCATGACGGAAGCGCTGCCCGAAACGGAGGACGGCGCCATTTCCTTTCGCGCCCTGGAGGAGCAACGTTTGGACAAGCTCGTGGCGGGGAAAACCGTACTAGCTGTGGGGCCAGGGATCGGCGCACACCCCGAAACTGCGGAGTTGGTGCGAGCCGTGGTGAATAAATATTCGCTGCCCTTAGTGCTGGATGCGGATGGCCTGAATGCCTTTGCGGGCCACATGGAATTTTTTCGCCAAGACGTCCGGCCCGCCGGCGCGATGGTCTTTACGCCTCACCCTGGCGAGATGGCGCGCTTGACGGGGAGGACCACTGCGGGAATCCAAGGTCAACGCGTGGCAGTGGCGCGCGAATTCTCGCAACTATTTCGCGTCACCCTGGTGCTGAAGGGATTTCGAACCTTAATTGCCTCCCCGGACGGACAGGTGGAGGTCAATCCCACGGGCAATCCCGGAATGGCCACGGGCGGGACGGGTGATGTTTTGACCGGCTTGCTGGCGGGCCTCTTGGCACAATTTCCTGATCATCCAGTGGGCGAAGTGGCCACGGCTGCGGTATACTTGCATGGTCTGGCGGGCGACCTCGCCGCCGCACAGCAGGGACAGCATTCCATGTTGGCAGGGGATCTTCTGGAGAAGATCCCGCAAGCTTATAAGGCCATTGCCGATTGATGATTGTCGATTGCCGATTGGGGATTGTCGATTGAAAGCAGAGAAGAATTCCTTGTTCTCAATCGTCAATCGAGAATGCAATAATCGTCAATGGTCAATCGTCAATCGACAATCGGCAATCGGCAATGGGTAGCTGAGCGTGTGACGCATTCGCCGGAGGAAACCGTACTCTTGGGGCGGGAAATCGCGGTGCATCTCCAGCCGCCTTGCCTGGTGCTGCTGCAAGGTGATCTGGGCTCGGGCAAAACCACACTGGTGAAGGGGATTGTCGCCGGCCTGGGCGCGGCGAGCGAAGATGAGGTTACCAGCCCTTCATTCACATTAGTGCATGAATACGGTGCCCCCGGCAGGGTCTATCACGCGGACTTATACCGGATCGAAGGCGCCCGCGACCTTGCCACCCTGGGGCTGGAAGACTTATCAAGCCAGGCGGCGACAGTTCTTGTTGAATGGGGCGAGAAGCTTGGGGATAATGCACCCCTACCTTGCGTCAAAATCCGAATGGAGCATCAAGGCCGTGACAACCGTCGAATCCTCATTGAACGTGTGGAAATCTAACGTTCCAGCCCGAGCGAGTGCGGTTCTCGGACTCCTGGTGACCGCCTTCGCCGCGGGGTGCGGTAGCGTTCCCAAAACCTCCTACTACACTTTGCAAGTGCCGGCCGCCCCCGCGCCCACCGATATCAGGACGAACTACATTCTGGGCGTAGAACACTTCCGCGCCCCGGAAGTCCTGCGCGATGATCGCATCGCTTATTATGTGTCCCCGACCCAGATGAACTTCTATCAGCATCAACGCTGGGGTGCGGCCCCTGCCTCGCTGCTCTCGGAGTTCACCGCCCAATGGTTGGATTCCAGCGGGGTCTTTGCACAGGTGAAGATGCTTCCCGCTCGCGAGCGCGTGGACTACACGCTGGGGGGAAGCGTCACCAGCTTTGAGGAAGTCGATTCCGGTGGAGGCGTCAAGGTCCGCCTGGCCATGACGCTCGCGCTGGTGCGAGGCAGCGATCATAAACTCGTGTGGTCGGGCGAACAGCGCCTGGAAACACCTCTTCAGGAGCGCGGCGTCGAGGGCGTCGCCAGTGCGTTGAATGCCTCTTGCGCCCAAGCTCTGCGTGGCATGGTCCCTGGCCTTATCACGCAGGTCGAGCAGGATTTTAAGAACAGCGGCAAGTGACCAGTTGGATGCCGATTTTCGATTGACGATGGACGATTGAGCAAAATCGAAAATCGGTGATCGACAATCGGCCATCGGCAATTGCCTGTCGCTGGTCACGGTTCTTCAGAAACCACTAAGCGGAGAAGCTCTGGTTATGACAGAAAGTGTAAGCCCCACTCCGTGGGGCTTGATTGTGGGTTCGTCGAGCGGTTTCGGCGCCGCCACCAGCCTGGAGTTGGCGCGTTGCGGACTCCATATCCTGGGCGTGCATTTTGATCGCCGCTCGAATATGCCTCAGGTTGAACAGGTCATCGCGGGCATTCGTGAAACCGGCCGCGATGCCCTCTTCTTCAATATTAATGCTGCCGACCCCAGCAAACGGACTGAGGCTTTGAACCAGATGCAGGAGCATTGGGAAAAAACCGGCGGAGAGCACTTCGTCAAGGTTTTCCTGCATTCGGTGGCGTTCGGTTCCCTGAAACCCTATCTGGGGGAATCCTCCGACGAGGAATTAACGCAGCAGCAGATGGACATGACCGTGGATGTGATGGGGAACAACTTGGTCTACTGGGTGCAGGATCTTTTCCGCAGAAAAATGCTCGGCCATGGAAGCCGCATTTATGCCATGACCAGCGCCGGCGGGCACAGTGTGATTCCTAATTATGGCGCGGTTTCGGCCGCCAAGGCGGTCATGGAATCGCACATTCGCCAGCTTGCCTACGAACTCATGCCCTTTGGGATTACCGCCAACGCCATTCAGGCCGGGGTCACCATCACGCCCGGTTCCAGCAAGATTCCCGGAATCGAAAAGCTCGCCGAGTTCGCGCGGCTGCGCAACCCCGGTGGGCGGCTGACCACTCCTGAGGATGTTGCCCAGGCTATTACTGCCCTGATGACCGACAAAACCCACTGGCTGACGGGAAATGTCATCCGCGTGGATGGCGGCGAAGATATCGTGACGTAGAAGGCAGAAGCTAGGATGACCGAAACTCGAAAATCGCGCGCTTGGCAACGAGTTTCGATTCTTACTCCTGACTTCTGACTCCTGGCTTCTAACCTCTAATCTCGCCTTTCGATGTGAGCCAGCTTTTCCAGTCCTCGGGGAGGGCCGCGAGGCTGAGGATTTTTCTGATTTGATCCCGGGTAGCGCGCTTGAGGCGATAAAGCTCCACGAATTCGGCAATCGTTATTCTCACGGGTTCACGAGAGGGAAGGGGATAAATCGGATCTCCTGCCTGGAGGGTGCCTTCCTGAAGCACGCGAAGATAGAAGCCGGTACGGCCACTTTCCAAAAATGTCTTGGTAATACTCGGTGTCTCCAATGCCAGCGCCAGCTTGAAGCAGGGGAGACGTGGTTGGGTCACCACGAAGCGCGCCGTTCCGATCGCGAATTCATCACCAATGGCGACTTCGTTTTCACCGAGTCCTTCCACGGTCAAATTCTCACCGAACGATCCTGGCCCCAGATCATCGCGCTGCAACGCTTTCTTCCAGTGCAGGATGTGATCCCAGGAATAGAGATAAATCGCCTTGTCGGGGCCGCCATGGACGGAGAGGTCCGCCTGCCCGTCCCCTTGCAGGTTCAGCTTGTGGGCCGCGATCGGCCCGGAGACAGGGATTTTGAATATCCCGGTTTCAATCTGCTTCCCGTGCACGCTCACAGCGTGCGGCAAGGCGACGTTGATGGATATGACCTTCATAGAGTTTGGGCGCCCGATTCGCTTTCCCGGTAAAGCCCCGATCCTTCATATCATAATCGAATTTTGACGCGCCCCCCCGATTCCTATAGAATCATCTGTGGGGTTTTCTTCCCCCGGGTGAGGGCTGAGCCGGGAGAGTGACATGCCAATCAAAAGAGTAGTGCTAGCAAAACCGCGAGGGTTCTGCGCGGGTGTCGACCGCGCAATCGATGTCGTTAACATGGCGCTGCAGCTCTATGGCTCTCCGGTGTATGTTCGCAAGGAAATTGTCCACAACAAGTATGTCATTCGTTCCCTGGCCGCCAAGGGAGCGGTTTTTATCGACGAGCTCGACGAGGTCCCGGATGGCGCTGTGGCAATTTTCAGCGCCCACGGCGTCTCCCCGACGGTCCGAGCCACTGCCACCGCGAAGCACCTTAAGGTCATTGATGCTACTTGTCCGTTGGTGACCAAGGTTCATATGGAAGCGGTTCGTTATGCCCATGAAAACCGCTCGATCATTCTTGTTGGGCACGCCGGCCACGACGAAGTGATCGGCACGATGGGGGAAGTCCCGGGTCAGATTCAACTGGTCGGCAGCATCGAAGAGGCGGAAAAAGTAAGGGTTCCGGACCCTGACCGCGTGGCGGTGACCACCCAAACCACCTTGGGCGTTGATGACGCCAACGTCATCATTGAGGTCCTTCGCCGCCGATTCCCCAATTTGATTACCCCCACCAGTGACGACATCTGTTACGCCACCCAGAACCGGCAGACAGCGGTCAAGCTCCTGGCGGAGGATGCCGACCTCGTTCTGGTTCTGGGTTCGGACAACAGTTCTAATTCCCGCCGCCTGCGCGAAGTTGCCGAGGGCGCCGGGGCGAAGGCCTTCCTCATCGATGATGCCACGGAGATTGACCCGGCGTGGTTAGAGGGCGTCGAATGCGTGGCTATCACCGCGGGCGCGTCCGCGCCGGAATATCTTGTTCAACAAGTCCTGGCTTATTTTCGTTCGTTGGGGGCCGAGCAAGTGGAAGAAGTCATGGCCATCGACGAGAAAGTGACCTTCCTCCTTCCTCCGGAACTCTCCCGCGAGATGAGCGCGCGCGGCTTGACCCAGATCGCGTGAAAAATCTTTCGCGGATGTTATCTCCTACTTCCCACCTAACACACGCAGGACTGCGTCGATTCGGTTGCGCTATTTGATTTTGACCATCACCACGCCGTGCCTAGGGACATTGGCGGTATAGCTTGCTTTGAACGTGCCCAGATCTTTGGCGGCCCAGAGGTCGCGGATGGTGGCGGTTTTCTTCATACCGACATCTTTGAAGTTCACGGTGACGGGATTGGCGCCTTCCCCGCGGTTGAAGAGGCCGACGGCCCTGCTCCCATCGGCGAGGGGCTTTTCCCAGACTTCCAGCGGACCTTCTTCCCACACCCGATGGCCTTGAATGCCCGCGGCGTCCTGATCCACCGCAATCACTTCAGGATTGGTCATAATGGCGAGCGACGCCGGAGATACCGTGGTCAGGTCGGCGCTCGCCAGCAGGGGGGCAGCCAGCAAGCACCACAAGCTCATTTGCGTGCGATTCTCGTCCTCGTTGATCTTCTTCAGGCCGACCAGCAGCATGTCCGGGTCGTTCCAGTGCCCTGGGCCGGCGAAGCGTTCCAGGCCATCTTGTTGGAAGCCCACAAGGGATACGCGGCCGTAGTTGAAATCCAGGTCGCCGGCAGTGCGCCACATGTTTCCACCCACGGAGGGGGCCCAGGTCCAAACCTTCTGGAGCCCGTACTGGCACAGGCTGTAGAGGATTGGCCGCCCCGTGCGTTTCAGTGCGTCTCCCATTTTCTTGTAGGCGGCCTGCATTTCCTCCGGCTTGTAAACCTGCCCGGCGCTGCACCAATCGTATTTCAGGAAGTCCACTCCCCACGCGGCGTAAGTCTGCGCATCCTGTTCTTCATGGCCGTAGCTGCCTTCGCGGTGCCCGCACGTCAGGGGCCCCGGTGATGAATACAGTCCAAACTTCAGGCCTTTGCTGTGGACGTAGTCGGCCAGCGCCTTCATATCGGGAAAGTTCTTCTCCCCATGGATCACCCCCTGGGCGTCGCGCTCGCCCGCCCAGCCGTCATCAATGTTGACGTACTCATAGCCGAGTGCCTTCATGCCGTTCCGGACCATCGCGTCGGCCTGAGCTCGAATCATGCTGTCTGTCACCTGCATATAGTTGGCGTACCAACTGTTCCAGCCCATCGGTGGTTTTTGAGCAAGGCCGTTATCCTGCGAGCGTAAAATTGCGCTGGAAGACAAAAGCATGATGAATACGAGGCATGGCCTCAAAATCCCGCAACCTGAACTCTGCTTCATATAAGAACTCCTTTTCGAGGACTCGCTTTGCTGCGCGCGCTGAAGGCCCTTACTTTCGGGTCTGCTTCTCAGGGCGTTGCGGGCCATCTTACTCCCCGTCGGCAGGGTCAGCAACCTTTCGATGAGCCCTTGCCAATCCTTCCAGGCGGTACGGGGCAGGCAAGAGCCATCCAAATCCCAAGTTCCAAAATCTGTGAGGAGGGCGTACACTAGCGCCTTTCCGAGGAAGGCCATGGCCAACCCGGATTCACCAAGAGCAAGTTGACGAACCATCCAAGAGGAGATTCGATGAAAACCTGGAACTGTCTCATCCTTCTTATCGCAGCATTTATCATTGGCGGAATTCTTCTGCTGGGTCCGCCCGAGAGCGCGCAACACGGGTCCCAAATGGGCTATGAGGACACGCCCATGCTGCCCGGCGGCAAGTGGCACGTCCACGACGCCAAACGTCCTCAACCGGTAAAGGTCAGGGCGGGAACGTACAGCACGCAGGAGCGCGCGGGACTTCCGCCTTCCGACGCGGAAATTCTTTTCGACGGCAAGGACCTTTCCGAGTGGAGAAGTGATAAAGGCGGTCCCGCTGCCTGGACGGTGCGTGACGGCTTTATGGAGGTGGCGCCCAAAACCGGCGACATTTACACGCGCGAGGAGTTTGGCGATATTCAGCTCCACGTCGAGTGGAGAACTCCTACCCCCCTCAAGCCGGGAAATGTGTGGCAAGGGAACAGCGGAGTTTTCCTTTTTGGCGTTTACGAGCTTCAGGTCTTCGAAAGCAGCCGCAACCTGATTTATGCCGACGGCGAGGCGGGAGCGATTTACGGCCAATACCCGCCGCTCGTGAACCCCTGCCGCGACCCCGGCGAATGGCAAGTTTATGACATCATCTTCAACCCCGCGCGGTTTAAGGACGGAAATCTTGAGACCCCCGCCTACATCACGGTTTTTCAGAACGGCGTGGTGATCCACAACCACACCCCCATCCTGGGTGAAACGGGGCACCGCATTTTCCCGCGCTACACCGACCGCGGCCCGACCGGCCCAGTCCGCCTCCAGGATCATGGCGACTTGGTGCGCTATCGAAATATTTGGGTGAGGCCGTTGAAGGAGCGCGAGTGACGAATTCCGAATCCCGAGCCCCGAGTCCCGAATTTGGAATACAATGTTCGCGCGATTGCCGGAATGCCCTTGTCCGGTGGCGGAGACGATAGCCGGGGGGAGCCGAGAGGACAACACATTGTAGGGCCGAACGGCGTTCGGCCCTGGGGCGAGCGCCGCTCGCCCCTACATTAGAAACCAGGAGGTTATAGTGGCCAACATGGATCGCAGGGATTTTCTTAAGACCGGGAGCATTGCTGGAACGTACTTTGTGGGATCGACGAAGACGCATTTGATGGCGGCGCCGGAAGCCGAGCCGGCCAAGCCCATCGCCGCGAACGATCACATTCAAATCGCCCTGATTGGAGCGGGCGGGCAAGGGCAGGGTGATACGAAGTGGGCGGCAATGATGCCGGGCGTCAAGGTGGTGGCGGCGGCCGACTGTTACGACGGGTGTCTGCAACACGCCAAGGAATTGTGGGGGAAGGATATCTTAGCCACACGCGACTACAACGAGATCCTCGCGCGCAAGGACATTGACGCGGTCATTATCGGCACGCCTGACCACTGGCACATGCAGGCCTCGGTGGACGCCATGAACGCGGGCAAAGACGTTTATTGCGAGAAGCCCATGATTCACGTTTACTCCGACGGGCCAAAAATCATTGACACTTGGCGCAAGACGAACCGGATTATGCAAATCGGCAGCCAGCGGGTGAGTTCGATTGTTTACAAGAAGGCGCAAGAACTGCTGGCCTCGGGAGCCATCGGCAAGCTCAACATGGTGACCGTCTGGTACGACCGCAATTCGGCGCAAGGCGCGTGGCAATACACGGTGCCCTACGATGCCTCGCCGGAAACCTGCGACTGGCCGCGCTGGCTCGGCACCGCGCCCAAGATTCCCTTCAACGGCGAACACTTCTTCCAGTGGCGCAAGTGGAAGGCTTACGGAAGCGGCGTGGCGGGCGATTTGTTCGTCCACTTATTCAGCGGCGTGCACCTCATCACCAACACCACGGGACCGGTTCGCGCTCTGTCGACGGGCGGGCTGCGCTTTTGGAATGACGGCCGCGATGTGCCCGACGTGATGGTGTCACTCTACGACTACGCGCAAGGCTTCAACCTCAGCGTGCGCACCAATTTCGTCGATGGCGGATCGGAAAGTGAAGGGTGCGTCTTTACCGGCTCGGAAGGCGCTATGACCATGGTTGGTGATGGAGTCAGCCTCAGCAGCGTTCCGCGGGAGAAGGAGCCCGGAGTGCGCGTCGGCCCATTTGGCGCGGATATTCAGAAGCGCATGCTGGAAATTTATCACGAGAAATATCCGGTCACTTATCCGACCGGCGAAGCGCTGCTCGGTGAGGAACGGTACGTGGCGCCCCGCGGTTACAGCGATCACTACCACCACATCAAGAATTGGATCGACGCCATCCGCAGCCGCGAGCCCGTGGTCGAAGACCCCGTCTTCGGCTTCCGAGCCGCCGGCACCGCCCTGCTCTCGAACGTCAGCTACGAAACCGGCAAGGCGGCGCACTGGGATCCGAATGCAATGAAGTTGCTGTGAGAATTTTTGCAACGCACAATCCAAAAAGGGGACTTTGGCCGACTTGATTGTGGACAATCCATGAATGCCCATGAATAGTCGAGCATAAGGGCATCTTGGCGAAGGAATGGCACGAAGGACAAAATGTCCGAACAGAGGCGGCAAAGGGACGAAATGTCCCTACTAAGGCCGCTTGAGGCCAAAATGTCCGGACCTGCCCGGTTTGGCGATATTTTGTTTGCCTCCGGACATCATGAGGTGCCCTAACATGCCGCGCTGCCCTGATTTCGAGCGTAGCGCCGGGCGGAATCTACCCCGGCAACGCCGGGAGCCCGGCCCGTTGAGGGTACCGCCGGGCGCAACTTATCCCGGGTACGCCGGGAGCCCGGCACGTGCCTACGTTTACGTGTCGCCCGCCCATGAAAGCCTGGGGGAGATGGGGTGGCTGTAGAAAGATTGCAAAATGGATGAATCCAAAATTACCAAACTTCGCCAATTGATGGGCCAGCATAACAAGCTTGTCTACGAGGCCGTCAAGGCCGGGAGAGTGGCCGAACTCTCGCCGGATGAGCAGGCCATAGCGCACGCGATGGGCGAGCACATGCAGCTCAAGCACGTTCACAACGCCCTGGAGTTCGCCGACTTGCGCGACGGCCAGCCTTACGAAATCGAGGTGAACGGTAACGTGGTAAGTCCGCTGGCCCACGTCACCATGCACGCCGCCGCCAAAGGCCAGATTGAAGCGGATCCCCCGGTGCGGGCCGCTTTCGAAAAGATGGTGGCCCTCGGCGCCTCCGCTCATCACGCCGAGCACGTTCTGGCCGCCCTGTTCGCCGAACTGTACTTTAACCTGAGTAGGGCGGCTGAGGCTGGGGAGGATGTGGAGAAGGCTCGCGCGGCCTACTACCGGAAAATCAAGAAAATCACCCGCGACGCGTTTTTTCGCAGAAAACTCCTGCGGCAATTCCCGGCCGATCATTTTGGTTTTGATTAGGAATGGGCTGGCTTGAGCCGCCGCAAGTCGCACACTCAGCCGAGCATTGACTGTGGGTTCGCGAATCCACAAAAAAGCCCACGGTCAAGAAGACGCTGACCGTGGCTAGGCGCTTGCCTATTTACGCAATCTGCGTAATAATTTACGCATTATGCGTAACAGTGCGACATTGGGGGCGCTTTTCCCAAAGACCCGGCAGGGGGTTCTTGCTGCGACGCATACTCAGCCGGAGAAGTGGTGGTTTCTCTCGGAGCTCGCCGCGTTCCTCGGCACGAGGCCTTCCAGTTTACAGCGCGAGCTTGCTGCGCTCGTAGACACCGGCATCCTGGAGCAGAGGCGGGAAGGTGCCCGGGTTTATTTCCGAGCTCAGAAGCGCTCTCCCATTTACAGAGAGTTGCGGGGAATCGTGGAAAAGACCACCGGGATCATTCCCACCGTTCAGACCTTCCTGGCGTCTTTGGGGCGAAAGATCGACTGCGCATTCGTTTACGGGTCGGTGGCTCGGGCGCAGGAACACGCCACCAGTGACATCGACTTGATGGTCATCGGCCAAGCTGGCCTGGCGGAATTGACCCCAGCGCTCCGTAAGGTGGAGCGCGCTCTGGGCCGCGACTTGAATGCCACAACGTATTCGGTGGAAGAATTTCGTGGCAAGGTTGCAAAGCACGACCATTTCTTAACCGCAGTTTTGAGGCGCCCAAAGCAATTTGTCAAAGGAACTGAGCGTGAGCTGGACGCAATTATTAGCAAATAAAGACGCCCAAAAGCACACCACCTCGAAACCGGAGTTGGACAACATGCGGGAGCTGATTGCCCGCGACCTGACAGACGCCGCTTTGGCAGGACTGTCCGCGGATCGCCGGTTCGCTACTGCTTACAACGCGGCACTCCAGGCAGCGAACTTGGCGATCGCCTGCGCGGGCTATCGAATTACTGCCCGGATCGGGCACCACAAGCTTTCTCTCGAGTGCGCCACCCTCGCGCTCGGAAAGTCGGCCAAAAGCCTCACGGATTACTTCGAGACTTGCCGGCGCAAGCGCAACCAGATCGACTATACCCAATCACACGTGGCCACCGATACGGAAGCAAAAGAAATCCTAGCGAAGGCATTAGAGTTCTACGACTTGGTGGAGAGCTGGATTTCAAAGAATCACCCCAAACTCATGAAATGACCTCGTGTTGTGGCTGCCATTCGGACACGCCAGCCCACCGTCGCCTCGCAGCCTGCCTGGGGGCCAATATTCACTTCCGGCCGACGCCGGGCATATTGCTTCCACGGCCTTCGCTCAGTTCGGCGCAAATTGCGGCCAGATTGGCCGATTGACCCGCGACATACTCGTTGGCGGTTTGCTGAAGATTGGCGAGATTTTCCGGGGGTCACATCATCCATCTCGTTTTCCGCCGCTTGCAAATTAGAAACCTGAAGGCGATGGTACATGCATCCCGGCATCTGACTCATTTGATAGTCAACGGACTCTGAAACACTATCCATCAAAACCGGCACAATCTGCCGGGCCCAGCCCAGGAGTCCCCAATCTTTGGATTGGGCATACGAGATGCTATCCTGCCGGTCGCCCGTGCCCACCGAAACCACCACGAACCGTGCGGAGTCGCGATAAAGGTGTCGTGCTTCCGCGTAGGCTGCCATGGCCGGATTGTTCACGAACACGCCGCCGTCCACCAGCGCATAGTCTTCGGCGCCCCGGGTAAGGTGAAGCGGAGGAAAATACGTGGGCGCGGCCGAGGTGGCTCTGGCGATGGCGGTCACGGGCCAATTGTAATTAGGCTTGGCGGTGATTTGGTGGCTCTTAAAGAAGAAGGGAAGCTGGGATTGCAAATCGTAGCTGGAAATAAGCAGCGGAGTGAGCGCCGTCTTGAACTCCGTGGCTTGGAAGAATTCCGCGAGGACTTTTTCCAGACCGTCGGGTGAATACTTCGGAAATAACAGCTCTTTCTCCGGCGTGAGGAAGTTCTTCGTAAAAATCGCCGGGCCATTCTGGACGTAAAGGTTCAGCAGTTCGTCCGCCGTATACGGCTGACCGTTGTTGCCGCGCGTGCCGATTCCCAGCGCGATGATGCCCCCCGTCGACGTTCCCGCAATGAGGTCAAAGACCTCATACAAATTCCTGGCCAGCCGTTTTTGCAGTTCGCCAAGGATGATCGCCGGAATAATCCCGCGAATCCCGCCCCCATCAATCGAGAGAACCTTAATGCTCGCCACTTAGTAACCTCCTCGGTGTTATTTTCTTCGGCGAAATTTTAGCAGATTGATGCCTGCTTCCGCCGGGCGCGGGGGAGTAACACTGGTCGCTGGCGGCAGCTCGTAGACGTTTTCGAGGCCCGTTCCCTTGGTCCCGGGTATTACAATGTAAGGATGGTTTGGCATGTGGTAAGTACTTCCAGCAATAGAGCAAATCCAGGGAAAAATCCCACGGTCAGAAATAAGCTGATCGTGTCTGCTCGCTAGTGAGCAGCCGGAGGAGTACCGACGCTTGTTACATTACTCCAGAGGCTCCCGAAGACTGCTTGGAAGATAGAGGTATCGAACCCCACCATCACAAAGGCGCCCGCATGGAATTTGCTCGAGCTTGGAAGGGTGGGGGCGGCAGCGGCGCTCACTTGTTCGCCCACAGTATATTGGGCCGGTGAGGACATTTGTGATCCAAAAACCGGGCCAAGAGTCAGGTTAAACCCATGGATCGGCTCGAGCGAGGCACCAAAAAAGTAATGGTTCAATGGGTAGACAGAGGCACCCAGGAATGGTCCAGATCTCTGCCACCACTTTGACTTTACTCCCGGAAACATGTCTTCCCTCCGGCAAAAGATACTCACACCCACTACCACCGCAGCTTGTGGGCTATTCGATTGGACGAGTTGGTAGGTGGTGGGTGGAGTCGTCGCCGTTGATGCTGGCGTGGTACAAGCCCCTTGTACAGTTGCTGAGGACGGACAAGCGACCCAAGAGTAGGAATGACTCGCTATCGAATCATAAGCCAAGCCAGTCACTAGGGCCCCACGCACGAAGTGGTGGACCTCAAAATGACCGTAGTAATCAGCCGGCGGGCTTGATGGTGTCGTCGTCGAGGCAGTGGTTGCGGGACCTGCCGTTGTGGGAGCCGCAGTTGCGGGAGCGGCCGTCGCCGTCACGGCAGTTGTGGTCGCTGTAGGAGCCGCCGTCGCCGCGCTTGTGGTCGCCGCAGGAGGTGCCGTTCCGGGGGCTGTGGTGCAATTCGGAGTGCCCAGCGTAGTTCCATTGCCAGCGGAGAGCGCCTGTACACACGCCGACTGAGGCTGCAGGGTCTCGTTCGTAACCTGATACCTCTGAAATTGCTCAGTTCCCTTGATTGAGTAAAAGACGATCAAGTTCCCTGAATTGCTTTGAAGATCAACGTTCAGAGGGATTAGAGGTGCTCGATAAGTATCGTAGACACGATTGATTGCGGCAAACGTATCAGCCTCCGCCGAATTGAGATCGACAATTGCATGGCGCAACGTGTCGAGCTTAGCGTTAGCAGTAGGGATCTGTACTTTTTGTAATGGGTCTCCTGTTCCCCAATCAGGAAAACCGGCGCACTCCTCCGCCCCGCACGGCATGCCCAGTTCCTCTCGGGTCATCCGGGAAAACTGCTGCATGTCCTGGCGGAGTCTATCTAGCCGCTTGCTTAAGCTATCTTTGTGCTCCCCATCAATGTATGGGCTATTCCCCTTGTTGCTGGCATAGAGGTCCACGATACGGGCAATCGTGGGAGCATCCAACGCCGGGGTCGAGCCAGCATATCTCTGGGTAAGCAGCACCCGAATCTCAGCGGCATTCCTCTGCCGCAAATACTCTCTCGCTATCTGCCTCAAGTCTGCCAGTATGGTGATCGCCGCGTTGATGTTTTGATACTCATGGTCGAGTAATCGAACGCTATCTTCATAGGTATCCACCTGACTCCGCAGATTAACCAGAACGTCGACAACCGGGTAAGCTTGAAGCTTCGCGTTGATTCGCTGGACGTCGACTACAGTTTTATCAATCTGGCCCGTGAGTTGATCAAAATCGAACTCTGCTTGTTCGAGAGGAACGCCGTGGCCGGGCGGGGTGGGGAAATAGCTTGCGTTAATTGAGGCGGTTTCCCGCTGAAAGTTCGTCGTAGTGCCCCCCAAGGTCACAGTGCCTTGGACCTCCGGTGGAGGTACAGGCGGTGGCGGTAGCGGTGTGATTACTCCAGTAAGTCTATCCAGAGTCCCCTTATACTGGTCGAAGAGAGTCGTCAAAAACCGATGCTGCTCGGCCACAGTTGCTGCGTCGTCCCGGAGCTTTTGGAAAGGGCGATCAAAGGTCTCCTCGTTCAACAGATAACCCACAACCGTGTCGGTGGTTAGCGTCGTCGGTCCGGCAAGACCACCCTTGGCGGCGGGGGTTGGTGCCGCCGCTGCCGCGGCGGTTGGCAGCGCGACGGCTGCTGCACTGGGCATCCCGCGCAGTTCCGGGAGGCCAGTCGAAAGCACGAAGACAGAAGTTGTGGTGACACTAAATAGCTGCTTAAGGCGGCGGTTGGCAATCCATACCACTGCGGGCCTCCCGTCGCACAGGAATCGTGGCTGGGGCAGTGGAACTGCGGCGAAGGGAAATACCCCATATGCATCCGGATCACGTTTCACATCGTCTTTGAAGACAATTCTCGCGGTTCTCGTATTGGCGTCATAGAGGAGCACAGGTCTGCCAAAGTCGTTTTCGCGGCATGGGTCCAAAGCCGTCGCCGCTCGGCGATCTTGTTCTTTGCTGGCCGGTCCGCGCGCAGAAAGGGCTGTTGCGCACATCGCCAAACACAAGATCAATTTGCCCGATCTTAAGAATGAGGCATCAAATCGCATAGGAAGGATCTCCGAGTAGTTGAAACTCGAGCAAAGTCTTCTGGAGGTACACGTCAAGTGTGGGCGCCGACTGTTGCAGACTCAACCTCGCAGCCTGTAGGCACGATCCCAGGGTGGCGTTGGGTTGGAGTGCCCGGTCAAAAAAACCCCGGGCTAAGGCGTCCGCATCGATCAATGTCTGGGGCTGTGGCGTTGACGATCCGAAGGCCAGACCGGTGGAGCCGACAACCGCGGCGCCCGCAGCGAGGAGCGACAGCGCACAGGAAGAAGACGTATTCCTCCCTTGCGTTTGCAGGCCATAGCAAGCCTCGCTAAAGACAATCGATCCTTGCAGGTATTGTGCCGAAAAGGCGTCAGGGGTGAGGGCGGGCACGTATGACCCGGTCCCCGGATCGAACCCCTGCCAAGCCGGCTGATTTTGGAACCCGTGCAAATTGCAATAAAGAAACTTGCAATCCAGATTGCTCGCGTTAGGCGCGGCGATTCTATCGTCTGGCGAGACAAACACCCGATTCGGGGAGGCCAGCGCGGACATGACAAACGCACTGGTGTTTTGCCATTGGCGACTTGTAAACTCCACATAGCCTGCGCGGATCGGGCGAGCCTTCCTGAGCGAAATCTGAACGTCGAGCAATTTGCAAAAATCCTGAGCGGAATCTGAAACTCCGGCGGCGATTCTGCCGACCACTAATTCTGGTTGGAGCCAGTCATTCGGGTTCTGCGAATCGCCCGAGCCGTAAGGATTGTCGGTCAAAACATTGGAATCTGGGTCAATGGGGTTCTGGACAGGATTGGGTACTTGGAAGTACGGAAAAATTCGGTGATCGCCGAGGATTAAGATGCTGGGCTGAGTGTTGTTCGCCGCAGGAGGCATATCTGTAAGCTGGCTTAGTGCAGCATTGAGCGACGAAGGTGTGTTCTCTTTCGCTGCTGAGTGCTGCCCCATCGACAAAACATCATCCAGAACATTGAACTGTGCGCCGGGAATGGAACTTGTCAGTTCACGTGACTTTGCTAGAATCAATTGATAGCCCTCTGCCCCGTAAATACGCTGCATCCCAGCGGACGAAGTGACAATGAAAAGAGCCATCAGGCACTTTCTCCTGGCGTCGGACCCGGACTACCGCCTGGACTGCCCGAAGGTGCGGCCGACGGCGGGGTCGGACTCTGGCCTGGGGTGGCCGCCGTGTCGTATTGTTCAAGTTGTTCAAGGAACGCAAGAAGTTGGTCAGTGTTTTCCTTGGCCATTGCCAGATTGTCCTGTAAGGAAGCACGCGAATCGCTTTGATTAATCAGATCAACCATCTTCTGCTGTGTGCTTTCCTGTAGCCGGAGGATATTACCTGCAATGCGGGCTTGGAGTTCGGAGTAGAACTTGTGCAGACGGTCAAGTCCTGTAATCCAAAGCGGTAAAAGCAAAGAGCAAGGCAAGGCAATGATCGGGAGAACATCGAATCCAAGAACATCATCATTTGCCCAATAAACAAAATAGGAGATCACTAAGAACACGGCCGCGAATAAGATTTTCAAGCCCAAATGACCTTCCGAGAAACCAAAAGCATTAGCAGCTTTACCGTATGCGCTGGAGCCAAGGAACGATATAAGATGAGACAGCAGCCAGCCTAATAAGAGGCCGATATACATGGCCCCACCAACCGCGCCGAGGAGCCACCATGAACTCGAGCCAACGGGAGAATGCGTCGCGCAGCAGATAAATCGTACGCCAATACAGATGGAGAGGATGAGCATCGGCAGAATCAACCCAGTGGTAATCTGGCTCTGGGTGTAGAACTCATTATAGATTCCGTCGAACTCGCTCTGCGTTATGTATCCTGCACCAATGGCGTAGTTCTGATCGTAAATGTTCATATTCCTGCGGTAGGCAAAATCCGCTGGGCTGTACCGTAGACCCTTTAGGTCTTGCTTTTTTTCCTCTTCTCTCGCCTTAGCCTTATTCGTTGGCAAATCTAGATCAGGCAGATACTTCGTATCACCGGTCTCATGGGTCCAGGGGGGAAGCCGGCGATCACCATATCTAATTTCGCCATCGCCCTGCTGACCATAGACCTTGTTGAAGACGCTGAAAACATTTCGGCGCGGACCTACGAAGGATAACAGGCCACGCTGGATGGGATCGAAAATCGCTCCGATAATGAGCGAAAAGAGAAGGAATTTGAGAAAGTTCTGTTGAATCGTCTGAAAAACATCCGTTACAATGCTTGAGGTGTCTTGTGCCGCCGGCGCTGCAGTAGCTTGGGCGTATGCGGCGTTCCGGGTCGCAGTCACCTGGCTTATCAAGGTCGCCACATAAGACTCCGCCTGCGAGAGCGATTTGGAGTACTCCTGAAATGTCTTTAGATCCTCTTTCTTCCCCGTTACCTTTGCGCTCAGATCACGCTCAACGAGCTGGTTCCCATTATTCTGGGCGGTAACAAGGGAACCGGAAAGCGTAGTGAGGTCAGTCGTGTCCTGATTGATGATAGCCTGTTGCGTCGCAATCTGTGCCTGCAAGCTCTCGTCAAGCTTTGTGAGACTTGCTAAGCAATTGTCGGAAATAGAGAGGACATCCTCGACGCTCCTTGTAATTTCTCCCGTATATAGCGGGGTTCCAGGTTTAATTTTGCTGCCACCGCTGGTCTTGCTGGCTGATTTGTCGCTGGTGGGGCGCGAGTTCGGCACTACATATAGAGGCAGATTTCCGCATGAATTCTGTAATGAGGTCGGATCAAAACTGATCTGATCAGAGGCTGGTAGGAGCTTTTTAAACTCGTCGAGAAGTGTACCTCTGCCACCAGTTGTAGAAGTGGATCCACTCAGCCAAGTAGCTGTAGACGTGATCACGGTGTTGTCAATTAGTTTACTTTTCGCGTCGGTTGCATTAGTCGGAGTGGGCCTTAGCGTCTCAGAGCAATATGGACAACTCTTAGAGCTATCACGACAGGGTATCGGCCCCAACACCAGAACTAACGCGATGGCGATCACCATGCCTGGCACTGTCAACGCGGCGAGTTTTGGGAGATTTAGAAATGAATTAATCGATTGAATAAGGGTGTCCATGATTTAGCCAATCCAACGTCCTTGAGTAAAATCACCACCCACCTTTTGTCCGTTCAGTGTGAAAATGTCGTTTCGAGAACGGCCCAAGTGGCGATGGCGCTTCCCGCTGTGGTAAAGGGACCGTACTTGGTATAAATCTGGCCCGCTTCCTTGTTTGCCGCCTCCATGTTTCCGCTGGGATTGGCGATCTGTGGGTCGGAAGCATTTCGAATGGCGTACCACTTTATGCCCGGAACCGCGTGGAGCGCCTGCCCGACCATCGCGTCGCCCATATCACAGACCCGGCCCAGGCCTTGCAGTTTGAAGTGGTCGGTCGAGTCATCGAAGCCAAAGAAATCCGTAGTGACGATTGCGTCCGTCGCCCCGTTCCAAATCTTGGGCGTAGGCGCGCCAGGCAGCTGACTGGAATTCACTTTCAGCAAAGTGGGGGTGATGGCGGCGAGGGCACCGGCGGGCAGAGGGGAGGAGTTGTACGGGGCCGTTGCCCACTTCTCATCCTTGAATTGCGTGGTGCAATCAAACTTAACGACGGGGGCGATTATGATGTCCCCGAGAGCGGTGGATTTGCCGATGCCACCACCCGTCCCGGTCGTAATCAGCACTTTGGGTTTAATGGCTTGCACGATCTCGCCGACCAGGCGTTTGACCGGAACGGCCGGTCCGTCGTAATCCAGGTGCAATCCGGATTTAAAGAGCAATACCTTCGCCTTGCCGACTGTGCAGGGGAAGTACAGACCCAGGCTATGGTAGTACCGGGCCATATCTTTTTGTTTGTCATTAAAAGGGGCCCGCGCGCCAGTCACGAGTGGAACATAGGTAACAACTCCATGGCGATATTCGTACCACTGCGAGGGCAAATGATTCGGGGTAAATAGCGCAGCCAAGGCGGCCGCTTCAGCGGAGGTCCAGGTCATTACTACCGCATCATACCCGGCGAAGCGCTCCAGACTATCGGTTTCCGCCGGCGGTGGGTCCAAAGGAGTGGCAGTTGGCGATGACCGGGGCCAGGGGACCGGCCGAGGGAGCCGCTCCTCGAACGCGGCGGTCATGGCCTCCAGCCCTAAACCTCTGAATCGCCGAGGAGGTATCTCCGGATCGTAATTGAGAATCAGATCATCGATATCAATTTTGCGTGCCATGGCATTCCCCTTTCTTTGATGGCCATTCGGCGGGGCTGCTGATGAACCCTAAAGCCCCGCCCAGGCCGTCGTTGGCTATCGATCAAATTTTGTAAGACTTCGCGCGTTTAACCGCGGCCTTCTCAACGATGGCGCGATGAGCCTTGCACTTTTTGGCCAAGGCTTGGTTGGGCTTGCGACTTTTGAACACCAGCGCCTCCGTTTTCCCATCGACGAACATCCGCAGGCTCAATCCGGTGGCCGGACCCAGATTCTTATAGACGGGCTTCGGGCCAAGGAAGAGAATCTGCTGGATTTCATTCGTCTGCGGGTCGGCGTACGAGATGTATCCGCCGGGGAGAACTTGTCGTGGCTTCTGGATATTGCCACCGAAGCTGTACCGCGTGCCGGAGGCGACGACGGGATCGTAAAAATGCGGTGTGAGGAAGTCGGACACCGCGATTCCCTGAATGGAGTAAGCGTACTGATTCGCCTCGCAGGGGTCGCAGGCCTCCACGAGGTACTCAAATTCACCGGCCGTGTCTTCGGTGCCCTTGCCGGCGATTTTGATCGCTTGCGACGTTTGCAGTCGATTGCCGGCCGGATCGACCAGCATTTCGATGGTCTCATGGCTGGCGTCGATCGTCCAATCGTTGCTGCCCGGTGTTCCGATAACGAGTGAATAAGGCTGGTTCTTGTTGTCGAGATGGACTCCGCCCTCACCCGGAGGAAGTCTAGCTACCAGAAAGACCGGCCACACCCCGACGGGGATATGGTTGGGGTCCGGCAAATACCGGACCGTGGCCTGTACGGGCCAAAACTGGGGAAGATCGCGCGTCACCTGGACATTGAGTGCGGCGGCTGTCGCTTCCACGAGATTAACATCAAGTTCTCCGGTTTTGTCGACGAGCCCGACTTGAATCACTGACATTTGCATGCCTCCTTTACTTTGAACGAGTGGGTGTTCGGGTCAACCTCAGGCGCAATAGATGAAACACCTCTGACCGCTCGTGTTTGGGCGTTCGCGGTGTAGCGTCCGGCCGCATCCCTGAAGTTCATAAGCGCAATCCCATGCGGGTCTGTGGTCACCATTGCTCCCGCGCAGGCCGAATGGCCTGGGCCGGAATAGTAGTTTGTCGTGTAATGAACCCTGGGGTCTTGCCCTCGCGAAATGGGCGTAGAGCTTAGCTATTCGTTACTCAAATCAATTGTATTGGCGAACTTCCTCTACTTGGACGCGGTTATTAGACATCCAGCCAGTAAGGTTGTCAATACTTTTTTTAGCTTACGGTATTAATTTTTACCTACTTAACAATTTGAGCAGTATTTTGACAAAGGGCAAAAAAGCGGTAGACGGTAGACAGGAGACAGAAGCTAGAAGTTGGGAGTCAGATGTTAGGAGGAGGGATTCAGGATTCCGGATTCGGGGCGAATTCAAGGCCCGAGTTTCCAGTTTCTAACCTCGAATTTCGAATTTCCAGTTTCGAGTTTCCAGCTTCACACGGTCTTATCCGGTGAGTCGCACACGGTGGCGAGTGGGCACTCGGCGCAGAGGGGGTTGCGGGCAAGGCAGATTTTTCTGCCAAACCAGATGACCTGATGACTGAACGAAATCCAGCGGTTTTGCGGCACCAGTTTCATCAAATCCTGCTCGACTTTTTCCGGCGTCTTTTGGTTGGACAGCTTTAAGCGGTGGGCGATGCGGAAGACGTGTGTATCCACGACCACGCCGCTGGCGATGCCGTAGGCGGTGCCCAGAACCACGTTGGCGGTCTTCCGCGCGACGCCGGGCAGGGTGAGCAGTTCGTCCATGGTTTGCGGAACCTTGCCGCCGAAATCGTGCACGATTTTGGTGGCGGCGCCGATGATGTTTTTCGCCTTGTTATGGTAGAACCCGGTGGAATGAATCTCCCGCTCCAATTCCTGTTGCGGCAAGGTTAGGTAATCCTGGGGCGTGGGGTATTTGCGGAAAAGTTCCGGCGTGACTTTGTTCACGCGCTCGTCGGTGCACTGGGCGGAGAGGATGGTGGCGACGAGAAGCTCGAAAGCGTTCTTGTGGAGCAGGGCGCATTCGGCGTGCGGGAACAGCGTGTCGAGCGCCGCGAAGATCTTCTGCAAGCGCTGCGGCGAGGTGTAGGATTTTGGATTTTGGATTTTCGATTTTGGAGTCGAGCGTTGCTTGGGAGATTTAGTTTTAGCCGCCATGGGTGCTCATTGTAGCACTGCTGAGAAAAGATTGAACGCGGAAGTCATGGAGACGCGATCCAAAAAGGATCTCACCACAGAGCGCACAGAGGTCACGGAGAGTACATATTCGATCCAAAATCGCAAACCGGTCGTTCTGGTCTGCAATCGAAAATCGACAATCGGCAATCGAAAATGAATCTCATCCTCCCAGCAGGTCCAGCACTTCATTCAGCTCGCGGTGGACGCAGGTGAGCGTGGGGGTGTCGCGCACGGTGTAACTGGTGGCCTCGCTGTGGCGCAGTTCCATGACCAGGTCGACGAAGTGTTCGGGCTTATCGCTTTCGAACGCCACGACGAATTCCTGGTCATCCAAGCCGAAGGAGTAGGTGGTGTTCAAGCGCACGGTGGGGTAACGGTGGCCGATCTCAATGTGCTCGTCCATCATCCCTTGCCGCGCGTGTTTGGTCAGGCGATACCACGCTTTGCTTTTCACAAAGGGGTAGACGAAGAGATAGCGGAACTGTCCGGGAATCAGCTTCAGGCGCGTGCCTTCCTGTCCGACGTGGGTGTGCTTGTCCACGTAAACGGAACGCTTGGTCATGGACAGAAACGAATAGGGAGTCGTCAGGTAATTCCCCAAGCCGGTCTCAAGCAGTCTGGCCATCATTTCCTGAAACTTCAGCAGGTCGTAGCCAATGCGCCACAGCATGAAGTCGCAATCGCCACGAATGCCGATCATCGAGTACGCGATGGTCATCACGTCCTTTTCGTAGCTTTTCACCACGTCGATGAATTGGCACTTGCCGCGCTTGCGCTCTTCCGCCGGCAGCCGGCGCCACGCGGGCTCGACTTTGTAGAAACCGAAATTCACATATTGGCGGCGGTCGTCACCACTGGCCGCTTCCGGGTGTTTGTGTTCAGTCAAGACGCGAACTCCTTGGATTTGATTTCGCTGATGTGATGTACCACTGACCTTCAGGTCAGGACGCGCCGGCCTCCCGACCAAGTCGGGACAGGTTCCGGTCGGCGCCACACTGTGCGCACTCAATAAATGCGAGCCCGGGCGAATTTCCAATATAACATGAAAAGTCCTATACTTCGCCCGGAGGACTTTGATGTTGATGCCATCGAGTGAGTCCCTGAAGGAGCGCTTTCAGGGGGTACTGCCCGCAATCGTCACGCCGTTCGATCAGAACGGAGAATTTGCGCCGGAAGTCTTTGGCCGGCTGCTGGCGCACATCTACGAAGCCGGGTCGCACGGAGTTTACGTCTGCGGGCAAACCGGTGAGGGCCTGCTGCTGCCCGTGGCCATGCGACAACGCCTTGCCGAGGCGGCCGTCAAGGGCTCGCCGAAGGGCAAGCTCGTGATCGTTCATGTGGGCGCGGCGCGTCTGCCGGATGCGATCCAGCTTGCCCGCCATTCGGAACGCATTGGGGCGTCCGCGGTCAGCAGCTTGCCCCCCGCCGGGAACTACACTTTCGCCGAACTGCGGGACTACTACCAAGAACTTGCCGGAGCCTGCGGCCTGCCGTTTTTGGTTTACTATTTCCCGGCCCTGTCCCAGGCCATCACCACGCTGGACCAGATTCTGGAGTTATGCGAAATCCCTCATGTGGTGGGTTTGAAGTTCACGGACTACGATTTGTACAAGCTCCAGCAAATCGATCGATCCGGAAAAGTCATTTTCAACGGCAGGGACGAAGTCTTCGCGGCGGGGCTATTGATGGGTGCGGACGGAGGCATCGGCAGTTTCTATAACCTCATCCCCGACCTCTTCGTGAGGGTTTACGAGCACGCACGCTCAGGACAATGGGAGGAAGCCCGCCGCACCCAGGTCCGGATCAACGAGCTCATACGAATTACCTTGCGCTTCCCGGCGCTGGGGGCCCTCAAAATCATGCTGAAGTGGCGCGGATTCAACTGCGGAGATTGCCTCGCGCCTCATGAGAAGCTGACAGAGTCCGAGCAGCTCCATTTGCGCGAACTGTTGCAGAACAGCAGCTTCCAAGGGTTATTTCCCAGCGCCCGGTGAACTCCATGACCAGCGTGGGCGGCTGACGCCATCCCGTGGTTTGCCTGGCTTTAGACCTACCTTGACCCGCAAGTCATCTGCTCCGTCCTTCCTTCATTGCGCTCCAAATTCAAGCTTTCAGACAAGGAAGAAAGAGTGAAAGGTCCGAACTCCTTGCAATTATTAGCAGGCAGGGGATATAATTTACTTGGCGAACGCACAGAGTGGGCGAAAGCCCACATTTTTGTTAGGTCGCGGGTCGGGTTCGCCTGAGCGCGGACTCGCCACCGGTGTGGAGTGCGTAGTCGCCGCACTTGATGGTGGATGAAGAGAAAATCCGGGAGATGGCGCAGCGGGTCGCGGCTTCCGAGGGTCTACACCTGGTGGATGTCGAACTCAAGGGCGGCAACTCGAACCCTCTGTTGCGCGTTTATATTGACAAGGCGGGGGGAGTCTCACACGCCGACTGCCAATTGGTAAGCGAGCAACTGAGCGCTATGCTGGATGTGGAAGACCCTTTCCCGGGAAGGTACGTGCTGGAAGTTTCTTCCCCCGGGTTGGACAGGAAGCTTACCAAGCCGAGCGACTTCACTTATTTCGTGGGACGGCGAGCCCGCTTGGTGCTGCGGGAAGCGATGGGAGACCAGAAGGTCTTGGAAGGGCGACTGGCGGGGTTTGAAAATGGCCGGGTTCGGCTGGACATGGGTGAGCGCGGCCTGCAAGAACTTGATCTCGCTAATATTCGCAAAGCCCAGTTGGTTGTTGAGCTCTAGAGGCGATTCCCATGGGGATCGTGAAGGGACAGTTAAGAGGAAGGCGCGGGAAGTGCCCCGCGTCGGCTAGGGCCAACCGGGGCACGGATTCGAAAGGCCGGCGCCCGGAAAGTCTTGCCAAGAGGTAAAGCTCGTGACGACAAGTCTTTTGTATCAGACGATTGATCAGTTGAGCCGCGAGAAGGGTATAGACGCGCAGATTATTATCTCTGCTGTGGAAGATGCCATTCTGGTGGCCACGCGGAAGTATTACAAGACTGCTGAGGACCTCCAATCGCATTTCAATAAAGAAACCGGCATGGTGGAAGTCCATGCCGTTAAGAAGGTGGTGGAGGACGTCCAGGACCCTGACCACGAAATCAGCCTGAAGGACGCGCAGAAATACGACGCGCAGGTGGCGATCGAGGGCGAGGTGAGAATTCCCAAGGCCACCGACGTGCTTGGCCGCATCGCCGCGCAGGCTGCCAAACAGGTGATCTTTCAGAAGGTGCGGGAGGCCGAGCGCGATACCGTCTACGCGGAGTACAACCAGCGCGTCGGCGAACTGGTGAACTGCACCGTGAAGCGCATGGAGGGTCCCGACGTCATCGTGGATTTGGGACGCACGGAAGCGCGCATGCCGCGCAAGGAACAATCGCGCCTGGAAACTTACCAGATTGGCGACCGCATTCGCGCCGTAATCAAGGAAGTTGATCGCGCGGCGCGCGGGCCGCAAGTGATTGTTTCGCGAGCGGACGCCCTGCTGGTGCAGAAGCTCTTCGAGATGGAAGTCCCCGAAATCTACGACACCACGGTGGTGATCAAGGCCATCGCTCGCGAGGCGGGAGAGCGAACCAAAGCGGCGGTTTACTCCAAGGACCCGGACGTGGACTGCGTGGGCGCGTGCGTCGGCATGAAGGGCATGCGCGTCCAGTCGATCATCCGCGAGCTGCGCGGGGAAAAAATCGACATCATCGAATACAACGAAGACCCCTTGGTCTTCGCCGCCAACGCTCTGAGCCCGGCGAAAATCAATCACGTCTCCATTCTCGACATGGGGGAGAAACATCTCGAAGTCATCGTCGATGATTCCCAGTTGTCGCTGGCCATCGGCAAGAAAGGCCAAAACGTGCGCCTGGCCGCCAAGCTTCTGGCCTGGCACATCGACATCAAGAGCGAGGAAGAGAAGCGGCAGGAAATCGAATCGCAGATGGCCGCCATGGCCCTGCGCGGCGCACCGATTTCCGAGTTGCAGGGGTTGGGCGATAAGACCCTGCAAAAGCTGCGCGAGCACGGCATCGAAACCGTCGAGCAGTTGGCGCAAATGACTCCCGAAGACCTGATGCAGATTCAGGGCGTGGGAGAGAAAACCGTGGATCGCATCCGCCGCGTGGTGACGGATTACTTTGAGCGCGACCAGACGGGCGCAGGGGCGGCCCCCGAGGGCGCAGAAGCCCCAAGCGGGGTGAAGCAGGGCGAAGGAGCAGAATCGGCAGAACCCCCAAGCTCTGAGGCGGCATCCCCGAGTTCCCCGGAGGGAGAAACCGCGGCCCTCGAGGAACCCCCTGCCAGCACAGAAGCCGCCGGGCTGGAGACGGTCGAAGAGCACCCGTCGGCTGAGGGGAACGGAAAAGTCGAGTCGCCAGAAGAAGACAAAACTAAAGCGTCCGGTGAGCCTGGCCCGGACGGATCAGGAGGTGGAGAAAAATAAAACAAGGCTGCCAGGGCTCTTATCGAATGGGCCGGCAGATTTCTAACGCCCAACGTCTGGGCAGTGGTTAGGGAGAAGAGACTTACGCATGGGGAAGATTAGGATTAACGAACTGGCGCGTGAACTGGAAGTGAAGAGCAATGTGGTCATAGAGTACTTGGCCGAGCTGGGAATTCCGGACAAGAAATCTCACTCCAGTGCACTCGATGACGAGCAAGCCGACAAAGTCCGGGCACACTTCCGTGTCGGTGGTGAATCTGCCACTGAAAAAGTGGAGGAGGCTCCTGCCACGCCCGTGCCACCTGCGCCTATCGTCGAAGCGCCGCACGTTCACGTAGGGCTGGATCTGAAAAAACTGCACGACTTTCACTCGGACGTCCCACTGACCCGCTCGATTGCGGATATCAAGGCGACAGCACGCAAGGTCGTGGTGTCTCCGCCCAAGCCTGTTGTCTCCCTGCCGGCTGCCGCTGGACCGGCTACTTCGCCTGCTACACCTGGATCCACGCCCTCCTTGGGGCGATCGCTGGAAAGGCCCGCTCCGGTCGCGCCCGCGGTGGTTACCGGCGCTGCCGCTGGCATCGCGGTCGCAGGACGGATTCCTGCGTCATCCGCCGCGGCACCCACCGGGCGCTCGAAATCGGCCCGGCTTGGGACAACAGTTTTGCCGGTGAAAGGCGGGGTAGAAGCTCATCCCGCTCCCGTCGCACGCGCCGGCGCCGCCAGCGAGGTATCTATCCCCAGCAAGGCGCCCGAGATGCCTCCCCCGCCGCCCCCGGGTTCGCAACCGAGAGGGGGAATGCGTCCGCCACGCGCGGGGCGGCATGGAGTTCCCAGTTCCAACCAGCCGATCTATCCGGCGGCAGTCATGCCGAAACCTGCACCCACGCGGCCGGTTCCTTCCCGGCGTCCGGGTGAGCCTCGCCCCATGCATCCGACTTCGGCGCGTCCGGCTGCGGGCGGGGCAGTGGCCGCGGGAGGACCTGCTCCCGTTCGCCCAGCGATGGGCCGGCCTTCGCCGACAATGATGCGGCGCGGCCCGGCGCCTTCGATGGCGCCTCCCCGGCCGGTGATTCCGGAGGAGATCCCGATCACGCGAAAGATTACCATCAGTGAAGGGATCGCGATCAAGGAGCTTTCCGAGAAGCTCGAAACGCGCGCCAAAGACGTGATCAAGCGGCTCCTGGACAAAGGAATTTTCGCCACCATCAACCAGACCCTCGACGGCCCCACGGCCGTGGAAGTCGCCCGCAGCTTTGGCGCGGAGGCGGCCATTGTCAGTTACGAGGAAGAGGTCCTTCAGGAAGTTGAAGAGACCGATCGCCCGGAAGATTTGCGCCCGCGAGCTCCGGTGGTCACGGTGATGGGCCATGTCGATCACGGCAAAACCTCGCTCTTGGATGCGTTGCGCCAGACCAATGTGGCAGCGCACGAAGCGGGGGGCATTACCCAAAGCATCGGCGCATATCAGGTCGAGGGGCAGGGGCGAAAGGTGACCTTTATCGATACTCCCGGCCACGAAGCCTTCACTTTGATGCGGGCGCGTGGCGCTCGGGTGACGGATATTGTGGTGCTGGTGATTGCCGCGGATGATGGCGTTATGCCTCAAACGCTTGAGGCGATCAACCACGCACGGGCCGCCAAGGTGCCGATTGTCGTGGCCATTAACAAGATCGATAAGCCCGAGGCCCAGCCGGAACGCGTCAAGCGGCAGTTGGCCGACCATGACCTGATGCCGGAAGAATGGGGCGGGCAGACCGTGACGGTGGAAGTCTCCGCCAAGCAGCGCAAGAACCTTGATCTGCTGCTGGAGATGATTTTGCTCGTCGCCGACCTGCAAGCGTTGAAGGCCAACCCCAAGCGCCTGGCTTCCGGGACGGTTTTGGAGGCCAAACTCGACCGGGGACGCGGCCCGGTGGCGACGGTGCTGGTTCAGAACGGGACGTTGCGAATCGGTGATTCCTTCATAGTGGGAGCAATTTACGGCAAGGTGCGAGCCTTGTTTGATGACCACGGGCGCCCGGTGTTGGAGGCGCCCCCTTCAACTCCCGCAGAGGTTCTGGGTCTAGAGGATGTTCCCCAGGCCGGCGATCGCCTCCAGGTGATCGAGGATACGCTCAAGGCGCGGCAAATTGCCCTGCACCGGCAGGGCAAACTCCGCGACGCGGCGCTGGCCAAGTCGGCGCGTCTTACCCTCGAGCAATTGCACGAACAACTGGCGGCGGGGGACGTCAAGGAACTGCCGCTCATTATCAAGGCGGACGTGCAAGGTTCGGTGGAGGTCCTCTCTGAAACCTTGACCAAGCTGAGCAACGACCGGGTGAAGATCAAGGTCATCCACGCGGGAGCAGGCGCGATTACGGAGTCGGACGTACTTCTGGCTTCGGCTTCCAACGCCGTCATCATCGGCTTTAACGTCCGGCCGGAGCGCAAAGCGACGGAGCTGGCACAGTTGGAGAACGTCGACATTCGTATGCACACGATCATTTACAACGTCACCGATGAAATCAAGAAAGCCATGGTGGGGTTGCTGGCCATCACTTACCGAGAAACGTCACTGGGGCGAGCGGAGGTGCGCGACACGTTCCGCATCACCAAAGTCGGAACCGTGGCCGGGTGTTATATCCAGGACGGCAAGATCACGCGCGAGTCGCAGATCCGCCTGTTGCGCGACAACGTGGTGGTCCACGAGGGCAAAATCCGATCCTTGCGCCGCTTCAAGGATGATGTGACGGAAGTGAAGTCGGGAATGGAGTGCGGAATTTCGCTCGAAAACTACAACGACGTCAAGGTCGGTGATGTCATTGAAGCGTACGTGAAGGAGCGGGTCGTCGAGCCTGCCATGGCCTGAAGGGACGAAAAAGACGAAACTGGAAACTAGAAATTCGAAGCTCGCTGATGAGTGGAGGTTTCCAATTTCCAGTTTCGAGTTTTTGAACCTTGGTGCCTAGAACCCTCCCAAAGAGGGGTCCGCGATGCCGGTTGGCGTATTAACCCTGGAAATACAGATTCCCTACGCGCATTCACTCAAAGAAAAGCGTGCGGTCCTGCGAAAAATGCGGGACCGCCTCCGGGCCCGTTTTAACGTAGCGGTGGCGGAACTTGATCATCAAGACGTCTGGCAGCGCGCCACGCTGGGGGTGGTTTCAATTTCCGACAGCCAAACCTTGCTGGAATCGGTTTTTCGCCAAGTCCTCGCGGAATCGGAAAACATCCTGGGTGATGACGTTGCCGACCACTTTTTGGAATACTTCTAAAGGGTAAAGGGTAAAAGCTGAGCGCTATTTTGTAGAGTGTTTTCTGTCCTTTACCCTTTACTCTTTAGACTTTGATTTCACATGAGCGTGCCCGGGCGCAGGACAGATCGGTTGGGACATGAGATTCGTGTGGAGTTGGCAGAACTGATTTCGCGCGAGGTGAAGGACCCGCGAATCGGGTTCGCCACCGTGACGCGCGTCGAGTTGAGCGCTGACCTGCATCATGCCCAAGTCTTTGTCTCGGTGTTGGGGAGCCCGAAGGAGCAAGAGAGAAGCATCGAAGGGTTGACCTCGGCGGCGGGATTTCTTCGCCACGAAATCGGCCACCGGCTGGCGCTGCGGAGGGTTCCGGAGCTGGCCTTTATCCTGGACCGAAGCATTGAAGCGGGCGAGAAAATCGAAATCCTCCTGCAAAAGATCCACAAGGACGAAAACTAAAGGGTGAAGGGTAAAGGTTAAAGACTGGTTGCTATTGATCTCGCGTAGGCCTCTTCACTTTATCCTCTAGCCTTTACCCTTTAACCTTCAGACTTTAGTTCTTGAGATGACAACAATTACTCCTCCCCAACCCGAAGTTTCCGGAGTGCTTATTATCGACAAGCCTGCGGGCATCACGTCCCACGACGTTGTGGCGCGAGTCCGCAAGATTCTTCATCAGCGCCAGGTGGGCCACTTCGGGACGCTCGATCCTTTCGCGACGGGTGTGCTGCCGGTCTCCGTCGGCAAGGCGACGCGATTCGCGCAATTCTATTTGAAGTCCCGCAAGGCTTACGCGGGCACGATCCGCTTCGGTTTCTCCACCGACACCTACGACGCCACCGGGGAACCCTCGTCGGAAGCGGTTCCCGTGGCCTTGGAAGCGTCGGAGTTGGAAGGGCATTTTCGCGGATTCACGGGGCGGCTGCTGCAAGCTCCTCCCCCTTACTCCGCCAAGCGTGTGGGGGGAGTGCGCGCTTACGAATTGGCGCGGCAGCACAAGTCTGTAAACTTGATGCCGGTGGAAGTGGAAATCTACGCCCTGGAGTTGCTGAGTCTCGAAGGCGAGCAGGTGCGGTTCGCGGTGGAATGCTCCGGCGGGACGTACGTCCGCTCTTTGGCCCACGACCTTGGGCAGAAGGTGGGCTGCGGAGGGCATCTGGCCGGCCTGCGGCGCACCGCGGTGGCGGAGTTCACGGAGAATCGCGCGGTCACCTTGGAACGACTGCAAGAAGCCGCGCAACAGGGCAACCTGGAATCCTGCCTCATCCGGCTGGAAGCCCTTCTTCCTGATTGCCCGGAATTGGTGGTGCGGGGCCGCGAGGAAACCACCGTGCGGCACGGCCACGCCTTCGAACTTGCCCAAGCCCTCCGGCCGGACCGGGGCAGGGCCCCGGGGCACGCGCCCGCCGCGAATCTCCTCAAAATCCTCGGCCCGGAACGCCGTCTGATTGCCGTAGCGCGCCACATTTCCGGCGCCATCTATCATCCCAACCTCGTTCTGGTTTGAATTACGGACATAGCTTCAGGATCGCCTCGGCCGCGTCGCGGGCGGCGTGAGGGCGGGCGTGCCGCACGGCATTGGTGCGCAAGCGGGCAAGTTCTTCCGGCTGATCGAGCAGGTGGTTGATGCGGGGGACAAGCTCGTCGAGGCGCTTCACCCAATAGCCGGTTTGCCAGCTCTTCTCAATCAACTGGCATAGGCGGCGTTCGTCGCCGGGAGGTGCGTCGAACACCAACATCGGTAACTGGGAGTTGAGGGCCTCTGTTGTGGTGCTGCCGCCGGCGCGGCTCACCAGTATGTCAGCCGCGGCCATCCACTCATGCAAGTTGTCCACCCACTGGAGGACACGCGCCCGCTGCATCCCTGTGGTTAAGCGCAGAAGCTGTTTGTTGAGGTTTTCGTTACGGCGGGAAAGGAAAACGATTTGCATCGGGCGCTGAATACGGCGGAGCTCACTGACCACTTGGCGCGGCTTCATTTTTCCCGAACCGCCAAAATTGACGAGCAGTACCGGCAGATCGCGCTCAAGTCCCAGCCGTGCGCGGGTGGCGAGCTTGTCGCAGGGCAGAGCTAAAAACTGGTCGACCGGCATTCCGCATTCACAGATTTTTTCGATCGGCACACCGGCAATTTTCATCTGTGCAGCGATTTCCCCAGGAGAAGCGATGAACAGGTCAAATTCCGGCTGCGCCCACGGCCGGTCAAAGTCAAGCGCGCACACAGCGACCAGGAAGTAAATGGCTTGGGTTTGGCGCTTGTGCAAGACGGCCATCTCACCCAGGCCGGTTTCGGTGGCGATCACGATGTCGGGGACGAAGGTTTCGATGAACCGGAACAAGGGTTTTGCGCCCCAGCGATAGAGCCACCGCGGCCCCGTGGAGGCGCCGCTATGCTGGTGGCTTTCAATATATTCCCAGAGCCCTGGCCAGTATTTGAGGGGGAGTTCAAAGGAATTGTAGTAGGCCCGGAACCACCCCCTACAATATGCCACCGCATCCACCACCTCCACCTTCAGACCTGGCCGCAGCCGGATCAAGGCCTGCTCGAGGGCTTCGGCCATTCGCACATGACTTGACCCCTGGTGCACGGTGAGAATGAGGATGCGTGGCTCCTGACCGCTCATAGGTTCCATCACAGTGGCCCAACCTTACCGCTGGCGGGCAGCCAGCGCCAGTGAACCACTCAGTCCCTGGGCAGTACCTTTCCGGCAAGCAGCTTCAGCACCGCGAGCGCGCTGTCGCGTGCAGCGTGGGGACGTGCAAGCTCGCGGGCGCGGCGGCGAAGGGCGTCAAGTTTGGCGCGACCCGTGAGCAGTGAGGCGAGGCTTGGCGCCAAATCTTCGGGTTTCTTGATCCAAATCCCCGCCCCCCATTTTTTGATCCATCCGCAGGTACGCTCCTCGTTACCGGGCAGGGGATCAAAGGCCAGCATGGGCAGCCCGCAAGCAAAGCCTTCCGTTAGGGTGCCCCCGCCGGGTTTGCTGATCATCAGGTCTGAAGCCACCATCCACTCTTGCATGTTGTCGACCCACCCCAACACACGCACATGGGGCAAGCTCGCCAAGCGTTTGCGCAGCCGCATCTCCAGACGCTGGTTGCGGCCCGTGACCAAGACAATCTCGTGCGGGTGCTTCACCCGCGCGACTTCCGCCAGAATGCGCTCCGGGTTTCCGTGTCCCGTGCCGCCAAAGAGAATCAAGAGCTGAACAGCGTCCTGCTTGATTCCCAGCTTGTCGCGCGCGGTGCGGCGGTCGGGAAGGGAGGCAAAGAGCGGATCGATGGGCTGCCCAGTGGTCATCACCTTGGAGGCGTCAGCGCCCGCGGCCACCAGTTCCGCGGCGAGATCAACGTGCGTGGTCAGGAAAAGATCCACCTCCGGCTGGATCCAGGCGCGATTGAAGTCCATCAACTCCAGGCCGACCAGCAAAAAGTTCGCAGGCGTTTCGCGCTTGCACATCGCCGCGAGCTCGCAGGTGCCCACCTCAGTGGCGATGACCGCATCGGGAGCCAAATCCCGCAGATAGCGGAAGAGGGGTTGGCCTCCCCGCCGGAAGATCCATCCGGGGCTGGTTGACTCCGACTGGTGTTGCCGGTTTTCGATATAGCGCCACAGGCCCGGCCAAATCGCCAGTGGAAGCAGGTAGAGGTTGTACCAAGCCCGGAACAATGCCGTGCAATACTGAAGGGTGTCAATCACTTCCACCTGCGCGTCGGGGCGGAGGGTAGCGAAAGCCTCCCGCAAGGCTTTGGCGGCGCGTTGATGCGCGGCGCCATGGGGCAGTGACAGGATCAGAATTTTTGGTTGCAGAGCCACGGATTGTCGGGCCACGCCGACGTCAAGCGCCGGCGCGCCAAAGGTATTCTGAGGTCAATCGCCTCGCGCGCGCAACTGTCTTTTCCCACTCCCGAGGACCTTAACGCAACGAAGGTCTTTACTCCACAGATCGGTTTTGCATTCGCGACACTTTACATTTTCGGTTCGGCCGCATAACATCGCCGTCCAGACTTATGGACCTGTTCATACTTGGCGCTGGAATGGGGGTTGTGGGCGGGATGATGCCCAACCCTCTGCAAATGATCGCGCTGACCCAAGTGGCCATAGGCCGGTGGGGGCGCGCCATCTTCGTGCTGATTGTGCCGCCTTTGATTGTTGACGGCGCCTTCCTGCTTGTAACTTTGTTCTTCTTCCGTTTCATCCCGCTGGGAATCGTCCACTATGTCGCCTACGTGGGAGGACTGGTCCTGATCGGATTTGCAAGTTACTCCCTTTATGAATTGCGCCGCAGGACACAGGAAGAAATGGCGAATTCTGCGGCGTTTACTTTCGCGGGCATTTTTGTTGCGGTGCTGGCGGAGGTGGCCGCGCCGGGAACTTGGATCTACTGGGTCACCATCGCCGGGCCCATCCTGGCCGAAGGCCGGGTACATGGCTATGGGCACGTGCTGCCCTTCTTTGTGGGGGGATTGGTGGGATATTATGGGGCCGCGGTACTCTCCACGGGCCTCATGGCTTGGGGGGCCGGGCTGTATAAGCGGTTTAAGCAGCACCTTTTCCTCGCGGCAAACATCCTCCTGCTGCTGATAGGGATTTCCTACCTCGTGCACGCCTACCGGGGGCGGTAGTTAGCGGGAATATCCTTCCCCCACTCGTCGCGGTATACGCGAGGCATATTGTGCGGAGATTGCGGCGATGTCGCGATTCTCCATGAGGGCCTCCGGGTTGAGCGATCTGAAGGAATAGTTTACTGCGCAAGTGCTCGAAGCAGTGGCGGGTGTTTACGACCTTGTCGGTACGGGGGAATCCGCTCATTTCAAATTGCCGCGCCCAGTTGTGGTTCAACCACCTGGGAGCGGATGGACATGCGCATGCCCACCCAGATGAGAGCGCAGATGGCCAAAGGCCACAGGGCGTTCGCCACGATGATGAAGTAGGGATTCGCCCAGGGGGAATACGCTGCGACGTACATGGGGAGTTCGGTCCCCAGGATCAGAGTGCTGAGGTAAAGCGCCAGCAGTTCGCCGGAGGTTGTCTCCTGGGCTCTCGCCCAAAGATACGCCAGGGGGAGAACCGCCAGGAGGAAGTGGCCCTGCCAACTGAACGGCGCAGCCAGAAGGGTGATGAGAGGCAGGAGAATGAGTTGGTCGATCAAGCCTTTGGCGCCCTTCCTGTTTCGCCAGCACCAGAAAAGGAAACCCAGACCGATCGCGAGGCTACAAATCTTTTCGAACAGGCCCAGTCCGGGAGGAACGGCCCACTGGGTGGAATCGGCAAAGGTGGCGAAATACCTGGGGCCAACGAGCGAGTCGACGACGCCGGCAAAGGAGCGATTGTAGTTATTTCCCACGCCCGAGGAAATATCCGGATAGATCACCGTCAGCCAAGTCAGGTTGGTCTGCCAACCCAATCGCCAAATGGAAACCGCGCTGGCGGCAATAATCCCGGCCAGGTAACCAGCCAGCCACCGCCACTGCCGGCGCAGCGCGAGAAGCGGTACGGCGGCAACGGGCGAAACCTTTAACGCTGTCCCCAAGGCTAAACATAAGCCGGACGCCATCGGCCTCCCTTGTTTCAGCAGGTACACCCCCAAGGTCCAAAGGAACAGAATTGAGACGTTGACTTGGCCGAAGGTGAGGTTTGACGTGAAGGGGTGGAAGAAGCAAAGCGCGGCGAATATAAGCGTAAATGTCTCCAGCTTGAGCTTGGAAGGAAGAAGCTTTAAGGTCAGGAATAGAGCCGCCGCAGTTAAAATGACGATGATGAATTGCCAGAGAAGATAAGCCCATTGCCACGGCAGCATCGCCAAAGGCGCCATGAGGAGTGCGGTAAAAGGAGGATTGGTAAAGCGAAGGATTTCGGGGAAGCCGTTGGCTCGGCCTAATTGTGCCCAGGGGGTTGCCTCGGGCGCGTTCTCATACAGGAGCGTGTAGCCGCGGCTGCGGTCGGTGGGAGGGTAATAGAGAGGTATTGCCCCCCTTTGCAGGGCAACTTTTCCGCCCAGGTAAAAGACCGGAAAATCGATGGGAATGAGGTCCTCCTCCCGGGTGAAGGACCGCTCTGCCGAATTCTGGAAATTGGCCATCAGCGCCAAGCCAAGAATCGTCAAGAAAGCAAAGACGCGCCACCTGAGGGGGTCCCTGGGTTTCACGGTTTGTCCCATGCCATTTTTCAATTTCTGTTCGGGCCGGTTTCATCGCAGCGGACTGGCTGCGATTCGCCCCGGGTCGGGGGCGAATTGGAAGCGCGAAATCGCTCCCACGTACCTAGACCAGGATCTCCATTTTGGCATTCTTGGCCACACCAGTCTACACCCTGCCAGCTCATTCGCGACACGGGCCCGGATTTTCGAGTTTCGAATTTCGAGTTTCGCCGATGGCTCGCGGCGCCCGACACCTCGCATCACTTCTCCGTCAGCACCTTCACCTCATGTGCGGGAATCTGCACCTCCAGCGGCTCCTTCTTGCCGGTCAGGGCGTTCTGGTAAGCCTGATCGAGCGGCACGGTTTGATCCGCGCTGGTGTAATTCAGTACGAAGATAATTTTCCTGCCCGCCTTTTGGCGAACCGCCACCTCGACGCCCGTGGGAATCCTGGCATTTAACGCCACCTGACTTTTCTGGGCGGCAAGCGAAATCAGGCGGTCGTAAAAGAAAGGGGATTTGGATTCGGTGCCGACGTAATACACCCAACCCTTTCCCGCGTGGTTCTCCGTGACGGCCGGTTTGCCCGAGTAATAGCCCTTGCCATAAGTCGCGAGAACCTTCGCCGTGGAGGGATCGAGGATGTCGGACCAGGTTCGCGCGGGGAAACTCGATTCCCCTGGTCCCACGATCTCTTGCTCCTCACTGATTTGGGGATCAAATTCGTGGATGGCCACGCCGGCAATCTCCGCGAAGGGGCCGGGAAGCGTTAACTCCGTCACCGCGTTGTGTTCATCTTTGACCCCCGAGCGGAAGGTGAGGATCAGGGTCCCGCCATTTTTCACAAACGCCGTGAGCTTGTTCGCGAGGGCTGCATCGGTCACATAGAGGGCGGGCGCCACGACGAGGCGATAGTTCGAGAGGTCGCTCGGCGGGAAGGCGACGTCAACACTCACCCCGGCGCGGCGAAAGGCGTCGTAGTAGTCGTGGAGTTGCCGCTCGTATTGGAAGTCCTCCACTCCCGGCTGAATTTGCAGTGCCCAGCGGGAATCGGGGGAAACCAGCAAGGCGACCGGCGACACCACCTTCGATCCCTGGAGTAAGGGTGTGAGCTGCCCCAATTCCTTTCCGGTTTGCGCCACCACAAAGTAGCGGGAATTGCGGTAGCTATCCTGGTCGAGGATTCCCTGCCAATACTGTTCCGTGCCGTAGCGGGAAGTCCTCCAACGGAAATAGCAGATGCCATCGGCGCCGTGGGCAACGGATTGGTAAGCCCAAACGCGATAGAGGGCGGGCGCCGCCTGCCGTCCATGAAACGTTGCCCAACCCGGCAGGCCGCCTTCCTGCTCCATGATCATGTAGTTTTGGTTGTCCTTCGATCCCCGCATCAGGTCATGGGCCAAGCCTTGCCGCGCATAGTGTGAGTAATCCTCCTGGCCCATCGGGTAGTTGTCCCAAGCAACGAAGTCCAGCGAGCGGTTCAGGTCATAATAGTCAACCTCCGAATACATCCCCATTTCGTTGTGGGTGATGGCTTGGTGCGGAGCAATTTTGCGCAGAATCGCCGTCTGGACGTCCACATAGGCATGCGTCGAGTTGCTCCAGAAGCGGTCGAAATCGAGGGCTAAGCTGGGGTTGGAGGTGCTGTAGAGCGTATTCCAGGGCAAAGGGATTTCCCGCCAGGCGTGATAGGTGTGACCCCAAAAGATGGTGCCCCAGGCAGCGTTCAGCGCGTCCAGGGTGTGGTATTTGCGCTGGCACCAGGCTTGGAATGCGGCTCGGCTGAGGGGATCGTAGCACTTCGGACCTCCCACCTCGTTGTCGATCTGCCAGCCGATCACTCCGGGATGATCCTTGAAATGTTCCGCCATGGCCGTAACTATCCGGGCGGTGGCGGCGATGAAATCGGGGTTGTGAAGGCAATAATTGCGGCGCGAACCATAGCGATAGCGGACCCCTTGCGCGTCCATCACCGCGATGTCGGGGTACTTCTCATACAGCCAGGCGGGCGGGGAGGCGGTGGGAGTTCCCAGGACCGCCCGGATGCCATGGGCGTTCAGCACCGTGAGCGCGCGATCGAGCCAGGCGAAATCGAAATGACCCTCCTGAGGCTCCATCTTTGCCCAGGCGAATTCCCCCATGCGGACGAAGTTGAATCCGGCCTCCTGCATCAGCGTTGCGTCCTTTTCCCACTGGCTCTCGTCCCAAGCCTCCGGATAGTAATCTGCACCATAAATAAACTTCCCTCCGTTCCATTCGATCAAATCGAAGGGCTTCCCGGCAGGTATCTGCTGTCCTCGGGCCACCGACCCCATCAGGAGGTAGACGCTTATTAGTCCGCATGCGACGCTTCTCCACATTCGCTTCATGGTTCATCCTCGTGGTGATTTGCGATTTGTGATTTGTGATTTTCGGACGCGGCCCGCCGCGCTGTCATTACGAGCAATGCCGGAAGATGTTGTTCAGTCTTCCTTTCCATTTTGGCACTTGATCCGTTGCTCCTCACTACCCGTTTGTCACTCGACACTGGCCCATAACCCCCTTTCCTTTCATGAACATCGCCAGAGAGCGATTTTAACTCGTCTATTTTCATCAACATCGCGAGAGGCCTGTTTTCGGACATTTTTTCTACATTTGTTTTCAATAACATCGCCAGACTTACCTTCATATTTTCCCCCCGCGTTTTTCTACTCGCTGGCCATCCTTAGCGACTAACCACTTTGATTTCAATTAGATAAGCTTTTGCAAGATTTTGGTTAATCAACGCTAACTCCTTTTGTTTGCGACACATCGCGAGAGCCGAGGTATCTTCTAAAGCCTCCATTCCTTACTTGTTCCCGAAGAGGTTTGCCATCGAAGCGAGCGCGAACCCTCTTTACTGAATCCCGAATCCCCAATGCATTGTCCGGAATCGCGAGCCCCCATTGACTGATAGCTGGCACCTGACATCGGGCGCAGGGCAGGGTTTTCGCCGACCCACTGAGTAGATCCCCGCTCTCTGCCTTGCCCGTGCAGGCGCTAGGCTCATATCTAAGTATATCAGAATGGCTAGCAATGTCAAGCAAAAAAAGAGGCTACAGGCAAGAAATGACAAATCAAGACAAAAAGTCAGGACATCTTCCTACCGGCAGGAAAAATCTCCGAGGTGGGGAGTCTAATTGAGAACGTGAGGATTCAAATCTCCAGCATGAAGTCGGTGGCGTCCTGGGAATTCATCAGCGACAGCTTCTCCACGGCGGTTTTGCGCAGCTCCGGGTCGGAGTAAGAAGTTTACTGATTGGAGGGAGAAACGGAAACGCGCATGCCCCGTTCGAGAAGGACTCGGAGGTCCAAGGCGAGTTCTTGCGCGCCCTCCGGCGACTGACAAGCCAGCAGGGTGCGGAACGCCAGCAACGTCTCCTTGGCGATCAAATCGAAATCGTGGAAGTAGTAATCCAATCGGGTCCACAGCTCGTCGGAAGAATCGAGTGAGAGTGCGCCCTCGCGGCAAGCGCGTTTGAAGTCCTTGTTCAGAAGGGCGCTGGCACGAAATAAAAACCGCAATTGGAGCGCAAACCGGCGTTTGGAGCTGAACAGGATTTGGTCCAGAAACTCGTAAAGCCCAACATTGTCGATCACGGGGCGTGACTTGAAGTGACACACTGCGACGCGGCGGGCGGGAACGACCCCGTTGGTGGCAGGCAAGAATTTGGAAAGTATACTCTGCAAGCCTATGACGAGCTCGGTAAGGCGCTCCCATTCTCCCCGGGCGAGGCGCACCACATGCCAGGCCATTTCGTGCCGGTTTGCCTCTCGCTCGCCAAAGGCCTCATTGAGGGTGATGCCGAGGATGGTCGTCTGCGCTTCAATCTCCTGGGCGAGAGGATGATAGATGGCTTGCAGGTCTCCGCGCAGGGATCCCAACCCGCCTACCCGGGCCTTTGCCGTGGCGCCCATACGAAGGATACGGCGCAGAAACATGGCCACAGCTACGAGAATCAGACTCCCCAGGAGCCAATGCATCCCCCTACTATAGGAAACTGCCTCGCTTACTTCAAGTCGGAAATTGAAACGGTTTTCATATTATGGAAAGGCGATGAGGGATCGCTGCGCGTGCCCCGCATAAGCTTATCCTGCGAAATGCAGAAGCGCGTGACACCGAAGCCGCCGTTTGAATTTGACAGGAATCACTTTAAGCACTCTTAATTCTCCGAAAACCAAAGCTGCATTGGTCAGAGATGACTGCGTTGGCCAAGCTCAGGAGGGCGATCCTGCACAATTTAACAGCCCAGCCGCCGGCGGCTTCCCCCCTTGCGCATTCGCCGGACGATTGGTCCTCGCACCCCTTTCCTTGACACTGTTTTCGACTGCCGCCTATAATGCCCGTTTAATGCGTGCTTCGAAACTCTCCGCAGATTGTGGGTAATCCCCGTGTCCGAAAATGAACTTTCAGACTTGATCCAGCAGCGCAAGAAAAAACTTCAGGCGATTGTTGACCTGGGCTATGAGGCTTACCCGCGCAAGTACGACGTGACGCATACGATTCCTCAAATCGTGGCGGAATACGCCGCGCTCTCGGCGGAAGAGCTTGCCGGGCACAAGATTGCGGTCCGGGTTGCGGGCCGGGTTATGACCATTCGCCCGCACGGCAAGGCGGGTTTTGCGCACCTGGCAGGAGGGGGGAAGCGCCTGCAAATCTACGTCCGTCTGGACGCCGTCGGGGAGCGCGATTTCGAGCTCTATAAGCTCCTCGATATCGGGGACTTGATGGGGGTCGAGGGGTACCTGTTCCGCACCCGAACGGGCGAGCTCACCCTCCACGCGGAGCGCCTGCAATTTCTCGCCAAGGCGGTTCTACCGCTGCCGGAGAAATGGCACGGCCTCACCGACGTGGAAATCCGCTATCGCCAACGCTACCTTGACCTGATGGTGAACGAAGAAGTCCGCACGGTGTTCGAGCGGCGCGGCAAACTGGTCCGCGCCATCCGCGATTTCCTGGAGGCCGAAGGTTATCTGGAAGTTGAAACGCCCATGTTACAGCCCCTGGCGGGCGGAGCCATGGCCCGGCCTTTCATCACTCATCACAATGCCCTCGACATCAACCTTTATTTGCGCATCGCCCCCGAGCTCTACCTGAAGCGCCTCATCGTGGGCGGGCTCGACCGCGTTTACGAGATCAACCGCAACTTCCGCAACGAGGGCATCTCCACGCAACACAACCCCGAGTTCACCATGCTGGAGTTCTACCAAGCCTACGCGGATTACCACGATATGATGGCCCTCACCGAGCGCCTCCTGCGCCGAGTGGCGGAAGAGGTGCTGGGCAGCGTGGAGTTTGATTATGGCGGCCAGCGCATCTCCTTTGCGAAGTTTGAGCGCCTCACCATGAAAGAGGCCGTGCTGCGCTATTGGCCGGGTGAGGTGGAGGCGCTGACGGCCGCTCAACTTGATGATCGCCAAGCTCTGCTCAGGTGCGTCCCGGGCCTCAACAACTGGTTGCTTCATCGTGGGCTCGCGCCGATCCCACAAGACTCCGTACAGGACAAGCAGCCGGGCGAACTCCTGGCTCTATTCTTCGAGCTGGTGGCGGAGGAGCACCTGATTCAGCCCACCTTTATTGTGGATTACCCGCTGGAGGTTTCGCCGCTCTCCAAGCAGAAGCCCGACAATCCGAACTTCGTCGAGCGGTTCGAGCTTTATATCGGCGGAATGGAAATCGCCAATGCCTTCAGCGAGCTTAATGATCCCGAGGAGCAGCGCAACCGCTTCCAATACCAACAGAACCTGCGCGAAAAGGGTGATTTGACCGCGCACGCCATTGACGAGGATTACATTCGCGCGCTGAGCTACGGCATGCCGCCCACCGGCGGTGAGGGCATCGGCATTGACCGGCTCACCATGCTGCTCACCAACTCGCGCTCCATCCGCGACGTGATCCCTTTCCCCCTGCTGCGCCCGGAGAAACAGCGTGGGTAGGGCTAAACGGCCGAACCTGTATAAAGTTTACCCGTCAGCCGAAGGGTGGGCGGTTGGAGGGCTTTGCTGTCCGCCCCGCTTAACTCCCTGGGCGCGGCTACTCACGGTTGCCACTGCCGGAGCCTGTTAAGCTTTTGGAGCCGCTGGGGATGGTGGGGAAATCGCTGCATAGGCCGAGGGGAGGTCGAGGTACACGCCGATGACCTTGTTCAGGCGCGTGAGTTGAAACATCTGGTTGACTTTACCGCCAGGGCTCACGACGACCAATTTCCCTCCCGCTTTCGACATAATGCTTGCGCACGTGGCCACCATGCCCACTCCCGCGCTGTCGATGAAGGTCAGGCCGCTCAAGTCGAAGACCATCTTCCGGGAGCCCTCCTCGATGCACTGCTTGATGCTTTGCTCAAATTCCATCAGCCGGGTCCCCAAATTAAGCTGACCCGTCAGGCTCGCCACGGTGACGTCAGGCTCCACTTTCTGAACCTCGTAATGGACGGCCATGTTTGCAATTCTCCCTAGTCCGCTCCGCCCCTCAGTCGATCAGCGCGGAGCCCCCGTGCTGGATTGGCATGCCGGCCGCGCGGGGAGCCTCGTACCTCATCGCACCGGTCGCACGCGGGCCGGGCGCCGCAAACGACGGTAAGCGTGCGTCGGGCAATGGAAAACTGGCCCGAAGACCGCATCTTAGGTGCTGCGCTGGCGACTGTCAATAAGCTTCTCCACCGCTCCATTTCCGCTTGGCGCATTGCACCGGCTCGTTGATAATGAAGGCGCGTATGAATTTCGAATTCTTTATGGCCCTTCGTTACCTCCGGGCCAAACGGCGGCAGGCGGCGATTTCGATCATCACCGTGATCTCCGTGTTGGGTGTGACCGCGGGCGTTTGCGCGCTGGTGATTTCCCTCGCCATTAACAACGGCTTTCGCGAGGAGCTGGAGAGCAGCTTGCTGGGCGCCACGGCCAACATCAATCTACTGCGCAAGGAGAACGATGGCATCCGGAACTTCGATCAGCTCTCGCAGCGCCTCGCGCACCTGCCGCACGTGGTGGCCACCGCGCCCTCGCTCTACGAAGAAGTCCTGATTTCCCACGGCTCGCGCGCGCAGGGAGTGGTTTTGAAGGGCGTCGATCCCGCCCAGGAAGTGAAGGTGGGAACCCTCCTGCGGCATTTACGCGAGGGTTCGCTGGCGGCGATGTCGGAAACCTTTCCGGACGCCGACCCCATCATCCTGGGCAAGGATCTGGCGACCGCCTTGGGAGTTTACGTGGGTGACAGGGTGACGGTCACCAGCCCGCAAGGCTACCTGACGCCTCTGGAGGTCGTGCCGAAAACCCGCCACTTTCGCGTGGTGGGGATTTTTGATGCGGGCTTCTTCGATTTCAACGCCGGTTGGGCGTTCACGAATCTCGCCGCCGCCCAGCGCCTGTTTGATCTTGCCGACGTGGTTTCCGTAATCGAGTTCAAGATTGATGATATTTACCGCGCCCCGCAGGTGGCGGAAGAGATTCGTGGCGCCGCGGGTAGCGGGTTCGACACGACTACCTGGATTGAGCAGTACCATTCGCTGTTCAGCGCCATGCGCCTGGAGCGGCTGGTCACCATCCTGACGATCGGCCTCATCGTGGTGGTGGCGGCGCTGAATATTTTCATCGCGCTGGTGATGATGGTGATGGAAAAGAACCGCGACATCGCCGTGCTGATGTCCATGGGCGCGCGGGAACGGCAGGTTTGGGCCGTGTTCACGCTCCACGGCGTGGCGATCGGCGGCTTGGGCACTATCCTCGGACTGATCTTGGGCTATGGGGTCTCGTGGGTGGGCAATGCCTACAAGTTGATTCCACTCGATCCGGACGTCTACGCCCTGTCGTCGGTGCCCTTCCACGCCCACCCGCTGGATGGCGTGTGGATTGCGGCCGCGGCCATTACCATCAGCTTTCTGGCAACCCTTTATCCTTCGCTCGCGGCAGCCAAACTCAATCCGGTCGAGATTTTACGATATGAATGAACGAATTCGCCGGAAAGGGAAGTTCGAAACTCGAAAATCGAAACTCGTGGTCATGACGGGTTCACCGGGTATCCCGATGATTGAGGGAAGCGATTTCATGGTGGGCGAGATCCGCGTTTCGATTTTCGAGTTTCTTCATCTGGATTCAAGGTGACGGCGTGACTATTGGACAATCACTCCCGACCACAGACAACGGACCACGGACGCTCCTGCGAGCTGAAGACTTGACCAAATCTTTCCGTTCGGGCAGTGAAGAAGTCCTCGTCCTTGACGAACTGAGCGTGGAAGTACAGGCGGGAGAGTTCGTGGCGCTGGTGGGAGAATCCGGTTCGGGCAAGACGACGCTGTTGCATTTGTTGGCCGCGCTGGACACTCCGACAAAGGGTGAGGTATACTTTGAAGGAAGGCGACTGAGCGAGTTTAGCGAAGACGAACGCGCTCTGTATCGCAATGAGAAGATAGGCTTTGTCTGGCAGATGCATTATCTTCTGCCGGAATTTAGCGCGCTTGAGAACATTGCCATCCCGCAGTTGATCCGCGGGCGCGGCATGAGGGAAGCCCGGGCGCGTGCGCGGGAATTACTGGGTGAAGTGGGCCTTGTAAACGCAGCAGCCCGCCGGGTAGGGGAACTCTCTGGGGGGGAGCAACAGCGAGTGGCCTTGGCCCGCGCACTGGCTAATCACCCTGCGCTCTTATTGGCCGATGAGCCCACCGGAAGTTTGGACCATCGGACGGCGGAGCGCGTAATTGACCTGCTCGAAAACCTGCACCGGGCTCATCATCTGACCTCGGTGCTGGCGACGCACAACCTGGACCTAGCCCGTCGCGCCCATCGGACCTTGCGTTTGGCGCAGGGAAAGCTGACGGAATGGGTGGTTCCAATAGTTCCATGACCCCCGCACTTCCCGGGGTACGAAGGGAAGTAGGGAAGGCGGGGCTCCACGAAGAACTGAGGAGCTATGTTCGAGAGGTACACTGAAAAAGCCCGGCGAGTGATCTTTTTCGCGCGCTACGAAGCCAGTCAATTCGGCAGCCCCTTTATTGAAACGGAGCATCTGTTGTTGGGGCTCCTGCGCGAAGACAAGGCGCTCACCAACCGTTTTCTGCGCTCGCACACCTCGATTGAATCTATTCGCAAACAGATCGAGGGCCGGACCCCCATCCGCGAGAAGGTCTCGACCTCCGTGGACCTGCCGCTCAGCCAGGAATGCAAACGCGTGCTGGCGTATGCCGCGGAGGAAGCGGAACGGCTGACCCACAAGCACATCGGCACGGAGCATTTGTTGTTGGGCCTGCTGCGCGAGGACAAATCGTTTGCGGCGGAAATTCTCCACGAGCGGGGCTTGCGGCTCTCCACCCTGCGCGAAGAATTGAGCCGCGTCCAGAACGATAAGGCGGCGAGCGCCCGCCCCAAGGAAACTTCTCTGCTCGGCGAGTTCAGCCGCGACCTGACGCAGGCCGCGATGGAAAACCAATTGGACCCGCTGATTGGCCGCGAAGCAGAATTGGAGCGCGTCATCCAGATCCTTTGCCGCCGCACCAAGAACAATCCCGTGCTGATCGGCGAACCCGGCGTGGGAAAAACCGCCATTGTGGAAGGTTTGGCACAGCGCATCGCCGACGGCGACGTGCCGTCCTTCCTCACCGACAAACGGATTTTGGCGCTCGACCTCTCCCTGATTGTGGCAGGCACCAAGTATCGCGGCCAGTTTGAAGAGCGCCTGAAAACCATCATGAAGGAATTGATGGAGGCGCAGAACGCCATCATCTTCATCGACGAATTGCATACGCTGGTGGGCGCAGGCTCGGCGGAAGGGTCGCTCGACGCCGCCAACATTTTGAAGCCCGCCCTCTCCCGCGGCGAAATCCAGTGCATCGGCGCCACGACTCCCGCGGAATATCGCAAGTCCATCGAAAAAGACCGATCGCTCGAGCGGCGCTTCCAGGCGGTCAAGGTTCCGCCGCCCACGGAAGGCGAAGGCATCAAGATTCTCTTTGGCATCAAGGACCGGTACGAAAAATTTCATGCGGTGACCTACACGGACGAAGCACTGAACGGGGCCGTGTACCATTCCAACCGCTATATCCCTGACCGCTTCCTGCCGGACAAGGCCGTGGACCTGATCGACGAAGCGGGGGCGCGCGTAAAGTTGCGGCAGAGTTCGTTGCCCGAGGAAATGATCGACGTGCAGAAGCGCATCAAGTTTGTGGTGCACCGCATGGAGAACGCCATTGCCAACCACGAATTCGAGAAGGCGCGCTTCTACTCCGACGAGGAACGCAAGGAGCGCGAGAACCTCCGCCTGCTGCGTGAAAAGTACAATATCGATGAGACCGCCATGGGGGTGGTGACGCACGAAGACATTGAAGAGGTGGTCGCCCGCTGGACAGGCGTTCCCGTCACCGCCATCAAAGAAGAGGAAAGCGCCAAGCTGCTGCGCATGGAGGAAGAACTGCATAGGCGCATCATCAGCCAGGATCGGGCAATTTCCGCCCTGGCGCGCGCCATCCGCCGCTCCCGGGCGGGCTTGAAGCTGCCCGGCCGCCCTGTGGGCTCGTTCTTATTCCTGGGACCAACCGGTGTGGGCAAGACGGAAATGGCCCGCTCACTTGCCGCCTTTTTGTTCGGTTCGGAGCGCGCTCTGGTGCGCTTTGACATGTCGGAATTCATGGAGAAGCACTCGGTCTCAAAGTTAATCGGCTCCCCGCCGGGGTATGTGGGTTACGAAGAGGGCGGCCAGCTTACCGAGCGGGTGCGGCGGGCGCCCTATTCCGTGATCCTGCTTGACGAGATCGAGAAGGCCCACCCGGATGTGTTCAACATCCTCTTGCAGGTTTTTGAAGATGGCCAGTTGACGGATGGCCTCGGCAACACGGTGGACTTCAAGAACGCCATCATCATCATGACGTCGAATATCGGTGCACGCTATCTGGAACGCCGATCGCATATGGGGTTCCAGTCGGGGGCGGAAGGCGCCACGGAGAAAAAGGCCGAAGAACTGGTGATGAGCGAGGTGAAACGGCTTTTCAACCCCGAGTTCCTGAACCGTCTGGATGAGATCATTGTGTTTAATGCCCTGTCCGATAACGACCTCATTCAGATTCTGGACCTGCTGGTCGGGCAGATGAATCACAATCTTACCCAGAAGAATATTTCCCTGACGCTGTCGCCGGAGGCCGCCCGGTGGATTTTGGACAAGACCTGCGTGGACCGTTCGTACGGCGCCCGGCCTCTGCGTCGCGCTTTGCAGAAGTACGTTGAAGATCCGCTGTCGGAGGCGTTAATCCAAGGTGAGATCCATCCTCCGGCGGTCTTGGAAGTTATCGTCGAGAACGAGGCGCTCTACTATCGTTCAGTAAACGACAAACTGGTCGGTGCCACACCGCTCTCCCACTAGGGCGAGTCGCCACCGTTATCCCGGCCGCTCAGCGGACAATTCACACCCCCCGCTCCCGAGAAGCTGGAATCTCCGGGCGAGGGCGAGGGCTTTCTGGTGTAAAGTTGTTTCCGGCCAACTTCTGGCCGAATCTCGGCATCGGACTGTCATAGTTTTCGCGTGTGTGAGGGGGGACCGCTTTCTCTTGAAAAAGATGCGATGGTGTGTGCCTGGACTTCGAGGGAAGCGGTATCGGCTGGGAGCTCCCGCCCTGGCACTGATTCTATGGTTGCCTCTCTCGACCACGGCCCAGAACCCCCCACCGGATCAAAAAACGCAGAATCCCCCGCCGGCCACGGAGAAGCCTTCACCGCCTCCTCAAAAGCCTGCGGAAAAGAAAGCGCCAGAACCGGCTCCGGGACAGATCCAATTGGAAACTCCCGAAGCGCCCCAGCCCCCCGCGGCCAAACCCGGGCAACAGCCCCCAAAACTGACAACTCCCACGGCGCCAGCGCAGCCTCCCCAGGAAGAGCACAAGCCCACCATTGAATCGATTGACTTCCACGGCAACCGGCGTATCCAAAAAAGCATGTTGCGAGCGCGCATCTATTCACATGAGGGGGATGTTTATGACGAGAACGCCCTGGAACGTGACTTCATGTCATTGTGGAATAGCGGCTTCCTGGACGATGTTCGCCTGGAAGTCGCCGACGCGCCGAATGGCAACAAGATCGTCATTTTCTATGTGCGGGAAAAGAAGCTGGTCCGCAGCATCGATTATAAAGGGTTAAGCACCGTGCAGGAGTCCGACGTCCTGGATGTTTTCAAGAAGGAGAAGGTCGGGCTCAGCATCCAATCCCAGTATGACCCGGTGGTGATCAAACGCGCGGAAGTGGTGCTGCAAGAACTTTTGGCGGCACACGGCAAGATGTTCGCCACGGTGCGTCACCGCACGCGCAACATTCCCCCCAATTCCGTGGCATTGACCTTTATTGTGGTAGAAGGTCCCAAGGTGAAGCTTGGGGATATACGCTTTTCGGGCAACACGGTTTTTAAGGACCGCGAACTGGTGCGCGCGATGAAGTATTCGCGCCCCATGGGTGCGCCGCCCTTCTTCTACTGGTTCCACAAAACTTACGATAAAGAGCAAGTCGAGGCGGATCTGGAAAACATCCGCGACCTTTACCGTGACCACGGCTACTTCTACGCCTTGCCAAAAGAACCCGAAACCAAGATGGTGGACACGGGACGGCGCTGGCCCTTCTTTTTTTGGAGTTGGGGGCACGGCAAGAGCGTGGACATTAAGATCGGCATCGAAGAGGGCGTTCAATACCGATTGGGCACCTTGCACATCCGCGGCAACACGCTTTTCAAGCAAGACGCACTGGTCAATATCTTGGGGATGAAGCCCGGCGATATCTTCGCCCTCTCCAAGGTTCGCAAAGCGATGGAGAATTACACCAAGCTCTACGGGCAGTTCGGATACATCAATTTTACCCCCTCGCCGGATATCGAGCCGGATAACCGGAAGAAACTCATCAACCTGACACTGGATTTTGACGAAGGCAGTATGTTTATGGTCCACCGAGTCGAGTTTTCGGGAAATACCAAGACGCGCGACAAGGTCATTCGTCGGGAACTGTTAACAACCGAAGGCACCATTTTCAGCACCCAGTTGTGGGATTATAGTGTTTTGAAAATGAATCAATTGGGCTTTTTTGATGAGATCAAAAAAGAGGATTACGAAATCAAACAAAACGCCAAGGACAAAACGGTCGACATCCTGGTGAAGGTCAAGGAGAAGGGAAAGAACTCCATCGGGTTTTCCGGTGGGATTAGCGGACTGGCCGGGAACTTTATTGGTCTCAATTACGCCACGAACAATTTTCTGGGCCTTGGCGCGACCCTGAGTGTGGGGCTGCAATGGGGCACTTTCCAAAAAATGTACTCGTTTGGCTTCACCGAACCCTATATCTTTGATAAACCTGTCACCGCCGGCTTTACCGTGTTCAAGAGTGACTATAACTACAACCAGATTCGCCAACTGGCGATTTACAGCGGCATCAATCCCAATCTTCTGGCGCAGTCCCAGTACGGCCAATATTACGGGCAGAACTTCACCCAGAATTCCGACGGGTTCACAATGTTTGCGAGCTACCCCTTGCGGCGCAGTTTTGCGCGCGTCGGTCTGACCTACAGTTTCTCCCGCAGCAGCTTGCAGGCATTTAGTGCGGCGTCCGAGTCTTATTTCCAGGCCATCAATTTCAGCGGCTTGACGGGCCCCAACGCCTTGACCGGGATTATTTCCAGCCAGATCATGCCGACCTACCTTTACAGCACCATCAACAGCGCCTGGACCCCCACGCGGGGCAAATATCTTTTTGCGTCCATTGCCTTTTCGGGAAGTGCGATTGGCGGAAACATCAACAGCATCCGGCCGGTGATCGAAGCCAAGTATTTCCGCCCGGTTCGGAACGTTCGCTCCGACTACCCCACTGCCATCGGGATGCGCCTCCTCCTCTCCAGCGTCATCGGTTACGGCGGCCGAGTGGTTCCACCCTTCTCCCGCTTCTACATTGGGGGTGAGGAAGATGTCCGGGGATTTGATATCCGCACCGTTAGCCCCGTGGCGTTTTATCCCACGGTCGTTTCCGTATGCAATCGCAATAACAATGGCCAGCCGATTACCGGCACGAGCCAAACCGGAAGTAGTACAAACTCGTGTGGTTCATCCACCAGCTTCCCCATTAATTCTCCGATTTTCCCCGGCGGCGATACGGAGGCGGTCTTTAACTTCGAATACCGTTTTCCCATCGTGGGGAAAACGGTCAACATGGCTTACTTTATTGACGCGGGAGGCGATTTTGTTTTGTGGCCAAACCAGCTCAAGCTGGCACCAGGGGCCTTGAGCTCGATTGAGAGCAATTACGCCTATTTTCCCATTCCTGCGCAGTTGAAGCCCATTGCCACAACTAATTTCCACCCCCGCAGCTCGACGGGACTCGATTTGCAGGTTCTCCTTCCCATCGTCAATGCTCCACTTCACATCTTTTACGGGTACAATTGGCTGCGAGTGAACAGTGTGATTACGCCGCCGCAGAATCTGCCGCCCGAGTCGCTGTTTCCGAATGAGGCGACCTATATCGACGCCTTGCGGAATTTTGTTCCTTTCCGCCTGAAGGAGCGTTCCGGCCGCGTCGGATTCACCGTGCAGCGTACGTTTTAGGGACGGCGAAAATGAGTTAGAATAAGGGTTTGGCTTTGGACATTAACATCAAGGAGCTCGAATGAAGAATCGATTGATCACTCTCACCGTATTCCTGGCCATCATGGCACTTCCGCTGGCTGTGTACGCCCAGGGCAAAACCGGCGTCATTAACATTAATTTTGCGATTGCAAATACCGCAGAAGGAAAAAAGATGATTGCGGATTTGCAAAAGAAATATGAACCCAAACAGCAGGAATTGGAGCGATTACAAAAGGAAATCCAGGATATCCAAGGTCAGTTGAGCAAGTCGTCACCGGCTTTGAGCGATGACGACCAGCGTAAGTTGGCAAGGGATTTGGAGGAGAAGCAGAAGAACCTGAAGCGTTGGACCGACGACGCGCAGAGTGAATTTGCCGCCGATCGCGATGATGCCGTCCGCCGGATGGGCCAAAAGATGGTCAAAGTCATCCAGGATTATGCCCCGCAGAATGGCTTTACGTTGGTTATCGATGGCAGCCAGATCCCCATTTATTACCACGCTAAGGACCTTGACCTTACGGCGGAAATAGTGAAGCGCTACGACGCTGCGAATCCGGTTTCGGATGCCGGCGCGTCTGCCAAACCCGCGGCGCGCCCGGCCTCTCCATCGCCGGCGACGAAACCCAGATAGGATGATCAGTCGCCCCGGAAATGTGTATTTTCGGTCGTCCTCATCCGGGCGGAGAGGTGCGATGGGCAAGCACATTCCCGCGGCGAAGTTGGTAGTTTAGGAAACGGGCTCGATTCGGAATTTAGAATCTTGAAGGAGTATGAATGAAGAACCGATTGATTGCACTTACTGCACTGCTGGCGGCACTGGCAGGACCCCTCTACCTGCGCGCCCAGAGTGCCCCACCTGCTCAAAGTAAAATTGGGGTGATAAATATCCAGGCAGCGATCGCCACCACGGCCGAAGGCAAGAAGGTTATTGCCGATCTACAGAAGCGATATCAACCCAAGCAAACGGATCTGCAACGCCTCCAGACGGAAATTACAGCCGAGCAAGACCAATTGCAGAAGGGAGTCAACACGCTGAGTGACGAAGAACAGGCTCGGCTGAGCCGTGACGTGGAAGAGAAGCAAAAGCGGTTGAAGCGGGATGCCGAGGATGCCCAGAATGATTTCGACCATGACCGCGACGAAGCCATCAAGCGCATCGGCCAAAAGATGGTCAAAATCATCCAGGATTATGCCCAGCCGAATGGCTTTGCCTTGATCATCGATGGCGTACAGGTTCCCATCTACTACGCCGCCACGGATCTCGATATAACGGGCGAGATCATAAAGCGCTATGACGCTGCGAATCCGGTGGCCGATGCCGGGGCGCCTGCCAAACCCGCGACCCATCCGGCTGCGCCGGCGTCAACGCCTAAGCCCAAGTAGCCATCTCCGCTGCCTGGTCATTCCTTTTGGCGGCCTCTTTCCTCGGCCCCGTGGCAACACGAGGTCAAGTGTCTTTGTGCGCGATCCGGCGCACCTGCCCAGGGAAGGCAGGCCGCAAGCAACTCCTGCCTACTATTTCCCTCCTCAAGCCCGGCCCAGGGGCTCGGCGTGAATCGTGATTTTGGAGATTTGCGGGAAAGCCTGGCGGCACTTGAATTCCAGGATTTCAGTAATGTCGTGTACCTTGGCGATGGGGAGATCGGGCTCGAACGTGCATTGAAGCCGAACCACCGCGTGGCCGCCCACCTGGTGGACTTCTACCGAGTGGCAATCCAGCACGCCGGCTGTGTCGCGCGCGAGTTCCTCCAGCTTGTGCTCCACCGCCAAATGGTCGATGCGAGCCTCATTTCCACTTTCCACCGCCACGGGCAGGGGCTCGAGATGCACGTTGACTTCGTTCACCTCCGGCAGGTTTGCCTTAATCTCACTCTCGAGCTGGGTGGACCGGTCGTGAGCTTCCGCCAAGCGCAACTGGGGGTCAACTTCCAGGTCAAGGTGGACGTTGATGCGCCCGTTCACCTCGTAGGCCGACACCTCGTGTACCAGGAAGTTCTGGCGGTGCGCTACGGCGCGGATTTTCGCCACCACGTCCCGGGAGGAAGGTTCCTTGGGCGTAGTATGGATGACCACGTCGGCCGTAGGAAACAAGCGGTGAACTTCCCCTTCCACTACGTCGGCGACGGACTTCGCGTGCTCGAGTGAAATGTTGTCGGCGAGCGTGAGCCGCAAATCCACGAACAACCGGCTGCCGCTCTCGCGCGTCCGAATGCGGTCGAGGCTGAGCACACCGGAGACCCGCGACACGGTTTCCGCGATCAAAGCGCTTGTTCCCGTGGGCGCGGCATCAACCAAGGCGTCGACGGTCTTCTTCCCCAGGCGCAACGTGATGTAAACCACGATCCCCGCCACCACCAGCGCCGCGGCCGGGTCGGCGTCTTGGAGCCAGTGCAGGTGGCGCTGTTGGGAAACGTAGACCAGAATCAATCCCAGGATCACCACGGTTGAGCTATAAACGTCGGTGGAGAAGTGCAGAGCGTCAGCCTCCAGAGCCTGGCTATTGTATTTGCGCGCTACGCGGAAAAGCGCGCGCGAGCGGAAGGAATCGATGGTAATGGAGATGAACATCACTCCGAAGGCCCAGAGGGAGGGTTCCACGTGCACATCACGGAAAAAGAGCCTCTGCACCGCTTCCCAGACGATCCACCCGCAGGTGGCGATGAGCAGGCCGGTCTCGATGAAAGCGGAAAGGTGTTCGATTTTACCGTGCCCAAAGGGGTGGTCGATGTCCGCGGGTTTATCCGAAACCCGCACCGAAAGGTAGGTAATCGCCGCCGCCACCAGGTCCAGGCCGGAGTGCATTGCCTCGGAAAGAATTCCCAGGCTGCCGGTGTAAATTCCGACCGTCAATTTCAGTGCGGTCAGCAGCACCGCCGCCCCGATGGAAGTCAAGGCAACAGCCTGCTTCTCCCGGCTGTAATCACTCAGCGTAATTGTGCCGGGATTGGTGGATTGAGTCATCGGGTCATTTAGCCATCGGGCTATCGAGCCACGGCTGTCCGTGGTCCGTTGTCCGTGGTCCGTTGCGAGCGATACGCGGAAATCGAAAGGTTTGAGGCCACTGACGACGGACCACGGACACCCTTTAAATGGCCCGATGACCCGATGAATCAATGACTCAATTCCTTTCGTTGAGGTCATCCAAGGCAGCCTGGAGTTCTGCCTGGGCATGCTGCTTCCCTTGGCGGCCGGTGACTTCCACCCCCGCGGCCAGCACCTTGCGTGCTTCCTCAAGCCGTCCCTGCTTCACCAGGAACGTGCCCGCCTGGAAATAAGTGGCCACGTACTCTGGATGGTGCACGAGCAGGTACTCGAAGTGGGTCCAGGCGGCAGCGGGTTCGCTGTTTGCCAACTCCATCGCCAGTCCATAGCGTGCAAAAGTATTGTCAGGATCTTGGCGCAGCGCCTCTTCCAGGAATTCGCGCCGGGTTTTCTCGGCTTCCAGAGACATATTCTTACCCTTACGTGGCACAGGCGTCCCGCCGGTGTCGAGTCATGGCCAGGATGGCCATGCCACAATACGTTTCGGAGGGGCACGCCATGGGGTTCCCCTACCGCAAATTGACCCACTGCTCTTGATTCCGGTTGCAACGCCCCACCGGCTCGCATAGTATAGGCGGACGAACCGGGCAAGGCAAAACCTTTCGGACGGACGGTGCGGTGTCGTAGGTGGCGAGTCCGTTCCGATCTTGCTCTGGTTCCGAGACTTCGAACGAGAGCGGGGCTGTCTTCAGATGAACCGGTACCCGAATCTGCCCGCTCTTCCTCTGAGTGCTCCATCACGCGGCCTTGTGTCGCGCCGCGATTAAACGTTTTGAAGATTGAACAAGATGACAAAACTCCCAGGGAAAACCGTTGCTGAATCCGCTGCCGAGATGGTGGAAATGGTGCTCCCCAACGACGCCAATCCCCTTGGAAACCTGCTGGGCGGCAGGGTGATGCACCTGATCGATATTGCCGGAGCGATATCGGCGCATCGCCACGCGCGTTCACAGGTGGTGACGGTAGCGGTGGATAATCTCGATTTCATTTATCCCATCCGAGTGGGCGAACTGGTGGTTCTTCGCGCCCACATTAACCGCGCCTTTCAGACGTCCATGGAGGCGGAAGTAAGAGTGTACCGGGAGGATTACTTGACGGGCGAGAGGCGACAGACCAGTTCAGCCTTCGTTACCTATGTGGCCCTCGATTCCGCAGGAAAACCGCAGGCAATCCCTCCCCTGATTCCTCGTACCCGGGAAGAAAAACGGCGTTATCGCGAGGCGCTGGTAAGGCGCCGGCAACGCCTTGCCCTTGCCGCACGAGCCCATCGACGCTATTTTGAAAAGGCTTAGCAAGCGCACGCACCTCGCAGCGATGCGCTGATCGCTGCGAAGTTGAATTCGGAGGTCTAAAGATGAAAATCAAGCGGAACAAGACTTTCTCCGGCACCCCCTGGGAACCCAAAGTGGGATACGCGCGCGCCGTGCAAGTGGGCGACATCGTGCACGTTTCCGGCACCACCGGCACCGATCCCTCCGGCAAAGTGCTGGCCCCCGGTGATATGTACGCGCAGACTGTGCAGACCATCCGTAACATCGAAAACGCCCTGAAGCGGTTGGGATTGGGTTTGGAACACGTGGTCCGTACCCGGATCTATGTAACCCAAATCGATCGCTGGGAAGAAGTTGCCAAAGCCCACGTGGAATTTTTCGGCGAAGTTCACCCCGCCACCAGCCTGATCGGCGTGGCTCGCCTGATCGATCCCGAAATGCTGGTGGAAATTGAAGCTGAGGCCGTGGCCTGAGGCCGATGATGTTGACCTATTCCTTCGCCGAAGGCGCGGAACTACGGCTGCTCGAGCACCACCATGCGGATGAACTGTTCGCACTGATCGGTCATAACCGCTCCTACCTGCGCCGCTGGCTGCCGGAGGGGGACGTGCAGAAATCCCTCGACGATTGCAAAGCGGTGATCAAATCGTCGCTCGAACAATTGGCCGGAAACCACGGATTCACCCTGGGCATCTGGTGGGAAGGCCACCTGGCAGGAATCATCGGTGCGGCCAACATCGATAAGGAAAACCGCTCGGCCATGCTGGGTTATTGGTTGGGTGAAAACTTTCAGGGAAGAGGCTTGATGACCGGCGCCTGCCGCACCGTCGTCGATTACCTATTCTCCGAACTCAAACTCCAACGCGTTGAGATCCGCTGCGCCACCAATAATCCCAAAAGTTGCGCTGTCCCCAAACGGCTCGGCTTCTCGAAAGAAGGCGTGCTGCGCCAGGCCCAAGCCTTCGACGACCGCTTCCTGGACCTCGAGGTCTACAGCCTCCTCGCGGGGGAATGGAACCGCATGACGGAGTGAATCCGTGCCATGCCCAAGAACCCTGATCCATCTCGAAGGGAATTCCTATCCAACACCAGCAAGCTTGTAGTCGGAGAAGCGCTTCTCTCGATTCCAGCGGCCACCGCTACAGATTTCCCACCCGAGCTGGCGGCCACGGCGACGAAGCTTGTGCCGAAGTCTCGGCAAAAGATCAGCGAGTTTTTTTTCGGCGCGAGTGTCTATCCGGAACTGCAAACCCGCCAGGAGTGGAATGCCATGCTGGATCGCTTCCAGCAGGCCCAGATGAATTGTGTGCGCGTTTCCGAGTCGTCTTGGGGAAACATCGAGACGGCTTCCGGGCGTTATGAATTCACCTGGCTGCGGCATTTCCTGGACGACCTGGAAAAGCGGAAAATGCGCGCCATCTTGGGAACCGGCTCCTATGTTCCTCCACAATGGCTGGCGGCGGGGAGTCCGGAGATACTGGTCCAACTGCACCGCGGCGTGAAAGCGCATCCCATGGCGCGACATGCGCCCTGCCTGAACCATCCTTTATATCGCGACGCCCTGCGCAGATACATTCTCGCCATCGGCAAGGAGTTCAAAGACCATCCCACGGTCATCGGCTGGCAGTTGGGAAACGAGCAGGAAGGCAGCGTCAAGCGAATCTGTTACAACCCCGCTTGCGAAGGGGCCTGGAGAGACTGGCTGAAGAGAACCTACAACACCCCGGAAGAATTCAACCGCCGGCTCGATTTGGTCAGTTGGGGCATGAAGGTTGACGCGCTCGACGAGGTGCCTCAACCCGGCGAGGGGGTGGAAGAAAGCGGCGCGCAGATCGCGGCGCTCACCCTGGCGCACCGCCACTTCCGGCGAGACGCTCTCCTGAATTTCTTCCTGATGCAAGCCGAGGCGCTCCGGGAAGCCGGGGTAGAGCAGTGGATTCTGACCGATTGGAACACTGGATGGCACGCCGTAGCCGACGATCCCCTGGCCGCCGACAGCATGGACATCGCGGGTTTGAACGACTATCAACCTCGTGACTACGATCCCAGGTTCTGGATGAATCTCACCTGGCACCAAGATATGCACCGCTCGGCCTATGGGCGGACACATTTCATTACCACGGAAAACCGCTTTGGAGTAACGGGTGACACCCACATCTCCAGTCCCTCTCCAACCCGCGAGCAGTTTCTCATGTGGGGACTGCAAGCCGCGGCCTTCGGAACTTGCGGGCTGTTTTACTGGACCGGTAACCGTTGGCGTGGTGGCCATTGGCCGCACTGGGGAGGACTGCTCGACTGGTCGGGCCATCCCGAGCCGGATTTCGATTGGGCGGTGGAGCTGGGGAAAATCTATGCCCGATGGGGAAAACACCTTATCGACAGCCCGGTGAAGGCCACGGCCGTGGTTCTCACTGACTTTGACCAGCGGGCGGCCTTGGAAATCTACCCGCATATCCCCTCAAGTCTTACGGTGCTACCGCAATGCTTCGACGCGCTGCACCGGCTTGGAATCGGCGTGGACAGCATGAATCTGGCCACCGCCGCCGCGCCCTCGAACCTGAAGAAGTACTCGCTGGTGTTAATACCCGCTGCGACTGCATTGGACAATCCCCAAGTGACGGCGTCTCTACAGGATTTCGCGCAGGGCGGAGGCGTTGTAATCGTCACGCCATTCACCTCCTACATGGACAAGGATGGAATATTCCGGAGTGACGGTTTCGCCGCCAACCTGCGGGAGTTGACCGGAGGCTTGGTGCGCACCGTCCGGTGGATGGGTTCGACGAGTTCGCCTGCAATTGGACATTCGTTTGGTTTCGGTTCACCGTCCGTGGTCGCAAGATGGGATCCTGAGGTGGAATGGCAGGGCGGGGGACTGAGCGGCATGTCGCCGGTGGCTTTCGAAGGTTACTGCGAGTTCATGGAAGTGGACTTCCCGGCAGAGACCCTTGCCAACTTCAAGAGCGGCCAGGCTATTCTCGATGGGCGCCCCGCTGCAATTCAGCGAAAAATCGGCCGCGGCGTGGTCGTCAAGTTGGGCTTCTGGCCGGGGGACGACAGCATTTTGCGCCTCATCAAACAGCTCGTTCCGGACAGCGGGAGCTTCCTCGCATCGCCCGCGCCGCAAGGGGTAGCCGCCGTCCCGCATACGGATAATAGCCTGTTCGTCGTTAATATCACGGGACAGGAAATGCCGGTGCAGCTTGCGAGGTCTGCTACGGATCGCCTATCTGAAGCGAACGTGACCGGCCGCGCAAAACTCCGACCCTATCAGGTTTGGTGGTTGGCGTGACGGAGTGAAGTTGGGGGGCCTCCCTAACCGCAATACTGTTCACTTAGCTGTCGTCACAAATTAGGGAATCTAATTGCGGGCGAAGCCCGCCTTGGACTGCGGTAGCAGCAGCTACCGCCTTTTTTCCTCGGCCCCTCGCGCCTTTGCTGTATGAATCGAAGGCGGAAGGCGGTAGCTGCTGCTACCGCAGTCCAAGGCGCTTCGCGCAGGACGATATGAAAACGAGAGCTGAGTGAATAGTGCTGTCCCTAACCCCGGGTTTTCTCAGTAATAAATCCCCTGGGCGGGCAACCCGAGATCAGACGCGGTCGTCAAAGTTGGCAATAGCCGGAGGTGAAACCATGGACTGCCAATTTCATCGTTCACTGCCAGTCATGTGTCTATTGGCATGGGGAGTGGCCAGTGGTTTTTCGGCTGCCCAGCAGTCGCCGCAACCCCCACCGCCCGCAACATCGGGAGTTACTGCGAGCGCCGTGGCCGGCCCGCGCGCGCGAGGTGTGCAACGGATTGCTTACTCCGCAGAGGAAGTCACTGAAACAACTCAAACCCTGGCGGACGGCACTCACATCACCCAGAAGCGCCTGGTCAAGATATACCAGGACAGTCAAGGGCGCACACGTCATGATTCTTATGGGCCTGAGATGGGAACGGAGGGGCAGGAAGACCTACCCACGACGGTGAGCATCCATGACCCCGTAGCCGGCGCCAACTACGTACTCAATCCTCGCAATCATACGGCTTACAAGACCAACATGCGGCCCCCCACAATCCCGCTGCCTCCCCAGACGACTAGCGCGCCAGTGACTCCCAGACCCGCGCTGCCGGACTGGCGGCGACCCACGCAAGAAGACCTCGGCACGCAAATGTTGGAGGGTATCGAGGTGAGGGGCACGCGTACCACAACTACCATCCCAGTAGGCGCCGTGGGCAACGATCAGCCCATACAGGTCACAACGGAAAACTGGTATTCTCCAGAACTACGCCTGATGATGATGAACACCTCCCACGATCCGCGACGCGGTGAGACGGTTCGGCGCATCACGAATTTCGTGCGCGATGAACCCCCCGCCGAGCTCTTCCAGGTACCCCCGGACTACACGATCGAAGAGACTCAGACAACGACGATAGTGACGCCTCCCCCAGTGCCCGAATAACCCGACGCGCACGGCGCCGCTGATTTGTGGTTTTTGCCACGGAAGAACTATTTCAGGAATTCAGAGAGGGGTAAGGAAAATCCGCTAAGCAATTCCGGCTCTTCGAGCCGGTCACCGGCCTTGGCGCTGCGAACCTCCGGACCGACTTTGCCTGGAACGTAACGGTAGGCGAGTTGTGGGGTGGGATAGAAAAGCCAGACCGCCTGAACTCCCGCCTGAAGGTACTGCGAGACTTTCAAAATCAGGTCGTCGGCGCGGTCGTTCTTGGAAACGATTTCGATGGCCAGATCGGGAGCGATCGGCAAAGGGACTTGCTCAAGATCGATGCCCTCGAGGCGCTCTTTTCGGATGAAGGCGACATCGGGCCTGCGGACAACATCGGGGGCAAGCGTCATATCCATTTCACTGATCACTTCCCCAATGGGGTGGGCGTCGAGGAATGTCTGGAACCGCGCGTTCAACCGGTCGCGAATTTTATTGTGAAAGTAGTTGGCGGAAGGCGTCACAATGAGTTCCCCCTCGCTTAGTTCAAAACGCACCCCCACGGGTTCATCGAGGGCGGCGTATTGTTCGATGGTCAGCAGGGTTTTGGTCGCCATAGATCAACTCCCGTTGATTCAAGATTACCATAAACTATCCAGCAAATGTAGCGCGGACCCCCGCATTTAGGGTCCGCGGTTCTTGCTCCCGAGTCTGAGGGGGGACTGCGTATTTGAAATTCGTGGCATTGGCCAACGCCACCGCTTCAACTGGCACCGACTGGGTAAGCTCGCGGCCCGTTGGCTGCTCGTCCCGCGCGTGCTGCATCCCTGGCCATCGCAGCGCTTCGCCGCTATACATCCGAGATAAGAGCCGTATGCGCTAATCAGCGCACGTACGGATCTGTGCGGGGGGCAGTGGGCAACCGCTGTCCCTACCGCGACCGCTACGGGCTCATCGAGACCCACAAGAATTATTGGTAACAGACATCACCTTCTCGGGCCTCGGTGATCGCTTTTAGTTCCTTGGTTCGGTCCACAGTTAATTTGGCCAGTTCCAAGGGGCGGCACATGGGCCAAGCCGAACCGTGTTGGGAACCGTCACTTTGTGGAAAGAGCGCCTCTACCTCTGCATCTCGAAAAGCAATCCAAGCCCGTTGCGCTTTCTTTATTCGAGTGACCTTTTCCGGATCATCAGCGTATTTAGAAAGCAGTCGTTCGTAGGTTTTGTTCAATTCCGCATCGGCTTCCTGAAAGTTTTGTGCGGCGCACTGATCCATCGCGAGTTGCGTAGACGCGCTTTGCCAGCATGGACTTTCTTGAGGGAGTTCCCCTCGACCCGCAACGGGTAATCTGGTGCATGTTAAGACGAGCAGTGCGACCGTGAACCCTAAGGAACGTTTCATAACCGTTCTCCATGCTCTAGGTGGCAAGCCCCGTACTGATTCGCGCTTGGGGGGGATGGGGACACTCGTTATCTGGTTTTTCCGCCAGAAAGCGATGATCCGCAGTTTTCTGGGTTTTCTGTGGGAAATACCCTTCCCACAATCCTGGCCTCACACAATGTTCCACGGCTTGCGCGAGGGCCGATGCATCATCTTGGCGGCCTGCTTGTCACCCACGATTTTTTCGTTCACCGGATCCCACTTGATTTTCCTTCCCGTGCGAACGGCGATGTTGGAAAGGTGGCTGATCAAGTCGGACCTCACCGCGGAGTCGATCGGACTCAAGGGCTCGGCTTGCTTCCTGATGGCATCCAGGAAATTCCGGGCGTGACCGGTTTCCATGGTGGAAAATCTGCTCGCTGGTCCGAAGCCGGCTATCAGGGAGGCTGGTTCGGACTTGATTTCCTTGCGGCTGATCATGATCCAGCCGTCGGCCCCCACGAACTTCGTCGAGTCCGGTCCGGTCTTGAAGGTCAGGGTCATGCCGTTCTGATATTTGCCGCGGACCTGCCAATTCATGACCGTGTTGTATAAACCTTCCGCCGGGATCAGTCCGGTGCCTTCATATTCCACGGGAACCATGGGGGTGGGGAGTCCCCAGTCCAGCACGTCGAGGGGATGAGCGCCCCACCCGCCCAGGAAGCCGATACTGTAATCATAAATATGGTAGTGGCCCGGGCGCAGGCAACGGTCGTCGTTGTAAGGCCGTTCCGGGGCAGGGCCCTGCCACATCTCGTAGTCGAATCCCTCGGGCACCGGCATGGGGGCGGTTGAACCTCCCGGCGCTCCCGTGGGCGATATAACCTCCACCTCCCGGATGTTGCCGATGCGTCCGCTTCGAACCAATTCGCAACCAAAGCGCACGTGCGCCCCACTCCTTTGCTGCGTGCCGTACTGGAACACTCGTTTCGTCTGCTGGATAACCGATCGGGCCAGGAAATCCTCCTGGATCGAAGGGCTCAGCGGCTTCTCCACGTAGACGTCTTTGCCCGCGCGCGCGGCGGCGGCCAGAATCGGCACGTGCCAGTGATCGGGCGTGGCAATGCAAACGGCATCGACGTCCGCGCGGTGCAGCAGGTCGCGGAAATCGACAATTATGGCCGCACTCTTGTAGGTCGCCGCGCCGGATTTCCCCGCATAGAAGTCGTCGATCTGTTTAGCGTGCTTCTCGCGGCGGTCGCGGAATGTGTCGCAAACCGCCACGCATTGGCAATCGTCCTGCGCCAGGAAGTTCTTGATCAGTCCATTGCCCCCGCGAATGCCCGTCCCAATGAAGCCCACGGTGATGCGGTCGCTTGCGGCAGCCGCATGGGCATTCCCGAGAGCGGCCGAGGTGATGATATAAGGTGCCGCCCCGGCGACAGTTTTTATAAAGTTCCGGCGATTCATTGACTCCTCCTTGTACCCGCAGAATGCGTCTGGTAGGGGCAGGCCTCGTGCCTACCCTCCGCGCCGACAACTCCCACAGGCGGGGCAGTCACACTACCTGACCAGTTGCGGGGATGTTTGGGGATTATCGAGGTATCCACAATCAAGTCCGGCTCCGGAGTCCGACGGTGATATGCACATTTGAAATTCGTGGCATTGGCACGTAAGAGCCGCGAACCCCAAAGGCGGGGGGCCGCGCTACCCCCTATCGTCATACCCGCAGGAAGATTTTCTGCCGATAGAGAAAATACAGGAACAGCCAGGCGGTGAAAACGACGCACACGCTTTCAACGATCGGGCGGTAGACGCCGAAAAGAGGATAGAGTCCGTGCATGAAGACATTCGTGATGATCGAAAAATGAAAGAACCGGTCGACCAGATAGATGGTGATGGCGTTCATGCCAATCACTTTGAAGAAGAACGACCAGCGCTGGTAGCCCCGCACGTCGATGATCCAATAGAAGAGTGCTAGCAGCAGCAGGCTCCAGCCGCCCGCCCAGAGCACAAAGGAACTCGACCAGATATTCTTGATGATGGGGAAGTTGAAGCTCCACACCCAGCCCACGAACAGGCTCGCGACGCCCGCCGCTGCCAGCCCTAACGCCTTCCGACTCGGTGTGTATTTGCCCGAACGCAGCCAATGTCCGGCCAGCACGCCCATTAGGCAAGTGGAGATTGCCGGCAGGGTTGAGAGCAGACCTTCATTGTCGCCAAAAGTATAACAACAGAAGCGCAGGGGAATGATGAGGCGGTCCAGATAACCCGCCAGGTTGCCTTCCGGAGTGATTACACCAGCTCCGATGCCTGGGACGGGGACCAGCTTCATGATCAGCCAGTAGACGATCAAAATGCTGCCCGCCACAATCGCCTGACCACGAATGCCGGTGATCATGACCACCAGCGCGGCAAATAAGTAGCAAAGGGCAATGCGTTGCAGGACGCCGGGGATACGCAGATGCTGAATGTTAAAGTCGAGCAGCCCGCCGTAGCACAAGCCAAACAGGAAGAGCAGCAGGAAACGCTGCACGATGTGGCGGTAAAGCTGCCGGCGATTCGCTCCTTCTTCCATGCGCCGGGTAAGTGAAAAGGGCAGTACGGCGCCCACCACGAAGACAAAGAGGGGAAAAATCAGATCGTAGAAATGGAACCCCGCCCACGGCACGTGCTCGAATTGGATATTGAGCGCCCGGGTGGCCGCGCCGGGCCATACCTTGTAAAGCGCGTGGATGATACCTTCTCCCCCTGCGATCCAAAACATGTCGAATCCGCGTAGGGCGTCAATGGAAGCGATGCGCTTTTTAATGAATGTTTGCGGTTGAATATCATTACCCATAAAGGCCCCGTGTTCTAAATTGGGCGCGAACCGGAAAGGACCAGCGCCGACCGCGACATTATCCACAATTAAAGGGAGGAGGGAAAGCAGAAGTATGGAATGGGTAAGTTTGCTGTAGCGGTGGTCTCTGACCGCCGTCAACTGTAGCGTCGATCTCCGAACGACGATGGCGGTCGGGGGCCGCCGCTACAAATACCCGAAAGCGGGCCCCCGTCGCCCTGCGCCCCTTCGCCGCCGCTCCTACGCCCTCGGCGCTGGCCCTTAGTGAGCCCGGAAATGGAGGGGGTCTCTCAGGCTCTGAAGCTCCCGGTAATAATAAAGTGCCGTGAGCCTTTTCCCGTTGAAGTGCAGCTTCCTCAGAAACGCGATTTCTCCCGGCGTGGCATCGCGGCAGAGGGAAGGGTTCCGCAGGAAAGCCGCGAGCCCCGGTTCTTCTTTGGCAGTGGTCTCCGGCTCCTTCTCCACATACTCGAATTTCTTTGCGCGGCCGGGGGCTACGCGGTGGTTCAGGATGACGTCCATACCAAAAGTCGTGAGGTCGATATCCCACGATTGAATGAGCGGTTGCATAAAGGCCACGCAGTTCTGGGGTGAGAGGCTAAAGACATCTTCATCCAGAAACTCCAGAATGTTGACGCGCATTTGTTCGTAGCTTTGATGACTGAGTTGGCCCATTTGCCGCAACCATTTTTCGTTCGCCAGTTCCTTCGTGGCCACTCCCTTTACCACCTCCAGAAGCTTCTGCGTCACCAGGCGTTCAAGTTCGCCGAAGGGTTGCTGCTCAAAGATGGTGCGCACCTGCTTCTGCTTGTCGGGGTGGCATTTGCTAAGCACTAATTCGCGAACCTCCTTGAAGAGCGGAGCGGGCGAGGCCACCAGCTTTCTCATTATTTCTTCCTGACGCTGGAGTTCCGCCATGCGGGCGAGTTCGCCTTTCGGGAATTTCAGCAAGGGCTCCAGTTTGTCATAAATGTCCGTCCGGGTAGGAGCGGGAGGAGCCTTTCTCCCGGAAAGCAACTGGGAGATGTAGGATTCCGTGACTTGCGCGGCAGCCGCCAGACTTCGCTGTTCGAGGTCTAACTGTTCGAGGTGCTGCCGGAGGACGAGAGCCAGATCCATGGGGCACTCCTTGACTTAACCAAAGTTGATTATGCCGCTCCTGAGAGTGCCAGATTTCACTTGACAAATCAAGTTAATTTACCTAAAATGGTTAAGAAGTTGAGCCCTCACCCCTCTTCTTCCAGGTCATCTGAACTGCTTCAGGTTATCTGAAGCCGCACCCCCGAGATGGGGCGAGGCCAGGCGCGGTGCGCCGTGTCGACTTTCTCGCGGCGCGGCGGACCTCCGGACACAAAAGACTAGTGATGAAGAGGAACTCCGACGCCGAAGGCTCTGGTTGCCCCTGTCCGGCGAAGAGCCGAAGAAAAGAGGCTTCCAATGTTTGCCAGCATCATGAAGGGATTTTCCATTGTAGTGCTCCTTTTGGGATTACTGTTGAGCTCGTCTGCCGGTTACCGGATTGGGTTGGAGATTGAAGTTTGTGTGGCCGCTCTAGTGGTGGTCGTGCAGGCGATCCGCATCCGCAAATACCTCTGGGGGGTGGGGTTTCTTGGCCTTTCCGTGCTCTTCAACCCCGTAGTGCCCGTCCCTTTGACTCACCGGCTTTTTCTCGGCTTGGAATGGTTCAGCATCGGGGCATTTCTTGTCTCATTGGCGACATTAAGGACCATGCCGCTGCTTTCCATTCCTTCGATTACCGGTCGGACCCCGGGAAGCGAATCGCTCTGAACGCGCACGCGGGCTGGTGATCACCTGCCCAAACCTGTGGAGGACTAATGGCAGACACGATCAATACCGGAGCGATTTTGATTAGGGCAGGGGCGATCCTGCCGGATACCCTGCGAGTCGATGGCGATCCTTTTGCCTATTGCTGGCGATTGGTCAAGAACCTGACTGGTTACGGACTGGACCGAAAAATCCGTGATATGGGTTGGTCCCTGATCCGCATGGCGGGAGAAATCAAAGCGCTGGCCCTGGGTTTTGATGAGCAAGAAACGGCCCACAAGGCCCTCAAGCGGGGACTGGCGCGAACGCGGTCCCTCCAATTCAATTGTTTGGAAGTTAGCCAGGTGAGGATCAAGCGTTTTTGGGGGCTATACCATGCGACGGTGTTGATCCGCCCGCGGAATATTCAGAAAGGGCTGGATCGAAAAAAAGCCGATCTGCCTGAGGGTTGAGGTCCAGTGGGCGCCCCACTTGGACCACCGCATCTCGATAGCTCTCCCAGGAGGTAACCATGTCTCAAAGAAACGGTGACAAGGCCAGATTCGGGCGGCAGCGGGGCCGCAAAATTCTACTGCGGAGGCAAATGCGCGAATTGCGAAGGGTGTTATCGGACAAAACGCCAGAGCCAACGATCGCCGCAGCTAAGTGAAGCGGCGCCGCACGGTTCGCGCCGGCGCTGATTGCGCCGTAGGGAAAGAGATTCAACGGGCGAACCGACCCTATAATCAGTCCTAGCCAGCAGGGTCAGCGCTCAGAGCCAGCAAGAAGGTAGTGGCATGTATATTCAATACACCGGATTCAAGGTGGCCATGAATTCTCGAATTTACAACTTTCAAGTGCTCGACGCGAGCCGGGATCCGCGCGAATTCACGGTCAGAATTCAATCCGATACAAATCATTGGGCTTCCTTGAAGCTCCAGGACGGCCCGGGCATCTGTTTCGAGCGATTGGAACAGGAATTGGGCCGGGAAACGCCCGCTGCCTGCGCCGAGCTCAACCTGCGCATCAGCGAGCAGGACATCCGCGAATATCAGGCGCGCCACTATCCGCCGGTAAAGACCTTCGGACACAAAGATTTGCCGGAGCTTTCCGCGGTGCCTTTGAACGCGCCGGCGATCGTGCCCACGGAAGTAGCCGGGCGGGGGCTTCCGGAACCCAGGAGGGAACCTCCGAAGGAAGTGGTTGCGGCCGTCTTGCTGCACAAGGCAGGGGCCGCGATGGATCTGCTGAAACTGGCTCTAGAAAGTCAATCGATCAAGATCCGTTGGCTGACGACTGTCCAGGAAGTTGGGCCCCTGCTTCAAGGTCCGGATCCGCCCCACTTGGTCTTTACCGAGGCCAAACTGCCTGATGGCACCTGGGCTGACGTCGTGAAGCAGGCACTGGGGGCGCGCAAGCCCGTGAAGGTCATTGTGGTGTCGCGCCTGGTTGATGTCAGTCTCTATGTGGATACCATGGAAGGGGGGGCGTTTGATTTCATTGTGCCTCCCCTCTCTGCTAACGAACTCGCGCACGTGGTGAAGTGCGCTGTGCAGAAGGTTCTGAACCTGCGTCGTGCGCACTCCGTTGCCAACTAGTGTTGGGGTTACCATCTCCTCTCCACGAAGATCGACGGGCCCTCGCAGGCACGGAGGAAGGCACGGGTTTCAAATTAACGATCCATTCGCGAAAAAGGAGGCTTTCATGCATGCTATCCCGGAAGGCCAGTGCGTTAGACACTTTCAGTACGGACTGGGAGTAGTAACCAAGTCGGATGCCGAACGCACCTCCATCGATTTCCACCTGCATGGACCGAAGAAATTTGCCACCAAGATTATGGTGATGGAGTTTTCCGATGAAGCACCTCCGCCAAAACCTCTGTCCGCCAAACGCCGGAAGAAAGCCACCATCGCCCAGCCTCAGGCCTAGTCGTCTACGATGACGCCCTGATGAAATGTCGCGGCGTAGCACGCCTTCAGCCCCGCAGGGGATCGATAAAGCGGCGGGGGCAATGCCCCCGGGAAGCGCGTCCCCAACAAGGTCCAACCACGAGAGGGCCGAATCCGGGCGGCGCCGCGCGGCTGATGCGCCCTGCGGCCAAGGTGATCCGACCTCTTCAGGGTCGGGGAGCGAGAGTGGCCCATTCGGGGCCTTGCGCGCGGCTATTAACTTGTGCTCTTGGAGGGCACGGAGAACCGTCACCGCAGGACCGCGTAACGACTCACCCTTCTGCCCCCTCCAGCCAGCAATAAACGTCCCAACTCTGTTGGAAATTCCGCCTAAATCTTCTTCTCCTTCCACCGGCCTCGTCTGAACAGGAGAACCATGGCGACGGCAATGGCGGATTCTGAAACGGTGATGGCCCAGTAGACGCCATTCGATCGCATGCCAAGGGGGATGGCGAGTGCGTAAGCAAGCGGAATTTCCAACACGATGAAGCCAAAGAAATTCACGATCGTGGGCGTAAGGGTGTCGCCCGCGCCGTTGAAGGCTTGCATCATCACCATCTCGTAGGCGTAGCCAATGTTCCCAATGCTCACGATGCGCAAGCAGGCCGCTCCAAGGGAAACAATTGCTGGATCGTGCGTGAAGAGGCGGACCAGGGGGCCGGAGAACACGATGAAGAAGACGCCCACCCCCCCCATCACCAGCGCGTTATAGACGCCCGTCTTCCACACGGACTCCTCGGCACGCTCCGGTTGCCGGGCGCCGAGATTCTGGCCCACCAAAGTGGCAGCAGCGCCGCTCAATCCCCACGAGGGCAGAATGAAGAAGATGATGATCCGGATGCCCACGGTGTACCCGGCCAGGGCGGCGTTTCCAAACACACTCACGATCCGCATCAAGCTGATCCAGGCGATATGCGGAACCAGCATCTGTGCGATGCCGGTCAGCGAAACACGGAGCAGCCGCACCATCACCTCTGCCTGGATGCGGACCTGCCGTGCCAAGATCTGGATGTGTTCGCCGCCGCGCCATAGCCTGTAGAATTGATATACCACTCCCACGCAGCGTCCGGTAAGGGTGGCCACGGCGGCGCCCGTCACGCCCAGATGTGGGAACGGCCCGAGGCCAAAGATCAAGCAGGGGTCGAGAAGTAGATTGATCGAATTGGAGAGCCACAGAACGCGCATGGCGATGGCGGCGTCACCTGCGCCTCGAAAAACCGCGTTGTTCAGAATCAGGAGCAACACCACGCAGCAGCCGCCCAGGGCGATGCGCGCATAGCTTGTGCCCACGGCAAGTACGGGCGCAGACGCCCCCATGAGCCGCAGCAGGTGCGGTGCGAAATAGAGACAGGGAGCGCCCATGCTGAGGCCGGCAAGCAACCCCAAGGTGATGGCCTGCACACCTGCCACTGCGGCTCCTTCGCGATCCTTCTCGCCGATGCGCCGCGCCACCATCGCCGTGGCGGACAGGCCCAGACCCATTCCCACCGCATACATCACCGTGAGCATCGCCTCAACCAAGCCCACCGTGGCCACTGACTCTGCCCCCAGGCGCGCCACCCAGAAGATGTCCACGATCGCGAAGAGAGATTCCATGCACATCTCGAGGACCATGGGCACAGCGAGAAGAAAAATCGCCCGCGTCAGGCTGCCCGTGGTGTAGTCCTGATGCGAGCCGCGTAGCGCTTCGCGCACCGATGCCCAGAAGGAAGATGACTGGCGATTTGTGACGGCAGTGGCCATAAACACCTGGTTATAAGGTTAGGTACAGATTTCGACCCGGACCGGGGCCTTGCGGACTCAGAGTGTCACGAATTGGGAACTACCGCGGCATGGTTTTCATAATGGTCTTAATTTACGATAGGATATGGAGCGCACGCAAGCGGAATCGCGTAAAGACGATTTTGGATGGGCTGGGTTTTTGGGTGGAGCTGGGAATTCGGGACTGGTTAACTGGCTTTGTTTGCTATAACATCTCAGGGTTGCGGTAGTTCCATGGGTTAGGGGTGGAAGTTTCTCTATTATCTTAATTGTTTTGAATAACATCCCAGGGTTTTTGATAACCCATGTGATATCATAGACTTCTCAGGGTGGGTGACAAAATGTCCAGAGGCGTCCCTTTGTTTTCATCAACTTCTGGGGAGGTTCCTTCATTTTTCATGTTGCACGCTCGCTCGAACCGAGCCCAAAACGGTCGAAATGTCCCTGCCATGTGCCAACCACGCTTGGCAAAAAAAGCGCTTGTAGTAGGGAGGCAATAGGCCTGCCGCGCCGCCGGGCTGGAGCGTACCACTCTCATTCGATTATTCTAGTCTATCCTCCTGCTGTCTGTCAAGAAGAATTTTTGGCTGAATTCTGCAGCGGAACGCCAAGTACGCGTACCGCTGCGTTACCCCGTGTGGCCACCACCCTGTGGGGGGGGAATGAACTCACGTTGCCGTATCGCATACACTTACGATCACGGGTTGACCTGGAGAAGATGCCCATGAATTTGACGATAAAACTTCCCGATGAAGATGTTGCGGCCCTAAAAGCCAAGGCCACGGCGCAGGGTATCACCGAAGAGCAATACGCCCTGCAGGTTTTGGAGCAGGACCTGGCGCCCGAATGGCTTCGCAAATCGTGGGCATCCGCCAAGGAAACCGGATTGGACCAGCTTTCCACCGATGAGATCGACGCGGAGATTGCGGCAGCGCGAAAAGCCCGGCGCGAAGCCAACCCGCACCCCGGCGCATGATCCGCGTTGGACCGGCAATACTAAACACTTCCCCGCCACCTGGCGCGAGACCCGAATTGTCGCGGCCCGACACTTTTTGGAAATCATGGCCAGCGAACCGGAACAGCAACGCCGCTAACCAAGCGAATGTAGCGCGGACCCCCGTTTTTGGGGTCCGCGGTTCTTGCTTTGCACGTGCGGTAATTCTCGATGACCGGCGTCTGTCCTCGGTTTCGGAAGCGTGAACCTAAGGAAGAACCGCAGACCGCAAAGGCGGCGGTCTGCGCTACGCTCGCTGTCCAGTTTCTTGCGAAATTTGGGAGTTCGAGCCTTGAGCCCGAGTTTGATTAAGGCGTTTTGGTCCAGACATTCGCGCGACATTTTTTGAAAGAGCGCAGAGTTTGTTCGTAACTCTTGGCGCTTCTCCGGTTCCTGAATATACAAGCCACGGAGTTCAAGAACAACTCTGATGCGCTGCTTGCGCTGCCAAGACGTTAACAAGGTGTCAGTCAGAGCCGTAGAGGTGCCGGAGGATGCTCCGAAGATTAAGAAGCACGCCGTATGCTTTGTCGAGGGAGGTTGGCTTCTCATGCAAAACGTCGTCAGCCTCGTCGGCCACCGAGCGAGCGGCAATTCGGATGGTGGGGTCGATTACGCCAGCCCCCTCGGCTTCATCGAGTAGGTTATTCATGCTTACGAATGTCCTGGTTGATTGATAGCCTATGCTTTCCTTTAAAGCCTGCTCCATGGCGGCGCGGCCTAGCGCCACTGAAGCCTGAGGCAGTCCCAGGACGTATGCGCGCACAGCCTCGCGAAGGTAGCCGTTGGTGATTTTGGAAGGGATGCGTGAGCCTTCCAGGCGCGATAATTGCAACAAGCGTTCCACGCAGCCGGAAACTGAATGGACAAAATCTCTCGTGAAGCGTTCATCGAGGATGTCCTTGATGAGTTCCGGCGTGGACCCAGACAGGTCTTCAATGAACGCCAATTTGTTATCGGTTAGGGTCTCGCGAGAAGATATAACGTCATCGACGATGACCTCTAGAATTTTGCGAGCTTTTCCGCGCTGCTCACGCTCTCCCGGAGGAAGTTCTCTCAATTCAACTTCGTCTTCCCAGTCGAGGGAGTCGATGTACACTTGGATGCTTTCGGAAAAGCGGGGATCGTGACTCATAAGAATACTCTCCAACGTCTACCGGGCTTCTGATTACTCTCCGGCCTGTCCTCGTGCTTGGAATAACAGCAACGTGAAAAGAGCGGGCCATCAAAATCTACCCGCCTTCTTATAGCAACGGAACCCGAAGTTGTTGAACCGGCTCGTCGGATGAGCAGCTTTGCGGCTCGATACTCGTGCGAACCAAGCATAATCGCACCAGCACCCACCACGAAGGACCCGCCATCGACCACTCGAAGGGCCGGGCGGATCCGTATTTGGGCTGTTCTGGTAATACTTGTCGTCATACCAGTCGTTCACCCATTCGCACACATTCCCAAGCGTGTCAAAGAGGCCGAATCCGTTCGGTCGCTTTAGGCCCACCTCGTGCATTCCGTTGCCGTTGTCCCTGAGTCGTTGCTGGTAATTTGCATAATCGTCATCAAATAATCGCGTATCGTCCAGACTTTCTAGCCCGCTATTGCTCACGCACCATGCGATCTCTTCGACCGGCCCGTAGCGGGCGTCAGTCATTCCCCCTCGGGCCGCGTATTCCCACTCAGCTTCCGTCGGCAGCCGCCCTCCCGCCCACTCGCAGTAAGCCTGCGCATCATCCCAGGTCACGTTCACGACGGGCATTGCATCATTGCTCCATGCAGCGTTCAGCGGCCTTCCCAATATATCGGCTTCAGCCGGCATGGGTTTCCCTGCTTCTCGCCCAAAACGTTTGTATGCACCCACCGTCACTGGTGTTTGGCCCATCCAAAATCCATTACTGATCCGTACTTGATGCGAGGGCTTTTCATCGTCATAACAATCATTCTCGCCGGGGGAGCAACCCATTCGAAAAGTCCCTGGATGAATCCATACATACTTGAGGCCCTCCTTCGGGCTTGTCCTCACGGCTCCTGAAGTGGCCGCAGACTCTCGAACCTCCACTACCTTCGTTGTCCGCATTGTTAATGTGGCTTGCGGCTGGATCAGGACCGAACCTGCACGGGCAAAGTCGCGGGCAAATTCGATGGCCGCCGGGTACCGCTGGTCGCGGTCTTTGGTGAGCGCCTTCATCACCACGCTTTCGAGTTGGGGCAGTGCGGGGAGGTCTGGATTGACTGCACGGAATGGCGGCGGGTCTTCCTGCATGTGCATGCGCAGGTATCCGACCGGCGTGTCGCAATGAAACGGCGTGCGGCCGGTGAGCATCTCGTACACCACCACGCCCAGCGAATACACGTCCGAGCGCGCGTCCAGTTCATCGCTCCTCATGCCGGACGCCTGCTCGAATGACATGTAGGCGGGCGTGCCGAGCACCATGCCAGTCTGCGTGTGAGCGCCCGATTCGCGCAGCTTGGCAATGCCGAAATCGACGAGTTTGACGACCACGGGGCGTAGGGGCGGGCCTTGTGCCCGCCCTTGATCGGCATTGCCGATAGGAAGGGCACCCACGAGGGGTGCCCCTACGGCTGGTGCCGGCGGGGACGCGGGCGGTACGGTCTGCGCGGGTGGGGACACCCGCGCCACATTATCGTCGTCGGGATAGGTCAGGAAAATGTTATCGGGTTTGAGGTCGCGATGGATGATGCCCAGCTTGTGCGCGGCGTTCAGGCCACGGGCCGCTTGCTGAAGAATTTCCGCGACCTCGGGCGCGGGAAGCGCACCCCGCCGCGCGAGGGCTTGGCGGAGAGATTCGCCTTCCAGAAATTCCATGGCGATGTAAGGCGTGCCGTCATCGGCTTGGCCGGATTCGTATATGGTGACGACGTTCGCGTGATGGATGCGCCCCGTGGAAGCCGCTTCATTCTGGAAGCGCAGCAGGAAGTCGGGGTCATCCAGAAGCTTGCGGCTCAGGACCTTGAGCGCCACCGGACGGTTCCCCACCGTGATCTGCTCGGCGAGGAAGACCGCACCCATGCCGCCCGCGCCCAGTTGGCGGACTAGCCGGAAACGGCGCGCAAGGCTCGCAGCGAGATGGGCGTCGATCTCCGTCACAGCGGCAAATCCTCAGCGCGGGGATTGTAGCGGTGATCTCCGATCGCCGGACGGCGGTCGGAGACCACCGCTACAGGAGGGGGCGGCCCTTTTGGCCGCACTCGGGCAACCACGAGGGTTGCTCCTACGAAGCGGCGCGCCGCCGGGCGTTCGTCTTTGTGCTTGTAGTTGGGCATCGGCAGCTATCCGGGCCTCGCCGGGCGGCGGCCCCGTCAGCGATGGGTGAAGCATAGCGCGAAAGGAGCCGCGTATCAAATTATCTGTACACGCGGTAGTGGTGCAGTTTGAGGTTGTAGCGGCGAGTTTGCCTCGCCACATGGCGGCGTAAAGCCGCCTCTACGTCAAACTGCACCACTATCGTACACGCACTGGCGGCCTTCGTCGGCGTAGGCCTGGACCAATTTGGGGTCGGCGTCGAAGAAGTGGTCGGAGGGGGAGAGAATAAAGCCGCCGCCTTCGCCGGCGGCATCAAAACATGCGCGCACGGCGGCACGCGTGGTCTCGGGGGGGCAATCGATCAAGAAATGGAACTGGTCGAAGCCACCGATAATACAGACACGGTCGCCAATGCGCCGCTTGGCCTCCGCCAGGATGACATCCCCGCCCATGGCGGCGGGGGTGAAAGTTTCCATGGCATCCGGTTTCATGTCCGCGATTTTTTCGAGGATCGGCATCATACCGCCGCAGGTGTGGTAGACAATCCGCTGGCCGGATTGGTGAGCGAGGGAGATCAGTTCCGTGTCGTAAGGCGCCACATATTCCTCGAAAAGTTTAGGTGAAATGACCGTGGACGAGGCTGAGCCGCCGCCCAGTTCCACCAGATCGATCTTCGCCCCCGCCATCGATTGGATATAGACCTTCTTGCGCCGGTGCAGGATGCGCAGAAACTCGTGCACCCAGGCGGGGTCGTCGTAGGTGGCGAGGATGAGCTGCTCGGTCGGATAGAGGCAGCAAGCGTCCTGCCAGGCGCCCGGTTGCCCGTAAACGTCAAAGCACGGGATGTGGCTGCGCACCAAGCCGCGCTCGCCATATTCCTCAGCGGCCCGATTCACGGCTTCCACGTCGCACCACGGTGTGGTGACAAATTCGCCGATCAGGTCAATATCACGCTTGTTCTTGATGGGATGTTCGCTGACCCAGGTGGTCTGATCGTTCGATTGCGTCACCATGGTGAGCGTGCCCTTGGGTGTCTCAAAACGGTAGCGCCGGGTCGTGTAGGTTTCGTCCGGTATGTCCTCCCACTCCGTCCGCCACTGGTTGGACCAGATGCGGCGCGCTTCCAAAAAGCCAGGCTCGCCTTGCGCGGGATCGAAGTAATCTCCTGTGCCGGGAGCCGGCTTGTGCAGCACGATCCAGGTGATGGGATCCAGACCGTGGCGATCAAAGAACTCCCGGGCGGAAATTCTGCCCTCATACTTGTCGAGATAATATTGCATGAGGTGATGCGTGGTCACGGGCAAGCGGTCGGCTTTGCGACGTTCCAGCGCAGCGAGCATTCGTTGTTTAGGAGTCATAGGGTTCGTTCACACTTTCATTGACTTTTTTCCGGGAGCGGGACGCTCCGTCGGTGCGCAGTATAGCACGGGGTTGATGGAGCTTGCGGCATCATGGTGCAGTGAGAATCGGACTGGCCCGCGGCGTTGCGCGGAGTTAATGCCGGGAAGATTTTTGTATGGCCAGCGAAGGGACGAGGCCGAACTTCAGGGTCGGCGGCGTCTTTCCTCCGAAGCGGCGTCGATGTCTTTAAATCGAGAACTTACCACGAGCGCTTGCGTGCGGGGCGACGTGACTCGCGGTAGACATCGAGTTCTTGGTCGGACAGAGTGGTCCGACGCGGCAGGGGTTTCTCGGCGGTCTCGAGACCGAGGGCCTTTTGCAGCTTTTGATAGCAGAGGGCGGCCGCGTCCTGAAAGGGCAGTTGTTTTTCCATAAAGGCGCGGTTGGAGATGCTGAAAATAAACTCACGGTCTTCCGCCTGCTTGTCGATGACCCGGTAGGTGTAATCCCGACCATGCGCTTTCAGTTGAAATCCGACATATTGGATTTGCATTACGGTTTCCTCCCGGGGATAAGGATAGCCGCCCGCGCCATTGCGACGGGGCAAGGCGCGGGCAGCACGCTAATTGTAGAGTGGTTCTTAGAGCTTCTTGACGCTCTCAGCTTGCAGGCCTTTGGGGCCCTTCGTGACGGCGAACTCGACCGCTTCGCCTTCGGCGAGCGATCGGTATCCTTCCGCTTGGATGGCGGAGTGATGGACGAAAACATCATCTCCGGAAGCGCGCTGGATGAATCCATAGCCCTTCGAGTTGTTAAACCACTTCACGACGCCTTGTTCTCTTTCCATATTGTTTCAGTGTTCCTTTGCTTGTTTAAGTTTAACTTGTTCTCGTCTCGCAACCGCTCCCCAAAGACAGAAAAAGCCGCAAAATCATTGGTTTTGCGGCCTCCAACGGACGTGGCGTTCGGTCACAAAAACTGATCAAGCATACTAACTATACACGTTTGCCGGTTTTTTTGCAAGGGCGAAATGGCCGAATGTCGTTAGCTAAGAACAGGGCGAAATAGCCGAATTTTGAGGGGTGGCGGGTTTTTTGCCTGTCTTTCCCGCCGTTCAGATGAAAATATGATGGTGGGGCCAAAACGCCTGAAGCGTGCTCTTGGGTTTACGGCAGAGGAAAATGGCCCTCCCTGATTCTAGAGCGTAGGGGCTCGCGAATGCTGCGACCTGCCGGACATCTTCGTACATGTCTTCATAGGTTTCCTTTGATCCACCGATCACCAACAGGACCTTTCCGGGCTTGTCGCCGGGTCCCCAAAACCAATAATTGTTGTGAGTGCTGACGGCGTTGGGCAGGCCATACTGCTTTCCGAAGAAATCGATGGCGCTCGCTTCTCCATTGTTGCTGGCCCCGATTACGCAGTCCGTTTTATCTTCGGGTGACAGGTGATTGTAAATCTGGGCCATCTGCGCTGCCATTTCCGGCCAGCCAAACATGTCGGCATACATTTGCGAGAGCCTGTCGAGCTTGTCACCTCGCTCTTCCGACCTTGGCTTGATGCCGAGCCAGTCCTGATACCGGATAAGCGTCTCGACCGGCAGGACTGGAAGAGCCAGTGGCGCCATGAGAGCGCCTCCCAGAACCAGCACCGTCAGGTAAGTTGGTTTCAGCCAGCTCCAGGCGTGGCGGGCGACAAAAGCCTCGATGGCCACGCCGCCGGCAGGCAACAGGATGAGGAAGGCGGGCGCAAAATAGTAAGGTTTGGAGTGGGTGCTCAGCAGAATCCCCAGCACCGCAACATAGATCCAGCCGAGGACCTGAAACTGGCGCCCCCGCAGGGAGAAGAACAGATATATGAGCCCCGCCAGCCAGATGGGCAACGTGAAGGGATGAACGAGCAGCGCGCATTCTCCGAGGAAAGCCCAGGGCGTCATGGGAATGTTCATCTTGGTGGTCACGTTATGAATGAACTCCGCCGTGGGGAAGTGGTTGTGCACTTCCCAAAGAACATGGGGCAGGAAAATCAAGGCCGCAAGCGCGCCACCCATCCACAGCCACTTGTCGAGAAAATGCCTTCGCGCCGGCGTAAGCGCCAAGCCGGCGATCAGCCCTAGTCCGAGGAATCCCATCGAGTACTTGTTTTCCAGGCCCAGGCCCGCAACCAGACCAAACAGCATCCACAGCCGGGTGTCGCCGCCCTTCAGAATGCGCACCAGAAGATAAATGCCCAAGGCCCAAAATAGGTGATCAAAGCAGTTCATCGAGTAATAATTGGCGATGGCGAGATAGATACCACCAACGATGTACGCCGTCGCGGCCAGTGCCTGCGCAAATCGCCCACCACCCAATTGCCGGGCAATGAGGCCCATTACGAAGGCCACCAACCCACCGCACACGGCGGGCAACAGTCGCAACGCGAACTCCGAGTAGCCCAAAACGTTTCCGATGAGCGCAAGAACAAATTCTGAGAATGGCGGTTGGTCGACATATCCCCAGGCCAAGTGCTTGCTGCAAGCGATGAAGTAGAGTTCATCGCGGAAATATCCATAACCGCTGCTGCAAAGGAGATGAATCAGTACGGTCGCAAGAGCCAAGAATATCAGCGTTTGGTTGTCTCGGAGGAGCTTGGGAACGGAATTCGTCGCGGTCACGGCGGATCCTCACTTATGGAGTTTTTTGCAACCGGCTATCATACGAAGGCGACCCTGCGAGGTAAACAAGAACCTGTCACAGCCGTCATCGTAGCCGCCCCCCGTTGGGTGTAATCTTGCAGGGAAAGTAAAGAGTACGTAATATTCCCCATAGATGAAGAACCTGGATCAACGCCGGACGCTTTGGTAGCCCTGCGGCACGGGATTGCCGCACTGTGAAAATCTTGAGGTAACGGCCCATGAAAAACACGGAGATTACAGACCGCGACCGCGCCATGGCCCAGCGGTGCGTCGAGTGCCCGGTATGCACTCGGGCCCGTCGCCAGCAGCGGGGCGTGGCTTTCTGGTTCGTCAAGCAGGTGGAAGGCAGCGTATGTCCTTTCTGCCAAGCCTACGAAAAGGTTTACGGGCGTAAATCGCACGAGGCTGTGAATTCTCATGATGGGTCAGCCTGATTCATACCGTCCACCGTTAATGCCCCTTGAGAATCCGCACGACGCGCGGGAAGAGGCTGGCGGCCTCCAGGAGTTGCGGGTCGCCCCTGGTTTCAAGTTCGTTCCCCCGCTCCAATCCGTACACTAAATCTGTAAGTTCCACCTTGAGCCTCAGTTTCAGATAGTCCTGATCCTTTGACCAGTACTCATCAGGAACGCGGACGCCATTGCGTTCGAGGGTTACTTTGAAGTCCTCCAGCATTTCGCGTGAAATCTCGAAAGGCTCGGCTAATTTGCCGTGGGCGGTCAGATAGGATTCAGCATAGCTTGTCAAGTAACCACGTTGGTTGATGAAGGCGAACCAGGGATCGTCCGAACGGCCCGCGATGGTCACATCGGGAGTGATGCCTCCGCCGGCGCTGATTGGGCGGCCGTCGTCGGTGTGAAACCTGGCTGTGACAAGGCCGGTCGGGTCAGTGCCGGCTGAGGTCTTTGGCCCTTTCTCGTTGGGCACAGCGGAGGGAGACAGTGATGCGAAGGTAAGCGCGGTGCCGGCCAGCGGCCGTTGGATGGATCGTCCGCTAGGCGTAAAATATTGACCGGCGGTAAGCGCCAAACCGGTCTGCTCATTGAGTTCCATTACCGATTGGACCACGCCCTTGCCATAAGTCGGAAGGCCGGCAATGACCGCCCGGTCGTGCTCCTGAAGGGCGGCGGCCAGGACTTCAGCGGCGCTGGCGGTATCACCGTTCACAAGTGTCACGACCGGCAAGGCATAGTGCCGGGGCATTTGCGGTGTGCGGTAAACCTTTTCGGGCATGGCGCGGCCGCGCGTGGTCAGAACCAAGGCGTCCTGCTTCAGGAAAAGGCTCGCCACTGCGGCGGCGGAATCCACGATGCCGCCGTGATTGTCCCGAAGATCGAGGAGCAACCCCTTCAGGTGGGGTGCGTCCATACCATCCAACGCGGTCGCGACCTCCTCCGGAGTTTTTCCCTCAAAGCTGGCAATGTGCAGGTAGGCGATGCCGGGAGACCAAAGGAAGGCCTTGTCAACGGACGGCAGGGCGACCTCCGCGGGGAGCAGGTTGAAGTCCTCCGGCACGAGTCTGCCGGGATGGATGACTCCCAGGCGCACGGGCCGCGAGCGTGAGCTCTTCAGCAGATCGATCAGCGATTGGAAATCCAGCCGATCGATCCTTTCGCCGTTTATCGCCACGATTTCGTCTCCGGGGGCCAGACCGGCTCGAAACGAGGGTGAGCCCTGCGTCGTCTGCAAGATGAGCACTTTCCCCACTGAGACATAAAGGATCGAGCCAAATCCTATCGATTCCCCGCGCGCCTGCTGCTTCATCAGCTCGAATTGATCGCGGTCCAGAAATGCGCAGAACGGATCGAGGGCCGACAGCATGCCGCGAATTCCGCCATCGAAAATGGCATGGTCGGGATCGAGCGGCTCCACGTAATGCTGCTCGATGGCGCCATAAAGGGCCGTGAACTTCACAGCTTGCGCGGCCACGTCGTCGGGCGGCGCCGAAGAGGTCTGCGGGTACAGCCCGGGGGCGATGAGGAAGAGCAGGGCGGCGAGAAGAGCGATGCGTAAAATCGGGGCCGGAACCTTCAAAGGCGTCAGGATATCCTCCTTATTCAGTATAACCCAGATGCGAAATCTGAACGGCCGGGTGTTTCCCTGAGAGGGCTTTTGTGAAGGTGGGATTGCCATTCCGCATGGTTCATGGGGGTAGTGGGGATGAGGGCGTATTTTACAATGTGAAATTTATGGCGTAAAAAAGCACCTCCGGCAGGATCGTACAATTTGTCCTAGATCAAATTTGGTGTCTCAAGTGCTATGATTTCTCCTGGTGATGTGTGTCTGCGCAAAATTCCTCCCCGGCCCCTGGATCGCGCTCGGGAATCATAAGGAGTCCTGATAATGGAGAAAGAGCAAGACGTTTCACGCCGTGACTTTTTGAAAACCGCCGCTACGGTAGCCGCCGCCTCTTCCCTGACGGGTCTCGGCGCCCCGGGGATTCTCACTGCCCAAAGCGTCGGCAATCCCCTGCGGTATGGATTCATCGGTACGGGTACGGAGGGCTGCACGCTTCTCAAGTTTCTGGCGACCATTCCCGAAGGGCATTGCATTGCCACCTGCGACATCTATCCCCCCAACCTGAAAAAGGGGGTTGAGACGATCGGCACCAATCCCGAAACCTACGTCGATTACCGCAAGATGTTGGAACGGAAAGATATGGATGCGGTGCTCATCGCCACCCCGCTGAACCTGCACGCGCAAATGGTGGTGGACTCACTCAACGCCGGCAAGCACGTTTTTGTCGAGAAGACGATGTACTTTAAGGAAGAAGAAGGGGAGATGATCCGCAAGGCGATGGCCGACAATCCCAAGCTCGTATTGCAAGTGGGATTGCAGCGCCGGTCGAGCGTGCTCTACCAGGTGGCCATGGAGATGATCCGCAAGGGGGCGCTGGGCAAAATTATGTTCGTGCGCGCCCAATGGCATCGGAACAACAACTGGCGCCGTCCCGTCCCCGATCCCAAGTTCGAGCGGCTGATCAACTGGCGCATGTACAAGGAATATTCCGGCGGCTTGCTGGCGGAGCTGGCCTCCCACCAGACCGATGTCGCCAACTGGGCCATCGGTTCGGAGCCTATTTCTGTATATGCCACGGGGGGCATCAATTACTGGAAAGACGGCCGCGAAACCTGCGATAACGTCGAGGCCATTTACGAATACCCGGGCGGGCAGAAGCTGGTCTGGAGCTCCATCACTTACAACGCCCACCTGGACTTCGACGAGCAGATTCTGGGTGACCAGGGAACCCTGATTATCACGCTGGCGAATGGGGAGAAGTGCCTGTACTACCGCGAGGAGGTCGCCAAGGTTTCCAGCGGCACCGGTAAGGAAAACTGGTGGGCCGGCGCCACGGTCACCAATCAGGCTCCGCAAGTGGCTATTCCCATATTCCCCGATCCCAGCGCGGGAAAGCAACTCGGCTTCGTGGACCGTGAGGTGCGCTACGCCAAACACTGGCTGGCCTCGATGGGCATTTACCAATATGAAGAGCCTCACGATCCCTGGTGGAGCGAGCTAAACAACTTCCTGCTCAGTATTCGCGAGGGTAAGCCCATCATTGCGCCGTTCGCCCTCGGCATGGCCGACGCCCAGGGCGTCATTTACGGAAACCGCTCAATCGAGACGGGGCAGAGAGTCTACTGGCCGGGGGCGGAGCCGCAGAAAGAAACTCCCAAAGGGAGCCGGACCGCGTAAAATCAGGGGCCAAGGGAATTCAAAATTATGAATGATGAATTATGGATTCTAAGTGTCGGCTGCATTTCATAATTCATATTCAGAATTCATAATTCCACCCCGCACCTGAAACCTGGCCCCGGGCACCTGACACCTGAGACCTTACTTGCCACCCTCATTCAAATCCGCCAAAACGCTCACGTGGCTCTTTATTGCCGCGATGCTGACCATCTCGGCTGGTCCCGCGCGCGCCGCCACCCCGTGTCCCGTGCCCCGTGTCCCGTGTCCCGAAGTAGTTCCCGTCCGTTACGAGGCCTCGCATCAAGCCATGGGGACCATTTACACCGTGGTCGCCTATGGCCGCGACCAAACTTTCCTTTCCGAAGTTGTGGGGGAAGTTTTTGACGAGATCGACCGACTCGATGAGCAGATGAGCAACTATAAGCCGCAGAGCGAGCTCTCCGCCATCAATCGCGACGCCGCAAAGCACGAGGTGGCGGTCGCGCCGCAGCTTTTCGGGCTGATTCAGTATTCGCTGCGCTCCAGCCAGGAATCCGGCGGCGACTTTGACATCACCGTGGGCCCGCTGATGAAGCTTTGGGGATTCTTCCGCGGCCAGGGGCGTTTGCCCAGTCAAGCGGAAATCGCGCAGGTCCAAAAGAGCATTGGGTATCAGCACGTGCATCTGGATACCGCGCGCCGCACGATTCGTTTTGACGCCGGCGGAATGGAACTTGACCTGGGGGGCATTGCCAAAGGCTACGCGGTGGATCAGGCGGCGGAGATTTTGCGGTCCAACGGCGTTAACGCAGCTTTGGTTTCCAGCGGAACCAGCAGCATTTACGCCCTAGGGTCGCCGCCGGGCGAGCGGGGGTGGAAGATCACCGTCCGTGATCCTTTCCATGAGGACAAGCCGGCGGATATTTTCCGGCTCCAGAACTTCGCTCTGTCCACTTCCGGAAACTACGAAAAATTCTTCAAGATTAACGGCAAAATTTATTGCCACATCATGGACCCCCATACGGGCTGGCCGGTGCAGAACATGCTCTCGACCGTGGCGGCGGTCCCCACCGGCGTCCAGACCGAGGCGCTGACCAAGATCTTCTTCGTCGGCGGCGTCGAGAAGTCGCGCCAGTACCTTGCCACACATCCCAATGCCATCGGAATTTTTTACCAGCCGGGCGACAAGCCCCAAACCTTCAAGCGCACCATCCTGCGGTCGAAGGTATTCCAAATCCCCTCCGACAGCATCGCAGAACTGGAACCGTAGCGCGGACCCCCGCCTTTGGGGTCCGCGGCTCTTACCGAGTAAATGCCACGAATGCCGGATTGTGCTAAAACGCAGAGCTACGCTCTGCGCAATCCGGGAGTAGATGAAGATTATTTCTTCAGAAACTCGTCAACACTGATGCCTGCCTCGCGGAGAATGGCGCGCAGAGTACCTTCCGCCATATCACGACTGTGGTGGGGCAGGGTGACCTTGCGGCCGGATGTTTCGCTCCGCCAAACTTCGTGGCTGCCTGGGCCGGGGCGATCAAACGCGAATCCGAAGGTGCGGAGTTTGCGAGCGACCTCGCGATACTTGAAGCCCGCAAGGCGGCCCATTAACGGACGCCCACAGGAATCAGCAAATCGAGAGGTGGTTTGCGCAGCTTGTTAAAGGCGAGAGGGAGCGGATCTCCGTGTTCGAGGCATGACTCAACAATCTTGCGCGTCAACCCTTGCGCGATCTCAACCGCCTCGGTGATGCTCCGGCCTTCGGCGACCAAGCCGGGTACATCCCGGCTGGTGGCAACATAGCCGCCCTCGGTGAGAGGTTCTATGTGCAGGCGAATCGTGGCTTCGTCCACTTCTGCGATTCGCACCTGGCGCTTCACCCGATTCTTGTGTCTCTCCGCCATTTCGAATTCACTCCCATATGTCCCATGATTTTAGCACACCCCCCGTAGGAGGTCGCGTGGGAGTTGCGCACACTGCGCGCCTTACGAATTCAGGCCTATCTCCCGCGTTAAAACGCAGAGCTGCGCTCTGCGCCTGGAGTTCCTACGTTTTCAGACCTCAAACCGGCCCAGCGAAGTGCGGACTCCGTCCCCAGCGGGTGGACAGGCCGCTCCCCACGCCATCCCTTCCGAGCTGTTCCAACCCGACCCGGAGACGGCTATCGATGCCGTCGCCCGACCTTCGATGGTTAGGCGAACACACGGCCAAGTGGCTCAACTCTGCGGCGTTTCATAGGTTTGCAAGCACGAAGCTGGCTGAACCAAATGGGCGGCCTTAGAACTCCTGCTCCTGGTAATAAGGAGCATTCTCGGCCTTGGAGAAGTACAGCATTTTCACACCAAAGGTATGACACACCTGCGGTAGGACGGCTTTGATGTCTCGCTTTACTTTGCGTCTCCCTTGCGCTTGGATTTTGCTGATCTCAGCTTCTTGATCTGTTCCAAGGTCTGGTCGAAATCGCTGACGGGTTGTGTGGACTCAAACTGGCGGCGTTGTTCCTCATATTGGGCAAACTGGGTGTAGGCGTGCTCCTCGGCGAGAGCGTGAGAGATTTTGCCCGCGCTAGTCAGAACCTGACGTTCACTCAGCCTCAGAAAATCATCCAGCTTGGCGATCCACTCCCGCATGTCCATGGGGCGGTGACCGCGGGCCTGCAACTCGGCAAAGTCCAAATAGGCCGAGACGATTAGATTCAACGCTTCCAGCTCATCTTTTTTCAGATAGTTCTTGGCAATGGTCACGTCCGCCTTGCGCAGCGGTCCGCCGGGGGCGTTTTTCCAATTGGTCAGCCCCATGTTCGGCTGGCTCGCATTGGCACGCTCGCGAACGATTTCCGAAGCGGTGCGTCCGTGGGCGGCCCAGTGCATCTTGTTCTGCACCGTCTTAAAGAACTCCTGCGTTAACTCGGCCTTGGGGTTATAGTCGATGCTGGTGGCGTAGATGTCGGTAATCTTTTGATAGAAGAGCCGCTCGCTGGAGCGAATGTCACGAATCCGCGCCAGCAGTTCGTCGAAATAGTCCTGCCCGAGCGTCTGTCCTGCCTTGAGACGCTCATCGTCTAGCGTGAAGCCCTTTACGAGCAACTCGCTGAGCCTCGCGGTGGCCCATTGCCGGAACTGCGTGCCCCTCTGCGAGCGCACGCGATAGCCAACCGCCAGAATCATGTCAAGGTTGTAGTGTTTCAGGGCGCGTTGGACCCGCCGCGCACCCTCCCATCGAACTTGTAAGTATTCCTTACAAGTTGCCTCCGGAACCTGTTCTCTCTCCTCGTAAATGCCTTGTATATGTAGAGTTATGTTTTGAGGCGTAGTTTGAAACAACTCGGCCATCTGGAGTTGCGTCAGCCATACGGTTCGCCCATCCAGCCGGACTTGAAGACTAAGCCCTGCGTCCTTATAGATCAGGATTTGACCCAGCGACGGCTCGGGAGGATCATGGGGGTCGCGTTGCTTGTCACTTGCCACAACCAAGCTCCTTGCTCTCCGCCGCGCACGAGGTGAAAATCACATCCATCGGATGCGCCCCACTCAACTCTGCCACCTGTTCGCGGGCGGTTTCTTAAATACAGTTCATAGTCCACAGTTTATAGTTCACAGTAACAATCAAGAAGGCCCCGACTGTTAACTGTCGACCGTCAACTGTCGACTTCCTTTGACGGCATCATTGCCTCCAGCACCTCCGGCAAAATGGGCGTCGTCGCGTTGTGGTCGAGGTAGATCACAGCAATCATCCTACCCACACCACATCAGGAGCGCAAGAACCGTCAAATCGACTGGCGACCAAAGTTGTGGATCCGGCCTGCGAAGCCGCCTTCGCGTCTACTGGGCCCCACTTAGCCGTTACGGCCATACCGTACGCGTGGTCTGAGCTGTCATCTCGGTAGGTCCGAAAAGGAGAATCCTGGTCAGAGATGTAGAAACTCCAGACGCAGAGCTGCGCTCTGCGGAATCCGGAAAACTTTTCGCCGCACCGTCCGGCGCTCGAAATCCTTCCAAATCCCCTTCGACAGCATCGCCGAATTGGGACCGTAGCGCCCCGATGCGTCGGGGATGGCGCCATCCCGTTGCTTGTAGCTTGGCATAAATCCTCCACACAAAAGCGACTGAGATCATATCTTTATAGAGAAGCTTCCTTTCTGTTAGACTGGTCAAATAGACAGGTCAAGAGGAGGGCAAGGATATGACCACGATGGGTTTTTACGAAGCGCGGACGCATCTTTCCGAGCTGCTCGATCACGTCGCGAAAGGTAAGAAAATTCTGATCACCCGGCGTGGCAAACCTGCGGCCCTGATTAGTCCGCCTCCCAAGCAGCCCCAGCAGGATGTGCGTCATGTGGTACAGGAGATGCTGGCGTTCCGGGACCGCGAGGGGCCAACGCTAGGCGGTCAGGTGACCATTCGGGAATTGATCGACGAAGGTCGCCGCTTTTAGGCTGATGCGACCGAGAGGAGGCACGATGGCGAAAAAGGCAAGGAAGCCTGGCATGGCCGAGTTTGTCCTCGACGGCGCGCTCGCTTTGGCCTGGTACCTCAAGGACGAGGCGGACCCGTATGCAGATGCCGTCGCGGCGCGCCTTCCGGCCGCGCGCGCCGCCGTGCCGCTAATTTGGCCCCTGGAGGTGGCGAACGCGGTGCTGATGGGAGAGCGGCGCCAGCGGAGCACGGAGGCGCAAGCTGCCAAATGGCTTACCTACCTCGGGGCCCTCCCCATTGCCGTCGATGACGAGACCAACGAGCGGGCTTGGAGCGATGTGCTAAGCCTGGCTCGCGCACATCGCCTTTCGGCCTATGACGCGGCCTATCTGGAACTGGCCCTGCGCCGCGGCCTGCCGCTGGCGACGCTGGATGACAAGCTCAAGGCCGCAGCTTCCGCCGTGGGCGTGCCGGCGTTTGCTCCGTGACGCATGGATCCCGCCTTGTCGCCTATGGCTTTTCGAAAGGTCTGAGGTTGGAATCCTTGCTCCTAGCGAAGCACGCAGCAACAATTGACATTGACGTTAAAAAGCCTAACCACTAACCACTGGCCACTCCCCCCATGATAGAATTCCGTTCTTAAAGACGGATTGCCCATGGTTTCCATCGCTCGCAAGAATCTTTTTCACGACAAAATTCGTTTCGCGGTTGCCCTGGCCGGCATTTCGTTTGCGGTGGTGCTGATCACGGTGCAACTGGGGGTTTACCTGGCCTTTCGCTCCAACGTGAGCGTGCTCATCGACCACACGGAAGCGGACATCTGGGTTACCGCCCACGGCCTGGAGAATTTTGATTTTGGCCGCCCCTTCAGCGAAAAAAAACTGTACGACGTTCGGGAAGTCCCGGGGGTCATGTGGGCAATCAACTACATGCTGACTTTCGGTTATTGGAAGACTCCCAGTGGCAGCCAGGAAACGGTACAGATGGTTGGGTTCGATCCCGAGACGATGGTGGGCGCGCCTTGGAATATCGTGAAGGGCAATCCCCTGGATGTGAAGTACTTCAACTCGATCTTTTACGATGAAGCGGAAACCAACCGCCTCGGCAATATCCCGATTGGCGGCGAAACCGAAATCAACGACCACCGCGTGCGAGTGGCGGGCATTGTGCGCGGCGCACGCTCGTTCATCCAGAGCCCTTACATCTTCACTTCGTACAAGAATGCGGTGAGCCTTTCCCGCTTGAACAAGGGATACACCGTTTACGTGCTGGTGAAGGTCGCTCCCGGCTATTCGGTGCGGGACGTCAAGCGGCGCATTCAGGAGACGGTGAATGACGTGGACGTTTATACCTCGCACGAGTTCAGCAAGAAGACGCAAGACTACTGGATGATCAATACCGGCACGGGTGTGGCGCTGCTGGCCGTGGCCCTGATGGGGGTGATCATAGGAACGGTGATTGTGGCGAACACCATCTACACTTCCACCACCGAGCACTTGAAGGAGTTCGGTACCCTGAAAGCCATCGGGGCTTCGAATTGGGACCTTTACGCCATCATCATTGAACAGGCGCTGATCAACTCGGTGATCGGATTTGCCGTGGGGATGGCGGTCAGTTACTTTGTTATTCAAGCCATGAAGCGGGGACACCTTTCTATCCTTCTCCCGACGCCGGTGTTGGTGGGGATTTTCATTCTCACCGTGATGATGTGCTTGTGGTCATCCTTGCTGTCGATTTCCAAGGTGACGAGAATTGATCCGGCATTGGTCTTTAAGAGCTAATTGTCAGTGGTCCGTTGTCCGTGGTCCGTTGTCAGTCGTCCGTAGTCCGTGGATAGTTGTTGGTTTTTGGAGGTGTGGCTATCACCATCCTCAATCTGCTACTGACAACTGGCAACGGACTACTGACCACGGACAACTGACAACGGACAAACGAAAATGATGACTTCCGCCGCAACTCAGACCGTGCTTCGACTCGACCACGTCAGCAAGACTTATGGCGAGGGCGAGTCTTGCGTGGAAGCCGTGCATGATGTGTCGATGGACCTCGAGGCGGGGAAATTTATCTTTTTGATGGGGCCGTCGGGCAGCGGAAAAACTACCCTGTTGATGCTGATGGGATGCTTGCTGCGGCCGACCACCGGATCCGTACACATTTTTAATGAGGAGGTCAGTTCGCTGGCCGAAGCGCGCCTGCCGCGCGTGCGCCGCGACCGAATTGGATTCATATTTCAAGGATTCAACCTGTTTCCCGCACTCACCGCGCTCGAAAATGTGGAAGCGACTCTTAACCTGAAAGGATATCGGGGAGAGGAAGGGCGCGCGGAGGCTCGCAACCTGCTGGCGCGCGTCGGCCTGGCGAAGAGGATGCATCACCTGCCGGAAGACCTGAGCGGCGGCGAGAAGCAGCGCGTGGCGGTGGCGCGCGCCCTGGCGGGCAATCCGTCCATCATTCTCGCCGACGAGCCGACCGGCATGCTCGATTCCAAAACGGGACGGCTGATTTCCGAGATTCTTCGCGACCTTGCGCGGGAGGAAGGGCGGCTGGTGTTTATGGTGAGCCATGACTCCAGAATCATCGCGCTGGCGGACGAGATTTTTAATATTGAGGACGGAGTGTTGGGGGGGCGGTAGGCAGAAAGCAATAGGCAGTAGGCAGTGGGCAGCAGGCAGTAGGCAGTGCTACGATCAATCGAGCACCATTTCAAGGAGGGACACCCGATGCAAGATATTTCTTTTACCGTCCATACGTTTAAGGAGGGGAGGATGTACGTTGCCTACGTGCCCGAATTGGACCTATCAAGCTGCGGCGCTACTGACGAGGAGGCGCGGAAGAACATCTGCGATCCCGTCCGGGGGTTCGTGGAAACCAGCGCCGAAATGGGGCCCTTGGCGAAAATCCTCGAAGAGTGTGGTTAGGGAACTTCCCGTGTTCATCATGAACACCCTCCTCTCTTGGAACCGCTGCAATCGCAATCAGCAAAGGCTTCGCGTTATTCAATTCCGAGGAGGAGGGACCATATGAAAGGCAAACAGATCGGACAACTCAAGATTTTGACGCAATGCGGGATACCCCAATGAAACCTAGGCGTGTAATAGCCCACTTCAAAGCCAATGCTGGAAGGCATCTACTCTGTGGGTTCATCGGATGGGTAGTCTTTTTGTATCTTTTGGCAGTACTCCTCCCCCCTTTGGATTCTCATGTAAGACCGCCGCCATCGACACTCTGGAACGTCATCGCGATGACGGGCTTGCTAACACTTTATACTGCCATCACCATTCCAGCTTACTTGTACCAGTTGGGGCTCAAACTCCCGACAGTTCCCAACAAAGCCATATACGGCCTTTGGATCGGTTTGGAGAGTCTGCTACTTCTTGCAATGGAGCTTTGGGCTGTTTACGTGCTTATCAACATGGTCTATGGTATCCAGTCCCGGTGACAACGAGCGTGTATCCACAGTCAGCGTAGTTCTGACTGTACTACCAGATCCTGACTCTTACGGACTTTTATGTCAAAGCCACATCGGAATGTTTACATGTTCGCTCTGCTGGGTGTAGTCCTGGCGGCGCCCCTGGTTTTTTATCTGCACACGATTACGAATAATTCCTCGGGGTTCGCCAACCAGGCGCGGGTCTCTCGCGGCGCCATTGATTCGCACATTGCGGCGCGCGGACGCGTGGAAGGGGCAACCTCGCAGGAGATCAAACTGGCGTCGCGCGTGGTGGGCCGGCTGAAGGAAGTGCCGGTGAACGACGGTGACCTGATCCGCAAAGGGCAGATCGTGGCGGTCCTGGAAAACGACGATTTGCTGGCGCAGGTGGAGCAGGCGCGCGCCAACGTGCTGCGCGCGCAGGCCGCGCTGGAGAAGCTCCAGAACGGGGCGAGGCCGGAGGAGCGCGCCGCCTCGCGCGCCGCCATGAATGAGGCCCAGGCTGCCGCCGACAATGCTCGCCAGAATTATCAGCGCTCGCAAAAGCTCTTCCAGGAGGGCGGCATCATTTCGCAATCGGTTCTGGACCAGGCAGAGCGCGACACGAAAATGGCGCAGGCACGGCTGGAATCGGCGCAACAGAACTACAAGCTGGTGATGGCTCCACCACGCCCGGAGGATGTGGCCGCCGCCCAGGCAGAACTCGAACTGGCGCGCGCGCAGCTTGCCCAGGCGCAGGACAATTACGATAACACCTTCGTCCACTCACCCGTGGATGGCGTGGTGGTAAAGCGCTACATGAATCCCGGCGAGTCCATTTCCTATGAATCACTCTATCAGCCCATCGTCTCCGTCTCCGACACGACGCACCTGAGGGTGCGCACGGAGATCGATGAGACCGACATCGGCAAGATTCAAATCGGCCAGCCCGCCACCATTCGCTGTGACGCTTTCCGCGGGCAAACTTTCCATGGGCACGTGGTGCGCATCAGTGGTGGCCTGGGCCCGAAAAAAATCCAAACCGATAATCCCACGGAAAAGATCGATATGGACGTTCTCGAGAGTTTTGTGGAAGTCGATCCCGGCTCCCCCTTGCGCGTCGGCTTGAGGGTTGACGTTTATATCGAGCTCGTCCGCAAGGATAACGTCCTGGTGATTCCCCTGCGGGCGGTGGAGTTTCAGGAGGGCGTGCCCAGGGTGCACGTCAGGACTCCGAGCGGCATCGAGCCCCGCAAAGTTCAATTGGGCGCACAGGACGGCCTTAATATCGAAGTCGCCGACGGCCTCCGCGAGGGCGAGGAACTCGTCTACTGAGTTTCACCCTCACCGCGGCGGCAAGGGCGCTGCCATCGGCATACCGGGGGGAGCGGAAAACAGCACCCCGAAAACTCGCCGTTGATGCGAGCGTACGATGCCGTCGAATTCCTCAGCCGCGATTCCTTCCGTGCGCCCCCGGCTGACGGCCATGTCCATTGTGGTCGTTAGAGCGCTATCCATGATCTCCCTGCCGGTGTTCTCTACTATAGACGGCTTGGAAATGGGAAGGTTTACAAAGGCCAGGTTCTGCAAGAAAGGTTAAAGGGTAAAGGCTGAAGGCTGAAGGGTAAAGGCTAAAGGTTAAAGGGTGAAGGATGAAGATAAGGCCAAAGGAGATAAAGATAAGGACAGGCGTAGAGATAAAGTAAAAGGGATCGTGTTCTTTATCCTTTATCCTTTACCCTTTAACCTTGATCCTTTACCCTTTAGCCTTTACGCTTTGGCCTTTTCATCCTGCAGCGCGTCAAACCGTGGAATACTTCCTGCACAGCATTTTGACCGTTGTAATGAGCTTAGGAACACCCGTTGCGGGCTCCTCTTCTCCTTCGTACTCGACTGACATGAACCCCTGATAGCCGCCCTTGGCAAACATTTGCCAGATGCGATCAAGGTCGAGCGATTGGCGTTCCCTTCCGGACTCGGTCTTGATGTGAGTGTGCGTGGCGTAAGGGACCAACGACTCAATTTGTGGATAAGGGTCTCCCACGAAGTGGCCGATGTCCAAGTTACATCCGGCATAGGGGTGGTCGACACGCTTGAGGATGGCGAGAATGTTGGCAGCCGTGGAGGTGATTCCGCCATGGCTCTCAATACCCAGAGTTATGCCTTTTTGGGCGGCGTAATCGCAGGCCTGCTTCATGGTTTCGGCCGTCCACTCCACCCCCTGCGCGTCGGTGGCTCCCGGCGGGAGATTGCCTCCGAACACGCGGATGTGTGACGCCCCCAACAACTCTGTGGCATCCACCCATTTCTTGATGTTGACGATTTCCGCTGCCCGCCGCGTGGGATCGGGCTGGCACATTTCTGTCCGTATGGCCGCGCCCGAAAAAGGGATGCCGTGCTTGAACGCCAGGTGGCGCAGACTGTGCAGGTAAGCGGGCTCGGTGGATTTCAGCCAGTAGGTGGTAACGTCAACGCCTTCGATCTCAAGTTCCACGGCCTTGAGAATGAAGTCTTCCATGGTCATCGTGCCGGGCTGCAAGTATTTTCGGTATGAATACGCACAGCACCCGGTCAAAAGCCGTGGACGCGGGCTGCCAGCCTCCTCTGGCCGGCGGGCGTCAGCGTGTGGGGTGCTAAGCAGTGAACCTGCGGCGGCAAATCCTGCGGCTTGCAAAAAGCTTCGGCGCAGCAAAACGTTTTTCATGGCGACTCCCTCCTTTTATAACCCCGTAGATCAAATTCTCGTTCCAATGAGACTTGTCATTGTACACACGCGGGGCGGGGAATTGGAGATTTAATCCATTCGAACCGTCTGGAGCAGACCCACGGTGCTTTTCTTGGTCCTTGGGAAATTCCCGGTAGTGTCGTAGGATAGCAAGCTTCCCCTGTGAGTCGCGAGGGAGGTGGCCACGTGCCCAAGGATTTATCCGCGGCTTGGAAAATTCGGCACCAACGGTGGCAGCGTTTTGTGCGCGCGAACGTCCGGGCGATGGAAGGGGGGAAGGCGATTCGCCTGGGACCCTCCGCAAGGCCGCTGCAAGCGCCCGTTCTGAAGACGGGCAAAGGCCCGGCCCTCAAGGTGGTGGTTTGTTCGCCGCATCCCGATGATGAGGCCCTCATCGGCGCACTGCCCCTGCGGCTGTGCCGGGAATGTGGCGCGAGGGTCACCAATTGCGCCATCACCTTGGGAAGCGATCCTGGCCAGCGCGCGCGCCGTCTGCGCGAACTTAAATCGGCGTGCGCGGCGCTGGGCTTCGATCTCTGCGTCCCCAATCCTCCTTGGGGTTTTGACCACGTCAATCTCGACAACCGCGAGCATCACCCGGCGGAATGGGCCGCCAAAGTGCGGGTGCTCAGCGCAGCGCTGGAACAGGCGAAACCCGACGCCGTCTTTGCTCCCCACGCTGAGGATTTCAACACAACACATATTGGCACACACTACCTCGTGGTGGACGCGTTGGGCGACTACCTGGAGCGGACGCGCCGCGGGCCTTTGCCGTTTTTCGAGACCGCATACTGGCACCAGAACCCGCGCCCGAATTTGATGGTGGGAGTCTCCCCCCGGGATGCAGCGATTTTGATCATGGCGACCGCCGAGCATGGCGGGGAGGTTCGGCGAAATCCTTACCATTTGCGGTACCCCGCCCGAATGATCGAGAACGTTCGCCTGGGGGCTGAAGTGGTCGGCGGCCAAGGTGCAGCCGCGCCGGATTTTCCCTTTGCGGAGCTCTACCGTCTAGTCTTCATGGCGGGCAGAAACCTACTGGCGCCGCGCCCCGGCGGACGGGTGATCGGACCGTCTGAAAAGATCGATTTGCAGGATTTGCTCAAGAGTTTTTGGCCCGAGAGTTAGGAAACACGGGGCTGAACAAGCGCTCCAGCTTGGTGAAAAATCCATGCTACCGCAACTTGCCTAGAGGAGGGCCAAATGGCGAAGAAATCCATCGGTGCAAAGGTGTGGCTCATTGCCGACAGCTTTTTGCCGGATCACAGCACTGGCGATCTGAAGAGTCATGAGTCGGTGTGCGTGCTCAATCTACACCACCGTCCCGCGAAGCTGAAGATCACGGTCTACTTCGAAGACCGCGAGCCGCTTACGGGGCTGGAAGCGGAATGCCCTGCCCAGCGGACGGCGCATGTGCATTTGGAAAGCCTGAAAAACCGCAGCGGTGAAATGATCCCCATCGCCAAGCCGATGGCTTTGAGGGTGGAGAGCAATGTGGAGGTGGTGGTCCAGCACACGCGGCTCGATACCACGCAGCCAGCCTTGGCGTTGATGACCACCCTCGGCTTTCCCCTGAGGTGAAGGCGGGATGGGTCGGGGGGGAACAGCTCAAAGCGGGGCCTGCGGCGTGAGAAATCCGCGCTAAATCCTAAATCCTTAATCCTAAGGAGTATTCGTGTTCGCAAAGAAGATTCGCGTTGAAGTCGTCAGTCCGGAAGGTCCGCGTGCTTGTCCCCTGGAATGGCTAGATAGTTTCTGCATGCGAAATTTCACCGGCCGCGAGGCTTTTGATGAGACGCTGCCGGTGGCGGACGGCGAGCTGGAAGTGAGTTTCCAGGTGGACACGAATGCCTTGCGCACGGATATGGAAGACTGGTTCACAAGGAAATTCGGAGAGGGAAAGCCCGTCAAGCTGACTCTGACTGAAAGCAGCAGGCAGAAAGCTGAAGGGTGAAAGCTGAGTCCTGAATCCTAAATCCTAAATCCCTCATCCACGGGCATTTCACCCTTCGTTGACGATTTTGATGGCCAGCATCACCTTGTCATCCATGTGCGTCCCGCCCTTGGAGTATATGGTCACGTCGTCACACACCTTGAGGACAATCTCTTTGGCCTTGCGTTCGGGATCTTTGCTGACGCTCTCCACAAGCCGTTCCAGGCCAAACTCTTCGTTCTGCGCATCCATGGATTCGGTAATGCCATCCGTGCACAGCAGCAGGATATCGCCGGTTTGAAATTTCACGTGACCGCGGTCGAACTGGATGTCTTCGAAAAGGCCGATCACCATTCCACCCTCGGTGAGCTCAATGGGTTGACTGCCGGGCCGCACGATGATGGGAGGAACGTGCCCACAGTTAATGTAGTGAATCGCCTTGCGGCGCGTGTCAATAAGCCCAATGAACATGGTCATGTATTTTTCGCCGCGGGTGTCGTGCAGGATCATCTTGTTTACAGATTCGGCGATATCATTGAGGGAGTGCAGATGCAGGGCAAGAGCCCGCAAGGTGGCTTGGAGATTCGACATCACCATGGCGGAGCTGATCCCCTTGCCTTCGACGTCGGCGATGACGACCAGCAGGGTGTTGGGTCCCAGGCTCAGGAAATCGTAATAGTCGCCGCCCACTTCAAAGCAGGGTTCGTTGAGCACGGCCAGGTCGAAGCCGGGGATGACGGGGGCCGTATCCGGCAGCAGGCTGCGCTGGATGCCTCGGGCCAACGCCATTTCGCGTTCCAGGCGCTCCTTTTCCAAAAGATCACGGTGAAGCTGGGCGTTTTCGAGACTCATCGCCATCTGTCCCGACAACGTCAGCAGGACGTCCGTGTCATCGTCGGTGAAGCTGCCGGTCGCCTTGTTGAGCAGTTGCAGGGTCGCAACGATTTTGCCAGCCTTGTTGCGGATGGGCAGAGTCAGCATGTTGCGCGTGCGGAATCCCGTGCGCTTGTCGACCTCCGGGTTGAAGCGGGCGTCAGCGTAGGCATCGGGAATGTTGACAATTTCACCCGTCAGCGCGACATGGCCGGCGATCCCTTTCCCACGTGGAAGTCGAATCTCCTGCTTCTCCATTCCGTGAGCGATCAGCGACCAGATCTCGTTGGCCTTTTCATCGACCAGAAACAGGGTTCCGCGCTCGGCTTTGGTAAGGGTCTTAGCCACATCGAGAATCTTGCCTAAGAGTTCAGAGAGATCCAACGTGGAGTTGAACACCTTGCTGGCCTCAACCATAAACTGAAGCCGTTCCATATGGTGGCGCAGGCCCACGACCAAGTCCGCGCCGCGCAAGGCGACGGAAGCCAGTCGCGCGTGCAAATGGAAGAGCGCCAACAGCGACTCGTCGGGCGTTTCCGGGGCGGCCAGCAGCAAGACACCGGAAGTCTTGGAGTCATCTGATAGTGGGTAGGTGCCCAAAAAGCGGAACTGGTTTTGTTTCGCCCAGTCCGTCAGTCCGTTTCTTTCCTCCGCCGATCCCTGGTAGACCTGCGGTAACTTCGCTTGTGCGGCCCTTCCCAGCCACGAATCGCTTGCGGAAATCTCGTGCAATGAGGCTGGGAACGGTGGACCGCCAGCGGAGGCCGCAAGCGTAAGGTCCGATTGGTCGGCGTTCACACGCCAGATGCCGGCAGCGGCCAGCGTGTAGCGGTCTATGAGGCGCGTGACGAGCGCCTCCATCACTCCCTGGGGTTCGAGGGCTTTGCAGAAATCACAACTTAGTTCGTCAATTTCTTTGATCAGGTCCATGGGTGGTCTCTCCGCACTCATTTCAAAAAGCCCGGCAGTCTCACGAATATGCGAGACACAGCTTAACCCCTGAGGGAATGTGGCAAAGCGCGGGGAAGAAAAGTATATAGCTTCTCGACGCTTGGTGTAAACCGATTTTAGCGGAATACGTATGCTCTCGACGCCCTCATCACTGCTGGAATTCAAAAGATTATTGAAAATTAGGAAGGAGGAAGTGGATAATTCGGAAAACCCGGACTACCCACTTCCCCAGGTAGTCAATAGAATAGAGTTACTTCATTAGACGTCGGCAAGGCTCCAAAGGTTGCACAAAATCCTCGCCCCGATGGCGCTGGAGAGAGGATTCTGCATATTGGTTGGGGTAATTTGTCCGAGTGCAGAAGCAGGTTTATAATGTAACGGTTATCGGCACGCAGGGTCTCCACTGCGGTTGCCCAGGAATATCACATTATGAGCTATCTTGTTACGCCTTTTGAAGTCAGTTCGCGAGCGCTCGCGGAACCAGTTAAAGTTCGATTCGTGCATCTATTCCCTGCCATCGCCACCCGGCATAGCGATACCATCGATTGCGTCTTTCTTGTTGATGGGCAGCACGCTACAGTCTCCATTTCCTGTCCCGCCCTTACCGAACTGCGAGAGAAAGAGCAAAAGTATCTGAGTGACCAGCACCTTGCCGAAATCGCGGCCCTATACTTGCGCCGCACCCTTGAGTACGGCTACGACGCAACGCAAGCCGAACTCTTTATTGATGGAATCCAGCTTCGCGCCCTTGGGAAGGAACTGGGGTATCTCTAACGATCCTCTCGAGTGCCGCGCGAATGCCAATTCCAAGCGCTCTGAATGATGGCTGCCAGTCCGGAATGCTGAGGTTTCCAACCGAGCGCCTCAACGGCATGGCTCGCCTCCGCAACCAGCACTGGCGGATCGCCCGCGCGCCGCGGCCCTTCCCGGAAAGGCACGGGGTGGGGAGATATTTTGCTCACGGCGTTGATGACCTCGCGCACGGAGTGTCCTTCGCCTGTTCCCAGGTTGAGGGCGCGGCTTTCTCCACCCTCGGCGAGGTATTCGAGTGCCCGTACATGGGCGGCGGCCAAGTCCGTGACGTGAATGTAGTCGCGGATGGCGGTGCCGTCGGGGGTAGGATAATCCGTGCCATAGATCTCCACGGGTGGGCGCCGCCCGAGCGCTGCCTCTATGACTAAGGGAATCAGGTGCGATTCCGGGTCATGACCTTCGCCCAACTCGCCGTCGGGATCCGCCCCCGCCGCGTTGAAATATCGCAATGCGACCCATTTCAAGTCGTAAGCGATTCCGTACCATTGGAGGGCTCGTTCCATTGCCAGTTTGGTTTCACCATAGGGATTCACCGGTTGTTTGGGATGATCCTCCGGAATCGGGTTCCTCTGCGGATTGCCGTAGACTGCCGCCGAGGAAGAGAAAACAATCCGCTTCACCTCAGCCTCTCGCATGGCGTCTAACAAGCGGAGCGTGTTGACGACGTTGTTCCAAAAATATTTTCTAGGTTCATGCACCGATTCGCCCACCAGCAAACTCGCGGCAAAATGCAGGATGGCTTCCACGTGCTCTTTTTCCAGGAATTGGGGAAGCATCTCCGTATCCTCGAGGTCCCAGTCAAGGAGACGCCCCCACTTCACCGCCCAGCGATGCCCCGTGCTGAGATTGTCCAGCACCAGAGGCTCGTGGCCAGCCTTGGCCAATGCCTTAACAGTGTGACTCCCGATGTAACCCGCCCCACCCGTCACTAACACGCGCATGATTTTTTCTCCGACCGTTCTGCCCGTGATGCTCCGCGAAACCCTTGGCAACATAGCGCCATTGCGGCTCCGTGCGCAATATTGAAATGGCGGTTGTGGGGAGAAAGACCCGTCCGGCTCAGGGCTTATCAGGCAGGACTGTGGGGTTGCTTAACAAATCCCGGACGGGTCGGTGGGCTTGTTGGTAGCGCAATCGCTTTCCGTTCTCTTGCTCTTCCTCCTACCAAAACTTGATTTACTCGGAATCCTGCCGCCAAGATGCGGGTCTTCAGATCGGGCGCTTTCCTCACTGGCCGAGCACGGAGCGCCTTCTTCGACCTCCAGCCCGCTTCGCATCCACCTTGGAGCGCCGAGTGGCCACCCGCTGTGGCCTTTTCTCTTACCTCGCGCTGCCTGCCGCTTCGCGTGGGCGGCGGGACCGACAGGATTCCGGAACTACTCCCAACATGGACTGAGAACCGTTCCGCTTTTTCTTGGTCCCTATTCAACGATACGCTCCTTTACAGGAGTGTCAAGGAAATCGGATCTCTGAAGCGATTTTGTTACATATATGTTAAGATTTAAGCAGTTTGGTCAAAAAGGAGGCCCTCGATGAGCATCGGCACGCGCATTATTCAGCTTCGGAACCAGCAGGGATTGACCCAGCAGCAGTTAAGCGATCGCACCGGCTTGGCGGCCACGTACATTTCGCGCATCGAGAATCGCCATCTGGAACCTCGTCCCCAGACCCTGCGCAAGATCGCCACGGCCCTGGATGTGCCGATAAGCGAGATCTTTCAGGAGCGCTCCGCCCAACTGGGCACGTTGCAATGCGTTATCACCTCGTCGGGGAACTGCATCATGAACCTGCTCCATTCCAGCCGCGGAAAGCAGGTTCAGCCCTCCGCGGAAAATTACGACCCCCGCCAATTGCAGTTGCTGCGCATGGCGAACTATTTGATTCAAACGGCCGACAAGCGCCTCCTCGACTCGCTCGACGTGCTGCTTAGCGCCTTGCTTAACGCGGAACAGCACAGGACTCCCTCTTCTGGGAAAATCCCACCGCCCGCAATCAGCCAAATAGATGGCGGGGAGGAAGGCAGCAAGCAGTAGGCAGAAGGCGGAAGGCAAAAGGCAAAAGGCAAAAGGCAAAAGGCAAAAGGCAAAAGGCAAATGGAACCTCCAGCCGGCCTCCTTCTCCCAACTCCTGCATCCACCCCTTGAGATTTGCGGCCTCGCCGGGGCGTTCCTGCTGCCCAGCACCTAGAGTTCGTTAAGGATGATTACTTGTTCTGCAAACATCAATTTATTGTAGCGCCGGGCTTTAGCTTGGCACGTATCCGCTTAAAGGTCGGCGCTACGGGTGAAAGCATTTTCCCAATGCAACACAAGTGCTTACTGCCTACGTTGGCGGAGCCAGAACCAAACAGGAAAGTTGGAGCGATTCTGAATTAGCGTTCGAGGCGCGTAAACACAGGACGAAACCAAGGTGCGCCAAAATATCCTGCCCGAAATTCTCAGAATCCAACTCTGAAGGTACTACTGCACTTTAACTGGCAGCTCAATCGAAGAAGGGAATTCTCGCGTCCGATAGATCTGTTGCGTAGCCGCCTGGTAGTCCGCTTCCGTGGCTTGGAAAATGTTCGGGACAAATTTCTGCGGGTTGCGATCGATCAGGGGAAACCAAGTGCTCTGCACCTGCACCATGATGCGATGGCCGCGCAGGAAGCAATGGTCGTTGGTGTGGAGATCGACCACGTACTCTTCCACCTGGTTGGCCGAAAGGGGCTTCGGCTTCTCGAAACTCTCGCGAAAGCGCCCGCGAAAAACCTCATCCGCGATCATCAATTCGTATCCGTCCATTGACGGATCAGCGGGGTAATCCTCCGGGAACACGTCGATCAGCTTCACGATCCAATCGCTGTCGCTCCCGCTGGTGGAAGCGAACAAGCGGGCCACGATATCGCCGGTCACGGTCAGGTTTGCGGCGAGCGGAGCCGTTTGCCAGGTCAAGACGTCGGGCCGATTCTGGACGAATCGCTGATCCTCGACCAACCAGGTAGGCCATCCACCACCGGGGTAGGTGGGCTCGACCGGCTGATGGCGGTAAGGCACGGGGTGCGCGGGGTCGGAGATGTAGCTGTCGAATCCCGGCTCGCCGGCTTTGCCAGGTGGGTCAAAGGAAAGGGCCCCGCCCGCCTGCAAATAAAGCTTGCGAGGCTGAATACCCTCCGGCGGTGGCCACTCGTTGTAAGTCTCCCATTGATTGGCCCCGGTCTCGAAGGTCATTGCCTTCTGGAAGGGCAGTTGTCCTTCGTCCTTCAGCCAGTACGCGAACCACGCAGCCTGAATTTTCTCGCGAAAGTATTTGCTGGTCTCGCTGCCAAACTCAATCTTGCCCAGCGAGCGGCCCGCGCCTCTCGCCCAGCCTCCATGGTTCCACGGTCCGGCCACGAAATAATTCCACTGTTGGCGATCGTTCCGCTCCAATGCCTCATAAATCTTTTGCGGCCCGTAAAAATCCTCCTGGTCCCACCAGCCCGCGACGTTAAGATCCGGGACCGTGACTTTCTTGAGGTAGGGCGTGACGGCTTGCTGCTTCCAGAATTCATCGTAATTAGGGTGATTGACGAAGTCGTTCCAGGAGGGCACATGTCCTTGGAGGTACTTGGCGTTGACATTCGCCAGCGGTCCGAGAGCCAAGTACCACTCTAGGGTGTCGTCGCGGTCGAAGTGGAAATGGAAACTGGTCTTGCCCGTTTCCATCATGGTCGCGTATTCGAAGCCGTAGCTCAGGCGGAAGGCGCCGTTGTGGTGAAAGTCGTCCCCCAGGAACATATCGGCAGGCGAGGCTTGCTCGGAAACTGCCTTCAACGCGGGGTGCGGTTCGAGCATCGCCATCACCGTCAGCCAGCCGCCGTAAGAAATCCCCAGCAGACCCACACGCCCGTTATTGTGGGGGACGTTTTTCAAGAGCCAGTCGATGGTGTCGTAAGTGTCGGTGCCCTCGTCGATGGCGTGCGGATCAAGCGGGTCGCGGGGGCGGCGCAGCATCACAAACTGCCCCTCGGATTTGTACCGTCCGCGGATGTCCTGAAAGACGAAGATGTAGCCGGCGGGAACCAGCTCGCGATAGATCGCGAATTTGGTGGTGATGCCGTTTTCGTCGTCCGTCACTCCGTAAGGGGTGCGCTCGAAAATGAACGGCAGCGGTTGCGGCGAGTCCTTGGGAACGTAAATCTCCGTGTGCAGCCGGACGCCGTCGCGCATGGGAATCATGGCGTCGAGCTTTTTGAAAATGCCGCTCAGGTCGGAGGGAGATTGGCCGCGCCCGGCCAGTGCCGCATAGCCAGCGGTGGCGGCGGCAAGGATCAGCACCAGCACGATCTTTCGTTGACGGTTCATGGTGAACACCCCGCGAGGATTGTGATGATGCGGCTCCGCAAAGCACGCTCGTTAATGGCGCATCTCCAAACTAGAGGGGAGACCTTACCACAACATTCGACGCTCTTGGAACGCATTAATGGGCCTTTGTACATGCAGCGAGCGCCTCGGACAGGCACTCGTGCTACAATATGCGCCGTTTAGTGTTCTCCGTTAGGCCACGCTGTTTAGGAGCTCCGCAAATGAATCGAAGAAAATTCCTCCAAGCGGGCATGCTGTTGTCCATGGGCACAGTTGGCGCCACCGGCATATCGGAAAAAGGCGAAGCGGCGCCACTTCCGTCACCTCCGCCGTTACCCTTCCAGGGTGAGAAGAGCGGCCTAAAGATCACCGGTGTCAGGATGGTCCGTCCCCGGCCAAAGAGGCCGCTTCCGCAATATGAGCCTGCACCCGGATCGTGGTCCACAGGCGGGTCCGAAGTCGCGAACCCGATGTCAATCTATCCAAAATATAAGGCGCAACGAAGCCTCTTCATGGCTAATGATCTGGGTCCCAACGCCGTCGAAATCGCCACCGACAAAGGAATCAAAGGAATCGGTTTTGGCGGACCGGGGTGCAGCTTTGTCATTGAACGGCACTTGACGAAATTGTTGCTGGGTGAAGACCCCTTTAACGTCGAGGAGCTTTGGGACATCATGTGGCGGTCCACAATGTATTACGGGCGGAAAGGGCTGGTGATCAATGCCATCAGCGCGGTGGATCTGGCGCTGTGGGACATTATCGGCAACGCCTTAGGGACGCCCGTTTACAAACTGTTGGGCGGGGAGACAAAGTCCAGAATTCCCGCCTACTGCACCGGAAACGATATCGAACAGCATCTGGAGTTCGGTTATAAACGCGTTAAGTTAGCCGTACCTTACGGGCCTGCCGACGGCCGCCAAGGGATGAAGAAGAACACGGAGCTCGTCAAGAAAACCAGGGAATCCCTTGGACCCGACGGCGATCTCATGCTCGACTGCTGGATGGCCCTCACGGAAGAATATGCCGTGGAATTTGCCGCGATGGTGGAGCCTTACCGGGTCTATTGGATGGAAGAGTGCCTGCCGCCCGATGAGTACGGTGGTTTCCGAAGGATTCATGAAAGAATTAAATCCACGCAGATGGCGGCGGGCGAGCACGAGTATACTCGGTTCGGCTTCAGGCTCTTGCTGGAATACAACGCGTTGGACATCTGGCAGCCGGATATAACTTGGTGTGGAGGGCTGAGCGAGCTGCGGCATATCAGTGCGCTGGCCGCACCGTACAACATTCCGGTTATTCCTCATGCGGGATGGCAACACGCCTCGCATTTTATCCTGGCGACGACCAATAGTCCCTGGTGTGAAATGTTCATGCCGCCGCCCGGCGGCCCGCCCGAAGTCTATCAGCGCTTCGAGGAGGATAACAACATCACCCGGGGCCCCGAAGGTATTTACATGAGGCCCCCCGACCGTCCGGGATTTGGATGGGAAGTAGCGGTAGATTGATTCCCCCTCGCCGGTAGAGTGCTCATCCGTGCTCTGTAATATCCGCCGGGGTTCGGCTTGCCCGACTCTCGGTAGATCACCGAAAATGATACGAAATTCTTCTTCATCCGGCAGCGACTCTGCTGATTTCTCAGGTCTTTTGTTGACACGCCTTGGCGCGCTGCATAACATGGATTCACAGGGATGATTGGGAAAACTGTTTCTCATTATCGAATTCTGGAAAAGCTGGGCGGCGGCGGGATGGGAGTGGTGTACAAGGCCGAAGACACCACGCTCGGCCGCTTTGTGGCGCTCAAATTTCTGCCCGAACATCTGGTCAAGGACCCCCAGGCGCTCGAGCGCTTCCAACGCGAGGCGAGCGCCGCCTCGGCGCTCGACCACCCGAACATCTGCACGATTTTCGAAATCGGCGAGCACGAAGGCGAACCGTTCATCGTGATGCAGCTTTTGGAGGGCC